>JAABUS010006988.1_pt1 | contig 13267 bp, 13 predicted proteins | sample 5560161 | NCBI WGS metagenome assembly JAABUS01 (sample SAMN10711885, study PRJNA513376) | rock metagenome | isolation source: Antarctica rocks | place: Antarctica: Victoria Land, Trio Nunatak nord | collected 2016-01-04 | reverse complement strand
TCCTGGTCGTACTCGATGCCCTGGACCTGATGACCGGCAGCAGCGAAGACCTCGGCGATCCCTGCGCCCATGGTGCCCAGCCCGACGACGGCCACCACCGTCCCGGTCGGGTCGGATGGTGCTGTGCTGGCCTCGGCGGGCGAATCGGTCACACCGGCAGTGTTTCATGCCGATGTCGCTCGCCCCAGGCTCATGGCACCGGCGCACAGGAAGCAGACCGGTAGGGTGAGCCCGGTGCGATTGGTGATTGCCCGGTGCCAGGTGGACTACGCCGGCCGGTTGACCGCTCATCTGCCGATGGCGACCCGGCTGATCATGATGAAGACGGACGGGTCGGTTTCGATCCACGCCGACGACCGGGCGTACAAACCACTGAACTGGATGAGCCCGCCGTGCACGCTGACGGCGCTGCCGGTGCCCGCGGGTGAACCGGAGATCACCGCGCTGTGGCAGGTCGCCGGCGGCAACGGGGACACCCTGCAGATCCGGCTGGCCGAGATCTTCAGCGACACCAGACATGAGCTGGGCATCGATCCTGGCCTGCAGAAGGACGGTGTGGAGTCGCATCTGCAGGCACTGCTGGCCGAACACGTCGAGACCTTCGGCTCGGGGTGGAGCCTGGTCCGGCGCGAGCACCCGACGCCGATCGGACCGGTCGACCTGCTCTGCCGCGATGCCGACGGAGTCTACGTCGCGGTCGAGGTCAAACGCCGGGGCGAGATAGACGGGGTCGAACAGCTCACCCGTTACCTGGCGCTACTCAACCGCGATCCGCTGCTCGGACCGGTGCGGGGAGTGCTCGCGGCCCAGCAGATCAAACCGCAGGCGCGGGTGCTGGCCGTCGACCGCGGGATCGGCTGCCTGGTCGTCGACTACGACACGCTGCGCGGGATGGACAACCCGGACGACCGGCTGTTCTGATCCCCGACGAGCCGGGTTTCGTACGCTGTCGGCATGCCCGCGCTCACCAACGTCGGATTCATCGACCTGGGAGTGATGGGTCTGCCGATGGCCGCGCACGTCCTCGACCGGCTGCCGGGGTCTCCGTCCGGGTCTGGGCGCGGCGACCAGAGCAGGCGCAGCCGTTGTCGTCAGCAGGCGCGCTGATCTGCACCACGCCGCGCGAGCTGGCCGAGTCGGCCGAGGTGATCGTGACGATGCTGCCTGACCTGCCCGAACTGGCGGAGGTGCTGTCCGGTCCGGACGGAGTGCTCGCGGCACCCACGCGCCGACGGATCCTGGTGGTCTGCTAGACCTCCGGTCCGGCCGCGGTCAGGGAGCTGGCGCAACGGCTGGCGTCCTCGACCGGCGGCGCGATGTTCAAGCTGTTGGCGGGACGGTACGCCGGTAGCCGGATCCTGCAGACCCGTGGCCAACGGTCGCCGTGGCCGCAGCCTTCGCCGCCGAGATGGTCGAGCGGAGCCCGGGTGACGACGACCTGGCCGTCACCCGCCGGTTCGTGGAGAACCGTTGACCGGTCAGGCTCGTTGCTGGGGCGGGCGGAGCACGGTCTGCTGCTGGCCCTCGGCTACGGTCTTGGCGTCGACGGTCTTGGTGTCGGCGGTGCTGGTGTCGGCGGTCTTGGTCTGGACCGTCGGGGCTGCGGCGTTGGCGTCGTCCGGCGTCTGGTCGGGCCGGCCGACCGGCCGACCGTTGTCCGGGGCCACACCCTTGTCGCCTGGCTTCGCCGGCGGCGTCGGTATGACCGGTATGGAGCTGAACTCGGCAATGGCGTCGTCCAGGTCGGCCAGCGGATCCATGTCGGGGAAGCTGGCGGCACTCTGCTGGGCCAGCTCGGACAGGCTGCTCAGCTGGGCCAGGACAGCCTTCTTCCGCTCTCCCAACAGCTCGGTCTCCCGGCGAAGCTGGTCCTTGCGGTGGGCGAACTGCTCGTGCATTCGCTGCTGCAGCGAGCCGACCTCGCGCTTGGCCGCGGCCAGCTGGTCGTCGACCTCACGGGCCGCCTTGATCCGGGTGCGCTCCGCCTCGGCCAGGGCGTCGGTCCGAATCCGGGCGGCGTCCTCGGCTTCCTTGGTCAGTCGGGCACCGGACGCGGTGTGGTACTGCTTGGCCTCGGCCAGCATCGCGGTGACCTTGCCCGCGACCTCGGTGTGTTCGGTCCGCAACGCATTGGCATGCTCCTGTCTCTCCCTGGCAAGACTCGCCTTCACCTCGGCGGTCTCGCGCTGGGCCTGGGCCAGCATGGCACCGGCCGCCAGCCGACTGGCCTCGCGGTGCACGTTGATCTCCTGGACGGCGTGACTGCGCAGTGCCTCGACCTCCAGCTTCGCCGCGGCCAGCAGCTGAGCAGCGTCCTCCTTGGCCTTGCTCACCTGGGCGACGGACTCGGCCTGCAACCGCTTGCGCAGCCGCTCCAGCTCTGCCGTGTTGCTGCTGTGCAGACCGGTCGCTGTCCGGCCGGCCTCGGAGCGGATCCCGGACGCTTCCCTGCGGGCGGCCTCCTTGAGCTGCTCGCTCTCCATCTCCGCGCGGGCGCGGATTGCCCGGGCCTCCTCCTGGGCGACCCGGAACAGCTCACCGGCCCGACCGGCGGTGTGGGTGGCCGGGTCGGCGGAGGCACCGGTTGAGGACCTCTGCGCCTCGGCCAGGTCGTCCTCCAGCTCACGTACCCGGCTGTCGACGTCGCGGTGGCGCTGCTGCAGCTCGACCAGGCGATGCTCCAGTCCGCGTACGTACTCGTCGACCGCCTTGCGGTCGTAGCCACGCAGGGCCGAGGGGAAGTTACCCGCGGCGCTCGCATTGTCGTCGAAGAGGTTCAACCCGCTGTCATCGGGGGCTTGCGTCACTGGGGGTCCTTTCCCGGTCGTGGTTACTAAGGCTAGTTGCCCGGGGCGGCTGTCCCAACACCGGACGAGCCGTCGGGTTCTGCGGGTGCCGGCAGATGCTGAACGAGCTCGATCAGCACACCAAGAGTGTCATGCGGATGGACAAAGTTGATCATGGTTCCGGCCGTGCCGCGCCGCGAGTTGGGATAGAGCAGCCGAACGCCCCGGCGGCCGAGCTCGGCGGTCACCGCGTCCAGGTCGCCGACCCGGTACGCGATCTGCTGCAGGCCGGGTCCCCGACGGTCCAGGAACCGGGCGATGGTGGACGACCCGCTCAGTGGTGCCATCAGCTGGAGCTGGGCGCCCGAACCGTCGCCGGTCACCAGCATCGCCTCGTCGACCTGGTGGTCCTGGCTGGTCTCCCGGTGCACCAGCCGCCAGCCCAGCAACCCGGTGTGCAGCTGGATCGCCGCGTCCAGATCGGGTACGGCCAGGCCGACATGGTCGATTCCATCGAACAGCGCGGTGTCGCCAGCCGGCGCTGCCGACGTTGCGCCGGGTGACGCCGTCGGCGGGACCATCTCCACAAGGGTTGAGACTATCGTGAGCGCCATGGGATCAGTCATCGTCTCCGGAGCTCGCACCCCGATCGGGAAGCTGCTCGGCGCCCTCACCAGCTGCTCGGCCACCGACCTGGGCGGGTTCGCGATCGCGGCGGCGCTGGACCGGGCCCGGCTGTCCGGTGACCAGGTGGACCAGGTGATCATGGGCCAGGTCCTGCAGGCCGGTGGTGGGCAGATCACCGCGCGCCAGGCGGCGGTCAAGGGCGGCGTGCCGATGAGCGTGCCCGGCCTCACCGTCAACAAGGTGTGCCTCTCCGGGCTCAACGCCATCGCGCTGGCCGACCTGATCATCGGTGCCGGCCTGGCCGAGGTGGTGGTGGCCGGTGGGATGGAGTCGATGACGCAGGCACCGCACCTGTTGCCCAGGTCGCGCTCAGGCTTCAGGTACGGTGACGTGACCCTGGTCGACCACCTGGCCTATGACGGGTTGTGGGATCCATTCACCGACCAGGCGATGGGTGCGCTGACCGAAGCCCGCAACGCCGCCAAGCCGGACGGGGCGAAGACGGCCGACTGCGGCGTGCAGGTCAGCCGGCAGGACCAGGACGCGTTCTCGGCCCGTTCGCACCGGCTCGCGGCTGCCTCGGCCGCGGTGCTGGCCGAGGAGATCGTGCCGGTACGGATCCCGCAGCGCGGGTCCAGACGATCCACCGGGGATGAGGTGGTGGTCAGTGCCGACGAGGGCATCCGGCCCGACACCACCGTCGAGTCGCTGGGCAGGCTCCGGCCGGCCTTCAGCCCGGACGGGACGATCACGGCCGGATCCTCCAGCCAGATCTCCGACGGGGCCGCGGCCGTGGTGGTGATGAGTGAGGCGGCCGCTGACCGGCACGGCTGCACACCATGGGCGAGGATCGGCGCGTACGGCTCGGTGGCCGGGCCGGACTCGTCCCTCCAGCTGCAGCCGGCCAACGCGGTCCGGGCGGCGTGCGCGCGTCAGCAGATCGATCCGTGCCAGCTCGACCTGATCGAGATCAACGAGGCGTTCGCCGCCGTCGGGATCGCCAGCGCCCGGCAGCTGGGACTGGGTCCTGACCAGATCGAGCAGCGGCTCAATATCCACGGCGGCGCGATCGCCCTGGGCCATCCGGTCGGGATGTCCGGCGCCCGGCTGGCACTGCACCTGGCGATGGAGCTGCACCGGCGCGGTTCGGGTACGGCCGCAGCAGCCCTGTGCGGCGGCGGCGGCCAGGGCGACGCCCTCATCCTCACCGCTGTCTGAGATGGCGAGCCCGCCCGACCTGCCCGGCTCACCAGCCCTGGACGTTCTGCTCGAGCGGGCCGCCGGCGGACAGCCACGCGCGGTGGCGCGGCTGATCACCCTGGTGGAGAACGGTGACCCGGCCAGCGTTCGGACCGTGATGCGCCGACTGGCGCCGGTCTCGGGTCGGGCGCACGTCGTCGGCCTGACCGGACCGCCGGGCGCCGGCAAGTCGACCACCACCGCCGCCCTGGTCGGCACCGCGCGACGGGCAGGGCTGCGGGTCGGCGTGCTGGCGGTCGACCCCTCCTCACCGTTCACCGGCGGGGCGTTGCTGGGCGACCGGGTGCGCATGCAGCACCATGCCGGCGACCGCGAGGTGTTCATCCGGTCGATGGCCTCCCGTGGCCACCTTGGCGGGCTGTCGGCCGCGACCGTGCAGGCACTGCGGGTGTTCGATCTTGCCGGTTGTGACCTCACCCTGGTCGAGACGGTCGGGGTCGGCCAGTCCGAGATCGACATCGCCGGGGCCTGCGACACCGCGATCGTGCTGCTGGCGCCGGGGATGGGCGATGGCGTCCAGGTGGCCAAGGCCGGCATCTTGGAGATCGGCGACATCCTGGTGGTCAACAAGGCCGACCGGGACGGGGCACCGGCGCTGCTGCGCGAGCTGCGGACGATGGTCGGAATGGCGCGCTACACCCAGCCGGGCCGGACGCCACCCGGGGTGCCTGCGCAGGCCGGCGGCACCGCCGATGACCCGAGCTGGCGGCCGCCGATCGTCAAGACCGTCGCCAGCCAGGGCGAGGGAATCGACGAGCTGTGGACCAAGATCGGCGAACACCGTACGCATGCGCAGGCGACCGGAGGCTGGGACCGGCGCCGGTTGAGCCGGGCCCGGACCGAGGTGTCGGCGCTGGTCCACGGTGTCGTCCGTCGACGCCTTCTCGGTACCGTCGACCTGGTGGACAGCCTGTCCGCGCAGATCCGCGACGGCGACCTCGACCCGTACAGCGCAGCCGACGAGCTGTTGCGCCGGCTCGTCTCCGGCTGACCGGACCCCCCGATCGGACACCGGTTTCTGAGGCTAGGGTAGGGGCATGACGCAGACCTATGCCACTCCGTCCGCCACCCTCACCAGCGGGGCGAGCATGCCCCTGCTCGGCTTCGGCACCTGGCAGATCTCCGATGACGAGGCGCAGCCGGCGGTGCTGCACGCATTGAGCAACGGCTACCGGCACATCGACACCGCCACCGGCTACGCCAACGAGGAGGGCGTCGGCCGCGGCCTCAAGGCCAGTGGGCTGGGCCGCGACGACGTGTTCGTCACGACCAAGATGCCGCCCGACAACGTCGGCAAGGAACGGCAGACCCTGGAGGAGAGCCTGACCAAGCTCGGACTCGACCACGTCGATCTGTGGCTGATCCACTGGCCGCCGAACTCCTCGGCCTCGCCCGAGGCGTGGGCGGAGTTCATCAAGGCGCAGTCCGACGGTCTGGCCACCTCGATCGGCGTGAGCAACTACTCACTGGCTCAGATCGACGAGCTCAGCACCGCCACCGGGGTCACCCCGGCGGTCAACCAGATCAAGTGGAGTCCGGCGCAGCACGACCCGGCGATGGCCGGCGGCCTGGCTGAGCGCAAGGTCGTGCTCGAGGGGTACAGCCCGTTCAGGGCCAGCAACCTGGACGACCCGGCGCTGGTCGCGATCGCCGAGGCGCATGACGCCACCACCGCGCAGGTGATCGTCGCCTGGCACATCGCGCACGAGTACGTGGTGATCCCCAAGTCGACGAACCCCGACCGGATCGTCGCGAACGCGGCCGGGGCGACGCTGACCCTGAGCGCCGACGAGGTTTCCCAGGTCGACGCTCTGCGCGGCTGACCCCGGCGCCGTCGCCGCACCCGGGGATCGGGTGAACTGCCCGACCTCCCGGCGCGGCTCGGCCACTTTGCTGCCACCGTGCGGTAGAAAGTGTCTGAGCCGGGACCGTGCTCGGCGGCATCGAGAGGAAGGGATCACCGATGAGATGGGTCAAGCGCCTCCTTCTTGCACTCGTGGTGATCTTCGCCCTGTTCTACCTGTTCACCCGGCCCAAGGATGCTGCCGACGCCGTTCAGGCCGCATTGGCTGCCGTCTGGGGCGGTGTCCAGTCGATCGGGACGTTCTTCACCTCGCTGTCGAGCTGAGCGGGCCAGGGCATGGGAATGCTCGATCCCAAGGTCACCGCGCACCTGATCGCCGACGAGGGAGAGATCATCGTCGATGAGGTGCACAAGCACTGGGCCGCCGCCGTCCCGGCGATCGGAGAGCTGGTGCTCGCGGCGTTGATCATGGTCATCGCGTTGTGGCTGCCAACCGCCTACTTCTGGTTCCCGGTGGTGGTGGCGCTGCCGATCGTCCTGCACGCCGGCTGGCGCATCCTCGGTCAGCACATGGACCGGTTCGTGATCACCAACATGCGGGTCTTCCGGGTGCGCGGCATCTTGTCGCAGCACATCGCTACCATGCCGATGTCGCGAATCCTGGACATCTCGGTACACAAGCCGCTGGTCGGCCGGATCCTGAACTACGGCCACTTCGTCTTCGAGTCGGCAGCACAGGACCAGGGCCTGAAGGAGATCCGGTTCGTGGGTAGCCCCGACCAGCGCGATCTGACGATCCAGCGGGTGATCCAGCGCTCGGGTCTGCGAGCAAGCATGAGACCACCGGGTGTGCACGCCGACGTGGTCCCCTCAACCGGAGAAGACGGAGAGCCATGAGCCCCACGACGTCTCCGACACCTCGCGGCGGCGCTACCCGGCACGCGCTGCCGTTCGACCCGATCGAGGAGGCGGCCCGGCAGTGGGACATGCATTACGAGCAGACCACCCGGATGGCCGCGGTCACCTCGCTGATGCGGGTGCACCAGCTCGTGCTGACCGAGCTGGACGAGCTGCTGCGCCCGCTAGGGCTGACGTTCGCCCGCTACGAGGTGCTGGTGCTGTTGTCGTTCACCCGGCGTGGTGAGCTGCCCCTCGGCAAGATCGGCGAACGGCTGCAGGTCCACGCCACCTCGGTGACACCTCTGGTGAAGCGGCTCGCCACGGCCGGGCTGATCGACCGCAGCGCTCATCCCGAGGACGGCCGGACGGTGCTGGCCTCGATCACCCAGCGCGGGCGGGACGTGCTCGCCCAGGCGACGACCGCGATCACCGACCACCGGTTCGGTCTGGGTTCGATGTCGGACGAGGAGTGTCGGCATCTGACTCGGCTGCTCCGCACCCCCCGGTCCGCCGCCGGCGACTTCTAGTGAGATTCCACCTCGGCAGTGCTGGCCCCGGTCGGCCGGTTTAGTAGGACGCCCTAGTATTCTGGTATGACCCTCGAACCAGAGCAGCCCGGCCGCACCCGCTGGCAGGCTGCCTATCAGGCGGCCCAGCAGCGTGGCCAGGTGCGGGAAGCCGACTTCAGCACGTTGTCCGGCGTCGAGGTCGACCCGGTGTACGGACCGGCCGACGAGGCCACGGACGAACGGATGGAACGGATCGGGTGGCCGGGGGAGTTCCCCTACACCCGCGGACTGCACGCCACCGGCTATCGCGGGAAGCCCTGGACGATCCGGCAGTTCGCCGGCTTCGGCAACGCCGAGCAGACAAACGCCCGGTATAAGATGATCTTGGCTTCCGGTGGTGACGGACTGTCGGTCGCCTTCGACATGCCGACCCTGATGGGTCGCGACTCCGACGATCCGCGCAGTCTCGGTGAGGTCGGACATTGTGGTGTCGCGATCGACTCGGCCGCCGACATGGAGGTGCTGTTCGACGGAATTGATCTTGGTACGGTCACCACGTCGATGACCATCTCCGGTCCGGCCGTGCCGATCTTCTGCATGTACGTGGTGGCTGCCGAGCGGCAGGGCGTGGAGCCCAAGATTCTGAACGGCACGCTGCAGACCGACATCTTCAAGGAGTACATCGCGCAGAAGGAGTGGCTGTTCCCGCCGGCGCCGCACCTGCGCCTGATCGGTGACCTAATGGAGTACACCACCGCCAACCTCCCGGCGTACAAGCCGTTGAGCGTGAGCGGCTACCACATCCGCGAGGCCGGCTCGACGGCCGGGCAGGAGCTGGCCTTCACCCTTGCCGACGGCTTCGGCTATGTGGAGCTCGGCCTGTCGCGGGGGATGAGCGTCGACGCGTTCGCACCCGGACTGAGCTTCTTCTTCGACGCGCACATCGACTTCTTCGAGGAGATCGCCAAGTTCCGGGCCGCCCGGCGGATCTGGGCGCGATGGCTGCGTGACCGGTACGGCGCACGGACCGCGCGGGCGCAGTGGTTGCGGTTCCACACCCAGACCGCTGGCGTCTCCCTCACCGCACAACAGCCGTACAACAACGTGGTCCGGACCGCGATCGAGGCGATGGCTGCCGTGCTCGGCGGCACGAACTCCTTGCACACCAACGCACTGGACGAGACGCTGGCGCTGCCGACCGAGGAGTCCGCGGAGATCGCGCTGCGCACCCAGCAGGTGATCATGGACGAGACCGGCGTGACGAACGTGGCAGACCCACTCGGTGGCAGCTGGTACGTGGAGGCGCTCACCGACAAGATCGAAGCCGAGGCGGAGGCGGTCTTCGCCAAGATCGAAAGGCTCGGTGAACGCACGCGTGACCCGATCGGCCCGATCACGTCGGGGCTGCTGCGCGGTATCGAGGAGGGTTCGTTCTCGGCCGACATCGCCGATGCCGCGTTCAGCTACCAGCGCGCACTGGAGGACGGGGAGAAGAAGGTCGTCGGGGTCAACACGCACACCCGGACCGTCAGTGGTGAGCTCAAGATCATGCGGGTCAGTCACACGGTCGAGCAGAGCCAGACCGCCGCCCTGGGCACCCGCAGGACCCAGCGCAATGCCGCCGAGGTCGAGCGCACCCTGGCCGAGCTGGTCCTGGTTGCCCAAGCCGGCAGCAACCTGATCGAGTCGATGCTGGCGGCCGCCCGGGCCGAGGCGACGCTGGGTGAGATCTGTGACGCGTTGCGTGCGGAGTGGGGCGAGTACACCGAGGTGGCCCGGTTCTGACCCCGCCTCTGAGTCCGGGAATCCGGGGACAGCGAGCGGTCAGCTGCGGTGGCACCGCGGGAACCGGGACGCCCGAAGTCGTCGATCCGGTCGGCCGGCTCCGCCGGCCGGCCGGCGACGGCCGGAACCTGCCGGCGGCGGGTGCAGGCCCGCCCTGATCCGGTCCCACACCACAGCCGACGGCTGGACCAGCTGGTCGTCGGCCGACAGCAGTCTGCCGGTTGCGGCCAGGTGCCGGAGCTCCTCGACCTCCTGCAGGCACTGGCCACACACCGCCAGGTGGTGCAGCTCCTCGGTGCACAAGGCTGCGTCGTCGCCGAGAGCATGCGCGACCAGGAGTCCTGCGTCGATGTGCTTCATCAGCCACCTCCTCGAACGGCGAGCCAACCCGGGCAGTCCCCGGCGGAGGTGGATCTTGACCGTACGGATCGGCCGGGCACGGCGGCCAGCCACGTACTGGTACGTCCCTACTTCGTAGCAAGCGATGAAATGGATTGTTCTGAGCTGATCGGCGGGTCGCCGCACCCCGGCACCATGGCAGACTCCTCGGGTGAGTTCTCCCGACGAGACGCTGGTCGCGCTGGCCCGGTCCCGCGGGGTGGCGACCGAGTACTGGAACTGGCTCGGCGAGCACGTGCTGGTGTCGGCGGAGACGATCCGTACGGTCCTCGCAGCGTTGGGCGTGGCGGCGTCGACACCGCTGGCGGCCCAGCAGGCTCTCGCTGCCGAAGCCGACCTGGCCTGGCGGCGCACGCTTCCCGCGACCGTGGTCTGCCGGGAGGGCGAGCGACCGCGGGTGCCGGTGCATGCCCCCGACGGCGTGGGTGTCCGGTTGAGCATCGAGTGCGAAGCCGGCGGGATCAGGCACGCGCGGCCGGTCGACCGGGCCGGGTCGACCAGGATCGTTGACCGGGTACCGGTCGGTGAGACCGTCTTCGAGCTGGACGCCGACCTGCCGCTGGGTTGGCACCGGCTGCGGGTCGACCTGGCAGAAGGTCCGGTGTCCACCGCAGCGTTGATCGTGACCCCGCGGCGGCTCTCGTTGCCACCGGTGCTGGAGCAGCGCCGGGTCTGGGGCCTGATGCACCAGATCTACGCCTTGGGTTCGGACCAGTCCTGGGGGATGGGTGACCTCGCCGATCTGGCCGAGCTTGCCACCTGGAGCGGAGCCGAGCTCGGCGCCGACTACCTGTTGGTCAACCCGTTACACGCTGCCCAACCGATCAGTCCGATCGAGGCGTCGCCGTACCGGCCGGCCACCCGCCGCTTCGTGAACCCGCTGTACCTGCGGCCCGAGGAGATCTGCGAAGCCGTGGCGCTGTCCGAGGCCGGTCGGTCCGCGGTCAGCGCACTGGCTCGACGCGCTCACACCCTCAACCAGCAGGATCTGATCGACCGCGACGCCATCTGGGCCGCCAAGTGCCCGGCGTTGCGGTTGATCCACGCCGCTCCTCAGACCCCGCACCGGCAGGCGGAGTTCCGCGGCTACCGGGACCGGGAGGGCGCCGGACTGGTCGCCTTCGCCACCTGGTGCACGCTGGCCGAGGCGTACGGGCTGCCCTGGCACAGCTGGCCAGCCGAGCTGCAGGATCCCGGCTCGGCCGCGGTCTCCGCCTTCGCCGAAGCGCACGCCCACGAGGTCGACTTCCACTGCTGGCTGCAGTGGCAGCTGGCCGAGCAGCTGGCCACTGCCCAACGGCAGGCCGTCGGCGCCGGCATGAGCCTTGGCCTGGTCCATGACCTGGCGGTCGGGGTCCATCCCGACGGTGCCGACGCCTGGGCGCTGGGGGACGCGTTGGCCCGGTCGGTTTCCGTCGGTGCGCCGCCGGACCAGTTCAACCAGCTCGGGCAGGACTGGCAGCAGCCGCCCTGGCGACCGGATGCCCTTGCCGAGCTCGGGTACCAGCCCTATCGCGACATGCTCCGGACGGTGCTGCGTGACGCGGGTGGGATCCGGGTCGACCACGTGATGGGCCTGTTTCGGCTGTGGTGGGTACCGGCCGGTCGGCCGGCGACGGAGGGCACCTACGTCTACTACGACCCCGAGGCGATGATCGGCGTGCTGGCGCTGGAGGCACACCGGGCCGGTGCGGTGGTGATCGGTGAGGATCTCGGCGTGGTCGAGCCGCGGGTCCGCGACTACCTAAACGACCGGGGCATGCTGGGCACCTCGATCCTGTGGTTCGAGGTGGCGGACGGGGTTCCCCTTCCTCCGCAGAGTTACCGGACAGACTGTCTCGCGACGGTGACCACCCACGATCTTCCACAGACGGCGGGCTTCCTCGCGCTGGAGCACGTCGCCATCCGCGAGCGGCTCGGCCTGCTCACCCGCACCGTCGAGGAGGAGCGGGCAGCCGAGCGACAGGCGATCGAGGCCGTCCGAACGGCCCTGCGCGGCCGCGGCCTGGTCAAGGACGTCTGCACCGAGCAGGGCGCGGTGGAGGCGCTGTACGCGTACCTGGTGCTGACGCCCGCCCGGATGCTGGGCGTCGCGGTCCCGGACCTGGTCGGTGACCGGCGTGCGGTGAACCAACCGGGCACCGACACCGAGTACCCGAACTGGCGGGTACCGGTATCCGGACCGGACGGTCGACCGATCAGCCTGGCCGATCTCAAGGCATCGGCGCGCGCGGCTTCGTTGGCGGACGTGCTGCGACACGGTCTTGAGCCTGGGCGCTGACCGGCCCGGGCCCCGGGCACCGCAGCTGAGTGTCAGCCGGGCACGCCATGATGGTCGGTGTGGATCATTCCTCCGCGCCGCTGATCGGTCGTTCCGCCGAGCTCGCCGAGCTGCTGAGCGCCGTCGGTGTCGTCGCCGGTCCCGATCACGAGGTGGCGTCGACGACGGGCGCGGCAGCCGCCCACGGCGGGTCGGTGCTGCTGGGCGGTGATGCGGGCGTCGGCAAGACCAGGATCCTGGCCGAGCTGCGTACCCACGCTGTCGACGCCGGCATGCGGGTGCTGGTTGGTCACTGTGTCGACTTCGGCGACTCCGCACCTCCGTACCTGCCGTTTGCGGAGATGTTCGGACGGTTGGCCGCCGACGACCCGGACACCTCCCGCAAGCTCGCCGAGCGGCACCCGGCGGCATCCCGGTTGGTCTTCCGCGATGCCGATCCCACCGGTGCCCGGGTCGGCCGCGGCGACCTGTTCGACGACGTGCACGCCGCGCTCAGCGAGCTGGCGCTGACCAGTCCGGTGCTGGTGGTCGTCGAGGACGCGCACTGGGCGGATCGGTCGACCCAGGACATGCTCAGCCTGTTGTTCACCCGCGGGTTCGCCACGACAGGAGCAGTAGGCCTACCTCAGGCGCCGGTCAGCATCGTGGTGTCCTACCGGACCGACGACCTGCACCGGCGGCATCCCCTGCGGGCGGCCCTGGCCGAGTGGGGCCGGCTGCCCGATGTCACCCGGCTCGTGCTGTCGCCGTTGCCGGATGCCGACGTCGGCCGGCTCGTCCGCAGCCTGAGCGTGCTCAGGCCGGAGCTTGAGCCGATGGCCGAGTCGACCGTGCACAACATCATCGTCCGGGCCGAGGGGAACCCGTTCTTCACCGAGGAGCTGGTCGGTGCAGCGGCTTCGGGTGCCGACCGGGT
>JAABUS010006987.1_pt1 | contig 13267 bp, 10 predicted proteins | sample 5560161 | NCBI WGS metagenome assembly JAABUS01 (sample SAMN10711885, study PRJNA513376) | rock metagenome | isolation source: Antarctica rocks | place: Antarctica: Victoria Land, Trio Nunatak nord | collected 2016-01-04 | reverse complement strand
TAGCACTCTGATAATCTTGCACACTCTGTCATTCATCATAGTCTTGTCGTCTAGAGAGCGTTTCAAAGATAGATGTATTTGCAGATAAGCACTCAATGCTTCTGTATTCATTTTCTTTCAAAGTCATTAAGTCGAGAGTTGCACTGAGATTGTTTGTAGACATAGCTCTGTAATGATCGAAAGATGATTCAATCTCTGATGCAGATCGATTCGTATCTTGCACTTGCGTGTCATGAACTGTATTTTCTCGCTGCTAAAGACTAGATCAATCGTCGTAAATTGATTGTGAGCTTCGCGAGTAATAGTGCCTGATTTCAGTAATAATTTCAGTCTTACGTTTGTAATGATGTTTAGTAGAGTATCAGTCATTGTATGACGAGTGAAGCATCTTCGTTTCTCTCAGTGAGAATGATGTAGATTGAAATCTTCTACAATCAGTTGTTTGCAGTCATTCTTGAGTAGTTCGTTCAAATGAGAAATGATTGAAGATTTCTCTGTGAATGTAGTAGACAGTGTGCATGAGTTGTAGACGTTTAGAAGTCTTAGCATCTGCGTTTCGTTGTCTGTGTTGCAAGTTAATATTCTGATTGAGCAAATGTTTGACTCAGCTGTTTCTACTATTCATTGATCGAGTCTTAAATGTTTGTTAACGTATATACATGTTCTTGATTGAGATGATGAGTTTTTCACTAGATGAAAGAAGTTGTGTGCTGCGCTAAATGACTGCAAGTCATTGTTGTTGCAATCTTGCTTCTGTATAGCTACTATGTCGAATTCGCGAACTTCTCTGTCAATTAGAAATGATTCTTGAATTCTTAATGATTTTCTGATGTTGTACTGTAAAATTCGTAGAAAAGACTGTTTTGTCATAAAGTTATTCATAGCTGTTGTTGATCTTGCGATGAGAAGACTCTTTGTATGCTTTTGATCATCGACGATCTTTCTCGCTTTCTGATTGAACGTTTTTGAATCTGCTCAGATGTCGTCTCATCTGAGTCACTACTCACGCAAGAGAAAAGATTGACTCATCTCTTCTTGATCTCTACTATCTGTCAAGTTGATTCATCAGCGATTCAACTGCGTGTTTTCAGCATGACTGTTGCTGAGCTCGAGAGATTCATTGAATCGAAAGAATTCGTTGAATCTGAAGAGTTCGTTGAATCTAAAGAGTTCAGAGACAGCAAGAAGAGTGTGCAATTGTATTTAGACATCTCAGAGTATCTGAACGATTTATTTCTATAGATTTCGAACGCTTGTTTCATCTGCTGTCGTCACTTGAGACAGATGCGTCTTCAGAGTTCGTGATTTTCGTTGCAGTTGACGCAATGTCTTCTATTTAAAGACATCACACACTTCTTTATGTGATGCTTGTCTGCGCATTTTTCGCAGCGCTGATTCTTTCTGCAGATCTTAATCATGTGATCAAATTCGTGACATCTGAAGCACTGTGTGATGCAACAGTTCTTTTCAAATAGCTTGCATGCACATTCTTGATATGAGTTCAGCATGCTCACGTTCATTAGTTGATTCATCATCGCTTCGATCGCGATCTTTACGATGAGCGACGAATGAGTCTTTTCGCTATCTGCTACCTTCTTGAGTCAGACTATTCTTAGAACTTTCAGATCTTTATGAAGTCTCGCGTTATCTTTTATCAGTCTTTCAATGATCTTTTCTTGATTGCTCATGTCTATTGTAGTGCGTACTTCATGTGTCAGCACTGCGAAGGTTCGACGTGCTATGCATGTCAAACTCGTGATTTCTTTTGCTCACGTCTGAGTCTTTTTCAGATTTGCTCAAGCATCTGAGCTAACTGCGTGAAGGAAAATATCATCGCTGCTCAGCTTGCAAAGTGACACGATTAGATTTCTTTGATCTGTCGACACGTCTGCGATTCTCTGTAGAATCTGTTCAATCGACTTCTTCTGTATCTCTTCTATTTCTCTTCTGTTTATTATTTTAATCATGACTTCTCGTCTCTCGCGAAGCGACGACGAGTCGCTTCTGAAACGTTGCTCTCTCGTCGCTATTTCTTCTCTTGCCACGTTCGCTCATGACGTGATTTTCGTTGAAAGACGCATGTTTTTCTGTGTATGCAACTGCTTGTTAAGCAGTTGAACTGATGCTTTCAGTTTCTGTACATTTTTCGCGATGAACGCGTTCTAATTCGCGTGATGTTTTTCTTCTGAGTCAAGTCGAAGACGTTGAATCAGCTTCAATGCTACCTCTTTTCACGAATGATCTTTGCTCTTCTCTTTCTCTAACGTTGATATCTTTATTAGTAAATCAATAATGTTAGCAATGTTCTCTTCATCATCACATGAGCGTTTCAACTCTGCATCTCTGTTTTCTTGTAATGAATCGACGTCGCTCGCAATCGTCTTCGAATCAGCACTGCTGCGATTCATGCAAATCATCGTCGTTCAATCATCTTCTAGATTCACTCTGCCTTGTTTATAGTGCTCTTTTTCAAAATTTGTGATGCATGCGTTGTGATTGTTTTTTAATCAATAAATAATAAAAACAGCTGAATCAGACATCTGCTTAATCAAAATATTAATTTGCAATACAAATGATGAAATGCAAATGCTAAGACTTTTAAACGTTTACAACTTAAGCTCATTATTCATTACATTCACAGAGAAATTCTTAACTATTTCTTGCTTAAATGAACTACTTAAGAATGATTGCAATTAATTAGTTGTAGAAAACTTTAATCTACATCATTTATATTGAGAAAGATGAAAATGCTTCACTTAACATATGATGATTAATACTTTATTAAACATCATTACAAATGCAAGATTGAAACTACTGCTGATGTTGCAAGCATGCATCTTTGTTACTTCTGATTAGTCTGATTAGTCTAACATAAACTAGTATAGACTGTGAGTAAAGCTGTTGTTGACACGCTAGCAATCTAGCGCGTCTTCATGAGTAAAACTTACGTTATGTTGCATCTTCTTTCTACTTCAGCTTTGAACTTCTAGTTAGAATACACTCATATGATTCGCTTTATGCAGACTCATAATATTAGTTCAAAGTTCATCAATCTTGCTATCGATGTGTAGATGATATAAAAACAAGCTACATCATTCAAACTCAAATCAGAATTGAAATTCAAAAATTGAGCTCAGAAAACTCATTAAAAATCAAGAAATTTCTAGAACAAAACAGAAAAATATGAACATGTTGCTTTAAACTAACTCTTTACTGAGTTCATCATCAGAATTGAAGAACACGAACGCGTTGTTTTAGAACTGAAATCAGAAATTTCAGTTGAATCTCGATCAGCAATTTTCTACTCACACAATGACTAGAAGCACAGAATCAGAATCAGAATCAGTGAGCATTGCTTGCTATGATTTTCAAAATGCTAGAAGAGAATCACTTCTATCACAGAATTAAGCAACATCAGAAGACATGAATGCAAGATTGAACGTCAAAAAGAAGAACATAAATAAGTGATCTTTTGATCTTGAAGTGATTAAGATCAACATTAAGAAGAAGCTGAATGCTTGAATATTGAATGATGAAGCAGATGATCTCATCATCTTTATCAAATATATGACTCATCAGCATAATATTGAAATTGAGATTCACAATGACATGATTCAGATGTTAAATGATGTCAACAAGATCAACATTGAATTGAAAGCTATTAACATTGAGTTGAAAGTTACGCAGACAACGTTGAATGCTGTTTGAATGTGTTTATAGAAAGAAATGAAGAAAAAAAACGTAATTATACATTATTTAGAAGCAACATTAAGTCAACTAAGCACTTTAATTTCAAAAGATTGATTCTTGAAGTTAATCAAGCTATCTGACTTATCTTTGTTTGAAGATTCGAAGCAGAATATGAATAATTGATTGTTTCAAATGCAAAACAAGCTGAAGATGAACAAGAATCATTTTTCTATCGAAGAAATGAAGATTGCATATGTGAAAAGTCGAGTCAGTGAAATGATGATCAAACACATAGCACTTCGAATGAAAAACATGATCACGAACTCATTTCTTGAAGCAGAAAAGATACTGTCGATTATAAATAAGATGTATGACAATCTCAATTAATGTTCTACGACTTAACAATAGTTCTTGAAGCTGTATTAAAACAAGATCTTCTTTCATGAATTTTAAATGAAATTTCAGAGACTTAGTGCAAAACTAAAGTACAATAACAAAACTTTACTAAATGATTTTTAGCATAAGATTAGCTCAGATCTTCAGTGATGTTAAAACTCTTTCGCAAGTGATTAGATAAGACAATGATTAAATAATCATTGAGTAATCAGAGTCTCGAAAGTGATCGCTCTGATCGCTTGAATCAGAAGTGATCACAGTGAGCATGATGAGCATGATGCTCATCTTACTCATCTTGCTCAAGAATGATCAAAGAAATCATTCAGAGCAGAGATAACTTGACACGATTCTTTTATATTTATATAACAATGATTGTTCTCTTAGATAAAAGCTTCGTGCTCAACTCATGTAATAGTCAATACAGTTTATTGTTTCAGCTATTTTCAGACTTTCAGTCTAATGATTAGTTTGTTACTATACTGATCTCTGTTTATATCTTGTGTTGTTAAAGAAACAATCATTACACTTTGAGCATCACTCTTCTACAAGATATCAGAGCATCATCTTATCACAGTTGTTATATCATTCTCAGAATAAATCACATCATCAGACATCATTACATTCTCAAATAACAAGTTGTTGATTAAGATATTGACATTAAATCTGTATTATGAAGATAAAGACAAGCTTGACGCTTTTCTTATACAAGTGAACGTCTATGTCAGAACACACAAGAAACTAAGTTCATTTCATGACAAGATATTGTTTGCATTCTCATACTTCAAAGAAAATGTCTTCAAATGATTTAAATCATTGATAAGAAATCACTTGAAGAATAAGTCAGAAGATCAAGAAGAAGAGACTAATAAAATCTTTGAAGACTTCTTTAACTTTGAGCAAGCAATACGAAGAATGTATGAAGACATAAATGTAAAGAGAATCATCGAACAACACTTGTATGATATTAAGCAATCAGAATCAGCATTCAAGTACATCGCTGCGTTTCAATCAATTGCAGCAAAGATTGAATAAAATGACTCGACTTTTACAGCGCAGTTCTATAAAGAACTGAAGAATGTGATAAAGAACAAGATAACTCATATAAATAAACTTGCGACTTTGCATGCTATGATTAGCAAAACAATCGTGCTGAATAATCAACAGTACGAGCGAAGACTTGAAAAAAAGAACAAGATCGCTTTTGCTTCAGTTGCATGAAGCAAGAAAAAGAAAAAGCAATCTTATCATGATTCTTAGTCTATGAAGTTAGACGTAATTTGAAAGATATCAACAAACGCTTGCGATAAAACAGTTCAGCAGAGCAAAGCATGTTACACATGCAAAAAGCTAAATCATTTCTTCAGAAATTGTATTCAAAACAAGTACAAGAACAAGTCAAAGCTTTATGATAAACAAGACAAATCTTTCGCAGCAAGAAAAGAAGATCAGAAAGATAAACATCAAGCATTGTCGTGAACAGCATGTTATGAAGACAATTGTTGCACTCATCTGAGCAATAAGAAAAATTCTGAATGATATTTAAAATCATTGCAAAAGAATTGTTTCTACGCAGCAATTCATCATCAGTCGAAAGTGCATGATGAGAAAAGTGATGAAAGTTCATTCATTATGATCGCGAAATCAAAGATTTTCGACAGCGAAGAATATGACTTGAACAAGTTGAACAGCACAGAAGAAGCTATTCATCAAGCAGTCAAGAAAGAAAATCGACTTAGTGAAATTTTATGAGCATTCATTATCACGACAGAAGATGCTCTCAAAGAGAGAGAAGATCATCTTGAAGTAAAGAAAGATTTTAGAAAACTTACAAATTAAGCAAGTTTTATAAGCATGTACAACAAATTGTACACTCTCTTCAAATAGAAAGAGAAAGATTTTTTGCAACGCATGCAACAGATCAAGAATGAAATACATCAGACTATTTATGACGTAGTTCAAGATGAGTTGATTGCATTGCACAAAGACATTTGATATCATGACATAGTCATGAAGAAGTCATTCACAGAAGTTAAGTTCATCAAGTAAGAAGAATATGTACTTCTTGATGAAGATCATATATTCAAAGAACTTAAATAAATGACAAAAGTCATTAGAAAGAGATTTGATCTGTGTGATTCAAAGAAATATTCATAGAAGAAGATCAATTCAAATCAATTTCAGTACATAAAACAAGTACTTGAGAAGTAAGCTTCTAGTTCAAAAAAAAACTAGAAGACTCTTTGATCAATAAATCATTGAAGAAATCTAGTCAAAAGTCGAAAATCAAAAGCATATTTATCTTCACGAATGACTTAACGCAGTTATGAGTCTGAGTCAAGATTGTTAGAGATCAGCATAGAGTGAGTCATATGAGTGTAATGTAACGAGTATATAAATGCTAAGAAAGAAAAGTATCTAGAAGAAAAGAATCGACTATCTATATGACTCAGAAGAACATAAGCTAACTCTGAATAAAGTTGACTTTGAAACAAGTCTATGCTTTAGCGATGAGCGATCGACGATAGCTCTCAGAATAGTCATCAACATAGTCATCAACATAGTCATCAACATAGCTATCAACGAAGATGCGTAGCTAGAATCGTAACAAAGATTAATAATCATACAGCACATTTATTCATTGACAGTGACTGTACGAGCAACTACATGTGTTCAGAATTTGCTAGAAAAGCGTAAATATCTTTGCAAAGAAAGAAAGAATCTTACAATCTGCAAAACTTCGATGAAACACTCATGAAGTATAATAATGAATTAATAGATCAAAAGACTTGATTTATTTATTTGAGACTTGAACGTTATTGAAAGAAGTTGCGTTTAAATGTTATGAAGCAGTCAGACAGTGATATAGTTCTAGACATATCATGACTTCATATGATCAATTCAATGATAGATTGAGTCAATGAGACAATCACTTTTCTTCATACAGAAACAACGCGATTGCACTTGATATTGAAGTCATCAGAGAATGTGAAAATCTTCGTAATGACAGCAAATGATATGCGCAGTGAGCTGAAGAACAGCTCAGATGCACAGATGTTATGAAGCAGAGAGATTAAAAGTAATCTCACTATCGTTAAAATTTCTAAAAAATATCAGAAATATAAGATTCTGTTTGAGAAAGAAAGTGATCAAGAGACACTACTCAAACATCAATCATGAGATCATGAGATCAAGCTCATAAATGACAAGAAACTTACGAAACAGTTCATTTATTCATTGTTGACAGAAAAGCTCAATGCTTTGTGACAATATCTGAAAGAAAATATGCAAAAAGAATTCATTAAGAAATTGCAGTCATCAGCAGAATACTCAATTCTGTTTGTTTTGAAATCGAATGAAAGTTTAAAACTATGTATTGATTACAAAGCATTGAATAACATTACGATTAAAAACAGTTACTCGATATTGCTCATATCTGAACTGCAAGACAGACTTCAGAAAGCACAGTAATTTATGAAATTTGATATACTTAAAGCATTTAATTGAATACAAATTAAAGAAGAAGACGAGTGAAAGACAGTTTTTGCACTCGACTAAAACATTACGAGTATTTGATCATATCTTTCAATTTAATCAATGCTTCAGTCATGTTTTAGACATTTATGAATAATGTATTACAACGTTATCTGAATCAATTCATCATAGTATATCTGAATGATATACTAGTATACTCAAAGACGAAGAAAGAACATGTGCAACATGTTAAGAAGATTCTACAGACTTTGAAGAAAGTCAATCTGCGTATTAAGTCAGAGAAAAGTGAATTTCATGTACAGAGTGTACAGTTTCTAAAATTCATAGTCATGTCTCAGAATCTAAGAATGAACTTAAAGAAAATAAAAGCTGTTACGACTTGATCGACGTCAAAGTCAAAGATTGAAGTTTAATTCTTCTTAGAATTCGCGAACTTTTATAAATGCTTTATAAAGAGATACTTTAAAATCATCTCGTCACTTACGAATCTTACGAAGAAGAACATATCGTTCGTGTGAACTGAGAAAGCAGAAGAAGCTTTCAAGAAACTGAAGAAATTATTCATCTTTCAATCAATACTGATCATGTTTGAATCAGAAAAATTTAGTACGCTTGAGATAAACGCGTTGAACAAAGCTATTGAAACATGTATCAATCAATCAGATGATAAGAAACATCTGCATTCTATTGCTTACTACATTTGTAAGCTTACAATTGCTGAATTGAACTATGAGATACATGATAAGAAGTTACTAACTATTGTTAATTCTTTCAAATAATGAAGAGTGTATTTGAAAGAATCTAAACATCAGATTCAAGTATATACAAATTATAAAAATCTATTATACTTTACGATCATGAAAGTTTTGAATCAAAGACAGATCAGATGATCAAAGAAATTATCATCATACAACTTTCAAATTCAATATTGAAAGAGATCTGAAAACTTGAAGATTAATGTCTTAAGCAGAAGAGCAGATCACATGACAGATAAATCACAAATAAATCAAACTATTTTACAATAGAATCAGAATGATTTCATTGTTTACAATAAACAAAATGCAGTTACGTTATGAATTTACAATCGAGATCTTGAAAAATGAATAAAGCTAAAGTTAGCAAAGAACTCAGTTGCACAGAATATTATAGAGAATATCGCTGACAACGCGAACTTTGAAATAATCAACGAAATACTAACGTTTCAAGATCTTATCTATGTTTCAACAAGATGCAAACAAGAGATAATAAGCAATTATCACAAGTCAATGATACATGAACATCAGAATTTGAATAAAATCATTGAAAGAATATTTAGAATCTACTACTTCTTTAAGATGAGAAAGCAAATAGAAGATATTATAAGAAAGTGCAACATATGCATTTGAACAAAGCATAGTCAATACAGACTCTGTAAACTTTTGAAAAGTCTCAACACATCAAATCATGCATGAAAAAGCATAGCTTTGAACTTTATAGTCAAGTTATCAAAGTCAAAAGAAAGAGTTATGAGAATAATGTACAACTTTATATTGATGATCACAGACAGACTAATTAAATATAAATACTTCTTGTCATACAAGAAAGTAACATTTGCAGAAAATTTAACATACACATTTCTTAGAATGATTGTAGCAAATCATGAATTATCAGATAAGATAATTTCAAATAGAGACAAGCTTTTTATATTGAAATTCTGAAAATTGTTGATGAATCAATTGAGAATTCATTATAAGCTGTTTACAGCTTATCATTTACAGATGAATGAACAAATGAAAAGAATAAATCAGACACTGAAACAGTATCTTAGATGCTATATTAATTATAGATAAAATGATTGAATACAGTTACTGTCAGTAGCACAGTTGACTTTCAATAGCACAACGATGAAAGTAATCAGCATGTCATCATTCTTTGCAAATTATGAGTTCGAGTTGAAAACTCTCAAGAAATCATGTAAGTTTGTACAAATAGCTCAAAAAGTTACAATACAGATCAAATAAATACATTTGTTACACAAAAAGTTGCAGAAGAACATTCAGTTTCTAAGCAAATGCATGATTCTGTATGTAAATAAGAAAAGAGATAGAAAATTTACTCTTAAAAAGAAAGACAAAGTTTATTTATTAAAACAAAATATTAAAATGAAAAGATTAAGTAACAAGTTAAATTACATGAAATTAGAATCATTTGAAATTCTAGAAGAAAAGAAATCGATTAACTATAAGTTAAATCTTTCAGCATTTATGAAAATACACTTAATATTTCATATTTTTCTTTTGAAGTCTGCAAACTTAAATTCATTAATTCAAACAGAATCTTTAGAAATTGAATCAAAGAATCAAAACGTTGAGTACAAAGTAAAAAATATACTAAATCAACAGAATATTGAAGATCAGTCTCATTGATTAGTCAAGTGAAAAGATTATGAACATATCAAGAACACTTGAAAATCAAGAAGAAATCTCAAGAACTATCAGATGCTTCTGTGATAGTTTCAGTTAAGAAACTCAATCAGTCAAAGTTTGATGAAATCTCAATCTGCTTGAAAAACACATCAAAAAGAAGATTATTTAATGATGATTCACTAATCTTTGTCTCTTCTTTTTCAAGCTCAATGATGTTTCAAAACTTTCATTTGATCATCATTTGTTTCTTATTCTTCAGAAACATAAATTGATTTTGCAAATGAGTAGTTCTTGTGAAAATCTCTTTCATCTGCTTATGAGTGTTCAGCAGCTTATGAAGAACGCGATCATGTTCTGTCTTTATTCTTTTTCACTTCATCATTGAAAAAGTAAGATTACACTTGTGATCAAGATGCATACACTTGATGCAACGATCAAATTCATTATTGACATGACATTTCTTTTGCAAGTGACTGCAATGTTTACAAGAATGCATGACAGCATGCTCAGATAAAAAATTTTGTTGTGCAATGAAAAGATATAAAAGAAAAGTGATTTTCAAAATAAAAATCTTAAAAGAAGATCTAGTGTTAGAACTCTCTTGCAAATGATTAAATAAAGCAATGATTAAATAATCATTGAGTAATCAGAGTCTTGAAGTGATTGCTCTGATTGCTTGAATCAGAAGTGATCACAGTGAGTATGATAAGCATGATGCTCATCTTGCTCATCTTGCTCAAGAATGATCAGAAAGATCATTCAGAGCAGAAATGACTTGACACAATTCTTTTATATTTATATAATGATGATCATTCTCTTAGATAGAAGCTTCGTGCTCAACTCATGTAATAGTCAATACAGTTTATTGTTTTAGCTATTCTCAAATCTTCAGTCTAGTGATTAGTTTATTACTATACTGATCTTTGTTTATATCTTGTGTTGTTAAAGAAACAATCGTTACATCATCTCACAGCAAGATACAAGTGATTTGTAATTTCAACGTTAAATTTACTAGTAAATTAAATTCACATTATGTAAAACTGCAACATTAAATACATGATCTTCATGTTAAATTTAAACATCATCAAAGTGTTTAATTAAGTTTTGCACATTAGATTGTTACATACATTGAAAATGAGAAAAATGTTGAACTATATAGTTAAATGAGCATGCAGCTTTCTAAAGAACATAGAGACATCATTGATATTCAATGAGCAAGCAAGCACTATGTGCAAGATTAACGCAGACATATTTTAAAAATCTTTCATTTTATTAATTTTCTTTCTATTTTTCAATGCAAGTTTAATTGAAAAATGCAAAACATTGAAAATTGAAATTGAAATGCTTAACTTCATAAATAACATTAACATTCTAGTTTATGACAAATTCATTGAAGAAATTTGTAAAACATTAAGTAAGATACATAATATTTGCGTGAAGTGAGTTCAAACTCATAACACAACGTTTGCATCAGAAAAATATGAGTTTACATATTTCACTAGAAAATTAAGAAAATTTGACATAATGATTAATATACAAATAGAAAGCTCAGTGATTAAGTCAAAGTCAGATGTGCAAGTTTTAAAAATTTAACTGAACATGAAATTGCAATGAAGTGCACATCTTTGACAGATAAAAGCAAGTCACGTCATAAAAATGCTTATGCTTAATCATTGAAAAATCTTATCAAGTATTTAATCACGTAATTAGTTGATGAATTAAATGATTTATCATTTTGATCAATGTTTCTTCTTATAAGATTACTTTGACGTGATTAGCTGCGAGCGTATGTTTAATAACTTAAATGACATCGTTTATCACATTGACATGAATCATTAAAATGACATGAATCATCAAAATAACATTGCTGACACTGATTATTCTGATTCTATATGCTCAATTCTATCTGCTTAAGCGCATGCAAAAGCAAGATATTAAATCAATGAATTTATTATTTAACTAGTTATTTAATCATTTATTTGAATGAATTGTTAACTATGTAGAGTATGACTGGCAACGAGATTCATCTGTACGTGATGTCGACTACGAATCTTTTGATTCTATTCTGTGTTTGAATAGAAGTCAAAAGAGTCAAGAGATCTCAATTCGACGCAGTTCGAACGATGTTAGAACGTTGCGTGATCAGGAAAGTCGTCGTGCAGAGTTTTCACTCATGCGACAACATTCTCTCTAACAGTCACAATCGATCTACGAAGAAGATTAATGACATGTCGATGTCAGTAAGAGATGAGAAGATACTACTAGTGAAAAAGACAACTCAGATGAAGAGTCTGCGAGTTGTGACTACAAGTGATCGAAGGATTTGCGACTCGTCGACTGCGTCAATATCGAAACGTCTTCATCACATCGACAGTGTCGTCAAGTAATTGATGAAGAGATATCAGATAGAATAGTCGTCTCAAGTATTGAGAGGCGTGACTACAGTGCTCGAAGAAGTAGTGACTCGTCGATTACGCTGATATACTGAGAAGGCTTGAGCTCACCTTCTTTACTTGACGTCAAGTCATTCATCTATTCACGTGGAAAATCGAGAGCTCAAGAGAACGATCAGAACGCATTCTCTTTCATTGATCAGAGTCAAACATCGAACGATTGCGACCGCACGTCTATACTAACAGTTCATTCAACGTCTACGTGACACAAGTCAAATCAAGAGAAGAAAAGAGTTACTCAGTACAATCACACTCTATCTTCTCATCGTGTGCATCTCTCTTTCATCACATATTTCTCTGCTCAATGAATGACAATCATTGAGTAAGAGAACACAGCTCTACGTACGTTACAATTATGAGCATCACGAATGCAAAGAAAACGTCTTTCGTCTTCGAATCGAGAATCGAATCGAAACATCGTTGTATAGAATATTGTCAATGAAGAGCAGAGCAAAGACGATGCGTCATAATCAAACAGCACAGACACTCTCATCAAGAGTTTACTTAAGCGTTACGCGCTGAATAGAAGCTATAGATTCATTACTTGATAACACAGTGTCAATCTCATTGTTTCGACTGCGCAAAGCAGTCGTATAGACGACAAGTGATTTTCTTCCTCAGAGAGTTTTGTTCACTCGATATAAGTAGCATAGAGTCTCTCATGAGTCGAGTCTAAATCGATGTCACAAGAATGTATGAATTACAATTACAATTACTATGTAGAGTATTTGATAGAGAATTATAAAGAAAGTCAAACATAAATGCTCAATAAAGAAACATGAAGAGTGCTTGATAAAGAAACATGAAGAGTGCTTGATAGAAAAACATGAA
>JAABUS010006986.1_pt1 | contig 13268 bp, 10 predicted proteins | sample 5560161 | NCBI WGS metagenome assembly JAABUS01 (sample SAMN10711885, study PRJNA513376) | rock metagenome | isolation source: Antarctica rocks | place: Antarctica: Victoria Land, Trio Nunatak nord | collected 2016-01-04 | reverse complement strand
GTATCTTGTAGTTTATACTATTAAAATAAACTACAAGATACTGCACTTATAACTCATCGCCTTTATAGGCGATGTTGGTTCAACGCATAAATATAGGCACCTCTATTTAAATACCCAAATTTCTACCTGCTTGATTATCTTTAATATTCAGTTGGCTTTTTTCAATTGCCGTTGCGTCAAGCATGATTTTAGCTCCAGGTATTTCTTTGAGTATTTCTAAATCTTTCTGATTATTTACTTAATTCAAAATAACATAGAAACATAAAAATTTAAGAAAAACATAGAGAAAATTATTGTGATTTTTTTTACTATGTATCTCTGTGTTTCAATTTTCATTTCAAAACCTTTATTACCCTAAATAAGTTTTATTATTTAATTTTAAACAAAAAATATGAGCTTACTCAAAAATATTTTAAAACCTTTTGTAGATTTTAACCAGGAAGACGAAAACGAGGCTTCTTTGAAAGAAGGTAAATTGCAGCAAAAGTCTGTAAGAAAAGAAAAGGTAAGCACTGCAGATAATGCTGAAGTTGCAGATACGAATAATACTGCAACAGCCGCTGCATCCACTTATAAATCTTCCCCAGCCACAGGCAAATCGAACTCTGCTTCATCGAATGATTATCATCAGTATTTTGAAAACCTGGTTGAAGAAGCGAATGCTAAAAACCCAATTTTCCAGGGAACTGATTTTAAAGAATTTATAGACAGCAAAATAGATGTGGAAGCCATAGCCGATGAAGGCACGAGATACAAGACAGCTTTTAATGTACTGAAAAGAACGGGGCTTACAAAAGAGAAGCTGGTAACAACGGGGCAGCAATACATAAAATTGATTGAACAGGATTTAAAAGGTTTTGCTGATGCGTATAACCAGCAATATAAAGCCGATGTGGAGCAGAAGGAACAGCTTTTGCAAAAGAAGGCAGAGGAATTGCAGTCACTGAATGATAAAATATCTGCTTTGAACCAGGAAATGAAACAATTGTCGCAGCAGATTGGGCAAAATAAAGAGAAGCTGGATACTAATAAAAATGCATTCATCAGTGCAGGTGAGGAAAAAAAGAACGAGATTGAAAATGAATTACAAAAGATTGACCAATACTTTTAATGAAAAAAACAGGTATTACATTTAAATTTTAAAAACAAAAACAAATGGCAAACGAACTTATACCATCAAATTTTGAGCTTCCAAAAGGGGACCCGAAAAAAACATGGGGAACAATAATGACTATGGTTATACTTGGAGGACTGGCTCTGCTATTCTATATATATATACTTCCATTCCTGCTATCAGTTGTATGGGGAACTGTGCAACTGGTAATAGGTATAGCAGTGGCAATTGTACTGTTGATGATATTAACCAATCCTAAATTTTGGAGAGGTATCAGGTATTTTTCAGAAGCTGTTGCTCAGGGAACTTTGGGCTGGGCGATTGAAATGAATCCCTGGAATATTCTAAATCTGCAGGTGGAAGAAGCAGAAAAGGACCGGGAACAATTAAGGATTCATGGTGAAAAACTGAAAGCACAGGAGTCATCCTTGCATCTGCAGTTGGAAGAGAATGAGAAAAATTTAAGACAGGCGCAGGAAGAGGTCAGAATCTGCCAGGCAGGGCTGCAAAAAAACCCTGACGATTTTGATACCCAACTTGCCCTTGAGACATCTTCAACCAACTTTAGTAATTCAAAAGATTTTATCGACTCTGTAAAACCAGTGGCAAATGATGTAAAGAACCTCGTTGTATTTGCAGATAAAGCTTACCGTAAGTCGGGTGTAGCTTTGTTAAATTCAAAAAATACCATTAAAATACAAAAGGCAAAATACGATGCGGTAACAACTGCTTCCGCAACTATGGCAAAAGCCATGAAAGCCTTTACAGGAAATACAGAATTGAATAGTGATGCAGACGTAGCCATACAAAAGATAAGACAGGACGTTGCCAATAAAATCGGCGGAATAAAATCTGCCATCCAGATTACTTCACAGGCAATGAATGCGCAGGACTTGAAAGATGCAGCCAAAGTGTCAATTGCAGCTCAGACAGCAACCCAATTAGATGTAGACAGAACATTTAATTATTCTGATACGATTCAATCTTCGGCAGCAAACATTGAAAATGCTTCTAATATAGAAAGCAAAAATAAATATCTTGATATTTTCAATAAAAAATAATCACTATTATAACTATTTAAAAATTAACACTTTTTCTTACATACAAACAGAAATAAGATGAAACTAAAGCCAGGCGGAAAGATCGCGATTTTCCTGATATTAGGTGTATTAGCCTTTTTTCTTTTCAAACGTTATCTTCCTCAGAATACCATAGCAGACGGTTCGGCTACGAGCACTGCAATCACAAGGAATGAAGACAATACTAAATCAGACAATGTTGGCTCTAACACAGGTAATGAGCAAACAAAATCTAATACAACTGCAACAAAAACAGAAAACAGAACATTTGATTATACACCTGAAAAACCTGTAAACGGCAAACTGAGAGGCGTTGTAGAGGTCGGAGCAACCGGATTTAATTCCTTTGTAATCAATATGGATAATCAAAAAAGATGGGAAATAGTGTCAAAAGATTTTGGTGAGTCTCTTGCTTACGAAGGTTTGGCAACTACTGAGGATATACGGGCAGGTTTGAAAAAATATCTTGCGCAAATGTTTGAAAAAGGTGTGTCTAAAAACGATATGCACTTTGTAATATCTTCCGGCGCACAGAAGGAACCTAAAACTGCTCTCATTTCGAATGAACTAAAAAAAATGGGTTATGTTGTAAACCTGGTAACTCCTGAGCAGGAGGGAAAGTATGCATTAAAAGCAACCGTGCCTCCCTCATTCCAGGACAATTCATTTATAGTTGATATAGGCTCAGGCAATACAAAAATCTCATGGCAGGAAGGCATGAACCTGAAAGCAATGGAACTGCCGGGAGCAAAATATTATGAGAAGGGAACATCAGATGACGCAGTGTACAATGAAGTGAAAGGCCAGTCAGCTAAAATACCGGAAAGTAAACGAAATGTTGGTTTCATACTTGGAGGTGTTCCATTTACATTAGCTAAACAAAGCCGTAATGGTAATGAAAGATACACTGTATTAAATGCTCCCGGTACTTATAAAGCCACAGACAAAAAGATGGCCTCAGGCGTCAATATATATAAAGGAATCTCTGATGCAACAAAATGTGATACTTTTGTATTTGACTGGGATGCAAACTTTACTATAGGATTTCTTTTGAGCTTACGGTAATGGAACGCTGATTTTTTGGTCATTATGATTAGTTATGATTTGATCTGCATTTATCTTAACAATTATCATAATCCGCGTTTCTATCAAATTTTCGTTCAGAGAATTGTATGGCGAATTGAATTCGGCTCAATGTCACAAATCCGATAAATCCCGGTTCAGATAATCTTATCTGCGTTTATCTTAACAATCATAATAATCAGCGTTCTATCATATCAAAAAAAAACTAAAACTTTATGAAGCAATATTTTACTCTTTCGCTGATATGTTTATCTTTTCTGCTACAAGCTCAGAACATAGACTCCACATGGCTTGTACAACATTATGACAAGAAGGAAGTATCTGTTCCCATGAGGGATGGAATTAAGCTTTTCACTTCTATTCTTACTCCAAAAGATAAAAAAGAAAAGCATCCTGTTTTAATGACACGCACTCCTTATTCGTGTGCACCTTACGGGGAAGATAAATATTCACCAATCTGGAAATCATATAAAAAAGAATATTTAAAAGAAGGATATATCCTGGTAACACAAGATGTTCGGGGCAGATGGATGAGTGAGGGAGACTTTATGAATGTCCGGCCATTTAATCCGAACAAAAAAACAAATAAAGATATTGATGAATCAAGTGATACTTATGACACTATTGACTGGCTTGTAAAGAATATTGATAATAACAATGGTAATGTTGGTGTGTTTGGTATTTCGTATCCCGGCTTTTATTCTACCATGGCAGCAGCAAGTAATCATCCGGCGTTAAAAGCAGTTAGTCCGCAGGCGCCTGTTACCAACTGGTTTATTGGAGATGACTTTCATCATAACGGCGCGTTTTTTCAGATGGATGCATTTGATTTTTATTCCGCATTAGGCGGAGGTTTTGGCGAGCCTCACCCAAAGCCTACTTCCGTACCTGCAAGGTCTGTTGGTTATCCTGTACATGATAATTATTATTTTTATCTGAGAACAGGGGCAGTCCCCAATCTTACAAAACTGTTCAGTGACAGCGTTGCCTTTTGGAAAGATGTGATGGATCATCCGAATTATGATGACTGGTGGAAGGCTCGCGATGCACGGAATGCAACAAAAGATTTAAAACCTGCCATGTTATGGGTAGGTGGTTTATTTGATGCAGAAGATAAGTGGGGTGCATGGAATGCCTATAAAGCAGCAGAACAAAATAATTCTGGAAAAGAATTTAACAAACTGGTAATGGGTCCCTGGTATCATGGTCAGTGGGCAAGTAACGATGGAACACATCTGGGTAATGTTGAGTTTGGCAGCAACACTTCAGCATGGTACCAGCAAAATATTGAAGTTCCTTTCTTCAATCATTTTTTAAAAGGGACAAGTGATATATCGAAAATTGCAGAGGCAAACATTTTTATCACTGGTGCCAATGAATGGAAAACTTTTTCGCAATGGCCGCCGTCAGAAAAAACAGACAAAGAATTGTATTTGCAAAATGATGAAAAGCTTAACTGGAACAAACCAACAAACAGTAAAGGTTTTAGCGAATATACAAGTGATCCTTCAAAACCGGTTCCTTACACTGAGGATGTTCATTTTCACAGGACAAGAGATTATATGACAGATGACCAGCGGTTTGCCGCAAGAAGGCCCGATGTACTGGTTTTTGAGACTGATACGTTAACTGATGATGTTACCGTAACCGGCAATATAATCGCTGATCTAATGACCAGTATTTCAACTACTGATGCCGATTTTGTGGTAAAAATAATAGATGTTTTTCCTGATTATTTGTCTTATAATAATGTTGATATCTATGCAGATAAAGATGCCGTAATCAAATATCCCCTTGGTGGTTACCAGATGTTGGTGCATGGCGAAATTATGAGAGGCCGTTTCAGGAATAGCTACGAAAAACCAACACCTTTCACTCCGGGGAAAATAGAAGAAGTAAAATATAAATTAGGAGATATTGCGCATACTTTTAAAAAAGGTCATCGTATTATGATTCAAATTCAGAGCTCATGGTTTCCATTGGTTGATCGAAATCCGCAAAAATTTGTTGATATTTATCATGCAAAAGATTCTGATTTTCAAAAATCTGATATCAGCATTTACCATAATCAAAATGCTGTAAGCAAGATTATTTTACCTGTTCTGAAATAATAGCCTACCATGGCCCGCAAATTTTTTTTATGATCATTATGATCGTTTATGATTTTATCTGCGTTTATCTTAACAATCATAATAACCCGTTCTATCAAAATTGGTTCAGAGAATTGTATGGCAAATCGAATTTGGCTCAATCTCACAAATCCCAGTAATTCCATAAATCCCGGTTCAGACAATTTTATCTGCGTTTATCTTAATAATCCGCGTTCTACCAATCAATAATGCTGGCAGGAACTTTTCATGATAAAGTAATTATTCAACTTCAAAAACTTTTGTTTATGCCTTTTGTAAAATCAGTTCAAAATTCTGCTACACCTGTAGAAATTTATTATGAAGATTGGGGAAGCGGAAAGCCGGTTGTTTTCATTCATGGCTGGCCACTTGATCATCAGATGTGGGAATACCAGCTTACGGAACTGGCTAACCAGGGAATAAGATGTATTGCTTATGACCGTCGTGGCTTCGGTAAATCCGATAAACCATGGGACGGGTATAATTACAACACTATGGCAGGCGACTTGAAAGCGCTGCTGGATGAACTCGATCTGACTGATGTGACCCTGGTGGGATTTTCGATGGGCGGCGGAGAAATAGCGCGTTACTTTGGTTTGTACGGAGGTGCAAGAGTATCTAAGGTGGTTCTGGTAAGCGCTGTTGTTCCTTACATGTTAAAAACAGATGATAATCCTGACGGAACACCTAAGGAAATGTTTGATGGATTTGTACAAAAATTAAAAGATGATCGCCCGGGCTTTCTTGACACTTTCGGTAAAGTTTTTTATGGTGTTAACCTGATAAAACACCCTGTTAGCAGCGAGTTCCTGCACTGGTCCTGGAGAATATGTACTTCAGGTTCACCAAAAGCAACCATTGACTGCATTTATGCTTTTTCACAAACAGACTTTCGTCGCGATGCCGCTGCCATTAATGTACCAACACTTATCATACACGGTGATAGTGATAAGACTGTTCCGATTGATGCTTCTGCACGCCAGTCTGTACGCCTTATTCCCAATTCAAAGCTTATAGAATATGAAGGGGCGCCTCATGGGTTATTTTATACAGAAAAAGAAAGACTGAATAAAGACTTGGTTGAATTTATAAGGAGATAGTTAGTGCACAGTAATGTAAAAGAGGCTGTCCTTTTGAGACAGCCTCTTTTACATTTTTCATTTTCTATTCTACTGGTTCGATGTAGGTTTATCCACCTTTTGCTTAACTTTTACACCGCTGTATTTTTTATGCTTGCTAAAGGTGTTGTGTACTTTTTGCGGAATAGTAGAAGTTTTTTTAACCTTCTCTTTTTTCACAGTGCCTTCCTGGGCAGAAGCTCCTGCAGCTATACCTACAAAAAGCATAACCATCAATAAGACTTTTTCATAATTTATTTTTTTTATTACAGCAATTATTTCAATAAATGTACCAAATACAATCACTTTTAATTCTTTTAGAGCTTTAACGTTATTCTCTCCTTTATTATTTTATCCTGTTTTTAATCATTTCAGCAGGTCTTCCGCTAAATATTTTTAAATAAATATTTTTATGTAAAATATATGAAGTTACCCCTCCCGAGTTTTATTTGTATTTTAAGTATTGATGCAATATTTTTTTAACTTGATCATGCAATAAAACTCTCTAATATTTATTCTTTGTCTGTATAATCACTTTTCATAGGTTTGCTATATCATTAATTTTAATAATTATTGCTATGCCATACCCTTATCAAATCAAAAGCTTTGAAGAATACAGGAATGCTTATAAGAAAAGCGTTGAAGACCCGGAAGGTTTTTGGGAAGAAGTTGCAGAGAACTTTAGCTGGAGAAAAAAATGGGATACTGTTTTAAGCTGGAATTTTACAGAACCTAAAATCGAATGGTTTAAGGGTGCAAAATTAAATATTACAGAAAACTGTCTCGACCGGCACTTGGAAACAAAGGGAGATCAGCCGGCAATTTTATGGGAGTCTAATGACCCTGAAGAGCATCACCGGGTTTTGACTTACAAAAGATTGTATGAAAAGGTGTGCATGTTTGCGCATGTATTAAAAAATAACGGTGTAAAAAAAGGGGACAGGGTTTGTATTTACATGGGCATGATACCTGAACTTGCCATTGCAGTTTTGGCCTGTGCACGTATCGGGGCTATTCATAGTGTGATATTCGGTGGTTTTAGTGCACAAAGCATTGCAGACCGCTTATTCGATGCGCAGGCAGAATATATAATAACCTCTGATGGTGCTTTCAGAGGAGCAAAAGATATACCGCTAAAAAGTATAATTGATGATGCTTTGATTGGAATTCGCTTTGTAAAAAAAGTTATTGTTTATACCCGTACACATACACCGGTAAGTATGATTAAAGGGCGCGATGTGTGGTGGGATGACGAAATTAAAAAAGTAGAAACATTAGGACTGCACGATTTTCCTGCAGAAGAGATGGATGCCGAAGATCCCCTATTTATATTATATACTTCCGGAAGTACAGGTAAGCCAAAAGGCGTGGTGCATACTTGCGGCGGCTATATGGTTTATACCAATTATACTTTCGTAAATGTTTTTCAGTATCAACCCGGGGATGTACATTTTTGTACAGCCGATATCGGCTGGATAACCGGCCACAGTTATATTGTTTACGGACCTTTAAGCGCAGGGGCAAGCTCTCTTATTTTTGAAGGCATACCCACATATCCTGATGCATCAAGGTTTTGGAAAGTTATAGATAAGTTTAAAGTAAATGTATTTTATACTGCTCCAACAGCTATCAGAAGTTTAATCGGGTATGGAGATGAGCCTCTTGCAAATACAGATTTAAGCAGCCTTAAAGTTTTGGGAACTGTTGGAGAACCTATAAACGAAGAAGCATGGCATTGGTACGATCAGAAAATCGGTAAAGGAAACTGCCCGGTAGTAGATACCTGGTGGCAAACTGAAAACGGTGGGATTCTCATATCAAATCTGGCAGGTATTACGCCTTCAAGACCCGGTTGGGCTACATTGCCATTACCTGGAATACAACCTGTACTTGTAGATGAAAAAGGAAATGAAATTTCTCAAACAACCGGTGAATTATCATCTGGTAATCTATGTATAAAGTTTCCGTGGCCTGGAATTTTAAGAACAACCTATGGTGATCATGAGAGGTGTAAGCAAACCTATTTTTCTGCCTATCCTGATTTGTATTTTACAGGAGATGGGGCACTAAGAGATGAAGAGGGATTTTATAGAATTACGGGCAGAGTAGATGATGTATTGAACGTAAGCGGGCATCGTATAGGTACCGCTGAAGTAGAGAATGCCATAAATATGCATGCAGGTGTGGTGGAAAGTGCAGTCGTTGGTTATCCGCATGAGATCAAGGGGCAGGGAATTTATGCCTATGTTATCTATAATGGCCGCGAGGATACTAACGACCGCAACAGGAAGGATATCTTAGCAACTGTTGCCCGCATTATCGGTGCAATTGCCAAACCTGACAAAATCCAATTTGTAAAAAATTTACCTAAAACAAGAAGCGGAAAAATTATGAGAAGGATATTGAGAAAAATGGCAGAAGGTGAAATGCAAAATTTAGGCGATACCTCAACTTTACTGGATCCTGGTGTGGTGGAGGAGATTAAAAACGGAAGGTTGTAGGTATAGTAGTAATGTGCAGATAATTTTGAATATTTATCTTTTATTCTAAGATTTTATTCTAATGAACATTTACCCATTCATGTTCATATAAAGAAGCAAGAACGGGAAATGAAGGCAGAATTTATTTTAGAAGAAAGTTTAGTTACTTTATTATTTAAAAAAAGTTAAAGGAAAAGAACCATTGACGGAAAAGGAAGTTAAAGAAGTTGCTTTATTTCTTAAAACATATCAAAAACAAATTATTGAAAAATGGAACAAAGTCTTCATCTATCATCAAAAAGTAGAATTCGAAGAAATAAAAATAAGAATAAAGAAGAGCAAAACGTGAAAATAGTAAAAGCATATTTTTTAGGTGGATATAAAATCTTATTAAATTTCTCTGATGGTCGGCAAAGGATAATAAATTTTCTGCCAATTTTTAAAAAATATGTCAAAGGATACTATAGCAAATACTTTCTTTCCGAAAATTTTAAAAGGTTTATTGTTGAAAATGGAAACATTTATTGGGGTGAAAATGAAGAAGTTATTTTTACTGTATCATTTCTATTAAATAGCCGGTATGGAATAACGCAAAAAGAAGAAGTGCTCTATGTTATATAATAAATCTAATGACCGGAATGGGCACAACAGCAGTAAAATTTAATAATAACAAAGTACTGACCTTCATTCGAAAACTTCATTGGAAGGAATTACTTGGCCTTCTTTTTCTCCTGATTGCGTTGTATTTTTTTCGTCAGCAAAGAAGAGAATTAGCATCATTACATTCTTCTTTGCAACATACCAATCTATTTTGGTTACTAACAGGTATTGCTTTTACCGGGGTATATATTTTACTGCAGGCAGCACTTTATGTTTATAGTTTTTTATCAGTTGGCGGAAAGATTTCATGGATAAATGCTGTTGAACTTTTTTTGAAAAGAAACGTGATTTCTGTATTTCTTCCCGCCGGCGGCATTACTGCATTAGCTTATTTGCCGGCTAATATCAGAAAAAGCCAGGTCAATAAACAGCAGGTACACCAGGCTTCTTTGATTTATGGCTTTATCGGTATTTTTTCTGTTTTTATTGTTGCAGTTCCTGTTCTGTTGTACCTCTCTGTTACAAAGTCAACAGTCCCGGGAACTACTGCAGGCCTTTTTACTATTGTTTCTATGCTAACCGTAATGGTGTTGCTGGCACGTTCGATACAAAGAAAGGGTAAGTTGTATTTATGGGTAATAAAAGGAAGACCGAAGCTTGAAAATTCTCTTAACGAAGTTTTTTCATTCAATATTACATGGAAACAATTTCTGAATGCTACACTTGCTTCTGTCTTCATAGAAATTGTCGGTATCCTTCACTTATACATTGCCATGCTTGCGTCAGGTGTTACCCCATCTCTTCAGGCAGCGATTACCGGTTATATTGTAGCTACTATTTTTCTGATTATATCTCCTTTTTTAAGAGGGATGGGAGCTATTGAGCTGTCTCTTACTATTATATTAGAGCGATACGGATTTACAACTGTGCAGGCTTTGGAAATGACTTTATTATTCAGGTTTTTCGAATTTTGGTTACCATTGGTTGCAGGTTTATTTTCATATGCAGCTAAAGGACGTCATCTTTTCCTTCGCTTACTGCCCCCTGTTCTTATTTTCTTCCTTGGGTTAGTTGATGTGTTTTCTATGCTTACCCCTCCTGTTATGTCGCGTTTAAGGCTTTTGCGCACATTTGTTCCATTAGGTTCCATTCAGGCTTCTAACTTCCTTATTATAGTTATCGGATTAACGCTTATTATTACTGCAGCCTTCCTTATAAAAGGTTTACGAAGCGCCTGGTTATTAGCTCTCAGTCTTTCTATTATATCATGTTTTGGCCATATAAGCAAAGCCCTTGATTATGAAGAAGCGATATTGTCGCTAATAGTAAGCATTGTATTAATAGTTACAAGGAAACAATACAGGCTAAAGAGCAATCCTAAGCTAATGAATATAGGCATAGCAACCGGTCTTGCTACATTCGCTGCAGTCCTGATCTTTGGAAGCATCGGATTTTATAATCTTGACCAAAATCATTTTCAAAAGGATTTTACCTGGAAGGAATCAATATACTTTGCTTTTAGAGAGTTTGTTTTGATAGGCAGCAGCAATTTAAAACCCTTAACTCGTTTTGGTCATGACTTTATCTTTTTTATAAATGCATTAGGCGTAGGTGCGTGGGCATTTTTACTGTATTGCCTTGTAAGGCCTCAAATTTATAAATCATCAAAGTCGAAGGTAAATATACAGGAGGCAGAATATTTGATAACCCAATATGGAGATTCTCCTTTAGATTATTTTAAGATAAGTAATGACAAACTTTTATACTTTTCAGAAGTGCATCGGGGATTTATAAGTTATCGTGTGGCCAATGGCTTTGCTGTAGTATTGGAAGAGCCGGTATGTGCGGAAGAAAATAAAGTAATAATGCTCGAGGAATTTGAAAATTATTGTCACGAAAACGGGTTTAAAGCAGTTTATTACAGGGTAGATGAAGAAAGTTTTTACTACTTTAATAAATTTAAAAAGAAAAGAATTGTTATCGGACAGGAAGCAATATTAGATGTCCCTCTTTTAAAATCCCAAGGGAAAGATCAGCAGTCTTTAAGGAATGACTTAAACAGCTTAAGTAAAAAAGGTTATACCGCACAATTACATAAAGCTCCGTTAAGAGGGTCTTTAATACAAGCACTCGAACAGGTATCGGATGAGTGGCTTAAAACTTTTGGAACGGAAGAAATTATTTTCTCACAAGGTATGTTTGACCGGAATGAGCTGAAAAAACATAATATTATAACCTTGTCAGATAATGAAGGCAGAATTGTTGCTTTTCTTAATATCATTCCGGATTATTCTCCTGAAGAATGTACTTATGATATGATCAGGAAAACGGCTGATGCTCCTGATGGGGCAATGGACGCATTAATAGTAAGGTTGATTGAATTTGCAAAAGAAAAAGGATATTTATTTTTGAACTTAGGCATGGTGCCAATGGCTGGAATCGAAAAACCGGAAAACACAGCAGAGCATGTAGTTAAATTTACTTATGACAAATTCAAACCGTTTCGCAGTTACCCCGGGCTCCGCGATTTCAAAGAAAAGTACGCAAACCGGTGGCTGAATAAATATCTTATTTATGAGGATGATTTTGATCTCGTTCAGTTGCCGGGAGTGTTAAACAAAGTAATGCAACCAGTGTGATTTTTTATTATGAAAAGCTTAATTATTTTGGAACTGTAGTCTTTCAGTTATTGTAAAAGGCGGGAATATTTATTTATTCTCTTATCCTTTTCTTATAAAGATGATAATACAGAACGTGAAAGAATCTGAAAAAAGCGAATCAGGTTCACTTAAAGTTACTTATAAGCCTATAGGAAAATTTAAGAGTTATTCCTTTGTTTCCTTTTATCTCACAAAAAAAATAATTAATGACACCTCAGGAGAAGTTCGTTGAAGAAATTAAAGCAGGATATACCTTTAAAGGTGAAAGCGTAAAAATAGGAACAGCAATGCTTGATGGTGAAGTTGTGCCGGGAGCAAATGTTTTTCTTCCATTAAAAACAATGAACAGGCATGGACTAATCTCAGGCGCTACCGGTACAGGTAAAACCAAGACATTGCAAATGATAAGCGAGGCCCTGAGTGATGCAAGTGTACCTGTTTTGCTGATGGATATAAAAGGAGATCTCAGTGGAATTGCAATGCCGGGAATGACAAATGATAGTATTGCTGATCGTTGCAGGAAGATTGAATTTGATTATACTCCTGCAAAATTTCCTGTTGAATTTCTTACTTTAAGCAACGAAAAAGGAGTTAGGCTACGGGCCACCGTAAGCGAATTTGGTCCGGTGTTGCTTTCAAAAATTTTAGGTCTTAATGATACGCAAGGCGGTTTGGTTTCTATCATTTTTAAATATTGCGATGACAATAAACTTCCCCTGCTTGACTTAAAAGATTTTATAAAAGTCCTGCAGTTTACGGGCAATGAAGGCAAGACTGAAATTGAAAAAAGTTATGGTAAAATCTCTACTGTAACCACCGGTACCATTTTGAGAAAAGTAGTAGAACTGCAGCAACAGGGAGCAGACATTTTCTTTGGAGAAAAAAGTTTTGAAGTAGAAGATTTAATGAGAATAAGTGACGACGGACGAGGGATGATAAATGTTTTACGTGTAACTGATCTGCAGGAAAAGCCAAAGTTATTTTCAACTTTTATGTTGCAGATGC
>JAABUS010006985.1_pt1 | contig 13268 bp, 12 predicted proteins | sample 5560161 | NCBI WGS metagenome assembly JAABUS01 (sample SAMN10711885, study PRJNA513376) | rock metagenome | isolation source: Antarctica rocks | place: Antarctica: Victoria Land, Trio Nunatak nord | collected 2016-01-04 | reverse complement strand
CCCTAACCCTAACCCTAACCCTAACCCTAACCCTAACCCTAACCCTAACCCTAACCCTAACCCTAACCCTAACCCTAACCCTAACCCTAACCCTGACCTATAATGTCATTCAAATAGATCTGACAAAACTGATGAAGATATTCAAACAGCACATCGTTCATATAGTGTTAATAAAACATTGATTCGTTGATTAATTCAAAAAGCATTACATGATATTTGTATGAATTAAAGAAAGTGATAAAGATAGTCAAATCTTTGCTATCTGAATGCATTCACAGTTTATTGAATGTGACAATGATGTTCAATTAAATCAAATATTTGCTTTCTTGTATTTGAGCGAGAATCTTGTCAATCAATGACAAAGAATAGTGATTTCATTTGATTAAAGCATTAAACTTTTTATAATCAATGCAGAAATGCAGACTATCGTCTTTCTTTTCAATGAATAAAATGAGCAAGATGTATGAAGTGAAGCTAAAGAAAATAAATTCTTTGTTCAGATGTTTAATCAGATACTTTTTTATTTTTTGAAACTTGTGATTGAACATCTGATACAGTCTGCTTCAAAAGAATATTTTCTTGTTGATCAATTCAATCTTGTGATCATAGAAATGATGAGATGATAGCTGATTAATTATTGTTTGATTGAACATGTTTAGATAGTTGTGATATTCAGAGAGAAGCTTGATTTTGACTTGCTTGAGAATCTTGACGTGTGAAAGCTCATGTAGATTCACTTCTTCAAACTTGTTTTCAACTGTAATTATGAGTTAATTGATTTTCAAGACAATAACAGCAAAGATCTTGACATCTGATCATTTGACTAACATTCTATAAACAATTGTTTCTATCATGAATATGTGAATTGAACTGAAAGCTGATTTCAGACTGAACATTAATTTAAAATTGACATTAAACGAAACTGCTTTGAACAATTTTGACTGTTTAATCAATTTAATGAACTTCTCTTTTGACTGATCGAAAGAGAGTGATTTCTAACGAAGTTGAAAAATAGCGAAAGTGAATGATCTCTTTAATATATGAGTAGAAGTCAAGCTCTTCTGTTTCGTGATCGTTCTATGACTTGAGAGTAGAATAATCAGTTTCTGACTAGAGATGAAATTTGAAAATCAAAGAGAATCAATTTGCATATTTATTACTAAATTGATTTTGTTCATTCATGTTTTTTCAAGAATCATTTGATGTTGATCTAATCGAGTGATCAACATAAAAGTCATGTTAATCATATAATCTTGAACATTCAGATTTGAATAAATGACATGAATAATAAGTTTCTTAACATAATGATCATCAAATTCTTGAATTGACTTCGCTTTACTCAAAGTCAAAGACTTGATTTGCAACTGATCACAAACAATTTGCGCGATCACTTCATCAATGAATGAATAGTCAGCAGCTTTGATGTCAATCAATGACTTCAATGAGTAACTAATTTCATTGCTAGAAAGTACACATTCAATAGTTAAAGATTCAGAAGTAAAAGAATCATCTGACATGTTTATCATTGAAGAAATTAACACATCTTTCACTGCGTCTTTGATGAAAGTCTCTAGTTTTTTGTCTTGCTATTCTTTGAAAAAGAAGACATTTTCTCATTCTCTTTATTCTTTGAAATGATGATTTCATGTAAATGAAGAATGAATTCATGAAATGTTGAAATGTTAATCTTGTTCTGAAAGCAATTCTTGAATAAATAATCTGAGATCTTGCAGATATAGCAGATGATAAATGATCTGACTAATTCAAAGATAGAAAAGATAGTTGACTTGACATATTCAATTATTGAAATCATCATTGCTGACAATGAAGTAGCAATACATTTATCAGATATGACAGTGACTTTGATGATGACAATGCAAAGCTGACTGCATAACTGATAGTTGACTCACTGTTTATTATTCACATCTTGAAGAAAGATTTTTAAGCAAGTGAGCGAAGTAAAATTCTCTGAACAGATTGATAAAGCATTCTGCAAGCGATTATTGATTTTATTCTGAAGATTGTTCATCAGAGTGCAATCGTTGTAGTCTAGATAGCTGAATAACTTCATAAAGTCAAAGTAGAAAACATTGAAAGACTTGTCTGTTTATTTCAGAGCATTGTACTTGCAATGACACTTTTGATTTCTATTCAGTTCATTGTATATTTCTTTCAGATGCTCAAATAGCTTGTCGATCAAGATGTATGAATGCAAAGTATCATGTCAACATCAAGCGAAGATGTGCTCAGCAGCATCATCTTCTAATCTAGATATCACATAAATAATACAGATATTTTCATTATTGAAGTGATCAACATTAGTCTGAAGCTTGTCATTTATCTTGACTCTTCAGCTGTCTCATGTTGATTCATCTTCATCAGTAAATATAAATGAATTCAAAAACTTGAAGAACTTGTGATGATCATTATTGAATAGAGTGAATGATTCACATCAAGTATGATTCTCAATAAATTGATGAAGTAAAGATTTTGTAAATTGACGAGATTGAGATTGATTCGCTGAACGCTGTCTTTTTTTTAGACTCAAGACTTTCTTTTGTAAATCAATGATAGTTTCTTCTTGAGTGTTTATTGTCATTTGATTGTTCTTTAGCTCATCAAGTCTCTTGATGTGATTAACTTGAACATTGATTCATTACTTATTGAGTTTCAAAGTCATGTTTTGTTGATCTCTTAGCTCGATCAGCATCTTGATGATCTCATCTGACTGATCAATAGTTCATTAACGAAGTTGTTGATTCATGTTGATGTTTCATGAAATAATGACATTCTGAGATTTCGCTGAAGCATCGACAGAGATAAGAAAAACTCATCTATTAGCAGTGTTTCTAAGCAGATGAGCTGTTCATGATTCAATTGATTTAGAGTTGTGTATCATTGTAAAAGAAATAAAAATAGATTTGATTGTAGTAGAATTGAATGATTGATTTGATAAATTTGAGTAATTTTGAAGATGTGTTTTAATAAAAGTAATTCAAAGAATTTCTTGCAAATTTTCTGAATGAACAAAGTAGATTATTTTGTATCATTTACATGTTGATAGCAGAGTAGTTGTTGAACATTTATTTACTGTTAAAGATCGATCTAGAATGAGTCATAGAAATGTCATTTAACTAATAGATAAATGCTAAGAAAGAAAAGTATCTACAGAAAAGAACTCAACTTATATGTATGTTTCTCAGCTCTGTGTTAAACTCGATTGAGTTAACATCTTATACATATGATGCAGAGTCTTCATGACATCATTTATAGATCAGATTCTTGCTAGACTCAATTAGAATGAAATCAGACAAAGACTAAATGAAGAATAAATAAAGATTAGAATCATAACAGAACTTGATTGTGTTGTTGTTCTTCTTTCTTGAAGAAAAATCTATCTTGACTAATTCATTATCTTTTGATTGATTGAATGAAAGATTATTCATGATAGCATCTTTTTCATCTTCTAAATTCTTTGAATCATTCTCATGCTCATCTGTTGAATTTTCACTGTCTTCAAAGTTATTCATTGAGTCAATGTCATCATCAGAATCATCATAATCATCGTTTGCATATTCATCTTCATCAATCATTGTAAGAATAGATAGAATTTAAATTAACTTAAGTCAGCTTGATGCTCTTTTTGAAGAATGAGTTGTTTAACTTTCTAACAATGTCAAGCTTGAAAAAATCACGTCTATGCTATCTTGTTGAAATCTGATCTAAGTTAATCAAGATCAGCTTGATGCTTTTTTGAAAAAATGATTTGTTTAATCTTGAAATTAAGTTAAGATAATCAAATTGAAGTTAATTCATTCAAATAAAATCTAAGTTGATTGAGATCAGTTTGATATTTTGAACTCATCTTATTCAATTGATCATCATCATTTTTACTCATTTGAATCTCAGACTTAAGCAGCATAATAGTAGTAAGATGAAGTATTTACAAATATTTTAATTAATCTCAGCTTTCATAACTTGAAGCAACAGCTTGCGATCAGAATGAAGATGCAAAAATCATGCAAAGAAGAAGTTATAAAAATTGAAAGAAATTGAAAGATGAAAAGTGAGTGAATTTGATGTTGCAAAAAGAAGTGAATGATGATGATCTTCAAGTCAGTCGCGATCAACTTAAATCTGAATGCATGCATGATTTGCTGTAAAACTAGTTCAACTCTTTCAATCTGATATATATGAGATTGATGATGTAAATTTTATTAAGAAATGTGAAATGTGACTCAGATTGAAATAAATCAAATCATTATCATCATCAATCAATATAACTTGTTGAAACTTAGAAAGAGCGATGAAATGATGATTTTTTATCATTTCTGAGTCAGAAATTCTTCGAGATTGTATCAACAACTTTGAATTTCATGATTTAGAATTTATTTGTCTTAAATTTGCTGTGCATGATATTCATGTCATTCTTTTCATATTTGTACAACTTCATTTTCTACTTCTTGATCAACTGACTATTATAACATATGAGCAAAACAGATGTCATTTGCAATCAAATTAAAATGCTTTGCACATGATAATGATTGAATCAATCTTTCAACACAAAATTAACATATATTGAAACATCACTAGTTGATTTCTTTGTTGTATTTGACAAGATTTGAACATAAATGACTGTTTGATTAATTGAATTTTCAATGTGCAACTTCTAGTTGATCATGATCAACTAATAGTCATTAAAATTGAACTTTTAGTGTAAAGTTTCAAGTTGATCTCAATCAACTTGAGATTGTTAGATGCAGAATGTCATTGATATCATGATGTATAAAATGTCATTCAGAGAGCTAAGTGAAAGAAGAAAGAAAAATATCACTTCAGAAAATATTTGCAATGTGAGTTTATTTTCAGCATCACTATTTATATAAAGAACTTTGCAACTCATTTTGCATGCAATCTAAAATGTTCACTTTAACTATTCAATCAAAAAACAAACATCTGAATCTGAAGCAGAAAAATCTAATTCTTTGTATTTAACAAAGCATTGACAAACTTCAATGATGTGATCTTCATGACTTCTAGACGTTCAACAAGCTGTTCTTTAAATTCAATGACAAGTGACAGATTAAGATCTGCATTGAATTATTTTGAATCTTAAGAAAGTCTGTGATCTAAGACGAAAGCGATCATTGCAATCTGAAAAGATTCTCATTTAAGTGTTTTTTCTGTCATGATTTTAATCTTGTCAGACTCAATCTTCTAGTCTTGTCAGATTTATTCTCACTTCGTCATCTTGATTAATCTTTATTGAGTCTAGCGTTGACTGAGAAATATACATATGTAATCAACTTCTTTTCTGTAGCTATCTTTCTTTCTTAGCATTTATCTTTTAGTTAAATGACACTCATATTGACTCGCTTTATGCTGATTTCTAACATTAAATAAATGCTCATCATTTACTACTTTGCTATTGATGAATAAATGATATGAAACAATCTATTCAGTAAGAAAAATTTGCAAGAAATTCTTCAAATTTGCATCATCATTTTAAATTGTAAGAAATTCTTCAATTTTACACTCATTTTCATCAATCTATTTGCAAGAAATTCTTTGAATAAAGCACTCAATTATTATTTGAAATTCACAAAAGATTCTTTGAATTTTCACTCATCAAAAAACATTTATTCTTATCTCAACAACTTTTATCTTCTCTCATTATGATACACGATGTTGAGTCAGTTGAACTTTGAACAAATCATCTGCTCAAAAGTACTATCAATAGAAGAGTTTCACTTCTACTCATCAATGCTTCAGTCGAAGTTGAGAAAGCTGTCATTGCATGAAACATAAACATCGAAGAACAACTGTTTCATTGAATCAGCAATCAATTCAATGAAGTCATCAATATGCTGAATGAGCTTCGAAGTTAGCATGACTTGACTCTACAACTCAATGAACACTGACTTTTCATACAAGAAGATCACAAAAAGAAAGCGAAACAACTAGAAGTTGCTTTTGATAAGAATGATGAGCTAGAGAAAAAGATTCATCAGCTACAAGATGAGCGATTGAACTTCAGAGCAAAACAACATCAAGCTGATCAATTTATGTCTTATCAAGAGACTCAGTCAGTCGAGCATCAAGTCAATCAGAAAGAGACTTCATCAATTTCTGAAGTTGATCAACGTTCTTGAAGCTCACAAGAGTCATTCACTCTATTTGATAATGAAAATAATCATCACAAGTTCATCAAGCTTTCGAATTCATTCATTTTCATTGAAACAGATGATTCTATCTGAAAGACATGAAATATCAAAATAGCTGACAAGCTCGATGTCAATGTGAATCATTATTTTATTGAAAAGATTTGTATTATCTATGTGATTTTCAGACTAGAAGATGATGTTGATCAGCAAATTTATGCAAAGCATCATGTTGATGCTTTCTCATTCTATCAATCACTATCAGAGTTACTGAAACATCTGAAAGAAATTTATGAAGATTAGAATCTGATTTGAAAGTGTCATTGCAAATACATGTTATGAAGTGTGTTGACATTGAATAAAATCTAGTCAATAGATTCTAGAGATTTCGATATGTGAACAAGAAACAATGATGTTTCGAATTGAAATATGCTGAAACATTTCATCTATTCGAGTTCTAGCAAATCAACTACTTCGTTTCTTTGTTCGCTCTACTATAGATACAGCTCGAAACTGTCTTCTTTCTTCTGTATTCTTAGTTTTCTAGTTAAAGCTATCTCTATTGATCAAACATTCTATTCAGCTACGCACTATCTCGCTGCAGTGTGATTAGATTCTAGACATGATTTCAACAATACGTTGCTCTGAAGCAGCTCAACAAGCTCTTCAGCTTCTTTTATTCAGAATTCACTAGAATATTCAGCTTTCTGAACTACAACAATATCATTCTGCTGAACGACATTCAGAATAAAATCAATAATCATCTTCAGAATGTGTTATCAGTTTGCCTCATAGAGTTTAGCTCACTTAATAAGCTCAAGATCTTTCTTCAAGATGTGAATAACAAACAACAAGTCAATTATCAGCTACGTGACGAGTAACAAACAGTTAAATTGATAGCAGCTTCAAAAAAACGTTTCATTTCTTCATTGATATCAATATCAGTCTTGACTACTAGCTATGTTCAACTCATTACTTTTTTCACTTTTGAATCTGAATGATCAAGAATGTCAATCATCTGCTTCAACTGCAAAGTATCAAATCATCTTTCAAAAAACTGCTTTCAGCTGAAGACTAATACTTCAACATCTCATGCATTTATTTCTTGTCTCAATGAGATCATCATGTCAAAAGAAGAGAAGAAATTATTTACAGAGAAATCAAAGAATGAGACAAAAAACTAGTGACTTTCATCAAAGATGTGATGAAAGATGTGTTAATTTCTTCAACAATGAACAGCTCAAATGATTTTTTTGCTTCAAAATCTTTGACTACTGAATGTGTACTATCTAGCAATGAAATTAGTTACTCATTAAAGTCATTGATTGACACTGAAGCAGCTGACTATTCATTCATTGATGAATTAATTGTGCAGAATGTTTGTGATCATTTGCAAATCAAATCTTTATCTTTAATCAAGCTCAAATCAATAAGAAGATTCGATGATCATTATGCAAAAAAGCTCATTACTCATGCAATTTATTTGAATCTAACTGTTTAAGATCATATGAAACGTTTCGTTTCTATGCTAATCACTTGATTAGATCAACATCAGATGATTCTTGAAAAAATATGAATGAACAAGATCAAGATGATTATTGATATGAAAAATGATCATTTTTAATTTTCTAGTTTTGAAGCTCATATCAAAGCTTCTATCAAAGCTCATTCAACTGTTTTTTCAAGCAAGAAAATTGCAATAGAACAGAAAAGTTCAATCTTTACTTAAATATTAAAGAGATCTATCTTTTCTGTCATCATTCGACTCAGCGAGAAGTCATCTTCATTCAATAGAATCATGAAATCATCTAGTTCAGTCAACTTCACTTCATCTTTCGATTCAATGAACATAGCAATGATAGAGACTGCAACATATAAATCACTAGTCAAATGATCAAATGTGACTACTTTCGCGATCATCATCACGAAAATCGATCGACTTCTAAAAACAGCTAGAAATAAATTCAAAGATGTAAATCTACAAGAGTTTTCATATGAAGAAATCTTGAAAGAAATGAAAGTTAAGCTTTCTTTGAAATATCATGACTATCTAGACGTGTTTGATCGAGCGATGATTGATCAACTATCTTCTCATCATCTCTATGATCATAAAATTGAGTTGATCAATGAGAAAACATCTTCTCGAAGTCATCTTTATCATATGTCTGATTACAAGCTTCAAAAGATAAAGAATTATCTGATTGAACATCTAAATAAGAACTTTATATCTTTTAGCTCGATCTCATATGCTTCGCTCATACTATTCATCGAAAAGAAAGACGATAGTCTGCGTTTCTGCGTCAATTATAGAAAGCTCAATGCTTTGATCAAACGAGATCACTATCTTCTACTCTTAATAGACGAAACTCTCGCTTGTATTCAAGATAGCAAGTATCTGACTCGATTGAATATAATAGTCATCTTCAACAAACTACGCATGCATTCAAGAAGCAAAGATTTGACTATCTTTATTATCTCTTTTGATTTCTACAAATATCACGTGATGTCTTTCAAATTAATCAACGACTCGACTTTCTATCAACATTATATGAACGACGTGCTATTTGACTATCTTCATCAGTTTTATCAGATCTATCTAGATGACATTATCATCTACAGCAAAACACTGAAGAAACATAAGAAACACGTACGACTAGTTTTACATAAATTACAAGAGATTGATCTTCAGATGAATATAAACAAATGTAAGTTTCATGTTCAGAAGATCTTCTTTCTGAAACTATTGCTATTCATTGAAGAATTAAAGATGAATCTCAGAAAAGTACAAGCAGTAGTTGAATGATCTACTTCTACAAATCTCACTCAGATGCAGTTCTTCGTCGACTTCTGCAACTTCTATCGACGTTTTATAAAGAACTTTTCAAAGATTGTTCATTCTCTGATTCAACTCACTCAAAAAAAGATGATATTTGAATGAAATCACGCTTGTCAAACGATCTTTGATCATATGAAGAAACAAATGACTGAAGCATCTATTCTTCGTCATTTTGATCAGAATAGAAAGACTATTCTTGAAACAGACTCGTTCAACTACGTCAACGATGACATACTTTCTCAGTATGATGATGAAGAAACATTACATTTGATGATCTACTACAGCAAGAATCTGAGTCTCGCTGAGTGCAATTACGAGATCTATGACAAGAAACTACTAACAATCATTCGTGTCTTCAAGCATTAATGATCTGAGCTGAAATTGACTGAGCTACTCATTAAGATGTTCATCGATCATCAAGCTCTGACATCATTAATGAAGAATAAAGAGCTGAGTAGATGTCAGATGCGCTGAGTTCAAAAGCTTGTTGATTTCAACTTCAAAATCATGTATCGCTCAGATAAATAAAACATCAAAGTCGATGCATTGACTCGTCGAGTCGATTCAGTTTCTAGAAGTCTCGAGAATGAATGATGTTGCTATTAGCGAACTACAATTCTCACATCGAATTGAATGAAAATCATTGATCTAGAAAAGAAAAAGAATGATGAATTAATTTATCAATTGATTCTAAAAGCTAACAGAATCAATAAGAATTGTATTTTACTTCGTGAAGTTGTATTAAAAGATGAAGCTCAATACGAAAATACTAAATTAAAAGATTGTCGAGTTCAGAACAAAATACTATATCAAAGTGATCTTCTATGAGTTCTCTTCGATGAACATCTTCAAATGAAGTTAATTCAAGAAGTTCATGATCAATCTTTTATTGATCATTTCAAAATTCTCAGAATGATGAAGATCATAAGAAGATACTACTATTAATCTTCAATGCAAAAGACTGTTGAGATCATGTCTAGATCATTCAATCAAAGAGACTTAAAGCTGATATGTATGTATTGTTCTTTAGAAATAGCTATAACAAGACATTAAAAATACAGAAGAGAAAGAGTGCAAGCTCTTCTATAAATAATGACTTGAGACTGCGTTAAACTCAATACAGATGTGATGTAATATGTCAGATGTGTTTGTTTAAAAAAATGATGAAAGAAATGAATGAAAAAAGTGTTGAACAACGAGAAGAAGTGTTGAGAATGACTTGAAGAAGTGCGCTAGATTCAAACTAGACATAGCATCATGACTTGCTTTAATCAAATTGATTAGAGTTAGATCTGAACTCTGATTGATTTAGACATGTTTGTAACATTATTCTTTTTTTTGAACATTCATGTTTGCATGAATAGAAAAGAAATAAAAGCAAAAAATTCATCGTGTTTTCAATTTAGTGCAACTTATTCGAGTATAGCTTGTGAAATTCGTTCAGAACTTTCTTCGAGTCATTGAATTTTTCTTTATCGACATAGTATCATTCGTTGTCATGATTTATCTCAATTCATTTGACTTTGTATTGTAGTCTTTCTTTATATCGTCTGAAGTTCAATATATTCTCTACTTCTCAATGCTCTTCATTCTCTTCAATGATCATCAATCTAGAGAATTCAGAATGTTGTTCTGATAGAAAATTGTTTAATGAAGATTGTAGATACTTTGAGCTGAACATTGAATGTATATGCTTCATGCTTCTAGATAGCTGAAGATGATAGAAGATCTCAACTTTGACTGTGATTGAATAGAAATTGAGCTGCTTGTCTTTCAAATCTTTGCATGATCTAATGATTTTGATATTTTCAAAGACTAATCAAACTTGATCATTTACTTCATAGATGACGTTTCGTTTATGCTTGTTCATCTGAGCTTCAATGATCTGCTTGATCTTTTTCAATTGTTGATGATTGAAGATAAGAAGTTTGCTCATTCAAGTGACAATGTCATCAATCTTTCTAGTTTCAATACATTGATGAATCATTTCATAATTAGTCATATCTGAATTGAAACTCATTCGAAGATGAAAGTCTTTATTGAAGTAGAAAGAAATCATCAAGATAGTTGAGAATGTATTGAAATTGTCACTGAATTTCATCATTGAAAGTCATTTAACTCAGTCATTCTGCATGTAATTGCAGTAGATTCGAAGTTTGCATTCAACATCTTGATTAACTCGTTTTGACTGATCATCGATCTCTGAATGATAGACTGTTGATAGATTGACTTGAATCTTCAGTCATTTACAAAGACTTTGTCACATGATCGATATGAACTGAAAGTCTCTATTTGAAACGATAGAACTGAGTAGATCATGAAGTCGATAAACGTTTCATAGCATGATTCATACTGTTTCTTCGATTAAGATGTCATTGTCTTCTCAATGATAGAAAACATAGTGACGTTCTTTGAAGAGACAACATATGATCATGCAAATGACGTTATAGTTTTTCGATAGAAGTAGCTCAGTGATGAAGTTCATAGTTATATCTTGTCAACGCTGCTGAGAAATTGATAGAAACTGAAGCAAATCATTCGTATCATCTCAAGATGCTTTGCTTCGCTGACAGACATGACAGTTTCGAATGTATTGTTGAATAGTTACTCGATGATCTGATCAATAGTAGAAGCGTTGAACTAGATCAATCATTCATCTAATGTCAGAGTGCAAGATTGATGATTGATTGTGAATCTCTTGAAGCAATTTCGTATGCATTTGTTTTGATATTCATAATAGACTCTTTTTGAATAGAACGTTGTCAATAATTTGACAGTTCTTTAACTTCATGTCATGAAGCTTCAGTTCATCTTTGTTCATAACTTGTTGAATTTCATTGCATAGTTCATTCTTCTGATTGACTAGATGTACGCGTTGATAGAGATTAATCTCGTATTCAGATTCAATTTCGAACTCGATTGATAAAACATCTATTCAATTCAAAGTCAGTATAGTCTGAAAATGATCATCTATTTCTTTAACTGATTCAAAACTATCGATCATCGACATTTTAGTTAAAGCATCGACTTTGATGTTTATTTTGTCTGATTGAAAGATAATCTGAAAGTTAAACTTTGATAGAATATTCAGATAGTTCGCTTGTCATCGAGTCAGCTGTTTATTTTTCATAAAGATCTTCAAAGTTTGATGATCAATAAACATCTGAATAAATAACTCAGTATCTTCTAGTTTGAGTCGTCAATGTTCAAAGCATTGAATGATAGCTAGCAATTTCTTGTCATAGATGTGATAATTGCATTCAGCTGAAATCATGCTTTTGCTATAAAAGACTATCGAATGAAGCACACTTTTGTCATCGTACTGAGATAGTATGTCGTCTTTTACATAGTTGAATGCATTGATTTTCAAAATAGCTTGACGTTTGACATCGAAATGATGCAGAACTGAGATCGAGCTGATCTGCTTCTTTAAATTGTCAAAGACTTCGATGCAGACTTCGTTTCAAACAAAAGACGTGTCTTTTCAAGTCAGCTGAGTGAATGACTTGACTAGTTTCAAAAAGTTCTTGATGAAACGTCGATAGAAATTGACGAAGTCAACGAAGTCTTGTATCTCTTTTAGATTGATAGATGTAGCTCAATTGACTATAGCTTTCACTTTGATAGAATTCATGCAAAGATCTTGTTTAAATACTATGATTTTTAAGAAGATTGTTTCTTCTACGTTGAATTTGCACTTTCAAATATCTATTTGCAGATCAGTGTCTTGTAGACGATCTAATATCATTTTGACATGTTGTTTATGCTTCTTTTAAATCTTGCTGTATATGAGAATGTTGTCTAAATAAGCTTGACAGAAATCATTTAGAAAGTCTCATAGAACATCATTCATATATTGCTGAAACAAGATCGAATCATTTGTTAATTCGAATGATAGAATCTTTGATTTGTACACTTCTAAAGCGATAATGAAGATCGTATAGTTCTCACTATCAAGATGCATACGAAGTTTGTTGAAAGCGAAAATTATATTCAGTTGAATCAGATGCTTGCAGTCAACGATTTTGTCAATCATCTCATTTATGAGTGATAGAGAGTAGCAATTTCTTTTGATAATGACATTGAGCTTTTGATAGTCAATGCAGAAGCAAAGATCATCATTGATCTTCAGAGCGAATAGAATGAGTGAGAAATATGAGATCTTGCTAGAAGTAATAAAATTCTTTGACAGATTTTCATTCAGATATTCTTTGATCTTCTGAAGCTTGTAAAGTGACATTCAATAAGCTCGACATCTAGAAGAAGTGACA
>JAABUS010006984.1_pt1 | contig 13268 bp, 13 predicted proteins | sample 5560161 | NCBI WGS metagenome assembly JAABUS01 (sample SAMN10711885, study PRJNA513376) | rock metagenome | isolation source: Antarctica rocks | place: Antarctica: Victoria Land, Trio Nunatak nord | collected 2016-01-04 | reverse complement strand
TGGTGAACACCAGCCTGAACACCGCCGGACGGCCGATGGTCGACTCGCCGCGGGACGCTCTCGAGTGCTTCGGCTGCACCCCGGTGGATCTGCTCGCGATCGGTCCGTTCGCGGTGCGCCGGCAACCCGCCGGGCAGCGATGACGGCGTTCGCCGGGCTCGCGGTCGTGGTGCCGACCATAGGCCGGCCGTCGCTGCGCGCACTGCTGCTCAGCATCTCGGCATCGGCGCGGCACACCGGGATCCAGCCGCCCCCGATCTGGGTGGTCGACGACCGGCCGCAGCCGGCCGGCGTCGATCTCGGGATCGACGGCATCGATCTGCCGGTGGTGTCCGTTGTCGGTAGCGGCGGCCGCGGTCCGGCGGCCGCCCGCAACACCGGTTGGCGGCGGGCCCGCGGGCAGTGGGTCGCCTTCCTGGACGACGACGTGCTGGTGAGCGCCGACTGGTTACGGGACCTGGCCGCGGACCTGGAGGCTGCGGACACGTCGATCGGCGGCATCCAGGGCAGGATCACCGTGCCGCTGCCGGCAGAGCGCCTGCCGACCGACTGGGAACGCGGCACCGCCGGTCTGCAGACTGCCAGCTGGATCACCGCCGACATGCTTTATCGCCGCACCGCGCTGATCAGCGCCGGCGGGTTCGACGAACGATTCCCCGGCGCTTTCCGAGAGGATGCCGACCTGGCACTTCGGGTGCAGGACAACGGGTTCCGGCTGATCGGCGGCATCCGCGAGACCACCCATCCGGTCCGGCCGGCGACTTGGTGGGCCAGCGTGGCCCAGCAACGCGGGAACTCCGACGACGTGCTGATGCGGCGGCTGCACGGGCCGGATTGGCGGCTGCGGGCACAGGCGCCGATGGGTCGCCGGCGCCGCCATGCGGTCACCACCGCTGTCGGCCTGCTGGCCGTCGCCGCTGCGCTGGCCCGGCGCCCCCGACCGGCGGCCCTCGCGGCAGCCGGCTGGGCGGCGATGACGGCGGAGTTCGCCTGGCGCCGGATCGGCCCGGGGCCAAGGGGCCGGCAGGAGGTGCTGAAGATGGTCACCACCAGTTGCGTCATTCCGGCCGCTGCCTGCTGGCACTGGCTCCGCGGACTTGTCGACCGGCCGGCGACTGCCCTGCCGGCCACCGAGCCAGACCCGGCGGCCGGGTTGCCGGCGGCGGTGCTGCTGGACCGGGACGGAACCATCGTCAAAGACGTTCCTTACAACGGCGATCCCGACCTGGTGGAGCCGATGCCGGGCGCCAGACAAGCGCTGGAGAAGTTGCGCGCCGCCGGCATTCCGATCGCCGTGATCAGCAACCAGTCGGGCATCGGTCGCGGCCTGGTCTCACCGGCGTCGGTGGCCGCGGTCAATGCCCGGATCGACGAGCTGCTGGGCCCCTTCCAGGCCTGGCTGGTCTGCCCGCATCTCGATGACGATCACTGCGACTGCCGAAAGCCCAAGCCGAGCATGGTGTTCAGGGCCGCCGAGCGACTCGGGGTGACCGCCGACCAGTGCGTGGTGATCGGAGACATCGGCGCCGACATGGGATCGGCGCAGGCTGCCGGGGCCTGCGGGATCCTGGTTCCGACCGCGCAGACCAGATCCGAAGAGGTGACGGCGGCCCCACTGTCGGCGGCCTCCCTCGCGGACGCCGTCGACATGGTGCTGGCCGGGGTGGTCCACCGATGACCGGGCACCGGCTGGTGGTCAGGATGGACAGCATGGGCGACATGCTGGCCGCCGGCCCGGCCATCCGGGCGGTGGCCGCCGGATCGGACCGGTTGACCGTGCTGGCCGGCCCACTGGGAGCCGGCGCTGCCCGGTTGCTGCCCGGGGTCGACACGGTGCTGGTGTGGTCGTGCCCGTGGATCCTGAGTCCGTCCCCACCGGTCGATTGCGGCGACGTCCTCGAGCTGGTCGGGCGGATCCGGGATCTGCGGATCGACGAGGCAGTGATCCTGACGTCCTTCCACCAATCACCACTGCCCACCGCGCTGCTGCTGAGAATGGCCGGCGTCAACCGGATCGCGGCCAGCAGCGAGGACTTTCCGGGATCGCTGCTGGACCTGCGGTTGCCGGTGGCACCGGATGCTCCGGAGCCGCAGAGAATGCTGGCGGTCGCCGGGGGCGCCGGCTACCAACTGCCGCCGGGTGACGACGGCCGGCTGGCGGTCCGGCGGCCGCTGCCGACGGTGGACCTGGGGATCGGACCGCGATACCTGGTGGCGCATCCAGGGACCAGCGCGCCGGCCAGGGCATACCCGCCGCGGCTGTGGCGGGAGGCCATCACCGAACTCAGCGCGGCCGGATGGCCGATAGCCGTCACCGGCGGGCCGTCCGAGCGTGACCTGACCGCAGACATCGCCGGGCACGGGGCGGCCGGCGCTCCGGTGGTGGACCTCGGCGGGGTTCTCGATCTGCCGGAGCTGGCGGCTGTGCTTGATCTGGCGGCGGTCGTCGTGGTGGCGAACACCGGGCCGGCCCACCTGGCCGCAGCCGTCGGGACGCCGGTGGTGTCGCTGTTCGCTCCGGTGGTACCGGCCATCCGGTGGGCTCCGTACGGCGTGCCGAAGATCATTCTCGGTGATCAGCAAGCGGAATGCCGCGACAGTCGCCGGCAGCTCTGCCCGACGCCCGGGCACCCCTGCCTGTCGATGGTGACCGCCGCTGAGATCCGCGACGCCGTCGAAGTATTGGCCGCGGTTGCCCGGCCGTCATCCGCGCCCGTACCGGCGGTGGCCGGATGAGGATCCTGCTGTGGCACGTCCACGGGAGCTGGACCACCGCCTTTGTCCAGGGCTCCCACGAATATGTGGTTCCGGTCCTGCCCGGCCGCGGCCCGAAAGGTCTCGGCCGGGCCCGCACCTGGACCTGGCCGGCATCGGTGTCCGAGTTGGGCCCGGAAGCGTTGGCGGGCACGGACTTCGACGTCGTCATCCTGCAGCGCCCCGCCGAGATCGAGCTGGTCTCCCGCTGGCTGGGTCGCACCCCTGGCGCCGACATCCCAGCCGTCTACCTGGAGCACAACACCCCGGACCGGATGCCGTGCAGCCAACGGCATCCGCTCGCCGACCGCACCGATATCCCGATCGCCCACGTCACCCATTTCAACGAACTGTTCTGGGACAACGGATCCGCGCCGACCACTGTGATCGAGCACGGCATCATCGATCCGGGAGCCCGGTACAGCGGCGAGATCGGTGCGGGTGCCGTGGTGGTGAACGAACCGGCACGGCGCGGCAGGATCGTCGGTGCCGATCTGTTGCCGAGGTTCGCAGCCGCCGGCCCGCTGCACGTGTTCGGCATGCAGGCCGCCTCCGTCGCATCCGGGGACCGGGCCGGTGGCGGGGACGGTGCCCGTGGCGGGGACGGCGACGGGGCCCGTGGCGGGGACGGGGCGGGTGGCAAGGACGGGGACAGTGGCGGCCGCATCACCGGGTTCCAGGACCTGGCCACCCAGGACCAGATGCACAGCCAGATCGCGCGCCGGAGGGTGTATGTGCACCCGATGCGGTGGACCTCGCTCGGTCTGTCACTGATCGAGGCCATGCAGCTGGCCATGCCGGTGATCGCGCTGGCCACCACCGAAGCGGCAGATGCGGTGCCGCCGGATGCCGGAGCGGTCAGCACCGACGTCTCCCGGCTGGTCGAGGCCTTCCGGATGTTCCTCAACGATCCTGCGGCGGCCACCGAGTGCGGGGCAAGCGCTCGGGAAGCGGCACTGCGCCGCTACGGGCTGGCTCGTTTCCTGGCCGACTGGGACCGACTGCTCGCCCGCACGATCCAGCAGAGATGAGGCGAACTCGATGAAGATCGCGATGGTGTCGGAGCACGCCAACCCACTGGCCACCGTCGGCGGGGTCGATGCCGGCGGCCAGAACGTTCACGTGGCCGCGCTGGCGACCGCGCTCGCCGGCCGCGGGCACCAGGTTGTCATCCACACCAGGGCCGACCGGCCGGGCCAACCGACGCGCGTCGCGATGACCCGCGGTGTGGAGGTGGAGCACCTGACAGCCGGGCCGGCCACCGACCTGCCGAAGGACGCACTGCTGCCCTACATGAATGCCTTCGCGCGGGAGTTGGCCGTGAGCTGGCGGGCCGATCCTCCGGACATCGTGCACGCCCACTTCTGGATGAGCGGGATGGCAGCGGTCGCGGCGAGGGCGGCCCGCCACTTTGCCCGCGGAACCGGCGTCCCCGTGGTGCAGACCTTCCACGCTCTCGGAACGGTGAAGCGGCGCTGGCAGGGAGCCGCAGACACCAGTCCCGCCGAACGCATCGCCGTCGAGGCCCGGCTGGCGCGCCGAGTGGATCGGATCATCGCCACCTGCCGGGACGAGGTCGCCGAACTGAGAGCGATGGGTGCGCCCGACACCCGGATCGAGGTGGTGCCGTGCGGAGTCGACACCGACCTGTTCAGGCGCCGGCCGCCGGCGCCTGGCCCCGCCGCCCGGCTGCTGACCATCGGGCGGCTGGTGCCGCGAAAGGGCGTCGACGACATCATCCGGGCACTTGCGGTGCTCGACACCGCCGAGCTGCTGGTGGTGGGCGGCCCGAGTCCCGACGAACTGGAGTTCGACCCCGAGGTGACCCGCCTGCAGGATCTGGCCGCGCGGCATCGGGTTGGCGGTCGGGTGAACTTCGCCGGCCGGGTGGACCACGACCGACTTCCATCGATCATCTCCGCCGCCGATCTGGTGGTGGCCGTACCGATCTACGAGCCGTTCGGCATCGTCCCGCTGGAGGCGATGGCCTGCGGCGTTCCGGTCGTCGGCAGCGCCGTCGGCGGCCTGCTGGACACCGTGGTGGACGGGGTCACCGGGGTGCTGGTCGAAGCCGGGAACCCGCCTGCCCTAGCGGCCGCCATCCAAGCCCTTCTCGCCGATCCCGACCGGAGGGCGGCGATGGGGGCAGCCGGAGCCGAGCGGGTGCGCGCCCACTTCAGCTGGGACCGGGTGGCGCTGCGCACCGAGGACGTCTACCGCCGCACTCTGTCGGGGCGGGAGCAGCCGACCCTGCAGGCCGGTGCGGTGCGATGACCGACATGGTGAGATCGGTCCCCGGCGCTCACCTCGGCTCGCTGGCAAAGGCGCTCGACGGCTTCGGTCCGTCCGCGGAGCTGGCAGTGGCGTGGGGCCGGCAACTGGCTGCCGCGTTGGTAGGTGGCAGCCGGTTGATGGTGGCCGGGAACGGCGGAAGCGCAGCCCAGGCGCAGCATCTCAGCGCCGAGATCGTCGGCCGCTATCGGGAGGACCGGCAGCCGTTCTCGGCCGTCGCCCTGCACTGCGAGCCGTCGGCGCTGACGGCGATCCTCAACGACTACGGCGGTGAGGAGATGTTCGCTCGGCAACTGCAGGCGCACGGCCGGCCCGGCGACATCTGTGTACTGATGTCCACCTCTGGCCGCAGCCGGAACCTGGTGGTCGCGGCCGAACGGGCGCGGCAGTGCGGCGTGCTGAGCTGGGCGATGACCGGGCGCGGCCCGAACCCGCTGGCCGCGGCCTGCGACGAGTGGCTGTCGGTCGATTCCGCCTCCACCGCCACCGTTCAGGAGCTGCACCTGGTGGCTCTGCATCTGATGTGCGAGGCGATGGACACCGAACTCCCCCTGCTGCCGGGCACTCCGGAGCAGCCCGGTCGCCCAGCCGTCGCCGCCCCGCGGGCCACCGCGATGCGGGCCCGGTCGTGACCGGGTCGATCGTCGTCATCGGCGATGCCATCCTGGACATCGACCGGTCCGGCGAATCGGAACGGCTCTCGCCGGAGGCCCCGGTCCCGGTGCTGCATCACCTCACCGAGCGCCGGCGGGCCGGTGGCGCCGCGCTGGCCGCACAGCTGGCCGCCGGTATCGGCTCCGGGCCGGTGGTGCTCATCACCCCGCTTGCCGACGACGATGCGGCCGCCGAGCTCCGGCAGCTGTTGCGGGGCACGGTGACGGTGATCGCGCTGCCGTGGACCGGCTCGACCCCGGTGAAGACCCGGCTGCTGGTCGGCAGCCACCCGGTGGCCAGGCTCGACGAAGGCGGCGACGCCGGAACGATCACCTCGATGCCCGGCGAACTGTCCGCTGTGCTCGAGGACGCGGCGGCGATCCTGGTCTCCGACTACGGGCGCGGGGCGGCGGCCGACGAGGCCCTGCGCCGGATGATGACCGCCGCCGTCGGCAGGATCCCGGTGATCTGGGATCCGCACCCCAACGGCCCGAAGGCGATCCCCGGGGTGAGCCTGGTGACCCCGAACGAATCGGAGCTGCGGCAGCTGGTCGAACTGCCCGACGGTCACCGACCCGGTGACGGTCCGATGTCCCGTCGGGTCCGGGCGGCGCAGCAGCTGGCGCGGGACTGGCAGGCCAAAGGGGTCTGCGTCACGCTGGGCGCCCGCGGCGCGATGTTGTGCCTCGGCGACAACCCTCCGTTGATGGTTCCGGCGGACCAGGTGATCGGGGCGGATACCTGCGGCGCCGGTGACAGTTTCGCCGCCTCGGCCGCGTGTGCGATCGCCGGCGGCGCGCTGCCCAGCGAAGCCGTCACCATGGCGACCGGGACCGCCGCCCGATTCGTGGCTTGCGGCGGCGCGGCGGGTTTCGATTCCCCCGGGCACCCGCGGGCGCAGTCGCGCGGGTCCAGCGTCGCGGACCTGCTCGACCGGGTGCGCGGTACCAACGGCGTGGTGGTCGCCACCGGAGGATGCTTCGATCTGCTGCACGCGGGCCACGTCGCCGCCCTCGAGGCCGCCCGGGCGCTGGGCGATTGCCTCATCGTCTGCCTCAATTCCGACGAATCGGTGCGCCGGCTCAAGGGTCCACCGCGGCCGCTGCAACCGGCAGCCGACCGGGCACGGGTGCTCGGCGCGCTGGCCGCGGTCGATGCGGTTGTCGTTTTCGATGACGACACCCCGAGCGAACTGCTGCGCACCATCACGCCGGATCTGTGGGTGAAAGGCGGGGACTATTCCGGCCTGGAGCTGCCGGAGCAGGCGGTACTGGCCGAGTGGGGCGGTCAGGTCGTCACCGTGCCGTACCTGCCGGGTCGATCGACGTCGGCGCTGGTCGAACTGGCCGCGCCCACCGGCTCCTCGTGAACCGCCCGGTTGCGCTGGCGCTGAGGGCGCTCGGGCTCGGCGACTTCGTCACCGGGGTGCCCGCCTTGAACCTTCTGCGGCGGGCGCTGCCAGGGCACCGTCTGATGCTCGCCGCACCGGCGCGGCTGGCGCCGCTGGTGACGCTGGTACCCGCCGTGGACGGCCTGCTGCCGCATGGCGAACTCGAGGCGTTGACCGGCGTCCGCGGCCCGATCGAGGTGGCGGTGGATCTGCACGGGAAGGGCTGGCGGAGCCGCCAGCTGCTGCTCGATCTCCACCCGTGCAGGGTTGTCGGGTTCGCCGACCCGTCCGCGGGTCTGCCCGGCCCCGAGTGGCGCCGCGACGAACACGAGGTAGCCAGGTGGCTGCGCCTGATCGTGGAGGGATTCAGGGTGTCCGGCAACGCATCCGGACCCGACGCCGCATCCGCGCCGGCCGGTTCAAAGCTAGCCGGTTCGATGCTGGCTGGTTCGATGCTGGCTGGTTCGATGCTGGCCGGTTCGATGGCGCGGCCGGCGGTGCCCACCCCGGCCGGACTGACGGTGATCCACCCTGGCGCGGCGGCTGCGGCCCGCCGGTGGCCGGTCGAGAGGTTCGCCACCGTCGCCCGTTCGTTGATCTCCCGAGGGCATCGGGTGGTGCTCACCGGCACCCGGGCTGAAGCAGAGCTGGTGGGCCGAGTCTCCGCCGGCTCGGGCGCCCCGCCGCTACTCGATCTCCCCTTGCTGGACCTGACCGCGACGATCGCCGGCGCCCGGCTGCTGATCTGCGGTGACACCGGAGTTGCGCATCTGGCATCTGCCTACCGCGTTCCCTCGGTGGTGCTGTTCGGTCCGGTGTCACCCAGGGAATGGGGCCCGCCGCCCGACCCCCGGCATCAGGTGCTGTGGCACGGCGATGGCACCGGCGACCCGCACGCCGGGGTCATCGATCCGGCATTGCTGGAGATCTCGATCCCCGAAGTCCTGGCCGCCGTCGAGCGGATCGGTGGATCAGGCTGATCATCCGCCGCCGGGCGGGGTACCCGCAGGAGCTTGTGGGTGCCGTCGCAGAAGGGGGCGATCGCGGTTTTCCCGCAGCGGCACAACGCCACAGTCGATCGGAGCAGAGGGATCACCGTCCCGTCGGCATCTCGCAGCTCCACCGGCCCGCGAACCAGCATCGGCCCTCCCGGGCACACGGTGATCACCGTCGGGGCGGCGGAGGAGTTGGCTGCCCGGTCAGTCATCGGTCGGTCCTTCCGGTCCTAGGCCGGCGATGGCCGGGCGGGGCGGGTCAACGGGCAGGCCGGCGTACCGCAGCCGCTGACCGCGGTAGGAGATTCCGCCCCGGATTCGAGCGAAGATGGCCGGCCAGACGCACACGGCTCGCTCGACCGCCCACACCGGTGCCCACAGCGCCGCAGTTCGGGGAAATACCGCTGCCCCGCCGGCCCTGCGCCTGCCGTACTCGGCCACCGCGGTGAGCGCGCAGGCCGCGGCCAGCAGCCGGACTGGTTTCCGGGCGGCAGCCAGCGCCGACAGCGGCAGCACCAGCGCTTCGACGACCAGCCGGGCGGGCTGGGCGAAATCGTCGTACGCCTGCCGGACCCGTTGCTGCATGAACCGCGCCGTCGACGGTGGACGCCTGGCGACATAGAAGCCGGGCAGCCTGCGCTCCCGGCCGCCGGCCGCCCGCACCGTGCGGATCAACTGCAGGTTCTCGAACAGCACGTCCCCGTGGTACCCACCCATCGCCAGGAAGGTGCTGCGCCGGAGCAAGAAGGTGCCGGGATAGTCGGCGCCGACGGCCCGGTTGATCAGCGATCGCGCGGTGTCCCACCGGGCATGCCAGGGCGCGGGCAGGAAGAAGTTCTGCGGCCGCACCAGGTCCGCGCCGTCCAACTCGCCGGCCAGTTCCCTGAGCTGAGCGGGGCTGTACCGGACGTCGTCGTCGGCGATCACCACCGCCTCGTGTCGGGCTGCGCGCACCCCGGTCACCACACCACCGACCTTGCCGTTACGCCCGGGCCACGGCTGCGGAGGCAGATGCCGGACGGCCGGGGCCCACCGCTGCGCGTGGGCGTCGTAGACGGCGGCGGGCGACCCGTCCACCACCGTGACGTCGACCGCCGAAGTCAGCGTCTGCAGATATGCCGTGAACTCCTCGAACTCCGCCTGGTCGTGCTCCTCCCAGCACAGCGGAATCACGTACTCCAACGGCGGCGGCCGATTCCCTGTGGTGTCCCGCAGGTCCGACGTCAACGAATTTCTCGCAGCGAACTGAGCTGGTTCTCCCAGGCGCTGAGCAGATGCCGGCCGGCGAACTCGTCCAGCGCCAGGCACGCCGCCGCTCCGAAGAGCACGTCCGCCCGGCGCTCGGGCTGCTGAGCCACCAGACCCCCGGCCAGGTCACGACCGGCGATCTGCTCGTGCACGGCATCGGCCTCCACGTGCTCGTCAAAAAACCTGGTGGCTTCGGGCCCGTATCCCAGGCGCCGCAATCCGTTGCCGTACATGCGGTTCGGCAGCGAAGATGTCATCTCGAAGGCAGCCAGGTGCCCGACGATCGCCCCCAGCAGCCGCCGGTTGAGACCGAACATGGACATCGCGTTCACCGTCGCGAGAGTCACCGCCGGAACTTGGTCGACCATCGCACCGTAGGAGTCGTCGAGCCCCAGTTCCCGCATGGTCTGTGCGAACAACGCGCTGTGCATCCGGTCGGCGCGGCCACCCCCGTACTCGTCGATCTGTACTTCGACCAGGGCCGCTTTCACCGTTCCGGCCAGTCGCGGGATGGCCCACGAGTGCGGGTCGGCCTCCTTGAGCTGGTACACCGAACGGTGGATGAGGAACTCGAGCAACTGTTCCTTGGTGGCTCGTGCCGCCACGTACCTGGACAGGCTCGGACCCCGGGTGGGCGCTGTCATGTCGAACAGGACTTCCGCCACGTCTCCACCGGGGTCATCGACCGTGGCCAGCTCCCGGAGTTCGGACTCGAACCGGCGTTCCAACAGCCGACGGCAGATGAGCAGGTCGGTGTCCCACTCCCAGTCCTCCGGAGCGCCGGCCAGGCCGCGATAATGCAGCTCGTAGAGCATCAGCAGGGCGATCTGGGCGTCCTCACCGGAGTGGATCGGCTCCTCGCCCTCCGCCAGCCGACGGGCCGCCGCGACCACAGCACAGCCGTCGATCCGCAGGTCGCGCACCGCGCCGACCAGCAGCTCGCTGAGTTCGCCGCGCGCCGCGGGCACCGGCATGCCGGTGGACCCCGTCAACACCGACGAACCGGACAACCTCGACACCACTCCCTGTCGCGACGGACGCGGCTGATCTGCTCCAGCCGACTGACCGGTACCCCGGCACCGGGTCCCGAAACCGGTGCCTACCTCCGCTGCGCCGTCCATCCGGTCCACCGCACGACGCCGGCCGCCACCACCGGCCCGGTCGGCCGGCGCTGTTGATACTGCTGATATTTGCCGGTCAGCACATCCAGCGCGGCGCTTCGCTGCGGTCCACTGTTCAGCACCAGGGCCACCGCATCGGCCCGTACCCACCACAGCCGGGTCCAGTCGTCGTCGTACTCGTCGGCCAGGAAGCTCACCCGTGGCTCCGCTGCGATGTTCGCCAGGCGCCGCAACGAGTGGGTGGTCTTCGGCTTGTGGTCCACGGCGAAGACGATCCGGTCGTCGATGACGGCGCAGGTGACGGGGACCAGATGGGGAGCACCTTCCGCCGTCACTGTCGCCAGCCGGACCACTCTGGCGGCGGCGAACCGGGCCCGGCAGTGTTCGGCGTCCATCGGGTGCATGATCCTCCTCGGAGGCGGCTGTTCGCGGAAAAGCCGCTGCGCCAGGCGGTTCTGCCGTACCGTCCCACCGAGCGGGCAGGCGCCGCGGTGACCCAGGCACCAGGAGGACAGTCATGATCGCATCCGGTTGCCCGCTCTTCGCGGGCATGTTGATCGGCTCCATCGCACTGCTCGGAAAACTCGGACGCCGGACGGCCAGGCGGATTTTCTAACCCCTCTGCGGAGGAATCCGGGTGATCCTGGGGGTACGCCCTGGGCGGGGCAGTTTCTTGGTCTCAGCGCCGGCCGTAGACCGACACGTGGGACGGGCAATCGCCGTCGAACGGGCGGCGGTCCCACCAGCCGAACCGGTCGATCAGGCGTAGCCCGGCGATCCGGGCCATCAGGTCGAGCTCACCCGGCGGGGCCACGCGCTGAACGATCGGGCCCATCCGAATGCCGTCCGGCCCGATCGTCACGTGGTTTTCCTCCAGGATCTGGGTGGCCCGGTCGAATCGGTTCACGTCCAGGGTGACGGTGTCCGTCCCGACGTACTCGGCATCGACGAAGGTGCTGCGGTTGTTAGTCCACCCCGTCCCGGTTTCGATGACGAACACGCCGTCCGGCGCGAGGTGCCTGGCCGCGTTGGAGAAGCAGCGCACCTGGTCGTCCTGGGTCAGCAGGTTCGCGATGGTGTTGAAGACCAGATACACCAGCGGGTATTCGCCGGCGGGGGCATCGGCGGTGGACATGTCCCCGAGCGTCACCGAGAGGTCGGCGCCGCCCGGCCGGGCGCGAAGAACCGCGGCCATGTCCGGCGACAACTCGATGCCGTCGACACGAACTCCGTTCGCGGCAAGCGGCAGGGCGATCCGGCCGGTGCCGATCGCGAACTCCAGCGCGGGTCCGGCTCCGGCGAGCTCGGCGAGGAAACGGGTCGCGTCCTGCTCGTCGCCGCGCGGGAACCTGTCGTAGCGGGCCGCAGCCTCGGGCCCGAAACTGGCAGCCGGATCGAATCCATCCACCACGCGATCGAACCAGGGAGGGCGTGCTTCGACGACTGGTTTCTGGCCGCCCGCCGGCGTCTAGGCCGATCGATAAAGGCTGTCGATGAGCACTTTCTTGCCGGGCCGTCCCGTTAGCCTCCTACCATGAGCAAGCTTTCGGAACCATCGGACGCCCCACCGGTGCCGCCAGAAGGCCCTGGCGGCACCCAGTCGGAGTTCAGTGCCGGCGCCCAGCCGAAGGTCAGTGGCCGGCCCCAGGTCGGTGCCGAGCCGCCGGCGCAGGGCAAGCAGCGACCGGAGCTCCTGAGCCCGGATCCGAAGCATCTGGCCTACCCATTGGTGGTGGCTGCCGGCTGGTCGTGGCGGCTGTTGGCGGTGATCGCAGTGGTGGCGCTGCTGGTGATCGCGCTGCAGACGCTGAGCATGGTGGTGGTGCCGCTGGCGGTGGCGATGTTGATCACCGCGCTGCTGGCCCCGTTCGCGAAGCTGCTCCGCGACCGGCTGCATGTCCCGAACGCACTGGCCACCTTCGTGTCGGTGATCCTGTTCATCGCGCTGGTCGCCGGCCTGTTGACCTTTGCCGGCGCTCAGATCGCCTCCGGTATGACCGGAATGCTGAGCCAGGCCCGCGGCGGCCTGGACAAGATCCTCGCCTGGGCTCAACACGGCCCGCTCCACCTGTCGGATGCCCAGGTGCAGTCCTACCTCGACAAGGCCAAGGCCGCCTTCAGCGGCGGCGGCTCGTCCAGCTGGATCGCCAGGGGAACCGCATGGGCGGGATCCGCCGGGCACCTCCTGGCCGGCATTCTGATCGCGCTGTTCGCGACATTCTTCTTCCTGTCCCAGGGTAAGCAGATCTGGGTGTTCCTGACCAGCCTGATGCCCCGCAGCGCGCGGGAGGCCACCTACCAGGCCGGACGCCGCGGCTGGGTCAGCCTGACCTCCTACATCAGGGTTCAGGTGCTCGTCGCCGCGATCGACGCGGTCGGGATCGGGATCGGCGCCCTGGTCCTGCGGCTGCCGTTCGTCGTCGCGCTGGCGCTGCTGGTGTTCATCACCTCGTTTATCCCGATCGTCGGTGCCATCGCCTCCGGGGCGGTGGCGGTGCTGGTCGCCCTGGTCACCCACGGGCCGGTGTCCGCGCTGGTGATGCTCGGTGTGGTGCTGCTGGTGCAACAGCTGGAATCGCATGTGCTGCAGCCCTTCCTGATGGGCCGGGCGGTGTCGCTGCACCCATTGGCGGTACTGCTCGCCGTGGTGATCGGTTCGTCCCTGCTGGGCATCGTGGGCGCTCTGTTCGCGGTTCCGTCGCTCGCGGTGGCCAACAGCATGATCCGCCACTACTACGGCAACGATCCGTTCCCCGAACTGGGCATCGAACCGATGCCCGAGCCGGACCGGCCCGGCAACGCGCGTCTGCCGGC
>JAABUS010006982.1_pt1 | contig 13271 bp, 18 predicted proteins | sample 5560161 | NCBI WGS metagenome assembly JAABUS01 (sample SAMN10711885, study PRJNA513376) | rock metagenome | isolation source: Antarctica rocks | place: Antarctica: Victoria Land, Trio Nunatak nord | collected 2016-01-04 | reverse complement strand
CCCCTTTCTCTCCTCCTCCTTCTCCATCTCCACGATCCAGCTCTCCGCCGAGAAACTCGAGAATACCCACACACCAGCTCCGTGACCGATCTCCAGGATCCCGCACCCCCGCAACAGCGCTCCGGTTCCGCACCGTGATTTCCGACTTCCTGTTCCCCTCATCTCATCGCTGCCGTCTCCTCACCATGAAAACTGAATTTCCTCGTCCGCAACCCGAAGGACCCGCCCCTCGTGCACAATCCCCAGAAGCATCCTTACTCCCTGCCCTCCAACGCGAGAGGGAACGTTCGGGCGATCAACTGCAGGGGCGGCTTTGCGTACGCAGGCCTGCCACCACGCCCGCCGCCACATTTCCCGAAGGCGGCAGGTGTAGAGGCAGGGGGTGGATGGTGGGATCTGAGTGGTGGGGTATAGATGGGTGAGATAGGTGTGAGGGTGTCGGTGTTTGGGAAGAGGGCATTGCGGTGGGGAGGTGTTCTAGTTTTGTTGAAAGGGGATGGGGTGGGATGGGGCGGGATGGGGCGAGGCTTTGTGAGATGGTTGGGGCCAGTGTGATAGGAAGGGTGGCTCTAGGTCGGGCTGGGTGGAGTGGGTAGTCAGCTCGCGTTGAACATTTCGTTCGAGATATTCGATGGGCTTTGAGGATTGAGGAGGTGGGAGGTCTTGAAGCTTTGTTAATATTTGCAAGGAGTGATCAATGGAAACGCAATGATGCTTGGAAGGTCTACACAAAATCAGTATGAATACCATCTTTCTCTAATGTGACACTAAGAGCCTCTCGATCTCCGAGCCTTGCAATCGGCTTGGAAATTCCCTATACTATTAGGCTTACGGAGATTACCCATCTGAACTGTTGAAGCCTTCCGCATTTTTCAAACCCCGTCGAGGTGCCCACACATGTTGGACGTGTGACCTCTTGCCCTCCCTACCGTCTCGAAATTCTATCACGTGAAGACCCTGTCCGAGTAATACGTCCAGGACGCTTGTCCGGCCTCGAAATTCGCCAAGCTAGCTGCGGCGTCCACAGATCCGATATCGAGATTCCCCATCGAGGCTTCATAGTGATTCCACGCCATAGCCACCAGGTCTGCCTGGGATTTGCCGGACACATCCTCTCCCTCGGCACTCAGGATGTTGGCAAGGGTGCTGTATTGGATCTGTGAAATGGCAGTATGCGCTTGGTCTGGCTTTATGGGGGTAGAAGAAATCACGTTCGGCGGGAGCGGAGCCGGTGGTGGTGGGGCTGGTGTCGGAGGATCGATACAGTATTTTGGGATTGGAATATTATCTGGGACTTGATCGCAAGGGTATCCTGTAGCGTATTAGAATGTGGTCCGCAGCAGAGGTTTGAAGACATCGTACTGCGCTTCTGCAAGCCTGAGGAGGGGATTTCCGAGCGTTTGAAGAACGTGATGCTTAAGATACCACAAACATAGGTTTCGCACCCGTTGTTGCAAATCGTGAACATGTCGTGGAACACCTTGACCTGTTTGGGCGGGAGGGTAGCCGTGCAAGCGTCAAGGCTGCCAGCGGCCAGACACTGACATAACCTCTTATACCCGACAAAGCAATGGCCACCATTGCCATTTTCGCTGACGATGCCCCACCATTTGTAGACATCGGAAGGGCAGCCTCCCGGTTCACAGATAGGTGCACTACCAATCCATTGATTTTGGCAACGCTGTGCAGCTAGGATGGTTTGTCAGATCAGCTCGCCTGGTAGCTAACAACATCTCATACCGGCAATTGCTAGAAGGCCAAGTAGAACGAGGAGTTTGCCTGCCATGCTAGGTAGCGGAGGTGATGATCTGGGCGGTATATCGTTGTAGATTTGACAGAGCCGCGATTGAACGATTGAAGGTGTAATTTTCTTTGATGCTTTGTAGACATGATCAACCTGGAAGATGTTCCATCCTTTTATATCCATTGTCTAGCCTTGTCCTCGATAAAAGACCGAGATGTCCCGCCCCAAAGCTGTCGCCGATCGAGCTCCATAACAGATTCCTCGCTTGGACGGAAGTTGAGATGCGGCTTGAGCAGGATCTAGACTCGCTTAATGAACTTCCGAAGACCATGGTATTGCAGTCTGAGATGAACATATGCAAAATTGCACCTCCGAAAAAAGTTTTGAAAATTGTGGCTGGCTCACTATCCAGACCAGCAACAACGTTACTTTCTTACTAGGCTTCTCAAGGTCTTGTTAGGCGAGACGTAGGTGCTATGATGCATATTGACCGCCTCCAATCGTCTGCTATGCAAGGAAGCCTTCCAGAATCGTATAACCCCTCGTTAAGAAGGTGGTTCAGCCAAGACTTCGTGATGCCGTGTCACTACTCCCCAGGAAAGCGTGCACCCCTGAATCTGGTAGCGTACCTTGCAGATCATACAGTGAGCGCTCACAACAACCTCCGGTGGTGCCGATTCAAGCGATCATATACCGAAAGCTCTAGATCCCTTCCACGGGAGTGGCATATCGTTCCACAAGCAGACCAAAGCGCTTGATCCAGAGTCACCCGAGAGTGTAGCTTGGATAGATTTGACGATGGACTTCGTCCGTGACCGTACGGAGCATCAGCTGCTCAGTCGGCATGGAGTCCTTCTTTACCTCATAGCACCGGCATCTGCAACGCTGCACAGAGAGACTCTTCAGATCGATTCTTTAGTCTCCTTTTTCAGTTTCTGTTGGCCGTTAAGATCATCGTAGACCGGTTGCTTTATTGCTTCATTCCTCCACCCGTTTGCAAATATCGTTCCGTTGCAGTGCCAAGCACGCACGCCAAGGACACAATGTCTGAATCGGTTTCTTGGTGAGGTCGCTGCAGTAGTCAGAAGGGTGACTGGAGATATACAGCACTATAAGTGGTTGGGCGGAGCATGATCGAGTGGTAAGTTCCGCGACTACTGCGGGAAAGTTGCCAAGAAGGGCTATCTTCGCACTAGTCCGGATCAGGAATATTATCGCGTATCAGGTTGTGATTGTCAATTGCACCTTAAGCCCCATCTACCACTCTCGCTTCAGGTCTCTCGCACGGGGACCGCATTGGCGCAAAGATCCTTCCTTGCTTGCCTCATACAGACCGAACGTAGGCCTGGGAAATGTAACCTTTCCCTCACTGTCACCGCTCTGTTCTGTTGGCGAAATAAGCGATACCCGAAATACTATGTCTGCCCCCTTGCACAAGCGCATTGCTTGGTCGCACGATCGTATTGCTTGCATGTCTGTGTCGCCGTTGCTTTGGGGGTGTAATTGCTACGGGGCGGATCGTTTGGAGCCGCCTTCCTTCGGATTGGGGGCGGATTGTTTGGGGGCCGAATCCTTAGAGGTGCAACGCTTGGGTTTAGATCTTCCCACGGAGGAGCGTCCGAGTTTCGAGACCAAGCAGATCCATCGATAGGTCTTTCCGAAGGAGTGTCCAGAAATGGTGCACCGATTACGCCATTGGTTAGATTGAGTAGGCGTAGCGTTTTCTCGCCTATTCAAAGGTTCTACTGGTGGCCATTGCGCAACAGTGCTCAGCGGTGGCCACTGCCTCAATGAGCGAATTATCTGGGAGATGTCACAGGTGTGTACCAAGGTCCGTTTTGGAAGACTTTCCATTCGTCAAGGAGTGGCTGGACGGCAGTCCTTCCGCTTACAGGATCGGACTCGGGAACCGAAGGCCAGCGATTGAAAAAGGCTAAAACAAGTTCCACTGCGCAACATATTCTCTGATGGCCATTTCTCTGCTGAGCGAATCATGCTAGGAGATTTCACTGCTTTGTACCAGATCCGATTTGAAAAAATCGACTCTCCGTAAAGCAATCATGCTGCGAATGGTTGGACGGCAATCATCTCGCCTACAATAGTCTACAATATCGAATTCGAGAACCGAAGGCCAGAAGATGGATAGAGTCACAGCAGTGTCACTGAAGAGCAAAAGAAGTGGATGTTATTGACTGGGCAAAAGCGGGTGCATACGCTGTTTCAAGTGTACTGCAATCTACTGTTGGAAAAAATCGTGCGATATCTAACAAAGAGTAGAAAAGCTGCTTGGATGGGTCATTCAATTGGGTCTATAAAGCACGAGTTCCTACGAGACATCGAGGTTTCCTGGTGATATACAATATTTCTGCTCCGCATGACACTTGTATTACTCCTTGCACTGCCAGGATGCCAATCTTTAAGAGCGGATTAGGTACTAACAATCTATTATGTAGTCTGGAACAAAATCTCACTGACATGGCGATATGCCACATGGCCAGTACTGGCCCATCACCAATGGAGTAAAGGATTTAAGTCAACGCATGATGGTGTTAACGCATATCGAGAAAGCGGCAAGAGAAGTCCTTTGACAAATCCTGTTATTACTATCCTGCAAAGACTTACTAGTGGTTACGGAAAGGGATATAGACAACAAATACGCGAAGACTTACTTTAATCTCTTTGCTTTTCACGCGAATTCCTCCAAAGCGGGATTCAAATTCAAGACTGTTGGAGACACAGGTGATCAGAGGGGAGTATTTGATATCTGGCATCTTTGCTAACACGCATTAGCATATTATCTGCAAAGCGATCCTTCTAAGTGTGTAAATAATCGCTTGATGTGCTACTCTTGCACGAGAAATCTCATGCCGTACCCCACAGCTTCCCATTGTTTGCTCACAGCAAAGTCCATCCCTGAACACAAGCTTCTCCATATCCCTTCATATTCAGCGGGCCTTCCTCAGCCATCTCGATATCCTCCATCTCAGTATCGACCATCTCCCACTCCTGATCAACGTACTGCTTCTTGTTAGGGTTAGTCACTTCAGCATTTGCTGCACCGGCGTGCATCGGATCTTCAAGCACGAGATAAGTCAAGTCTTGCACGACCGTAGACATCTTCACGCTGCCCTCCCTCTTGATTACACTTATCCTCACAGCTTTGTTCTTCAGCAAGCCATCCGAAGCTCGCGCAGGCATGCCGTGCACTGGCATAGACTTCTTCACACTGCCATCTCCTTCCACATCAATCTCCCCAGCATCTTTATCTTCAGGCGAGCCATCCATAGCTCGCAGTTTCTCGCCTTCATCAGTGCTGAGCTCAGCAAGACTCTCGGTTCCGTGATCATAGCGACGCAAATCTGCCAAACTCTCTGCGATCAAGATCTTCGCCACCTCCTCCATGAGTACCCCTTCAATCAGCGCAAGTCCCTTCGGACAAGTTGGTCTAAGCTCTACAGTATTAGTGAGTAGGCCTTCGACAAAAGGGTTCCCGGAGTCGCAGCGCGCACGGGCTTCGGAGCTCATGTTTAGGGGGACGATACGGGATAGGACGCGGCTGCCGAGCTTGACATAGAGGATCTTGTCGGTGGGATAAGTCGCTGACTGGAAGGCTGCGGGCGTGAGAGTTGAGACGAGGAACGAGGAGGCGGATTGGAGGTGTGGGGAGGAGTCGTCGTTGGTTTTGACGGGTCCGAGACTGGAGGTTGGGGAGGGTGAGTCGTCGGAATGGATGGGTTGCTCCGCAGCTTCGAGTGAGGAGCGGGAAAAGAGTGTTGAAGTCTCGGATAATGCACTAGAGGTTGGCGAGATCGAATCGTTGGAGAGGCTCAGTTGTTCTGGGGCATTGAGTGGATTATGGGAAAGAAGCGTTGAAGTAATATATCCGACGCTGGAGGATAGCCCGGGTTGGTCTTCGTGGGGGCCCGGTTGTTCCTCAACTTTCACTGAGCGGCGAACAAGGCGCGTCTCAACTGTAGGTCCATAACCGTAGGATGGCTCGGCATCGTCTCCGTAGTAACCTGATGGCCCTTGAGCTTCCAGTGCACGGAAAAGGCGCGTCCTGATTTCAGGTCCGCAATCGTAGGAGGGCTCGGCATCGTTTTGATAGAGATCTGATGGTCCCTGAGCAGCTCCCACTGCACGGCGGACACGGCGCGTCCTTGGCTTGGGTGCATAGCTGAATGATGGCTGGATTTCGGCGTCGGCATAGCAGGAAAGCATTGTCGAAGATTCAGTTCCATAACGTAATGGGGCGAAACAACGCGGAGCACCAGGTAGGGATTCGGGACCGTTTCTCTTTGAAGTATCCAGGTCCCTGTCAGTCGCATCCTGATAACGAATCCGGTAGCGAGTAGAGACATGAGGGGCTTCTTCATTCTTCTGAACGTGGTCATGGGTGATGGTAGGCTGGGCTCGCAGGCCCGAAAGATAGGGGCTGGAACAATTCAGGTGAGGAGGTATCGAAGACTCTGTCAACTGCCCAGTAGGCATGAGGGATCGCACGAACGGCGAATGGCGGTTCTGGTCGCGTTGCTCCTGGAGCAGTGCTTGAGCTTGGGCCGAAAGTTGAGTTGAAGCCTTACAGGCATCGGGATGCGTCCCTGGAAAGGGATTTGGACGAACTGGACACATGGCTGGTTTAAACCGTTGGCTCCGGGACTCTGATGAAGTTCTAGACGATCTGGACCTCCTTAGAGTAGACCATGCCAGAGGGAGGGTTGTAAGGAAAACAAGGTTAAGGCATGGATGTAGAAGCAGAAGGTGATAGATTTTGAAAATCACACAGAGGCACTAATCGTGTGTGCCAGCACGGGCCGAGGTCCAACGATAAATGATATGTCGTCATACGTGAGTGAAGCAGTGATAAGGAATGAAATGGAAACTGTAAGGTCCTTACATAAAGCCTGGTTTCCCAACACAAAAGGGGACATGGGCATTATATGGTCCCAAAACTCCAACAATGCACAGTATTAGACAGCAGTTTCCAGACATCATAGACTATGAGACCTTCTAGGTCGGTTTAGAAAAGAAGATATCTCACTTTTGACTTAGCTCGTTACCAGCAAACACTAACCATATTATGGCTTTTTTTATCTTGCATGCACTTGCCCAACACCCAGCTGTAGGAACCTAAGCGTTAAGCACAACTCTAGCCCATGTCTTCGTTCCTCCCCTCCCATGTGGATCATAGCCCAGTCCACACTCGAGCCCATTGTCCCCCGCCCGCCTCCTTGGGTCTTGATATTCCAAGCGCCTCTGTTATACTTCAAGCGCCTCTGTTGCATCGACAAGATCCCAGTCAAAATCCTCAGCCTGCTCGCCGACGTCAGAGGCGCGACTATCCGTCATGGTTTGAGAGTGCACAGATTGAGAAGTAGGAAGCGGAGACAGAACAACGGCGCTCGTATTACCTCCTTGACCTGTGGCTTTCGTGGCTGTCTCGGTGGCATCAACAGCTCCTTTCTCGATCCGCCGTGCTTCGTGCTGGTTCAACGTAACGTGAGTGTCGCTAGCAGAGATCTCGGCGGTATCGGCAGCTCCTTCCTCCATCCGCCCTGCTTTGAGCTGATTCAGCGTCACGTGAGTGTCGCTGGTAGGGATCGTGGCAGAAGCTCGAGGCTCAGCCTGCCGGACTGCATCCTGCCTCAGGCAGCTCTCCACCAAGGTGACATCATCTGGCTCAACATCACCTACGCCAGGACGGAACTTGGTATCTTCTGTCCTTCCCCCTTCAGTGGTCTCTTCGATAGCCTTTATTGCTCTCCGAAGCCGACGCTCGAGGGATGCCAGGGTTTGGCGATGGTACGTCTTTACATCCGTGGAATCGAATAAGCCTTCGACATGCGTGTTCCCGGACAAACAACGCACGTGAGCCTCTGCCGTGAGATTGATGTCGATCGTCTGGTGGTTATGACGGAAGCGGATGCTCTGATCCGTGGGACCTATAGGCGCTGTAAATGCAGTGGCAGAGAGTCTATTGTGGAGCAATGACTTGATGCATGGGTACGATTGGGAAGTTCCTGGCGGGCACATAGCTTCCCTGATACCGATTCCGGTCGGCTCTTTTGGACGTCTTGGTATTATCACAAATTGTGGTTGAGGGAAAACGGTAGTCGAAGATGTTTTATGAGAGGGTACATGAGAATGTTATAAGGTTTCCGTGGCGTCTCGACACCTTTATAATCGTATCGTTAAGAAAAGTGTCAAGTGCTGGTATGTCATACATTAGTGACTGGCAACACACAACCAGTGACATCGACTCAAGCAAGAGCTTCGCTTTTGGAACACTCGGAATGAATACTCGCCAAACGCCTCAAAGTACCAATTCACCAATAATGTCAGAAAGAGGTGATTCGTTGTTGGAGTTTGGATGCTCGCTGACGAATGCAGGGCATTCGCAAAGTTGAAACCGAATTGTGGCTGTCTAACCCATGATTCCACAGTTACTTGTCGTTTTCGTCACTCTCCCGCTTCATCTGTGATCGAAAGGCCGTTGTCGGTTGACTGAGTCAGTCGGTGATATCTCATCCCAATAGAGCGTATATGAAGCAGATTGTGTTGTCATCTCTACCATGTCGGAAAACTCGCAATACTTGCAACTCAGGGGGGCTGGAATTCGTTGAGGCTCTGAAGCTATAGATCGCCCTCGATTGTTTCTTGATGCCGGATGAAGCACTTTTTCGAACAGAGATCTGATTACCTAGTTGGGTTCCTAAGTGCGGTCTAGATTGTGTTTGCTTAAATCATCGTCAGTGCAATGTTACTTCGGTATCTACTGTTGACACCAAATTTCTTGTTCGCATAGCACATCGCTGCTACCACTTCTTCGGAGCATTGACCGTGCTTCTCGAGAACACTGCGCTCGCGCTGTCATTGTTTTTCAACCGTTGTTTCGCCCGAATACCCGTCCGATCTGTCACGGGCGTGGCGTCAATGATGTTATCGAAAGCTTCGTTGTCGCCCAGGTCTGATCCGAATTCTTTGTCCGAGTCTTCTGGAGGGACAGGCGGGCCTGGTCGGGCGATTCTCTTCAGTTGTGCCTTCGCATCGTTGCTCTTGGGATTTGAAAAGGGCTTCGATGCCAGAACGCGTACTCTTAAGGCCGCCATCTCTTCTTCATCATCCGAGTCAGAGGAGGGTAGTAGAGCACCGTTTCGCACCTCTACCCCGCCATCCTCTTCCTCTTCATTGCTGTTATCGACGTCAGAGCCCTCATCACTCTCATCGTCTGAATCAACCACTGGTCTTCGGTTCGTGTTACCACCACTCCAAGGATCAGCGTCTGCTGCGAGATTGTTGTCCTCCCTGCCAGTTTTGTACTCTTGCTCAATTTTCGCTAGCCATGTCTCCTCTGCTTTCTTCACCTCCTCTTCGTCATTGCATGCCGCATACCTTTTCAGAAGTTGTCCATTAATTTCCAAGAATGGCTCGCCATAAGAAAAATGCTTCAGAACCTCGTGTGCCCAATCCTCGTGACCACATATGAAGAAAGCCGCTGCAAGTGCTTCGGCACAATTCAGCCTCCAAGGACGGCCATAGTTAGTAGCATTAGCAGCGACCAAGTATGGCACTAAACGAATTCAGATTCAGTATCCAGCTTGCTCACGCGTCAAGGTCAACCCACATAGTCGCTCGCATTTCCCTCCAATCTTGCTCCAAGGGACCTCCTTTATCCTCATCCATGAGCATTCGACAACCGCAGCACCAAACTGCTCGATCAATTCCTTGTCCAGCGGTGAAATTAAGCGCTTAGCGTTGGGCGATATGACGACCCCAGCAAACTTTTGCCCCACCGAGAGCTCCCGCATCATGTTGAATCGCATCAAACGTTTGCCGGAACATCTCTTTGGATCACAGTGCTCCAGATCCCAGCAGGCAGCTCTGAAGGGCGGTCTTGGGTTCGGGCTTTCAGGGTCTGTGTCATGGCCCGGACGGTGGAGGTGGCGGGGATTCCGTTTGGAGAGGTTATCTTTCTTGTGGCGAACCATGGTGTGGAAAGTTGGTGACAATTGAGTCTGCGAGCTTGGTAGTATACTCAAGTCATAGCTAGTGTTCGATATCAAGAGGAGACTAAGATAGTTGTAATTAACGGAATCGAAGCTGGGAAGCAAACAATCACCAGCACTTGACGCGAACGACACGTGCAAAAAGGCTTGGCACCGACTCAACCTAAGCTCGATTAGGCGCAGCATCAGCGTCCATTTGAAGGTCCTATAGGCACATACGCTTTCTCATTCCCAGACACTCGATCAAGCTACAGTAGAGGGCTCTCGCCGCTCCTCGAGTAGAATAGGCCATCAGAAAATCCGGCTCAGCGCAATATGGAGGCCGCCTCGGCGCGGTACGCAACCAGGGATCGCTTTGGGGGTTTTGGCGAGCCAGCGCAAACTCCATTGCAACGATATATCCGTATGTGGTTTTCGTTTAGCGATTCACGGAAGTGCACTATGGCTTACTGATATCCGTTCAGAGAATGCCGTGGATCCTATGAACTTCGAACCAAACCTTGCCCTCGATCTTGAGATATCCGACCTCATCAACTCCAAGAAAGGCGGGGCGTATGGTTCTCGGTCATGTCAGGAAGGGATCTGAGCTTACAGCTGCGTAGACCTCGAGAAGCCGCCGTCGCGGTTGTCAACTACATCAACAATCGCAACCCCAATGTCTCCCTCCTCGCCCTCACTGTACGACTACTTGTCTCCAGGCGCCCGTTATCTTGCTCACCTATTGATAGCTACTTGATATCTGCGTCAAGAACTGCGGATACCCTTTCCATCTCCAAATCTCGACGAAAGAGTTCCTGAACGAGCTAGTCCGAAGATTTCCCGAGAGACCACCAATACGGCCTTCGAGAGTTCAGTCGAGAATATTGGAGCTGATAGAAGAATGGCGGCTCACAATATGCCAGACTTCGCGGTACAAAGAAGACCTAGGATACATACGGGACATGCATCGGCTGCTAAGCTACAAAGGCTATTTGTTTCCAGAAGTCCGGAGGGAGGATGCGGCCGTGCTCAACCCAAGTGATGTAGGTTGCAGATCGCTCGGGAACAAGTTGGAGGCTGATGTGAGTAGAATCTAAAATCAGCAGAGGAAATGGAGAAGGAAGAGCAGGCAGCTCAATCGGCCAAGTTGCAAGAGCTGATACGAAGAGGCGGGCCTGAAGATCTGCAGGAAGCCAATCGCCTAATGAAGGTTATGGCCGGGTACGATACGAAGCATAAGACAGACTATCGAGCGAAAGCCGCCGAAGAGGTCTCAAAGGTCCAGCAAAAGGCGAAGCTACTCGAGGAACGGCTGCAGAATATCAAGGAGGGTGAAGTAGCGGCCGAAGGCGACATCTTCGAGGTAAGATCAGGGACATGTTCCGGCGAATTCGAAGCTGAATGATATAGGAGCTTGCAAATGCCCTACAAAGCGCACAACCGAAAATCCAAAGGATGTGCGAAGAGGAATCGGACGATGCCGAGGCCGTCAACAAGCTTCTCGAGATCAATGATAGTATACATCGGACGATTGAGCGATACAAGCTTGTAAAGAAAGGCGACTTGGAAGCTGCATCGAAAATACCGAAGGGCACGTTGGGAACATCGACTGGAGTCAGCAAGAATGCGGACAACGAACTTTCACTTATCGACTTTGGTGGAGACGAGCCAACCTCGTCAGCAGCCCCGGCTAATTCTATAAGTGATGGCAAAGCACCACCTAAGGCGGTATCAGTGGAGGATGATCTCCTTGGGCTATCAATGCAGGACACGACATATGGTCAGGGTGGAGGTATCGCTCTGGGCTTCGGGTCTAACAGCAGTACGGACCACAATCCTCTTTAGCTGGCAATATACTGACAACATGAACAGACGTTCCGGGACCATCATTGATGTCGTCTACCACACAGCAGAGTACCGCAAGGACTTCCGCACCTAGCAACACTGCACACCTGCACTCCTCTCAAGTACCTACGAAACCCAACTATGACCCGTTTGCGTCCATCTCGAGCTCTCAGCCATCTTCACGAACATCGACGCCTGTTTCTTCCACACAATCATACCCGCCCGCACAATTATCGAAATTATCGTTAGACCCGTTTGCTTCGCTATCTTCCCGTCCACCCCAGCAGCCTTCTCCATCCCTGAATTCTCAACGTTCACACCTCGCGACCTCGAATCCTCCATCTTCACTAATAGACATCGCATCTTCCACAAAGCCACCAATAACGAAACCATCTTCCGCAACCTCTCAGCACACCAATGGAGCATCGGCAGACGACGAATGGAGCTTCAGCTCTGCACTGCCAGAAGACAGCGCCAATCTACCAGCATCCAACGATGTGGTGGTGGTCGCCAGCAGTCAAGTGGGTATAACCTTCTCATCCAGCAGGCCTGCGGGCAGTGACTCTTCGATCCACATCGTGGCCTCATTCTCCAACACGACCGCCAAGCTCGTGACAGAGTACACGTTTCAAGTCGCTGTTACCAAGGTAAGACCGCTTCCTCGATTAGCCAGCCTTTTGCAACAACAGGTCATTGATAGTAAATATAGGCTTATACTCTACGGTTAGTACCCCAATCAGGGCGGACACTGCAACCGAGCCAAAAAGATGGCATCTCACAGAAGATCGAAATCAACGGGGTGTCGAGAGGACAGACCGGCATGGTCAAGATGCGATGGAAAGCATCGTACAAAGTCGGTGGGGAACCTTTCGATGAGCAGGGAGAAGTACCTCCATTAGGAATAGCATGAATAGCTTTTGGACATGTACTTGGTTCACTCGCTGGCCCTATGGTCGTCTATTCTGCCATGTCACATTGCGGCTACTGCAAGTGAAATCCGTACTTGTATCGGTCTTCCATGCGCCAGCACGGTGCCCGTTACAGGGAATATAAATCCAAGACCTTTGTGAATGACTGAGGGAGGAATGCTTTTCCCACGGTTTGCATTTTCGGCCATGGGTCTTGGCTGGTCATGAAATCCATCAACCTTCCATCTTTGCGTTCTTCCAGCAAAAGCCAAGGATCGTGTGCACCACTTCGTCTCGGCACACAGGGACTCCATATCGAATCGATGTCAAGGAACCTTTGCCTCACGGGAGTTCGACGAAGCACCTCCCAATCGGTAGCCACAGGAACGAGCCTTTCGCGATGTCCGCTCTCAGCCACATGTTTTCGGCTTCCCTTCGATTCTGCGACCTATCTCCTTTTGACCACGGAGCAGGAAATGCGAAGCTGGACAATCATGGGAATCAAACCCCGAAACCCTAGAAACCACGTGAAGTGATAGATCCGATAGATCCGAAGCCCCCCGTACAAGGGGCCCTTTCTCGGCCCTCCCGTCTCTCCATCAAACATCCACCATGCGCCCACCCTCTCTCCGCCCACAACTCCATACCACCTCCCTCCTTTACCCCCACACCCTCTCACGCCTGCGTACCAATTCCCGCTTGCGCCACCACCTCCCCCCCCCAACCCAGCACCGCAACCGCAACCTCTCCACCACCCTCTCCCCGACTCCCCTCCTCCAAACAACCGAC
>JAABUS010006981.1_pt1 | contig 13272 bp, 14 predicted proteins | sample 5560161 | NCBI WGS metagenome assembly JAABUS01 (sample SAMN10711885, study PRJNA513376) | rock metagenome | isolation source: Antarctica rocks | place: Antarctica: Victoria Land, Trio Nunatak nord | collected 2016-01-04 | reverse complement strand
CGACGACCGGCTAGAGGCGGTGGTGCTCGAGGACCTCAAGACCGAGCAGGCCCGACGGTTGGATGTCACCGGCCTGTTCATCGCGATCGGCCACGACCCACGCTCCGCCCTCGTCCGTGGCCAGGTCGACATTGACGACGAAGGCTACGTGCTGGTGCAGGGTCGCAGTACCCTCACCAATCTCCCGGGCGTCTTCGCCTGTGGTGATTTGGTCGACCACACCTACCGGCAAGCCGTGACGGCGGCTGGCACTGGTTGTGCCGCCGCACTTGACGCCGAGCGTTTCCTCACCGCCCTTTCCGACAACTGAGCCACCCATCCCACCCAGTCCACCAACCAGCACCCGACCAGGAGCGAACAGATGAGCAACCTTCCCGCCGTGACCGACAGCGACTTCAAGACCACCGTCTTGGAGTCCGACAAGCCGGTGCTTGTCGACTTCTGGGCCGAGTGGTGCGGTCCATGCCGTCAGGTCGCCCCCATCCTCGACGAGATCGCCAGCGAGCACGGAGACAAGATGTCGTTCGTGAAGATGAACGTCGATGAGAACCCCGTCACACCCGCGGGCTACCGGGTCACCGGCATTCCGGCGCTGAACGTCTACAAGGGCGGCGAACTGGTGAAGTCGATCGTCGGGGCTCAGCCCAAGGCTTCGTTGCTCAACCAGCTGTCGGAGTTCATCGGCTCCTGAGCAGCCGCCGGCCCGTCACTCCCCCGAGGATTCGGTCCGGGGAAACGCCTGTACCGGGCTCGCGCTCTTGTCTGGCCTGATGGCGCCCAGCCACCGTTCGAGGGCAACCTCCATGTCGGTCCGCCACGACAAGACGCTGCGCAGGTCAAGCCGCAACCGCGGGTATCGAGGGTGCTGGTGAACTGTCTTGAAGCCGACCGCGGTCAAGAAGTCCACCGGCAGCAGGCACTGCAGCTCTCGCCCTTCCACGTCCCCGAATGCCTCGACGGCACGAACTCCACGTCGACTCATCAGGTCCTTGACTACACCTTGCATCAAGATTCGGCCTAGTCCAGCCGCTGAGAACTCCGGTGCGACTCTGGCCGTCATCAACAACACCGCGTCCGGACTCACCTCACTGGCCGCGAGCTGGGCGGTCCCGGCCACGTACTGCGCGGGCGCGTACGTCGCGTAGCCCGCCCAGTGCCCGTCGACGTACAGAATCCGTCCACAACTTCCCCAGTCCAGGAGCACAGCCGATATCCAGTCACACTTCGACTGACCGTCAGTGCCGCGCCGACCAGTCTCCCAGAACGCGCAGTGGCGGCACGGGGAAGGTAGCTCGTCAACGTTGTCGAGCGTGAGCGGAACGGGGCGGCGGCTCACCGCTGCCTCAGTCCCGTTCGCCAAGAAACGAGTTCCGGCCGCACCGAGCCCGCCGAGGCCCTGGGTGCGGATACCGATGGCACCCGCTCATTCTAGACGCATCAGAACAAGCATCGCATCGATTTATCGACTTATTAATACGTTCTTAATGCTCCAGTTTCGCGAGAATTCGAGCCAGATCGTCGAGCGAGGCAAACTCGATGGAGATCTTGCCCTTGCGTTGGCCTAGGTCGACCCGACATCGAGTCTCAAACCGCTCGGAGAGGCGCTCGGCGATGTCGGTGAGGCCCGGCGCGCTCAGTTGAGTGCGGGGCTGCCGGAGCTTGGGCCGGCCCTCGTCACCGGTGGCCACCAGTTCTTCCAGAGCCCGGACAGACAGACCCTCAGCGACCACCCGCGAAGCCAGCCGCTCCTGTGCGCCGGTGTCCTCCACGGCGACCAGCGCTCTCGCGTGGCCCGCGGTCAGCACGCCAGCAGCCACCTTGCGCTGCACCACCGGCGACAGTTTCAGCAGGCGAAGGGTGTTGGAGATGTGCGGGCGCGATCGCCCGATCCTCGTGGCTAGCTCGTCATGCGTTGCGCCGAAGTCGTCGAGCAGCTGTTGGTAGGCGGCCGCCTCCTCCAACGGGTTCAGCTGGGCGCGATGTAGGTTCTCCAGCAACGCGTCGCGGAGCAGGTCTCCATCAGCTGTCTCCCGGACTATCGTGGGAAGAGTCTCCAGACCGGCACGTAGCGCAGCCCGCCATCGGCGCTCGCCCATGATCAGCTCGAACTTGTCCGACTCGGTGGGACGCACGACGACAGGCTGCAGGAGACCGACGGCCGATATCGACGCCACCAGCTCAGTCATGGCGTCCTCGTCGAACACCGTGCGCGGCTGTCGGGGGTTTGGCCGGATCGAGTCGAGGGGCACTTCCGCGAAATAAGCGCCGGCGTACTGGACCTCACTGAGCGGGTCCTTGCCAACGTTGAGGTCCGCCCCGCTCGGGGCGATCCCAGTCTGCGCATCACCGGCACCCGAGCCGCGGTCGCCGGGCTCCAGCTCCTCCGGGGACGGCGAGGAGTACGGCCCTTCCACGACGAGCGGCGCGCCGCCCGCCAAGATCGCCGGTCCGGCGATGCGACGGGAGACATGGGGACCGCTGGGTATCAGCGCCCCGAGACCGCGCCCCAACCCGCGCTTCGAGGTGTTCATGGGACCTCCTGAGTCTGGGCAGCCAGTTCGCCAGCCGCCTCCAGGTAGGACAGCGACCCAGCCGAACCGGGATCGTAGGTCAGGACCGTTTGACCGTAGCTTGGCGCCTCCGAGATCCGCACCGAGCGTGGGATCGCCGTCTCGAGCACGACGTCGGCGAAGTGCCGTCGAACCTCGTCGGCGACGCCCGATGCGAGCCGGGTGCGGCCGTCGTACATCGTGAGGAGGATCGCCCCGACGCGAAGCGACGGGTTCAGGTGTTCGCGGATGGACTCGATGGTCCGCAACAACTGGCTGAGTCCCTCGAGCGCGTAGTACTCACACTGCACGGGGATTAACAACTCCCTCGCGGCGGCAAGCGCGTTGACCGTGAGCAGGCCCAACGACGGCGGGCAGTCGATCAGCACGTAATCGAACCGCCGCCCCGCCGCCGCCTCGGCGTCGAGGTAGTTGTCCAGGGCTCTGCTCAGCCGGGTCTCTCGAGCCACGAACGAGACGAGCTCTATCTCGGCGCCCGCCAGGTCGACCGTCGCCGGCAAGACGAACACGTTGGGCACGTCGGGGCATTCGACCGTCACCTGGTGGAAGCTGAGACGACCGGTCAACACGTCATAGCTACTTGGTGCGCCTTCAGCGTGGTCGACCCCCAACGCCGTTGAAGCGTTGCCCTGAGGATCGAGGTCGACCACCAGGACGCGTTGGCCGGACTGGGCAAGGGCAGCCGCAAGGTTCACAGCCGTCGTCGTCTTCCCGACCCCGCCCTTTTGGTTAGCGACGACCAGGACCCGGGTCCTGGGTGGGCGGGGTAGCGTCGCCGGCGTCCAGGAGTCGTCGCCGGTTTCACGTGAAACCGGTTCCTCACCTGACGGCGATGGCGGCCAACCCAGCCCGTCTGCCGCTCTCGCTTCGCTGCCTGGCCAGCCCAGCCGGGCTGTCACCGGTGTTGGCGTCACTGCCACCCTTCCGCCGTAAACTTACGGCGACTGTATCCGGACTACCGTCGTCAGAGGTGTCACGACGCCCGCGCCATAGTGCTCAATTTTGACGGCGGCTGCGTTGTACCGTCGCAGTTGCGGGTCGGCGGCGACCAGCTCATCACCAACGGACGAGCCTTTCAGCGCTACCAGCTCGCCACCGGCGGAGCACAGTGGCAGCGCCCATCCCACGAGCCGCTCTAACGGCGCGACCGCCCGGGCCGTCACGTAGTCGAACCGCCGGGAGCCGTGCAGGTGCTCCGCCCGCGCTCTGACGACCTCGACGGGAAGCTCGAGGCGGTCGACCAACTCCGCCAGGAACCTAGTACGCCGCAGGAGGGGCTCGACAAGGGTCATCTCGAGGTCCGGCCGCGCGATCGCGACCACCAGCCCTGGGAGCCCGGCGCCCGAACCTATGTCGGCAACCGTGGCGCCGACGCGAAACAGCGGGGCAACGACCGCACAGTTGAGGATGTGCCGGTCCCACAGCCGAGGTACCTCCCGCGGCCCGATGAGCCCACGGGCCACGCCGACATCCGCAAGCGCATCGGCGTACGCCACAATGTCGCTGGCCGTGTGTGGGAAGATTGCCGCGAGCGTCTCGCTGGAAATGCTTTCTGGTTTCACGTGAAACACACTCAGCAACGGGGGCGCGGGGTTAAGGACTACAGACGCACCACGACGCAGCGGGTGGGGTCTACGCCGTCGGACTCGCTGGTCAGGCCCATCTCTGCCACCGCGTCGTGCACCACCTTGCGTTCAAAGGCGGTCATCGGGCTGAGCTTAATCGCCTCGCCTGACTCCTTGACCTCGTCACCGGCCTCCCGGGCCAGCTCAACCAGGTTCTTGCGCACCTCTTCACGGTAGCCGCCGATGTCGAGCATCAGGCGTGACCGCTGACCCGTCTCCCGGTAGACGGCCAGCCGAGTCAGCTCCTGCAGGGACTCGAGGACCGCACCTTCTGCTCCCACCAGGACGTCGAGGTCGCTGGCGCCGACGATCGAGACAGCGGCGCGGTCGCCTTCGACGTCCATGTCGAGGTCGCCGTCGACGTCGGCGATGTCGAGGAGCTCCTCCAGGTAGTCCGCCGCAATGTCGCCTTCCGCCTCGAGCCGCTTGACCCTGTCGGCTCCGTCGGCTCCGTCCGGCGCGGTCTCCGCCAGCCCGCTCGGGCTCGGCGAGCTCTCAGCTGGCGAGGGCTCAGCTGGCGAGGTCTCAGTCGAAGGGGTCTCGACTTCGACTGGCGTGTCGGTTGTCTCACTCACATTGATCGCTCCAGGCGTTGCGGAAGGCTACTTGGCCTTACGTTGGTTGCGGGACTGCTTCTTGGGCTGGCTTCTCACAATCGGCCGGGGTGTTTCGGCCACGGCGGTCGCGCCTCCGGCTGCGGGGCGGGTGGCCTGGGGGTGTTTGCCGGCGTCTCGGGCCACTTTTGCGTCGTACGCCGGCGTTCCTGGCGTCGGGTTGTTGCGAATGACGTAAAACTGCTGACCCAGCGTCCACAAGTTCGAGGTGGACCAGTAGAGCAGCACCCCGATGGGGAAGGCGATTCCGCCAACGGCGAAGACCACTGGAAGCACGTAGAGCAAGATCTTCTGCTGCTGCGCATACTGGCCGGTCAAGGCCGACTCGGGCATGTTCTTGCGCATCAGCTGTCGCTGCGTCGTGAATGTCGTGATCGTCATCAGCGCAACGAGAAGCCCGGCGACGAGCTGGACATGCCAGGTCTCCGCTGAGGTGAAGGAGTCCGAGATCTTGATTGCGCCAAAGATCTGGCTCGACGCGAGCGACTCCACGAGCCCCGTGAAGCCGCTCTGCTCGAACAGTCCGACTCCCTTGTTGTGCGCCGCCTCGTTGAGCGTGCGGAACAAGGCCAGGAAGATCGGCATCTGGAGGAGCAAGGGCAGGCAGGAGGCGAGTGGGTTGGTGCCGGTGTCCTTGTAGAGCTTCATCGTCTCTTGGGTGAGCCGCTCGCGATCGTGGCCGTACTTCTTCTGCAGCTCCTTCACCCTCGGCTGCAGCGTCTGGAGATTTCGGCTGTTCTTGATCTGCTTTACGAACAGGGGGATCAGCAAGGTACGAATGACGATCGTCAAACCGACGATCGAGAGTGCCCATGACCAGCCAGCAGGCATGCCGAGGACGCCGTTGAAGAGCTTGTGGAAGGCGATCAGAACACCGGACGTCGCGTAGTACAGCGGCGTCATTATCGCGTGGCCGATCGAGAGGAAGAAATCGATCATGACAGTTCCTCGCCGGCGCGCGCAGGTCGCGGCGAGCGCCAGGTGAAGCGTGCTGGCACGGGGTCGAGCCCGCCCGCCGCCCAGGGGTGGCAGCGCCCGATGCGCCGCATCGCCAACCAGGACCCCTTCATCGGGCCGTGCGCTTCAACGGAGTCGAGGGCGTAGGCCGAGCACGAGGGGTGGTAGCGGCACACCTGCCCGTACAACGGGCTGATCAACACCCTGTAGGCCTTGAGCAGCGCCACCACCAGGTACTTCACGCTGCGGCCGCCTTAAGCCGGTTGACACATCGGTCCACGTCACCAGCCAACGAGGCGAAGCCGGCTCTTGCGGACGGAGGGAGGGCGCGGATCACGACGCGCCCGCCAGGCAAGGACGTGACGTGGGTGGCCATGACGGCGCGCAACCGCCGCTTCACCCGGTTGCGCTGCACCGCGATGCCGACAGCCTTGTTGACCGCAATCCCGACCCGCGGGGGCGGAGGCGAGTCATCGAAAAGGGCGTGCACGACCACCGTGTAGGTCGAGCACCGACGACCTTGACGGGTTGTCTGACGGAAGTCTTCGGCGGTGCGCAGCCGAAGCGAGCGGGCAAGCACGGGGAGGCGAACGCCGAACTCAGGCGGAGAGCCGGTTGCGGCCCCTGCGCCGGCGTCCGGAGAGGATGGCGCGCCCGGCCCGCGTGCGCATCCGCAAGCGGAAGCCATGGGTCTTGCTACGTCGCCGGTTGTTGGGTTGGAATGTACGCTTACTCACTTGCTTGACAGCTCCCAACAGTCGAGTCCTAGACGCCATGATAGTGGAGCCCGCACGACCCCACGGTACGTGGCGGTCAGCGGGCCGGTCAAACTTTTGGCCGGATGTGGAAGCGGCGCTGCTACCCGCCGCAAGAGGACTCCCGGGTTTCCCGGTCGCGCTTGACAATACCGGCACGCACTGGGTTCAAGTCGACACGCCGACGTGACTCGCCCAAGCTCAGAAATTTCCCCGCCCAACGGCAGAGAACCGCTTGAAGTGAACCCCTGACTGTTGTTAGCGTCCCGGAGGCTCCTTGGTTTTTCCCCCGCCGTCTCGGCGCCCGGGCACCGGCAAGATATGCACAGCTTGTGGACAACTATGTGGATGTACTGTCCGCTGAGCGCCGTCGAGAAGGGGTGGGTGGAGCCACGATGACCAAGGTCGCCGACCTTGCTGCGGTCTGGGCCCAGCTCGTCGACGACCTCCCGGCCAGCCACCGCGCCTGGCTGTCGACTTCTCAGCCCATCACCTTGCACGAGAACACAGCGATCGTTGCGGTCCCAGACGACTTCACACGTAGCCAGCTCGAGACCCGGCTACGTCCCAGGCTCGAAGAGGGCTTGAGCCGAACGCTCGGCCACGCCGTCAGGCTCGCTGTGACAGTCGATCCGACCCTCACCGACGACGACCTCGACGAGTCCGAGGTCGCTGAACCGGCGCTGTTGTCCGGAGGGGCCGCGCCGTACGTTTCCTCCTCCCCAGCCCCGCTGTCACCGTTGGTCGGGAACTCGGGCACCGCAAGCGCGCGCGAGACCCGCCTCAACCCCAAATACGTCTTCGAGACGTTCGTCATCGGATCGTCCAACCGGTTCGCACACGCCGCCGCGGTTGCGGTGGCTGAGGCGCCGGGCAGGGCCTACAACCCACTCCTGATCTACGGGGACTCTGGGCTCGGCAAGACGCATTTGCTGCACGCGATCGGTCACTACGTCCGCAGCCTCTTCACCGGCGCGCGGGTGCGCTACGTAAGCAGCGAGGAGTTCACCAACGACTTCATCAACGCGATCCGTGACGACCGCGCGGCTGCCTTCCAACGCCGCTACCGCGACGTCGACGTGTTGCTGATCGACGACATCCAGTTCTTGGAAGGAAAGATCCAGACGCAGGAGGAGTTCTTTCACACGTTCAACACGCTTCACAACGCCAACAAGCAGATTGTCATCACGTCCGACCGCCCGCCGAAGCGCCTCGCGGCACTGGAGGACCGGCTCCGGAACCGATTCGAGTGGGGCCTTATCACCGACGTCCAGCCGCCAGACCTCGAGACGCGAATCGCGATCTTGCGCAAGAAGGCGGCCACCGAGCGGCTCACGGCGCCGCCCGACGTCTTGGAGTTCATCGCGAGCAAGATCCAGACCAACATCCGCGAGCTCGAGGGAGCACTCATCCGGGCGACCGCGTTCGCCAGCCTGAACCGTCAGCCGGTCGACCTGACGTTGACCGAGATCGTCTTGAAGGACCTCATCCCGGAAGGCGGTGAGGAGATCACCGCTGCGGTCATCATCGCCCAGACGGCCGCATACTTCGGTCTGTCGATCGACGACCTCTGCGGCGCCAGTCGAAGTCGGGTGCTGGTGACAGCTCGCCAGATCGCGATGTACCTGTGTCGCGAGCTGACCGATTTGTCGCTGCCCAAGATCGGTCAGCAGTTCGGTGGCCGCGATCACACCACGGTCATGCACGCCGACCGCAAGATCCGCAAGCTCATGGCCGAGCGACGCAGTGTCTACAACCAGGTGCGGGAACTCACCAACCGGATCAAGCAGCAAGCCCGCCAGCAGTGACCGTCCGATCAAGAAACGCTGCGCTCTGCCCCCCACACCCTGGGGACAACTCTGTGGATCTACTGTTCGCGAGCCTCGCCAACCTGTGGAGAACTGCTCATGATCAGCCCGCTACCACCAGTCCATCCACCAGGCGTGTCGGCGCGAGGCGGCTCGTCAACACGTCATACACTGCTCTATTACCGCTCTCACCTGGCCAAACGTCAGTTCTCCACAGTTTCCACGGCCGCTATGGACCCGACGAGACTATTCATCAGCTGATCACCCACCAAGTTCTGGAGCGACCCATGCTTGGGGATAAGTTGGCTGACTGCTCGGCCCCACCGTCGGACGCATAATGGCTACTGGCAGGATTTTCACCCACCGCAGCTTCGAGGCGAAGCCAGGAGGGAACCACTGTGAAGATTCGCGTTGAGCGCGACGTTCTCGCCGAAGCGGTTGCCTGGACCGCTCGTAGCATCCCCACTCGACCCGGCACGCTGCCGCAGTTGTCGGGCGTCCTGATCACCACCGGGACCGATGGGCTGACGATGAGCGGCTTCGACTACGAGACCTCGGCGCGGGTGACGATCCCGGCTGATGTGGCAGACGCCGGCCAGGTGCTGGTGTCGGGGCGTTTGCTCGCCGACATCTCCCGGGCGCTGCCCAACAAGCCGGTAGACGTCTCACTCGACGGCGCAAAGCTTGCTGTGACCTGCGGGAGCTCCCGGTTCAGTCTGCAGACGATGCCGGTCGAGGACTATCCCGCCCTGCCCGAGATGCCTGAGGTGGTCGGCACCGTCGACAAAGAAGGGTTCGCGTCAGCGGTGTCGCAGGCGGTGACCGCAGCCGGCCGCGACGACATGCTGCCGGTTCTCACCGGGGTGAAGATCGAGATCGAGGGTCCGACCCTGTCGCTGTTGGCAACTGACAGGTTCAGGCTGAGCCTGCGCGAGCTGCAGTGGCACCCCGCGCAGCCTGACCTCACGGCGAGCGCGCTGGTCCCCGCTAGGGTGCTGGCTGACGTGGCGAAGTCAACGAGCAGCGGCGGAGAGCTGAGCATTGCGCTAGGCAAGCAGGGCGCTGGTGACGGGCTGATCGGGTTCGAGTCCAGCGCGGCTGGCGGCAGGCGGCGGACGACGACGCGGCTCATCGAAGGCGCGTTCCCGAACGTCCGCCAGCTCTTCCCGAGCACCTCCGACATCACCGCACTCATCGAGGTCGCGGCTTTGATCGACTCCGCCAGGCGAGTAGCCCTGGTTGCCGGTCGCAACACGCCCATCCGGCTCGCTTTCACCGACGGTATGGTCACCCTCGAGGCAGGTAACGGTGAAGAGGCCCAGGCATCGGAGTCTCTGGAGGCCACTGTCACTGGTGGCGACATCACGATCGGGTTCAACCCGACGTACCTCCTGGACGGTCTCGGAGCCATCACAGGCTCCCACGTGCAGATGGCGATGACGCAGCCGGCCCGACCGGCCGCTCTCGCCAGCATGTCCGCGGCGGATGCGGCACCCGAAACCGACTTCCGTTACCTGCTCATGCCGTTGCGCATGCAAGGCTGAGCCGCCAGACCACCGGAAAGGACGCGCGCGATGGACATCGGCATGGTTGGGCTCGGCAAGATGGGCGGAAACATGTGCGAGCGGCTCCGCCGCCAGGACCACACTGTGGTCGGATTCGACCACAACGCCGAGGTGAGCGACGTCGGTAGCCTCGAGGAGATGGTGTCGAAGCTGCCGTCACCGAAGGTCGTGTGGGTCATGGTGCCTGCTGGCGCGGCGACTCAGAGCACCATCGAGGAGCTCAAGGGCCTGCTGGCGGAAGGCGACCTCGTCGTCGACGGGGGGAACTCCCGATGGACCGACGACCTCAAGAGTGCGGAGTCGCTCGCCGAGGAGGGTATCGGCTTCGTCGACTGCGGTGTCTCTGGTGGTGTCTGGGGTCTCGACAACGGTTATGCCCTGATGTGCGGTGGCGACGCCACCGACGTCGCCAAGGTCCAGCCGGCTCTCGACGCGCTGAAGCCGGAAGGCGAGTTCGGTTTCGTCCACGCCGGCACTGTGGGCGCCGGGCACTTCGCGAAGATGATCCACAACGGCATCGAGTACGGCATCATGCAGGCGTACGCCGAAGGATGGGAGCTACTCGAAAACGTCAAGGTGGTTGACAACGTCACCGAAGTCCTCCGCTCTTGGCGCCAAGGCACCGTGATCAGGTCGTGGCTGCTCGACCTGCTCGTCGCCGCGCTAGACGATGATGACCACCTCGGGCACTTGTCCGGGTACGCCGAAGATTCAGGAGAGGGACGCTGGACAGTCGAGGCTGGGATCGAGCACGGCGTCGCCATGCCGGCGATCACCGCAGCACTGTTCGCTCGCTTCGTCTCGCAGCAGGACGACTCACCCTCGATGCGCGCCGTCGCCGCCATGCGTAACCAGTTCGGTGGCCACGCGGTGCGCGCCGGCGGCGCCGCGTCGGCCACCCCGGCGGCTGACATCGGCGAGCCGTGAGCCCACGTGTATGTCTCACACCTGTCCCTGACTGACTTTCGCTCCTACCGAAGCGCCAGCATTGAGCTAGCGGCAGGTGTCTGCGCATTCATCGGCCCCAACGGACAGGGCAAGACAAACCTGGTCGAGGCCATCGACTTCGTCGCGACGCAGTCGTCTCATCGCGTCGCCAGCGACCAGCCGCTGGTGCGAGCAGGTGCGGCCCAGTCCATCGTCTCGACCACCGTGCAGCGTGCGGACCGGCAGGCGGTCATCGAGCTCGAGATCAACCCGGGCGGCTCGAATCGGGCCCGTCTCAACCGCGGCGCGGTGATCCGGCCGCGCGAGGTGTTCGGGATCGTCCGTACGGTGATGTTCTCGCCGCACGACCTGGAGCTCGTCAAGGGCGATCCAAGCGCCAGGCGCCGCTTCCTCGATACGTTGCTGGTGGTCCGCCAGCCGCGTTTCGCCGCTGTACGGGCCGACTATGACCGGGCGCTCCGCCAGCGCAACTCTTTGCTGAAGACCGCAGGGGGCCGGGCGACCGGCCGCCGCAACGAGGCTGCGATCGCAACGCTCGATGTGTGGGACGGCCAGTTGGCCCGCGCCGGCGCCGAGCTGCTCGCAGGGAGACTGCAGTTGATCGCCGACCTGGCCCCATACGTCGAGTCCCACTACGCCGACATCGCTTCGGCGACTGCCAAGCCCGACGGGGGCAATGAGGCGGCGCTGGCTTATTCGACGGCTATTAGTCTCCCACCCGAGCGGGGCGACCGAGCCCAGCTTGACGACGCCCTACGCGCCGAGATGACCCGTCGGCGCACCGACGAGCTCGACCGGGGCGTCAGTTTGGTGGGACCTCATCGCGACGACCTGCTGTTGAGTCTCGGCTCCATGCCGGCGCGCGGTTACGCCAGCCACGGGGAGTCGTGGTCGTTCGCGTTGGCGCTTCGGCTGGCTTCCTTCCAGCTGCTGCGGGCCGACGGCGACGACCCGGTGCTCATCCTTGACGACGTCTTCGCTGAGCTCGACGACTTCCGCCGTGACCGACTCGCCAGCGTGGTGGTAAAGACCGAGCAGGTGCTCGTCACGGCGGCCGTAGCCGCCGACGTCCCGGCTGACCTGGTCAGCCACCAGTACGCCGTACAGGAAGGTCGCGTGTCGCGTGCCTGACCAGCCGGTAAGCGGAGAGGATTCCGTCCCGAGCACCGCATCGTCGGCGGTCGGCGACCAGCATGACCGCGCCGGACTTGAGGTCGCTCGGTGGGTAGCAGCGGGCCTCCGGGGACTCCCGGCACGCCGGCCACGGTTGTCGAACCGCACGGAACGCGGTCCTGCCCAGATGTCCGGCGCCCACCCCGACGCAAGGGACCCGGCTCTGCTAAGCGCAGCCGTCGAGAAGCTCGTCACCGACAGTGACTGGAGCATCGACCTCGCCGTCCACGGGGTCTTCGGTCGCTGGGCCGCGATCGTCGGCAGCGACGTAGCGGCGCACTGCGCTCCTGAGAGCTTTCAAGACGGCCACGTCACCGTGCGGACGGACTCCACCGCCTGGGCGACTGAGCTGAGGCTGTTGGCTGCGACGGTCGTCCGTCGCCTCAACGAGGAGCTGGGGCACGGGACCGTGTCGCACATCGACGTCGTCGGCCCGCAGGTGCCGTCGTGGCGTCGGGGACGGCGAGCCGTCCGCGGCGGCCGCGGGCCTCGCGATACCTACGGCTAGGCCAACCAGGCTGGCCCACCGCAGGGAGACAGGCGCGCGGGGAGCGCCGTGCTGCGGTCGCTTACGCACGGCTGGCAACGGCGGGGCTGAGCGAGAGCATTCGCCGCCACTCCCCACCGGCGCGCGGACCCTGACAGCCGCCTCTCCCTGTATGGGGGCTTTCCGCGGGGGCTCCTAGGCGCTGTGATGGCTTGTCTGGGCCCACTGAGGGCGAAACCTGCTGGCGTCCGGGGTGTTCAGTGTGGACAACTACGCGCTCTGGGGCCGGTAATCACCTATACTTGTCGTCGAAGCTCAAGCCGCCCTACCTGCACAGGACACGCCCGCGCTGACGTTCTCCGACGCGGCGCGCGATGTTCTTCGGAGCGGCTTTTGTGCTGAGTTGAGGCGGTCGGCTCCTGCATCGTCGGGGCGGCCTGCGCGGTCGTCGCCCCGGCGACCTCGTCGTACGACTGGGAGGTTGACTGTGGCGCCGAGTGATGACCAGGTGCCGCCGTCAGCGCTGTCAGCCGGGACCGGGTCGGCGGCGTACGACGCGTCAGCGATCACCGTTCTCGAGGGACTTGACGCGGTCCGAAAGCGGCCCGGCATGTACATCGGCTCGACTGGCGAGCGCGGCCTGCACCACCTGGTGTGGGAGGTCGCGAACAACTCGGTCGACGAGGCTCTCGCTGGCCACTGCGACTGCATCGACGTCACGCTCCTCGCCGATGGCGGACTTCGAGTCGTCGACAACGGCCGGGGGATTC
>JAABUS010006980.1_pt1 | contig 13273 bp, 15 predicted proteins | sample 5560161 | NCBI WGS metagenome assembly JAABUS01 (sample SAMN10711885, study PRJNA513376) | rock metagenome | isolation source: Antarctica rocks | place: Antarctica: Victoria Land, Trio Nunatak nord | collected 2016-01-04 | reverse complement strand
GCGCGGGCAGGCCGGCGCGGACGGTGTTGACGACGCCGAGGAACGTGATCTCCACGACGCGGTCGAACTCCTCCTTGGGCACCTCGGAGAAGGGGCCCCAGATCGTCATCGCGGCGTTCGGCACGAGGACGTCCAGACCACCCCACTCCTGTTCGATCGTGGCGACGGCCGCGTCGAGCGCAGGCTGGTCGGTGACGTCGAGCGGCAGCACGAGCGCCCGCCGGCCGTAACGGCGCACGGACGCCGCCGCCCGCTCCAGCCCCTCGACCGAGCGGGCGGACACCGCGACGTCGCAGCCGTGCTTGGCGAACGCCTCGGCCGCGGCGAGGCCCACGCCGCTGGAGGCGCCGGTGATGTACACGCGTCTGCCCTGGAGAGATGCCATCGCCTGGGTACGTGCGCCCGCACGGCCGGGACTACCGCGGAGCTACCATCTGGGCATGGAAGGCTTCGGAGGACTGTTCGGCGACCCGGAAGAGCTCAACAAGCGGATGCAGGAGTTCGCCGAGTCGATGCAGGGCCAGCAGCGCGTGGCCGTCGCCGACAACGCCATCCAGCTGGCGGTCAACATGACGGTGGCTGCCATCACCCGCGTCAACGTCCAAGGCACGCCCGAGCAGCAGGCCGAGCAGATCCGCGCGGTGATGGCCGTGGTCTTCCCCGAGGCGGTGACCCTCGTTCGCGAGGCCCGCTCGGGTCTGCGCTGAGCGACCGCGCCGCGAGCGACCGCGCCGCCATCACCAAGCGGGCGGGGCCATCGCGCACACATCGGGTCCCCGTCGACGGCCTGCAAGGCGACCGTGCCACCATCGGCGGAGATCGCCGGCGCGTACGCCGTCCGCACCGCGCGGCCTCGAGGAACCGGCAGCGCCCGCACCCGCCGGGCGTCCAGATCGGCGACCACGATGACCACGTTGCCGTACCGCTTGGCGAACGTGCGATTGCCCGCGGAGACCTCGAAGGCGACTCGGCGCCCGTCGCCCGACACTGCTGGATCGAAGCTCGAGCACGGCCGCGCGTCCCGAGCCGCCGGCGACACGTCGCGGGGCGTCAGCCCGCCCCCGAAGCAAGGCTGAGACCCTCGAGGTTCACCTCGCCGAAGCGCACCGCCAGCGGTGGTGCGGGCTGCTGGGCGTCGAAGAAGACCGCCGTGCCGTCGGCCGTCAGAGCGGGGCTGGCGAACGCAGGGCGGAACGGGGAGCGGGGCTTGCCGCTCACCGTCTCCGGCGGCCCGTTGTAATGGTCCTCGGCCAGCCAGCGCGGCACCAGGCGCACCTGGCGCGCCAGGAAGAGCGCGGCCTGGCGCCTCGACACGGCGCCGCGGGCGACGCCCTCGCGCGCCTTGGCCCGCAGCGCCCGCGTGATCGCACTCTGCATCCGCGCGCGCGTACGTCCGTTCGCGCGGCCGATGCGCAGCGGGCTCAGGTCGAGCCGGCGCAGGCGCTGGAACTCCGCGGTGCCCGCCACGCCGAAGATCGTCCGGGCACGCTCCGGGCCGGCGTCCTGGTGCAGGGAATGGAAGAGAAGGTGCTGCGACAGGTGGCCCTGCGTGAGGGTGCGCAGCGCGCGCCGCCGCAGGACCGCGGTCGCCCCCGGGCCGGCGAGCCTTGCCGCGAACGCGTCGAGATCACGGAAGCCGCGGCGGCGGGCCAGTTCGCCGAGCGTGTGGCGATCGTCGCGCAGGAAGCGCCACAGGCCTGTACGGCTCGTGCGCAGCAGCGCGTGGAGACGAGCCTCGTCGTAGGGCAGCCAGTGGTAGGCGACCCAGTCCTCGCCGGGGATCCAGTGCGGCGGCGCGCCCGGCGGCGCGTCGGAGTCCCCGGGTGGCCGGCTCCCGTGTGAGCGGGGGCCGCCGCGGGCGCCGCCATCAGGGCCAGCAGCACGATGACCGAGACCAGGAGGCGAGCACAGGGCGACCCTACCGGGGTCGGTCCCGCGGCTCAGCGCCTCGACTTCAGCCGTCGAGCGCTCCCGGCGGGAGCACGTAGCGCAGCGGCGCCGGCGTCCGCGACGCCTCGCGCTCGGTGACCCGGTCGGCGTAGAGGCCCGCGCCCTTGGCGGGCGCGGCGGTCTCGGGGGTCCCGCCCGCGCGCACGATCCAAGCCTCGATCTCGCCGACGTCAGAGCCCTCGGCCAGGAGCGTCGCGCGCTCCACGGTTGCGCCGCCCTTGGCGCCGCGACGGGCGATGCGCTTGACCAGGATGCGGATCTCGTCGTCGTCCATGTCCGCCCGAGACTAAACGTTCGCCTCATTCCCCTTCGTCGAGCACCACGAGGCCCGCCGCCGCCACGAGCGAGCCCAGCAGCCCTACTGCGTCCGGCCACGTGACGAGCGCGCCGCGCAGGCCGTCGATCCCGCCGAGGCCCTCGACCTCGCATCCGCGCAGCTCCAGCCGCGCGCCGCGCGCACCGCCGAGCTCGGCGAGGCGCAGGTCACAGCCCTCGAAGCGCACGTCGGACAACCGTGCTCCGGTGAGGTCGAGCTCGCGGAGGACGCAGCCCTCGAAGGCCACGCGCTCCAGCGACGCGAAGCGCATCGCCGCGAGGTCCACGCGGCAGTCCGTGAAGCGCACGTCGCTCAGCGTGCCCTCCGGCACCTGGAAGCCCGTCATGCGGCAGCGGTCGAACGCGCAGCGGTGCAGCTGCTCCCGGTGCAGCACCCGGTTGGAGAGGTCGGCGTCGGCGTAGGCACGATCGACCCACTCCCGCTCGTCCTCCTCGCCGCGGAGTGGGGGCCAGGGCGCCACGGGATGCCGCGCCGGCCGCCGGCAGCTCATGCGGACGCCGCGGTCTTCTCCGCGGCGCGGGCGTCCTTGCCCGCCGCGACGACCTCCTTGAACGAGCGGAACTTGAAGATCGTCGCGATCGCCACGAACCCCATGCCGAGCGAGAGCGCGGCGATCGCGATCTGCTGGCCGACGGAGTAGGCCGCGATCGTCGCCCCACTCGCGGTTCCCGCGAACACCTTCACGAGGAACGCCTGCTGGACCCCCGCGCCGCCCGGGGTGAACGGCAGCGCGCTGGCCACGGCGTTGACGCCGAGCACGAGCAGCACGTTCTTCACCGAGCCGCCCACGTTGAAGGCCTCGAGCAGGAGCCAGAACGCGGTGAAGCGAAAGAGCCAGCCGGCGAACTGCACGAGAAAGACCTCACGGAGGTAGCGGCGGTGGTCGGCGAGGATCGTCACTCCCTGGCGCACCCGGCCCCAGAACGCCTTGACGCGGACGCTCAGCACCGCGAAGCCGACCAGCCCGCCGACGGCGACCAGCGTCATCAGGAAGAGCGTCAGGCGCAGGTTCTGCGCGAAGAAGGACAGGTCGAAGGCCCCGATGTCCGCCCACTCCGGCGGCTGCGGGAAAACGCCCTGGGTGAAGGCGAAGACGAGGACCGGGACGCCGATCGCCAGGTCGAAGCCCGCTTCGACCAAGAACGCCGCCCCGATCGCCGGGTAGCTCGAGCTCGGGATGCTCGTGCGGGTCAAGAAGAGCTTGATGACGTCCCCTCCGCGTGCCGGGATGACGTTGTTGAAGCCGTAGGCGGCGACGTACGCGCCCCAGATGCGGCGGAACGCGATGTGCTCGGCCGGGTAGGCGGCGCGCAGGACGTGGAAGAACGCGCGCGCGCGGAACGTCAGGTAGATCCCGAAGCAGAGCAGGCCGGCCAGGAGTGCGAACGGGTCGATCCGCGCGAGGTTCGCGAAGAACTTCCCGACCGCATCGAAGAAGCTTCCGAGGTCGTCGACCAGCGACGCGCTCACCAACGGCACGGTCTGAGGCCAGTCCATGAGGGCCTACACCCCCAGCGCCGCGTGGACCTCGGGATCGGCGAGGGAGCCGGCACGCAGGTGGACGCCCTCGGGCATCTCACCGTCGGGGAAGTAGGGCACGCCGATGACGAAGAGGCCCGCCGCGAGCGCCGAGGCGGCGCCGGTGGGCGAGTCCTCGAGGCCCGCGCAGCACTGCGGGTCGGCGCCTAGCGCGGCGGCCGCCGCGAGGTACAGATCGGGCGCGGGCTTGGGGTGCGCGACGTCTGAGGCGGTGACGACGACCTCGAACGGCGAGGCGTCGTCGAGCAGGCCGGCACCGGCGAGCACCCGCACCACGAACGGCCGCAGCGAATTGGACGCCAGCCCGAGCGGAACCCCCGCCGCGCCCAGCTTGGCCACGAGCTCGACGGCGCCGGGGCGCGGCGCCACGCCCTTGAGCACCTCCTCCATCACCAGTCCGTTGAGCTCGTCCAGCAGCGCGGCGCCCTCGCCGGGCAGCCCGAGCATCCGCTCGAGCTTGGCCTCGGCGACCGCTCCCGCGGCGCCGATCAGGTCGCGCTTGTGCTCCGTGGTCCAGACGCGGTCGCGGCGGGCGAAGAGCGTGACCTCCGCGCGCGTCCATGCCTCCTCGGTGTCCAGCAGCAGCCCGTCGTTGTCGAAGATCACGGCGGCGAAGGGCGGCATCGGTCGCGCATGCTGGCAGACGTCGGAGATCCGGATGGGTGACGCGGCCGGCATGCGGGTAAGCCGCACCGTGAAGGGGGGAAGGCGATTGGACCGAAGAACTGTTCCATGCAGCTCGCCCCCACGCCAGAGGACCTCGCGGCCGCCAAGGAGATGCTCCGAGAAGGGGGAGATCCGCGCCGCACCTTCTGCCGCACCGCGTCGCGGCTGCTCCGCGCGGACACCGCGACGCTGTGGGAGGTTCGCGACGACGAGCTCCACCTGACGGCCTCCGTCGAGGCCATGCCCGAGATCGCGCCCCGCCTGGCCGTCGGGCCCGGCTCCGCCGCCGGTCACGCCGCCGCCGACGGCACGCGCTTCTTCGTCCGCGACGCCCGTGTCGATCCTGACCCAGAGGTCGCGGAGCACCGGGGCATGCGCTCCATCCTCGCCGAGCCCATCTGCACCGAAGACCGCACCACGGGCGTCATCGCGGTGGGGTGGCGGGATCCCGTCGCGGATCTCGACCCGCTCGTCTCCGGCTTCGTCTCGCTGATGACCGTCCAGGCGTCCATGACGATCGAGCGCGCCGACGTGGCCGAGCGCCTCGAGCACCAGGCGCTCACCGATCCGCTGACCGGCCTCGTGAACCGGCGCGGCCTGGCCCGGGAGCTCGAGCGGGAGATGGCGCGCGCCGCGCGCCGTGGCTCCCCGCTCGGCTTCGCCCTGATGGACCTCGACAGGTTCAAGGCCTACAACGACGAGCACGGCCACGCCGCAGGCGACCGGCTGCTCTCGCTCGCCGCGCGCGCGTGGCTTGCCCGCATCCGCGCCAACGACACGCTGGCCCGCTACGGGGGCGAGGAGTTCGTGATCCTGCTGCCGGACTGCGGCGCGGGCTCGGCGATGTCGCTGGAGGTCGTCGAGCGCGTCCGCGCGGCGACCCCCGAAGGGCAGACGGCGTCCGTCGGCCTGGCGCTCTGGGACGGCCACGAGCCCTCGGGCCGGCTGGTCGAACGCGCCGACGCCGCGCTCTACGCCGCCAAGGACCGCGGCCGCAACCGCGCCCTCGCGGCCTGAGCGATTCACCACGCGAGCGACGTATCGTTCACCGCATGGGCATGCTCGAGCGGTCGACGGCGCCGATCGCTCTCGTCCTCGTCCTCCTCGCATCGCTCGCCGCGGCGCCCGGCGCGTCCGCCGCCGGGCGCTGCGGCATCCACCGTGGTGCGACGCAATGCTGCCGGCGGACCGGCGCGCAGACCTCCTGCTGGCCGCACTGACGCTGCCGGAGAAGCAGCAGCTGTTGTGGGGCGACGACCAGTTCGGCGCTCCCGGCGACCGCGGCCGGCACACGGGGACGAACGACGGCATCGCGCGGCTCGACGTCCCACCGCTGTACCTCACCGACGGGCCGATCGGCCGCGTCAGGGCTCCGGCGCGACGGCGATGCCGGCGCCGCTCTCGCTCGCCGCGGCCTTCGATCCCGCGCTCGCGGCCCGGGCCGGGGGCCTCGTGGCCGACGAGGCGAAGGCCAAGGGCAACGACCTCGTCTACGCCCCCACGGTGAACATCATGCGCACGCCGCTCGGCGGCCGGACGTTCGAGGGCTACGGCGAGGACCCGTACCTCACCGCTCGCACCGCGGTCGGCTGGATCAAGGGAGCTCAGGCCACGGGGGTCATCGCGAACGTCAAGCACTACGCCGCCAACAATCAGGAGACGGGGCGCATGTCGATCAACGCCGAGATCGACGAGCGGACGCTGCGCGAGATCTACCTCCCGCAGTTCGAGGCCGCGGTGAAGGACGCCGGCAGCGGCTCGGTGATGTGCGCCTACAACAAGGTCAACACCCAGTTCTCGTGCGAGAACGAGCACCTGCTCAAGGACATCCTCACCCGGGAGTGGGGCTTCAAGGGCTTCGTCCTCTCCGACTATCCGACGACGCCCGGATCCCCGTCGCCGACCACGCGGCCGTCGCGCGGGAGGTCGCAGAGGGCGGCATCACGCTGCTCAAGAACTCCGGTGCCGTGCTGCCGCTCCGGCCCAGCAGGATCAAGACGCTCGCGCTGATCGGCTCCGACGCCGACAGGTTCAAGACCGGCGGCGGCTCGTCGAACGTCACGCCGCTGATGACCGCCACGCCGAGGCAGGGGATCGAGCAGCGCGCCGGCTCGCGGATCGTCGTCCGGTACGACGGCTCCGACGACCCCCCACGGTCGGCCGCGACGGCCCGGGGCGCCGACGCGGCGATCGTCGTCGTCTCGGACACCGCGAGCGAGGGCGCCGACCAGTCCTGCCTCCGGATCGACTGCACCGACGGGGTGGGCGCGGCCGGCGAGCGAAATCTCGACGCGGTGATCGAGGTGGTCGCCGAGGCCAACCCGCGCACGATCGTCGTCATGGAGACCGGCGGCCCAGTGCTCACGCCCTGGCGTCACTCTGTGGCCGGGCTCGTCGAGGCCTGGTACCCGGGAGAGTCCGGAGGCGTCGCGCTCGCCCGGGTGCTCTTCGGCGACGTCGACCCGGGCGGCCGCCTGCCCGCGACGTTCCCCGATCGCGAGGACGATCTTCCCCAGGCGGGTGATCGAGAGAGCTTCCCGGGCGCGAACGGCACCGTGAAGTACAAGGAGGGCGTCCTCGTCGGCTACCGCTGGTTCGACGAGAAGCAGATCGAGCCGGCCTACCCGTTCGGGTTCGGGCTCTCCTACACCTCGTTCGCGTTCAGCGACCTCGAGGTCGCGCCGTCGCAAGACGGCGCGACGGTGAGCGCCACCGTCTCGAACCGCGGCGCTCGCAGCGGCGTCGCCGTGCCACAGCTCTACCTGGGCCTCCCCGACCCGGGCGAGAGCGTCGTGCAGCCCCCGTTCCAGCTCAAGGGCTTCACCAAGGTGAGGCTCGCCCGGGGCGCAAGCAGGCGCGTGACGTTCATGCTCGACCGGCGCGCGATCTCCTACTGGAGCGCGGCCTCCGACCGCTGGGAGGTGGCCCCCGGCTGCTACCGCATCGGCGTCGGCGCCTCGTCGCGCGACCTGCCGCTTCAGGACGTCATCGGCCTCGGCGCCCGTTGCGCCCGCGCGAGGACGCCGCGCCCCTGCACGGCGAGGCGCTCACTGACCGTCCGCCTGCCCCGCTCCGCGGACCGCGCGGGTGACCGTCGCCGGCAGGCGGGTCCGCGTCCGACGGGTCGGCCGCCGGCTGATCGCCGTCGTCAACCTGCGCGGGCGGAGGACCGGCGGGGTGACCGTCAAGGTCGTCTGCCGGACGAGGAGCGGCCGGATCGTCCGCCAGACGCGCACCTTCCGCGTCTGTGCGCGCCCCCGGTGAGGTCGGCCGCTACCCCCCGCTCCAGCTCGTCCAGCGCCTCGAGCACCACCTCGTCGTGGGTCGCCGGCGAGACCTTCGGAAAGACGTGCGCGATCATGCCGTCGGGCGCGATGACGAAGGTGGCGCGCGCGTTTCCCGTGGAAGTCCTGCCGCCCCTCGACTTCTCCACCCAGGTGCCGTAGCGCTCAGCGACCGCATGATCCGCGTCGGCCAGCAGCGTGAAGTTCATGTCGTGCTTGTCGTGGAACGCCTTGACCGCTTCGATCGGGTCGGGCGAGACGCCGAGGACGACCGCGTCGTGGGCGGCGTAGGCGTCGGAATGGTCGCGGACCGAGCAGGCCTGCGTCGTGCAGCCCGGCGTGTCGGCCTTGGGATAGAAGTAGAGGATGACGGGACGGCCCTGGAGTGACGACAACGTGACGGGGTCACCGTCCTGGTTGAGCAGGGTGAAGTCGGGGGCGGGCTGCCCGCGGTCGATCATGCGCGTTCTCTCCCGGTCGTGGGGGCGGAGCCCGAACCCTACGGGGCGTCGCGACGACCGGGCCGTGCGTGAAGGGAAAAGCACGAAGCGCCGCTTCGCTTTCCAGCGGCGCTGCACTGCGCCCGGGACGGTCGACGCGCGCTCGCATCGACCGCCCCCGGGGCTCCTGCTACCGGTCGGCGGCGGCGATGATGCCCGCGCGATCCTTGTGGTCGCGCTCGTAGGAGCGCACCTTCCGCGAGGTGTCGTCGTCGGCCTTGGCCAGGATCGTGGTGATGGCGTCGACGTTCTGCTCGTCGTAGCCCGACCACGGCTCGTCGCCGGTCAACTTGGTGATCTTGGCGGTGATCGTGGCGCGCTTCTCGTGCTTGGCCTCATAGGCACCGATCATCCGCAGCTCGCGCTGGCTGAAGCCGTTGAGCTTGGCGGCGATGTCCTGCGCGGTCTGCTTGTCGTAGTCGGCGATCGGCAGATCCTTCTCGGATGCGACGGCACCGGTCACGGCGCCTTCGACGGCTGCGACTCCAGGGATCTTGCGGGCCTTGTCGGTAATGCTCATACGCTGCTCCTCTGGTCAGATGGGCTCACCCAGCAGGGCGCTGAGGCTGCGGGATTGCGGCGGCTCCGAGAACCGCTCGGGTGGGGCTGCGAGTGGCGTACGTGAAGCTGGTCAGCGAGCATGTTGAGGCGCGCTCGTCGGATCGGACCTCGGCTCGGCGCGAACATGGTCACGCGATGAGGGCCCGGCGGAGGTGTCCCACGCCAGACCGTCACCCTATACGTGCCCCACCGACCGCGACCCAAACGGCCGCGCGCCATCCTGTGCCCTCACGCACACGCCAAGGGTGCGCAGGTTTCTGGCACTCGACGGCAGGCACGCCAGCGTCCGGCCGTCGCGCTCATTTCAGCAGCCGCGAGAGCCGCCGGTCCTTGAGCACCTTGCCGCCGGTCTGCTCCTGCGGGCAGTAGGCCATGACGTAGCTCTCGTAGTGCACGGCCTCGAGCGTCGTGCCGCAGCGGGGACAGGGCTCGCCCTCGTGGCGGTGCACCTCGAGCGGCAGCGGGAGCTTGTCCGGGATCGGCAGCCGGACCTCTGCCTCGTAGTGCTCCAGGGCGCCGCCGAGCTTGGCAAGGATCGCCGCGCGCAGCCGCTCGGCCTCCTCGGACTCGAGGTCGTTGCCGTGCTTGAACGGCGAGAGCTTCGCGAGCCAGAGGATCTCGTCGACCCACGAGCGTCCGATGCCGGCGATGACCCGCTGATCGCGCAGAACCGCGTGGAGCGGCCGGGCGCCCGCGGGCGCCAGGAGCGCCGCGAGGTCGGCGGGCGGCTCGGGCCACGCCTCGGGGCCGAGCGTCGCGATCGCCGCGTCCTCACGGACGGCCTCCTCGCCGCGCAGGAGCTTTACCCACGCCTGCTGGCGCGTGCCGAACTCGCGCAGCCGCAGCTCGCGCTCGTCCGGCAGCCGCAGCAGCAGCCGCGACGTGCGGTCGCGCAACCCGGCGCGCTTGTCGAAGAGCTGCAGCCGGCCGGCGCTCATCAGGTGACAGAGCAGGTGCAGGTCGCCGGAGACGTCCACCACGAGGTGCTTGCCGATCCTCCGCACGGCCTCGATGGTCTGGCCCTCCAGCGCGGCGAGCGGCGGATCGAACGTCTTGAGCGCGTTGATGCCGGGCGCCGTCGCGCTCTCGATCGGCACACCTGCGAGCGCGTCGCTCAGGCGGCGCGCGGTGATCTCGACTTCCGGCAGCTCGGGCATCAGGTGAGGACCAGATCGTAGGCCCGCTGCGTGCGGCGCAGGCGGCAGGCGGTGATGTCGCGGTCGACACCGATCCAGCCGCCGTCGCCGTGCAGCCGCGGTGCGCGTACCCTCGCCATGCGCTCAGCCGGGTTGGACGGCGGCGATCGCTGCGAGCTCGCGCGGGCGCAGGAGCACGATGAGCTCGCCGCCCGAAGTGCCTTCCATCCGCACGCCGGCGACCCCGCCCTTCTTGAAGTCGACGCGGGCGCCGGTCAGGTCGTGGATCACCTGGGAGAAGTCGGGCTCGTGGCCCACGACGAGCAGCCGCTCGTCGGATCCGATCCCCCGAACGAGCTCGAGCACCTGCTCCCGCGCAAAGCCCGACGCGAGCGGCGCGTGATCGACGGGCTCGAGCGCGAGCGGCGGCGCGGCGAGCCGCGCGCTGTCGCGTGCGCGGACCTTCGGGCTCGTGAAGGCGTGGGCGAACGAGCACCCGAGCGCGGCGAGCGCGCGACCGGCGAGGACAGCCTGCTCCTCACCCCGCGCGGTCAGGTGCCGCTGGGAGTCGGAGCGGGCGCCGTGGGGCTCGGCGTCGCCGTGGCGCAGGAACCAGAGCTGGCGGGCCATCTCGGCCCCAGGCTACCGCCCGCCCACCGGAGCCGGATCCATCGCATTCATCGTGCCACTGCTGGACGGGCGCGCGGCGACGCGCATCCGGCGCGTCGTCCGCTGCCGTCAGGACAGCGGTCGCTGCGGCGCCCCCCTGAGCGTCGCCCCGGAGGGGGACGTCCAGACCGCGCGGTACTGCCGGCCGGACACGCGCTTGGTGCGCGCCGAGAAGAAGCCCCGCGCGTTCGTCCGCGCCGTCGTCAACGCCCGCCACGTGCCCCGAGCGCCCGAGCGGTACTCGACGCGCACCGAGGTCGCCCCCGTCGCCGGGCGGACGAGCCCCCACAGCGACGTCGACGATCGCGTGCGCAGCGCGCTGAGCACGACGCGGAAGCCGTCGAAGGCCGGCTTCGCCTTCCCTCCGGCGGTGCGCAGCCCCGATTCGAAGCCGGAGTAGCGCGAGTCCGGCGGACCGTCCTGCGGGTCGTCGTCGCGCAGCAGGTATTGGGAGAACGTCTTGACGCGCGGGTTCCGGTAGGCGATGCGCTCGCTGAGGGCGCGGTACTCCTCCTGGCGCTGCAGGGAGACGCCGAAGATCGGGTCGGGCGCGGACTGGATGCCGAACTCCGTCAGGTGCAGCGGCAGCCCCTTCGGGACGGCGCCCGAGCGGCCCGCACGATCGATGAGCGTCGTGAGCCGGCGCAGCACGCTGATCGTCACGTCGTTGGGGCCGGTCGGAACGAAGCGCGGGCCCTCGCGCGTGGTGTAGGCGTGGTGGGCGACGCCGGCGGTCACGAGCTTCCCGCAGCCCTTCTGGCGGCGGTTCTTCGCGTCCAGGCAGAGCGCGCCGCGCAGGAACGTCAGCGGCGCGACGACCTTGCCCGTGCCGCGCGGCGACGTCTCGCCGATGAGCACGTCGGGAGAGGCGACCTTCGCCGCCTTGAGCCCCTTGAGCGCGGCCTTGTACAACGCGCGGTAGAGGCGCGGGGAGAAGGGCTTGCCCCCGGCGCACGGCCGGCGCGCATCCTTGCCGCCGACGCACTGCGGCAAGAGGAACTGCGGCTGGTTGGGCTCGTTCCAGACCGACCACGTCTGCACGCGCGAGGCGAAGTGGCGACCGACCGCGGTCATGAACTGCGCGAACTCCCCCGGGTCCGGACGCGTCACGAAGTCCTTCTTGTTCTCCGTGGCCCACTTCGGGACCGGGCCCGAGACGGTCAGCAGGACCGTCATCTTCCGCTCCTTGGCCTCGGTGAGCAGGGCGTCGTACTGGCCCCACGCGTACCCCGCCGGGTCGGTCGTGTCGAAGTCCGGCTTCACGCTCGAGGTGGCGTTCGGGGCGACGCTCCTCCACGCCAGCACGACGCGCAGGGAGTCGACGCCGAGGCCCTGGATCTCGTCCAGCGCAGCCGAGCGCGTGCTCGCGTCGAGCAGCAGGTCGCGCGGCGCCTCGAAGCTCGTCGTCTGCGAACGCGACGCCGAGGCGGGGGCGGCGAGCGCCATCAGGGCGAGTAGGACGAGGACCAGCGTGCGGGATGTGGCGGCGGGAATGGCGATCAACCTTCTGTGGAACGGGAGGGGACTCATGCGCGAGGCCCGGTCGTCAGGAGAACGGGCGGGGCGCGCGGAGGTTGCGCTCGGGCGGCCTCTCCTGTGAAAGACAGCGTAGCCCCGGTCAAGGTTGCGCTCCCTGCGCTCGGGCGGTTCACACTCCTGCATGAGCGCCGCCGCGTCCCCGCCCGTCGACGGGGTCATCCGACTTCACCGTCCCGCCCGAGCTGAAGGCGCTCCTGGCCCGCGTTCGCGCGTTCGTCGCGGAGGACGTGCTGCCCGCGGAGTCCGAGATCGAGGACCCGCGCGACCTCCTCGCGAGCTGGCCCGTCGTCGAGCGCCCGCGCGACGTGGCGCGCGAACGCGGCATCTACACACCGCACCCGCCCCAGGAGTGGGGCGGCCTCGGCGCCGGCGTTCTCGGCATGGCGCTCATCTCGCAGGAGTGCGGCGTCAGCGGCCTCGCCTCGCTGGGTCTGAACGCGATGGCGCCCGACGAGGGCAACATGCACACGCTGCTCATCGCCGGGACCCCGGAGCAGCTCAAGACCCACCTCGAGCGTGGTGGCGAAGACGGGCACCGACGACGGAGGAGAACGGGCCCGCCCACCCCACCGCAACTGCTCGCTCATCCTCGTGCCGACGGACACGCCCGGATGGGAGATCGAGCACCACCCGGAGTGGATGGGCTCGCACGCGCCGGCGTCGTCGACCTCGCTCGGCGGCCGGAGGCGATGATCCGGAGCTGAACGACCGCGGTTGAAACGACACGCCCCGTCGTCACGGCACCGTAGGGTCCCGCCGGCGCCTCGCTACGCCGCGCTTCGCAGCTCCGCCGCCAGTGCGTCCGGAAGCGCCATGTCGAAGCCGAGCTTCCGCAGGGCGGAGACGAGCGCGATGTACCGCACCGCAACCGTGCGGGTAGGGGCCACGGATGCTCGAGGCGGCGTTCTGGGGGTTCGTGGGGGGTGGGGCGCTGCTGGTCGGCGCGCTCGTTGGGCTGTTCGTGCCGACCTCGCAACGCACGATCGGGCTGGTCATGGGCTTCGGCGCGGGCGTGCTCATCTCCGCGCTGGCCTTCGAGCTGACCGACGAGGCGTTCAAGCAGGGGGGGACGGACGCCGTCTCGGTCGGGCT
>JAABUS010006976.1_pt1 | contig 13278 bp, 11 predicted proteins | sample 5560161 | NCBI WGS metagenome assembly JAABUS01 (sample SAMN10711885, study PRJNA513376) | rock metagenome | isolation source: Antarctica rocks | place: Antarctica: Victoria Land, Trio Nunatak nord | collected 2016-01-04 | reverse complement strand
GAAACACCCGGGTCAACACCCCCACCGACACCAAATCCGACAACCGACGATCCGACTCCGGCTTCACCCACCCAGCACGAGGCATACCACCAAACTACACCGCTGTAAGCTTAACTGAACGGTATTGCGGCTAGGCCACCACAACTGGTGTCCGCACGGCCTAAAACGGATCGGCATCCGCTTACCTAACCGCCCTCCGCCTACCTGGGCGGGCGCCGACCTGGCTCACGGCTCGGGCGCCGAGGGCGTTGCCCTGGCGGACCGCCTCGACCAGGTCGCTGCCGTGGTGCAGGGCCGCCAGCACTCCTGCGGCGAACGCGTCACCGGCTCCGGTGGTGTCCACCGCGGGCACCGGCGTGGCCGGTACCGGCAGCCGGTCCGCTCCGCTGGCAACGAGAGCGCCCTCGCCACCTCGCTTGAGTACCACGGTGAGGCCCCGCTCAACCAGGTGATCCAGCGCGGCGGCGTCGTCCGGCTCCGGGCTCAGGGCACGAACCTCGTCGGCATTGGCGAGCAGCAGCGCGCCGTCGGGCAGCCAGTCCAGGAAGACCGCGCCGCCGACCGCGCGGATAGGCCCGGCAGAGGCTGCGTCCACCGACACCGACGCCCCGACCGACGCCGCGGTGCCCAACGCGAACAACGCCGTCTCGCGGGAACCCTCGTTGAGCAGCGCATACCCCGACAGGTGCAGCTGGTCCTGTGCCCCGAGCAGGTCGGCTCCGAGATCTGCTGGCCGGATCGTGAGGTTGGCACCCGACGAGGGAATCATCGTCCGCTCACCATCCGGCGAGACCAGCACGATGCAGACGCCGGTAGGCGCCGCCGGATCGATGGATACCAGCGGTGACACACCCTGATCGACCAGCACCCGGACCGCCTCGCGGCCGAAGGCGTCGTCGCCCACCCGGCCCACGAAGTAACCCGGCGCGCCACAGGCCGCCAGCCAGGCGGCGGTATTGGCAGCCGATCCGCCGTGCCCGAGTGTCACGGGGGCCGGGGTGTCGGAGGCGTGCCGCAACGGTCCGGGCAGAACCGCCAACACGTCGACCATCACATCGCCGAGGCAGACAATCCGGCGGGTCACCCCTGTGCGGCGTACGCGGCGGCGATCTCAGCGGCCACCCGCGCGTTGTTCAGCACCAGTTTCACGTTGACCGTCAGCGACGCGCCGTGCGTCTCGCGGTGGAAGAAGTCCAGCAGGAACGGGGTGACGTTCTTGCCACTGACCCCTTCCCGGTCCAGGGCCGCCAGGCCGGCCATCAGGGTGCTGTCGTGCAGGTCGGCGTCCAGCTCGTCCTCGGCCGGGATCGGGTTGGCGACGATGAGGCCGAACCGGTCGGTGCCCAGCTCGCGGCGGGACCGCAGCACAGCGGCGACCTCGGCGGGGGAGTCCACCCGCCAGTCGAGGGTGTGCCCCGAGTCGGCACGGTAGAAGCCGGGGAAGGCGTTGGTCCGGTAGCCGAGCACGCCGATGTTCAGCGTCTCCAGCCGCTCCAGGGTGGCGGACACGTCCAGGATGGACTTCACCCCGGCACAGATGACTGTGATCGGGGTCCGGGAGAGCGTGGTCAGGTCGGCGGACTCGTCCCAGGACTCCCGCGCCTGCCGGTGCACCCCGCCCAGGCCGCCGGTGGCGAACACCGAGATGCCGGCCAGCGCGGCGAGATGGCCGGTGGATGCGACGGTGGTGGCACCGGTGCCCCCGCGCGCCGCGATGGTGGCGATGTCACGGACGCTGACCTTGACCACATCGTCGGAGGTGGCGATCGCCTTCAGGGCGGCGTCGTCCAGCCCGATGTGCGGATCGCCGTCGATGATGGCAATGGTGGCCGGAACGGCGCCGCCGTCTCGCACGGCCTGCTCGATGTCACGCGCGATGCCCAGGTTGTCGGGGCGGGGCAAACCGTGGCTGATGATGGTGCTTTCCAGCGCGACGACCGGCTGGTTCGCTGCGAGCGCTGCCGCAACCTCGGGGTGTAGCTGCATGTCGGTTCTCTCGATCCGGTAGAGATGTGTCATGCCTGTTCGCACGACTCTGGATCACGTCACGATCGTCACGGACGACTTCGAAGCCAGTCGGCGAGTATATGACGCCGTTCTCGGCAGCCTTGGACTCAGTCCCACCGTGGACTACGAGGACCCCGAGGGTGAGGAGGACGATCCGGATACCGTGGCCGCGCTCGGGTACGCCTACCCCGACGAGCGCCCGATGCTCTGGTTGGCGGCCGGGCTCAAGGCCACCATTGGTGCGCACCTGGCGCTGGCGGTTACCGACCCGGACCTGGTTCGGGCGGCGCACCGCGATGGCGTGGCAGCGGGCGCGGTTGTGGTGCAGGCGCCTCGGGACTGGGAGTCGGTGCAGCTCGGGTACTACGGGGTTCAGTTCGCCGACCCGGCCGGCAACGTGATCGAGGTCGTGGTGCGGGCCTGAGCCGCGGCTCAGCTCAGGTCGGTGAAGTGCTCGACCCGCGGCTGGCCGTCGAAGTACGAGCCGATGCCGGCGCGCCAAATCGCGTAGCGGTCGGAGTCGCGGAAGGCCTGGTGTGCCTCGACCGATTCCCACTCCACCATCAGCACGAACCGGGTCGCCGTCTCGACGCCCTGGGTCATCCGGACACTGAGCAGGCCGGCTGATTCGGCCAATGCGGGCTTGACCTTGCGGTAACCCTCGGCGAAGGCAGCCTCGTTGCCGGGAGTGACGTCGAGAAGCGCGAGTTCGAGAACCATGCATGGATCTTCGCAGGTCCGTTCGGCAATCAGGCAGCGGGCGGTCAGTCAGTCAGCACCCGCGATCCGGCCGCGCACCTCGTCGATCGTGACCCGGCCGCCGCCGGGACCGGGTGCCGTCGCCGTGATCACCACCTCGTCACCGTTGTGAAGGAAGCAGCGTGGGGACCCATCCGAGAGGGTGAACGGCTCCGCCCCGCCCCAGCTCAGCTCGAGCAGGCTCCCGCGCTGGTCCGGGTCCGGTCCGCTGACCGTTCCGGAGCCGTAGAGGTCACCGGTTCGAAGCGAGGCGCCGTTGACCGTGAGGTGAGCCAGCATCTGTGCTGCCGTCCAGTACATCGTCGCGAACGGTGGCCGGCTCATGACCTCGCCGTTCAGACTGACGGTCAGCTCGAGCGCCAGGTTCCAGGAGTCGCCGGTGTCGTCCAGGTACGGCAACGGCGCCGGGTTCCGCTCGACCGCCGGTACCCGGGCGTGCGCCAGCGCGCTGAGCGGGGTGATCCATCCCGAGATGGACGTCGCGAAGGACTTCCCGAGGAAGGGCCCCAGCGGCACGTACTCCCAGGCCTGCAGGTCGCGAGCGGACCAGTCGTTGAGCATTACCACGCCGAACACGTGGTCGGCGAAGCTCCCGATCGGCACCGAGCTTCCGAGGGTGGAGCCGACGCCGACGACGAAGCCGACCTCGGCCTCGATGTCCAGCCGCAGCGACGGGCCGAACTCGATGGCCTCCCCGACCTTGCGCTGTCCCTGCGGCCGGGTGATGTCGGTGCCCGACACCACCACGGTGCCGGCCCGGCCGTGGTAGCCGATCGGCAGGTGCTTCCAGTTCGGGGTCAGCGGCTCGGAACCTGGCCGGAAGATCCGGCCGACATTGCCGGCGTGATTCTCCGAGGCGTAGAAGTCGACGTAGTCGGCCACAGTGAAGGGCAGCACCGTCCGGGCGTCGGTCAACGGGATGAGCAGCGGCTCGATCACCGGGCGGTGCCGCTCGTCGCCGAGCCAGCTCGTCACGGCCGCGCGTACCTCGCTCCAGACAGCTGGGCCGGCAGCGAGGAAGGCGTCCAGGCAGGCACCGGCGAACAGCTCAGCGCAGCCTGGCAGCAGTGCCGCCGTGGCGGACCGCAGCGGCACGGCGACGTCGCCGATGCGCACCGCGGGTTGTGGCTGCCCGTTGCCGTGTGCGATCACGCCGTACGGCAGCGTGGCGAGTCCGAACGGTTCGTTCTCGGCCAGGTCCAGCCAGCATTCGGTCATGCCGCGCTCACCAATCCCAGAGTTCTGAGGTCGTTCAACGGCTCGGTGATGCTGCAGCTGCCGATCGAGCGGAACTGGGCGCGCAACGTCTCGGCGGCCTCGGGAGACAGCGCTCGCACCTGCCGGGCCAGCTCGGCCGGGTCGCGTGCGGCGAGCAGATCCCCGGCCACTGCGGAGCCTATCTGCGCGGCGTGCACCGAGAGCAGGACGTTGAGAAAGCCGTGGTGCGCGAAGCCCGTCGCCGGATCGACATGGCGGATGGCGTTGTGCAGTCCGGCGGTGCACTTGAACCGGACGCGGCTCCGTACGGCCGTACCGATCGCGGCCGCCAGCATCGCATCGTCGGGAAAGGCCTCCGCCACCGTGCCGCCGGTGCGCACCTTCAGGCACAGACCCGACTCGGCGAGTTGATCGCTGATCGATGCGGTCACGTCCCTGACCGGAACCTCCACGAACACCGCACAGCCCTCGGCGCCGGCAACCGTGCTGAGCTCGCGGAGCGCCGCTGGCAGTTCGCCGGCGGGCACCGGAACCTCGATCGCGGCCAGCCGCAGCCCCGGGTACGCACTCATCGAGCGCACCGCTCGCGCCAGCTCGTCCATCCCACCGGGCACCGTGAGCGAGACGGCCCTGGTGCCGAGGTCGTTCTCACGCGCGGCGGCATCGAGTTCGGACAGCCGCCCGCTCGGGCAGACGAAGCCGCCCACCAGGCCGGCGTGCGCGCTTCGCCGGTGCTCGCCATGCAGCCGCACCGCATCCGGCATGGGCGCGTTGCCGGGTGGGAACAGCGCCGCGTCGTCGAACAGGCCCTGGAACAGCGGTGGAATCTCTTCGCGAGCCGCCGTGGTCACGCCCGGCCGCCGGTCCAGCTCCAGGCGTACTTGCCGTCGTCGGCGGACCGGCCTGCCTCGCCCAGCTCCAGGGGGCGGAAGGTGTCCACCATGACCGCGAGCTCGTCGAAGAACTCGACGCCGATGCTTGCCTCATACGCGCCGGGTTGCGGTCCGTGTGAATGGCCGCCGGGATGCAGCGAGATCGATCCCGGCCCGATGCCGGAGCCCTTGCGCGCCTCGTAGTTGCCCGCGACGTAGAACATGACCTCGTCGGAGTCGACATTGGAATGGTAGTAGGGCACCGGGATCGACAGCGGGTGGTAATCCACCTTGCGCGGTACAAAGTTGCAGATCACGAAGTTGTCGCCCTCGAACACCTGGTGCACCGGTGGGGGCTGATGCACCCGACCCGTGATGGGCTCGAAGTCCCGGACGTGGAAGGCATACGGGTATAGGCAGCCGTCCCAGCCGACCACGTCGAAGGGATGGTGCGGCAGCACGTGCACGCTGCCCACGATGCCGGTCGAGTCGCGGTGCTTGACGAAAACCTCGAACCCGGACCCGGGCGCCTCGCCGGGCGTTGCCAGCAGTGGCTGCGCCGGGGCGCGCAGATCCCGTTCGCAGTACGGAGCGTTCTCGAGCAGTTGGCCGAACCGGGACAGGTACCGCTTCGGTGCGGCGATGTGCGAGTTCGCCTCGATGCAATAGAGCCGAACGGGCTCATCGCCAGTGGGGAGCCAGCGGTGCGTGGTGGCGCGGGGTAGCAGCACGTAGTCACCGTCGGCGACGTCGATCGCGCCGAAGATCGTCTCGACCGTCGCCGTTCCGCCCTGCACGAACACGCACTCGTCGCCGATGGCGTTGCGGTAGAACGGCGACGCGCGCCCGGCGACGACGTAGCTGATCCGCACGTCCGGGTTGCCGAGCACCAGCCGGCGGCCGGTGACCGCATCGACCTCGGCGGGGTCCGAGCCCGCGAACAGCTGGGGCAGCACCAGGTGCCGAGGCGTCAACGGCGTGTTCGGAACCGTCCCCTGATCGGGCAGTTGCCATCGGCGCACGTCCATCAACGCCGACGGAATGTTGCGGTGATAGAGCAGGGACGAGTCAGAGCCGAAGCCCTCTTCACCCATCAGCTCTTCGAAGTAGAGCGTGCCGACCGGATCGCGGTGCTGGGTGTGCCGCTTCGGTGGAACGGCTCCGACGCTGCGGTAGTACGCCATGGCGTGGACTCCCTATGTCTTTCGCCTTCGATTCAGTGCTTGCCAATGCTTGCCGAAATTGCTTCTCAGACCGTAGCGGTGCCGGCTGACAGTTCGGACAACTTGCCTCCGACCTCTGGATCGGGCCGCTCGACAACAGCTGCACCGACAGCTGCATTCTGCGCCGGACCCGTGTCCGGCGAGCCGCCGATGTAGAGCCAGCCGAGCAGCTGCTCGTGCTCGGCCAGTTCCAGCAGCCGGCGAACATCGGGTAGCTCCACCGCGGGGCCGCTGCGCCACATCGCCGTCCAACCGGCGTTGAAGAGCACCAGCTCCAGGGTGCTGACCATCGCGGCGGTCGCGGCCAGCTGTTCCCAGGCCGGCACCTTCGGGTGCTGCACCGGCACGCAGACGATTGCCACCAGCAGCGGGGCTCGCAACGGCCGGGAGGCGGTCTTGGCAGCCGCCGGTGTTCCCGGCTCGTCGCCGAAGCCGGTGACCAGTGCCTCGCCCAGCCGCTGCCGCGCGGCACCCCGGATGCTGATCAGCCGCCACGGCCGGAGCCCGGCATGGTCTGGGCTGTGCGCCGCCACCGCGAGGTGCTCACGCAGCTCCGCCTCCGACGGCGCCGCGTCGGTGACCGGGGCGGTGCTGCGGCGCGAGCGGATCGCGGTGATCAGATCCATGACGTCCTGTCTGCTGGAGCGGGTCTGCTGGAGCGGGATTGTGGCGGTGAGCTTATCGCCGCGTCCGGCCGCACTCGACCGTGCCGGATGGCCGTTATGTCCGGACGTCGCTGCTGACTAGGCTGACGGGGTGGACGACGAACTGCTGATCACGTCCGGGCCGGCTCTCAGCCATCCGGACGCCGAATCCTTCCGGCATGTGCTGGGGCATTACCCGACCGGCGTCGCGGTGATCACCGCGCAGACCGGCTCCGGCCCGATGGGGCTGTCGATGAACTCGTTCACGTCCCTGTCGCTGCAACCGCCGCTGGTGCTGTTCTGCCCGGCGCAGTCCTCGACCACCTGGCCGCAGCTGCGCGAGGTCGGCTCGATCGCCATCAACGTGCTGTCCGCCGGTCAGGAGGACGTCAGCCGGCAGTTCGCGGGTAAGGCCGGCGAGCGCTTCGAGGGCATCGCCTGGTCGGCCGGCCAGAACGGCGCCCCGCTGCTGGACGACGCCCTCGGCTGGATCGATTGCGCCGTCCAGGCCGAGTACCCGGCCGGTGACCACACCGTCGTCATCGCCGAGATCCAACGGATGGGCGTGCACGCCCACATCGGTGACCCGCTGGTGTTCTTCCGCGGCGCGTATTACGCGGGGATAGCGGCAGCCGTCCGGGCCACCGACTGACCCTCAGCCCACCCGCAGTGCTCAGCCGGCCATCGCCGGGTCGAGGGCATCCATCGCGGCGTGGATTCGAGGCACGGACACCGGGTGGGCCGTTCCGAGCTTCTGGGCGAACAGGCTGACCTGCAGCTCCTCGATCATCCAGCCGATCTCGGTCAGCCGAACGGGCACCGCCCCGTCGTCCTCGTCCGCAAGCTTGGCCCGCAGCTCGGCCAGATCGCGCCGCACCAGGTCGGCGGTCGCCTGCCGCTCCCGGTCGCGTGCCAGGTTGGTCGGCGCGTCGGCCAGCCGCTGATCCAGCGCCTTGAGGTAGCGACGGACGTGCGGCAGCTGGGCCAACCCGGTGCCGGTGACGAAACCGGCGTACACCAGCTCATCGAGGTGTGCCCGTGCCTCGGCCACGACCGGGGCGAGCGGCTTGGCGGTCAGCTCCCCGAGGCGGACCTCGACGCGCTGGGCGTCGGCGATGATGCCCTCGACCACCCGGAGTGCCTGCGCCGCGGTCTCGTGCAGGCCCGCGCCCACGGCGGCACGCAGCCGTTCGAAGCCCGCTCGGTCCCACGCCGGACCGCCGGCCTTGCGCATCAGCTCGTCCACCGACGCGGCAACGCAGTCGGCCAGCAACGCGGCAGGGGAGCCGTGCGGCGTCCGGCTCAGGGTGAGGCGCTGACGCTGGCTGAGGCCCCGGATGAGGTCCTTGACCGGTGACGGCAGGTTCAGCAACAGCAGCCGGCGGGTGCCGGTCCACATCTCGGCCTGCTGCTGGGCTCGGTTGGGCAGCACCCGGATGGACACCGAGTCGACGGCGTCCACCAGCGCGGGGTAGCCGGTGATCTGATTACCGCTGACCTGGCGCTGCACCGTCCTCGGCAGCTCGTCGAAGTCCCAGCTGGTGATCTTGTCTCGGGCGACGTCGGCGGTGGCGCTCTGCAGGGTCGCCGTCACCTCGGGCGCGAAGCGCTTCTGCAGCTCGGCGAGGTCCTTGCCCTCAGCCAGCAGGGTGCCGTCGGCGTCGACCACCCGGTAGGTGGGGCGCAGGTGCTCGGGCAGTTTGGACAGGTCCCAGGCATCATCGGGAATATCGACGTGCTTGAGCCGGCGCAGTTCCGCGCTGAGCACCCTGGTGACCCGTGCGCCCACGGGAGCGGGGTCGGGCAGTGCGGCGACCAGTTCGGCCGCGGTGTCCGGGATCGGGACGACGCCGCGCCGGATGTGCTTGGGCAGCGTCCGCAGCAGCGCGGTGACCAGCTCGGTGCGCAGGCCCGGCACCTGCCAGTCCAGGCCGGCGTCGGTAGCCTCACCCAGCACCGGCAGCGGGATGGTGACCGTGACGCCGTCCTCGGCCGCACCCGGCTCGAAGCGGTAGCTCAGGTCCAGGTCGAACGTGCCGGAACTCCACCGGTCCGGGAACTGGTTCGCCGAGATGTCCCCGACACCCGGCCGGATCAGCTGATTGGTGGACAGGTCGAGCAGGTCGGGAGTCTTGTGCCGGGCCTTCTTCCACCATGCGTCGAAGTGCCCGCCCGACACCACCGAGGCGGGAATGCGCTGATCGTAGAAGGCGAACACCGAATCGTCGTCCACCAGAATGTCGCGGCGGCGAGCTCGGTTCTCCAAGTCCTGCACCTCGGCGACCAGCTGTTGGTTGGCCTTGAAGAAGTGGTGCCGGGTGTCCCAGTCACCCTCCACCAGGGCGTGCCGGATGAACAGTTCCCGCGACAGCTCCGGGTCGATCTGGTGGTAACCGACCTTGCGCCCGACCACCAGCGGCACGCCGTACAGCGTCACCCGCTCGATAGCGACCACGGCGCCACGCCGGCGCTCCCAGTGCGGCTCGCTGTAGCTGCGCTTCACCAGCTGCGGGGCGAGCTCCTCGGCCCACTCGGCCTGGACGGCGGCGTTGACGCGCGCCCACAGCCGGGACGTCTCCACCAGTTCGGCCGACATCACGAACTGCGGCTGCTTCTTGAACAACGCGGAGCCGGGAAAGATCGCGAACCGGGCGTTGCGCGCGCCGAGATAGTCGCGCCGGGCCGGGTCGCGCAGGCCCACGTGGGACAGCAGCCCGGACAGCAGGCTGCGCGAGATCTGCTCGGCATCACCGGGCTCCTCGCCGACGACCAGGCCCATCCCCTTGACGATCTGGCGGAGCTGGCTGAACAGGTCCTGCCACTCCCGGATGCGCAGGTAACTCAGGTACTCGGTGCGGCACATCCGGCGGAACTGGTTCGAGGACAGCTCCCGCTGCTGCTCGCGGACGTGGCGCCACAGGTTGAGGTACGCGGCGAAGTCCGAGGTGGGGTCGGCAAACCGGGCATGCTGCTGGTCGGCGGCCTGCTTGTGCTCTACCGGACGCTCCCGCGGGTCCTGAATGGACAGCGCCGCCGCGAGCACCAGCACATCGCGCAGGCAGCCACGCTTGTCAGCCTCGACGATCATCCGGGCCAGCCGCGGATCGACCGGCAGCTGCGAGATCTGCCGTCCGAGGTCGGTGAGCCGGGGGAGCGCCCGGCCGGTCGCCTCCAGAGCGCCGAGTTCGGTGAGCAGGCCGACACCGTCGGCGACCTGGCGGGCGTCCGGCGGGTCGATGAACCCGAACTTCTCGATCGACCCGAGCTCCAGCGAGGCCATCTGCAGGATGACGGACGCGAGGTTGGTACGCAGGATCTCGGGGTCGGTGAACTCGGGCCGGGACTCGAAGTCGTCCTCGGAGTACAGCCGGATGCAGATGCCCTCCGAGGTACGCCCGCAGCGACCGGCCCGCTGCTTCGCCGAGGCCTGCGAGATGGCCTCGATCGGCAGCAGCTGCACCTTGGTGCGCTGGCTGTACCGGGAGATCCTGGCGGTTCCGGTGTCGATCACGTACTTGATGCCCGGCACCGTCAGCGACGTTTCGGCGACGTTGGTGGCCAGCACCACCCGGCGGCCACGGTGCGCGGCGAACACCCGGTGCTGCTCGGCGCTGGACAGCCGGGCGTACAGCGGCAGCACCTCGGTTCCGGCGAGGTCCATGCCGTTGATCGCGTCGGCGGTGTCACGGATCTCCCGCTCACCGGAGAGGAAGACCAGGACGTCGCCGGGTGGCTCGCGCCGTAGTTCCGCCAGGGCGTCGCAGATGGCGGTGATCTGGTCGCGGTCGTCGCCGTCGGCCCGTGCTCCCGCTGCCTTCGTGGTGCCGCCGGCCGGGCGCTCGTCGTCGAAGTCGTACTCGTCGTCCTCGGAAGCCAGCGAGCGCTCGGCGACCAGCGGGCGGTAGCGAACCTCGACCGGGTAGCTGCGCCCGGACACCTCGACCACCGGCGCGTCACCGAAGTAGTCGGCGAAGCGCTGCGGGTTGATGGTCGCCGAGGTGATGATCAGCTTGAGATCCGGCCGGCGCGCCAGCAGTTGACGGAGGTAGCCCAGCAGGAAGTCGATGTTCAGGCTTCGCTCGTGCGCCTCGTCGATGATGATCGTGTCGTACTGCCGAAGCTCCCGGTCCCGCTGGATCTCGGCGAGCAGGATGCCGTCGGTCATGAGCTTGATCAGGCTGGTGTCGCTGACCCGATCGGTGAACCGGACGGCGAAGCCCACCACCTCGCCGACCTCGCTGCCGAGTTCCTCCGCGACCCGCTCGGCGACCGCGCGCGCGGCGATCCGGCGTGGCTGGGTGTGGCCGATCATGCCGAGCACCCCGCGTCCCAGTTCCAGGCACAGCTTGGGAATTTGAGTGGTCTTGCCCGAGCCGGTCTCACCCGCGATGACGACGACCTGGTGATCACGGATGGCGGCGAGCAGGTCGTCGTGGCGCTGGCTCACCGGCAGATCCGGCGGATAGCTCAGGGCGGGCACGGCGGCACGGCGGTCGCTCAGCCGCAGTTCCGCGCGGTCCACGTCGGCGGCAAGGGAAGCCAGCTGCTCGGTGCTTGCCGCCCGCTTGCCGCGGAAGCCGTCCAGCCGCCTGCCGAGCCGGTACCGGTCGCGCAGGCCCAGGACGCCGATGCGTTCGGCCAGCTCGCGCTGCAGCTCTGGGGTGCCTGCCGCCCGGGCGGCCCGAGGTGGCTTCGATCGGCGCGGCCGGTTCTGTCGGGCAGCGGCGGGTGGTGTGGCGGCCGGTGCCGATGCGGCCGGCGGTGACGCGGGCGGTGGTGTGGTGGAGGAAGACATCTCGTCCTCCAGCGTAGTTGTGCCCCGGCCTCGAGCCGACCGCGTCACCGCTGGAAAGCCGCTGGCCGCTCGTCGGCAAGCGTCGCGGCCAGGACAAGCGCTACGCCGATGTAGCAGCCGACGACTTCGACCGTGGCCGACCAGCCGCCCTCGGCGAAGACGATGCCGGTGGCGGCGCCCAGCACGCTGGAACCCGCGTAATAGGACAGCAGGTACAGCGCGCTGGCCTGCGCCCGGGCGGTGGCGGCGCGACGGGACACCCAACCGCTGGCCACCGCATGCGCGCCGAAGAAACCGGCGGTGAAGATCAACAGGCCGATCACGACGACGGCCAGGACGTCGGCAAGGGTCAGCGCCAGCCCGGCTGCCATCACCGCGGCGCTGGCCAGCAAGGTCGCTCGGCGGCCGAGGCGGTCCGCGAGCCGGCCGCTGAGGGTGGACGAGGCCGTGCCCGCGAGATAGGCCAGAAAAACCAGTCCAGCCACGCCCTGACTGAGGTGGAACGGCTGGGCGAGCAGTCGATAGCCGAGGTAGTTGTAACAGGCGACGAAGCCGCCCATCAGCAGGAACGCGATCAGGCACAGCCGGATGATGCCGGAATCGCGCAGGTGGCTGCCAAGATTGGTCCGGACGGTTTGCCAGCGCAGCGGCACGGGCCGGAATCGGACGGGTTCGGGGATCTTCCGGCTGAACACCAGTGCGGCGACCGCTCCGAGCGCTCCCACCGCGAGGACACCGATTCGCCAGCTGGTGCCGTCCCCTGCGGCCGCTGCGACGAGGCGTCCGCCGACGCCGCCGAGACTGTTGCCGGCCACGTAGACGCCCATTGCCGAGCCGAGCGAGCTGGGATGCACCTCGTCGCCGACGTGGCCCATCGCCACCGCGACGACGGCCGCAAGGGCGATGCCGACGAGCGCCCGCAGGCCCACCAACATCCACAATGCCGGTGACGCGGCCGAGGCGAGCACCAGCACGCAGGCCACCGCGAGGCCGATCCGCATGAGCCGGATGCGCCCGACCGTCTCGGCCAGCGCTGACAGCGGCAGGATGGCCAGCGCCAGCGCGCCGGTCGAGGCTGAGACGGTCAGGATGGCGGTTGCGGGTGAGATCCCGAGATCGTTGCCGATGGCGGGCAGCAGCGGCTGCGTGCAGTACAGCAACGCGAAGGCGGCGAGCGCGGCACCCAGCATCGCCCACTGCAGTCTGGCGAATTCCGGTGTGCCCGCGCGGTGGCCGGATCGAGCCTCGGTGCGCTGCTCCACCATGTCAACGGTGCCACTGGGTTGCAGAACGCACCAAGGTGTGAGACAAACGTCCCTCGGAGGTCAGGTGTGGGCGGCTGCTCGTACATGCTGACTAGGTGTGTACCGGCGCCGGTCGTCGGCTTCGAGGTGGTGTCGTTCCTGTGACGGGGGACGTACGCAGCCGACTCGGCATCAATGCCGAACACCCGCTTCTTAGGCGGTAAGGCGAGCTGGGTGATCGTGGCCGTCGGGCCCCCGATGTCTTAGATGCTCCGCAAGTGAGCGGAAGTATCGATGGTCGTCGCATCGTTCAGCATCAGATCAACTAGTCTGGCCAGCGTGCGAACACACGTCTCGATCGCGGCCTCTTGATGAGTCCAGTACAGCCTGGTGAATCCTGACGGCGTGTCCGGAGACTTACTTGTTTGAGAACTCGGCGGTTTGCCGAGCTTCTTCGTGACGGTAGTACGCAGCCTCGAGTTCGGCTGGCGGGATGTCGCCGCAGTGTTGGTAGAG
>JAABUS010006975.1_pt1 | contig 13280 bp, 20 predicted proteins | sample 5560161 | NCBI WGS metagenome assembly JAABUS01 (sample SAMN10711885, study PRJNA513376) | rock metagenome | isolation source: Antarctica rocks | place: Antarctica: Victoria Land, Trio Nunatak nord | collected 2016-01-04 | reverse complement strand
CGACCGGTGTGCACTACCTCCAGTACTCCTTCGCGCCGCGGCTGCGAATCGTCAACGGCTTCGTGCAGGCGCTGAACGGCCTGCACGACTTCGGCGCGCTGGCCAACGACGCGGAGGGCCGCGCGCTCTTCGCCGCCGGCGACGCGGAGCTGCGCGCGGAGCTTCCGCAGGCCGACACGGGCGCCTGGTCGCGCTACTCGATCGGTGGCAGGGAGTCCGACCTCGGCTACCACCGCCTGCTGCGCGACTTCCTGCGCGGGCTGTGCGCGCGCACGAGCGAGGCGCTCTACTGCGACACCGCCGCCCGCTTCACCGCCGACCTGACCCGCCCGCCCGTGCTCGCGCTCGTCCCCCCGGCCGCTCCCGCCCGCAATGGCAAGAGCGCGCGGGTGGCCTTCACGCTGGACAAGGTGTCGCGCGTCTCGCTCGTCGCGACGCGCGGCGAAAAGCTCGTGTACGCGCGGACGGTGCGCTTCGCCCGCGGCCGCCACGCCTTCGCCCTGGGAAGGCTGCGCGAGGGGGGCGACCTCGCGCTGCGCCTGAGCGCCGTGGATGAGGCGGGGAACGCGAGTGCCGTCGCGGGGCGACTGGCCGTGCGGCGGTAGGCGTCGATGGTCAGCACGGCGGGGAGACGCCACCGCCGCACCCTGCTGCCCCCGCCGTCGCTCTCCGACTACGGTGCGTCCAACGCACGCTTCGAGGACGGCTCGATCGTCTTCGCGTCCGACGCGCCGGCATGACGGACCCCTCCTCCCCCACCGACCCGCTCGCCGAGCTGCGCGAGCAGATCCGCGCGACGACGGAGGCCGCCGAGCGGCTCGCCGCCGAGACGGCCGAGGCGCGGGCGGGCGCGGAGCGCATCCCGCCCGCGGGCTGGGCGACGCCGGACGAGCAGGCCGCGCGTCAGCAGGAGCTCCAGGCGCTCGTGGTGCTCGTCGAGGCGCTCCGCGACCTCGTTCCCGACGAGCTCAAGCAGCTCGTCCGCGACGTCCTGCGCCAGCTCCTGCTGCTCGTGCGCGCGCTCGTCGACTGGTGGGTGGAGCGCATGGACGGCCCGGACGCGACGCGGCCGGGCGGCGGAAGCGATCCGAGCGCCTGATGGTCGCCGCGCTCGGCTCCGACGCGTACTCGATCATCACGATGGTGCTCGCGGTGGCCGCGATCGTCGCGCTCGCCGCCGTCCAGTTCCGCGGCCACCGCGGTCACGAGGCCGAGGACGACGAGCGCGCGTTCTTCGACGAGCACGGCCGCTGGCCCGACGAGCCGGAGTCCGCGGCGCGCCGGCGCTCCGGCGGCTACAGCGACGTGGACAAGCTGCCGGGTCGCGAGAGCTGAACGTTCGCCATCGAGCCGTCGATTCTGCACCTTCACGGTGCAATATCGACGGCTCGACGTGCAGGTCATCTCACGCGGCGCGGCCTCCGCGCCCTCGTGATCCGCCGCGGCAACCGGATCGCGCAGGGGGCAAAGGCCGGCACGCCCCGTCGTACACTGGCCGCGGCATGACCGAGACGCCCGGCGACCGCATCGAAAAGCTCCTCCTGCGGGCGGACAGCACCCTGAGGAGCCGCGTTGCCGGGGCCGACGACGCGGCGCGGGTGGCCCGGGCCCGCCGGACGCTGGAGGAGGCTCGCGACATCGCCCGCGATCCCGACGTGCCGCCGTCCGTGCGCGATCTCGTGCAGCGTCGCCTCGATGGCCTCGGCGTCCTGGAGCGCCCCGCGGATGGCCCCGCCGCCGCCTGAGCGCAGCGGCCTCGCGCGGTTCGTCGCGGCCTGGGGCAGCCTCGCTCGCGAGCAGCGGCTCGTCGTCGCCGCGGCGGGGGGGCTGCTCGCGACGATGGGGCTTCCGTGGTACTCGCGCTCGGTCGACGCGGTGGCCAACGGGACGCTCACGACCTCGACCTCCGCGAAGCTCGCGATCACCGTCTTCTCCTTCGTCGAGGCCGCGATCTTCCTCGTGGCCGTCGGGGTCACGGCTCTCGTGCTCGCGCGCGGCGACAAGCGCGCGTTCCACCTTCCCGGCGGGGACGGCACGATCGTGACCGCGGCAGGCGCGTGGGCGACGTTCCTCATCTTCTACCGCTTCGTCGACAAGCCCGACGGAGGCGGCGGCGGCCAGATCCGCGTCGAGTACGGCCTCTCGTGGGGGATCTTCTTCGGCCTGCTCTCCGCGCTCGCGCTGGTGGCCGCAGGCCTGCGCCTGCGCGCCGCCCAGGTCGCCGAGCCGGCGCTGCCTGGGGACGTCGCGCCGGACGGCGGCCCCGCGATCACCGCCGTACAGCACGCCTGGGCGCCGCAGCCTGCCGCGCCCAACGCGCGCTCCGACGACCGCACCCGCGCGCGCCGGCGCCAGGAGCGCGAGGAGAGCCGCCGCGCGGCGGGCGCCAGCGCCGAGACGCCGATCCGTGCGCGTCGATCGCCGACCGACGAGGCGCCCACGCGCCACGCCGCGCCGGACGAGGCGCCGACGCGCCCCTTCGGCACGCCGCCCAGCTTCGAGCCCCCCGAGCTCCAGCCGCCTCCGAAACGCGCTCCGGAGGAGTAGGAGCTAGCGGTAGACCCCCGGCGGGAGCTTCGGGTCCCTCGGGCGCGGGTCGAACGACTCGCCCGCCGAGAACTCCAGGTAGGCCAGCAGGACCATGGCCGCCGTCGCGAGGAACAACACCGCGATCCCGAGCCCGACGAGGGCGCTGCTCTTGGCGATGTGTCCGACCAGCGCCATGACGAGCCCGAACGCCATGACCCCGACGACGGGGGCTGCGGGAATCTCACCGGCGGCGATGACGGTGACCCCGTGCAGCACGAGCCCCGAGCATCCCACAGCGATAGCCTCTCGGCCTCGATGGCCGTCTCCCCCGCCTCCGCCGCGGACGTCACCGCCGGCCTGCGGGCCACCGGGTACCTCCCGGGCGAGTCCACCGCCCTGGTCTCGTTCCTCGCCGAGCGGCTCGGCAAGCCGATCCTCGTCGAGGGCCCGGCGGGCGTCGGCAAGACCGAGCTCGCCAAGGCGCTCGCGAAGTACCTCGAGCGCCCGCTCATCCGCCTTCAGTGCTACGAGGGCCTCGATGAGGCCAAGGCGCTCTACGAGTGGAACTACCGCAAGCAGCTCCTGCGCATCCAGGCAGAGCGGACCGAGGCGGGCTGGGACGAGGTTTCCGACGACATCTTCGGCGCGGAGTTCCTGCTCACCCGCCCGCTGCTGCAGGCCATTGCCTCCGACGATCCCGTCGTGCTCCTGATCGACGAGATCGACAAGACCGACCAGGAGTTCGAGGCGATGCTGCTCGAGCTGCTCTCCGACTTCCAGGTCTCGATCCCCGAGCTTGGCACCGTCGAGAGCACGTCGCACCCAATCGTGCTGCTGACCTCGAACAACTCGCGCGAGCTGACCGAGGCGCTCAAGCGCCGCTGCCTGTACCTGTGGCTCGACTACCCGTGCCTGGAGCACGAGCTCGCGATCGTCAAGCTCCACACGCCCGAGCTGCCCGAGGTCGTCGCGGCCAAGCTCGTCGAGCTCGTCGCGCTGGTCCGCGCGCTCGACCTGAAGAAGCCACCGTCGATCGCGGAGTCGATCGACTGGGCGCGCACGCTGCTGCTGCTGGGCGCTCAGGACATCGACGCGGAGCTCTTCCGCTCGACCATGTCGGTCATCGTCAAGCACCGCACCGACCTCGACCTCGTCCTCGAGCGGGTGGGCGCAAAGCTCGTCGCCGGTGCCGCCGCGAGCTGAGCCCGGCGCGCCGGACCCGCGGCGCGCTGCGCTCTACGGCTCGCAGGCACCCGGGACGGGCCCGCAGGGCATGGCCGCACGGATCCTCGAGTTCGGCGAGGAGCTGCGCGGCGAGGGGGTGGCGGTCGGCACGAGCGAGCTGCTCGACGCCTTCGCCGTGCTCGATCTCGTTCCGTGGACGGAGCAGGCCGCCTTCCGCGAGGCGCTCGCCGCGACGCTCGCGAAGTCGCCCGAGGCGCGCCAGACCTTCGCGCTCGTCTTCGACCGCTTCTTCTTCCGCGCCGCGGAGCTCGCGGCGCTGAACGAGGGGATCCGGGAGGACGGCGGGGGCGCCGAAGGACAGCGGGGCGATCCGGGCGAGGCCGGCGATCAGGACGGCGAGGGCGAGCTCGACATGGAGCGCATCCGCCAGCTGGTCGCCGAGGCGCTCCGCGACGGCGACGAGGCACGCATGCGCGACCTCGCGCGCCTGGCGATCACGGCGTTCGGCCGGGCGGGCGATGGCTCGGGGGTCATCGGCGTCGACGTGCAGCGCATCCGCCGCGCGCTCGGGCTGAAGGCCGAGCCGCAGCGCGACCTCCCCCCCGAGGATCCGCGCGCGGATGGGCTCTCGCGCGAGGCGATCCGCACGTTCGAGGCGCTGCTGCGCCGCGAGCTCGAGCGCGGGCAGATCGAGCGCACGCGCGCACTCCCGACGGCCCGGCCGCTCAACGAGCTCGACCGCGCGCTGCCGGGCGGCCCGCTGCAGGATCTCGCCGCGGTGCACAAGGTCGTCGTGCAGCTCAAGCGGCGGCTGAAGACGCAGGGCCAGGAGAGCCACGGGCGCAAGCGCCGGACCGCCGTCGACGTGCGCAGGACGATGCGCGCCTCGCTGGAGACCGGCGGCGTCCCCGTCCAGCTGAAGTACAGGCCGCACCGGCCGCGCCGCCCGGAGATCTACGTGCTCTGCGACGTCTCCACGTCGGTCACGAGCGCCTCGGTCTTCTTCCTCAGCGTGCTGCACGCGCTCCACGACGCGTTTCGCAAGATGCGCTCGTTCGTCTTCATCGAGCGCATCTCGGAGGTCACCGACGTCTTCGCCAAGGAGCGCGACTTCCGCCGGGTCTCCGAGGCGATCGCGCGCGACGCAGGCGTCGCGGACGTCTCGGGCTACACGGACTACGGCCGCGTCTGGAACGAGTTCGCCGCCATCGTCGAGGACGACCTCCACCCGCGCGCGACGGTCATCGTCCTCGGCGACGCGCGCACGAACGGGCGCGATCCGCAGGCCGCGGTCTTCGGCCAGATCGCCGCGAAGGCCGGCCGCACGTTCTGGCTCAACCCCGAGCCGCGGCTCTACTGGAACTACGGCGACTCGGTCATCGCGAGCTACGAGCGGTACTGCGAGGCGCACGAGTGCTGGACGACCGATCAGCTCGAGGCGTTCGTCAAGGCGCTGACGCAGCCGATCAGGTGACCATCGCGAGTAGACTAGGTCACATGACCAAGTCCGTCGGGATCCACGAGGCGAAGACTCACTTGTCGCGGCTGATCAAAGATGTCGCAGACGGCGAGGAGGTCGTGATCACCCGCCGCGGCGAGGAGGTGGCGCGACTCGTGGCCAGCCAACCCGCTTCGCCGAGGCGGTTCGGGATGGACCGCGACACCCTCACCATCCCCGACGACTTCGACGACCCGCTGCCGGACGACCTCCTCGATCTCTTCGAGGGCAAGGGCGAGTGAGGCTGCTTCTCGACACCCACATCTTCCTGTGGCTGCTGAAGACGCCAGAACGCCTCGGTCACCATGTCGAGAGCATCGAGGACCCCGCCAACGAGCTGCTCGTCTCGGCGGTCGTCGCCTGGGAGATCGCCGTCAAGCACGCGCTGGGGCGCATGCCCCTCCCGATGCCGCCCGCGTCCTACGTTCCCGACCGCATGCGCGCGATCGGGGCGCGCCCCGTACCCGTCACCCTCGACCACGCGCTCGGCGTCGCGTCGCTCCCGCCGCTGCACCGCGACCCGTTCGACCGCCTGCTCGTCGCGCAGGCCCTCCAGCTCGACGCGACGCTCGTGACCGCCGACGCCGTCCTCGCGGGCTACCCGGCCGAGACGCTGCTCGTCTGATCTTCCCGTGGCTCAGGCGCTCAGGACTTGATGAACGGCGCCGCGGCGTCGAGCACCTTCTGGCGCGCGAAGGCCTGGTCGAAGGCCTCCGGGGCGGGCTCCTGCATCCCCGCCATCCGCAGGGCGGCCGCGTGCCGGGCCTCGATCTGCACGATCGTGCCGGCGGCCGCGAGGACCTCCTTGCTCTTGATGCTCGGCGCGGCGCCGTTGTAGGCGGAGACGCCGGTGTCCTCGAGGGTGATCGCGAGGGCGACGAAGCTCGGCTGGTCCTCGATCGGGAACTCGAACGTCGGCTTGGGGACCGGCGTGCCGCCGAGGCTCGTGATCGTCGTCTTCAGGGTCTCGACGTGCTTGGCCTCGTCGTCGCCGAAAGCGCGGGCGAGGGTCTTGACGTCGCCGCTCAGCCCGATGTCGCTCCCGCGGTCGTAGAAGACGGCCTCGAGGTACTCGAGCGTGAGCGCGAAGTTGAGGATCTCCACGTCGCCGTTCTTGCCCTGCGCCAGGGCGCGGCTGACGAAGGGGCCCACCGCGCCCGCGCCGCCGGCGGCGCCCGCGGCGAGCGCGGCGCGCAACAGGAAGGCGCTGCGCGTCACCCCGTGGACCTCGATCCTGCCGAGGGTCGGGATTGCAGCCGGGTGTCGCGATACGGGCATCTTCAGTCCTCTCGTCGGGCTCTTAGGCCACGATGAACGGTTGCACGGTCTTCAGAACCTCAGCCATCGTCGCCGGCTTGGCGAAGCCCGAGCTGTCGACCGTCGGCGGCTCGCCGGTCAGGATGTTCAGCGCGGCGGCGTGACGGGCCTCGACGCTGTGGATCGACAGCGCGGCCGCCAGGATCTCCTCGTCCTCGATCATCGCCGCCTGGCCGAGATAGGCGCTCGCCCCGAGGTTCTCGACCGTGGCCGCGAGCTCGAGGACGGCCTTCTTGTCGCCCAGCTCGAACCGCGTCTTCGGCTTCTTCACCGGCTTGCCGCCCAGGTTCTCGGCGGCGGCGGTGAGGGCGTCGACGTGCTCGCGCTCGTGATCGGCGAACGTCTTGACGGCCTCGAGCGCCGGGCCCTGGAGCACGGCGGCCTCGAGCACCTTGTCGTAGAAGGCGACCTCGACGTACTCGAGCATGAGCGCGTAGTTCACGATCTCCAGGTCGCCCTTGGCCTTGCTGCCCTCGGCCCCTTTGGCGTCGGTCGAGGTGGCGCCCCCGGTGTCGCGCTCGTCGTCGCTGCTCTCGCCGCAGCCCGCGATGAGGGCGCCGAGCGCGCTCGCCGCGCCCGCGCCGCCCGCCATCCTCAGGAAGCGGCGGCGGGAGGCCGGGTCGGCCGCGAGCCGGCGCACGGCACCGGGCGTGGGGCGATCAGACTGGTCGATGGTCATGCACAGCTCCTGTCGTCGGTCACGCGGAACGCCTGCTGTATCTGAGGCCGACGCCGATGAAGAACGGCGCGAGCAGCAGCCCGAACACGCCGTGGATGAACAGCTCGAACACCTGAGGCGGGCCGGCGGGATTCGTGAACCACTCAAAGGCGATCCGTCCGAGGATCTGGATGTTGAGGACGTAGAGCAGGACGCCGAACACGACGCCGCCGAGAAGCACGAACAGATTCGTGCGCAGCAGGGGAACGATCACCGCGAACGCGATGCCGAACAGCATCGACAGCACCAGATGGGTGACCAGGCCGATCACGACGTTGCTCGCCGTCGCGGCGGGGACGTCGACGTTGTTGAAGACGGTCGACATGTCGAGCATCGGCGCGACGGCCGGCTTGGCGAGGTTCTCCACCGCCCAGCCCATCTGGGCGAACAGGAAGATCACGCCCGCGAAGATGCCCGCGACCACTCCGCGACCGAGGCGATCCCCGAGCCCGGCGACGGGCTGCCGCCCCTGCGCGTCCGCGGTGGGTGCCGCTGGCACCGCACTGCCCCTCACTGGTGTTGCACGCTTCATGAGCTTCAATGCGTCGCACCTCCCGAGTTCGCGCTTCTGTCGCCGGATGTCCAGCGATCACGAGGAGCGTGTCAGCGATCGGCCCAGAGCTCCATTACGATCCGAGAAAGGGCCTCGGGCGCGACCGGCGTGGTGGTTGCGGCTAGATCTGCGAGGTGGAGCGGCCCATCAGGAGGTCGACGGCCTGCTCGCCATTCCCGGCGAGGCCGTCGCCGCCAGGTCCACCGTGCCGACCGTCGCCGTGCCGCCGGACGCGCCCGCGCCGCCGGCCGAGGACGGGGCGCGACGGGCCCCCGCCAGCGGTGCGCCGCACCCGGGGCAGTCGTCGGTCGTGGTCCAGCGGGCCGCGGTGTAGGCGGTGAGCGCGCAGCGTGAGCAGGTGACGTAGGGCATGGGGTCTGAGGCTCCTCGCCTCTGACGACGGGAGTACCCAAGAGGTTTCGGACGTTCGTGAGAAGTTCATGAGCGCTACGCTCCGCGGACGACACACAGGGGGGCTCGCGGACGCGGGCTGAGATGGCGCCCACCGATCCGGCGCAGACCCTTCGAACCTGTGGGGTAATGCCTGCGGAGGGAGCGATGGCGACGAGCATCCGGGCGGCGCCCGAGGTGGCAGCAGCGGTGGTCCTCGAGGACGTGGCGCACGCCTACGGCGAGGTGCGAGCCCTTGCGGGCGTGTCGCTGCGCGTCACGCCGGGCGAGGTCGTCGCGCTCGTCGGGCCGTCGGGCTGCGGGAAGAGCACGCTGCTCGACCTCGTCTGCGGGCTGCGCGCGCCGCAGGCCGGCCGCATCCAGGCGTCGCGCGCCGTGCTCATGCCCCAGCGCGACCAGCTCCTGCCCTGGCTCACCGCGCTGGACAACGCGGCCCTCGCGCTGCGCGTCGGCGGCGCGTCGAAGGCCGAGGCGCGCGCGGCGGCCCGTCCGCTCCTGGAGGAGCTGGGGCTCGCGGGGTTCGAGCGCAGCCGCCCCGCGGAGCTCAGCGGCGGCATGCGCCAGCGCGTCGCGTTCGCCCGCACCCTTCTGGCCGGCGCGCCGCTGCTCTGCCTCGACGAGCCCTTCGGCGCCCTGGACGCGATCACCCGGGCCGACGCGCAGGCCTGGCTGGCCGCCGCGCTCATGCGCACGCCGCGCACCGTCCTGCTCGTCACCCACGACGTCGAGGAGGCCGTGGTGCTCGCCGACACCGTCGTCGTGCTCTCCCCCCGCCCGGGCCGCGTCCTGGCGACGCTGCCGGTCGAGCTCGGGCGCCCGCGCGCGGCGACCGATCCCGGCGTCGTCGCACTGCGCGCCGCGGCGCTGGCGGCGCTGCGCTGATGGCCGCGCTCCTGGTCGTCGCCGGCCTCCTCGGCACGTGGCAGCTCTACACGGTCGCCTCCGGCCTCGACGCGTTCGTCCTCCCGCCGCCGAGCGCGGTGGCCGCCTCACTCGTGGAGGACCGCGGGCTGCTCGCGGAGAACTTCGCGGTCACCGCGACCGAGATGCTCCTCGGCCTGGTCTGCGCCCTCGTCCTCGGGATCGCGCTCACCGCGCTGCTGCACCTGTCCGGACGGGCGCGACGCGGCCTCTACCCGCTCCTCGTCGGCACGCAGGTCATCCCGATCGTCCTGATCGCGCCGCTGCTGGTGGCGTGGTTCGGCTTCGGGGTGCGGCCGAAGCTCTTCATCGTCGCACTGGTCTGCTTCTTCCCGATCGTGGTGCCGACCCTCGACGCGCTCCGGCGCATCGACCCGGACCGCCTCAAGCTCCTGCGCACCCTCGGCGCCTCGCGCTGGCAGACGCTGCGCTTCGCCGAGGCGCCGAGCGCGCTGCCCGCGCTCTTCACGGGCACGCGGCTGGCCGTCGCGATCGCCGCGATCGCCGCCGTGCTGGCCGAGTACTCCGGCTCGGAGAAGGGCCTCGGCCGCCTCACGCTCCAGTCGATCCCCCAGCTGGAGACCGCGCGCGCGTACGCCGCGATCGTCGTGCTCATGGCCTTCACCCTCGCCCTCTTCGCGGGCCTCGTGGCGCTCGAGCGCCGCCTGCTCCCCTGGGCCGACAGCTCCCCGAAAGGACCCCCGTTGTGACCCTCCGCCCGCTCGTCCTCGTCGTCGCTTGCGCCGCCGCGCTCTCCGCCTGCGGCGAGAAGCAGGAGCCTGCGACCGGCGCCGCTCCCGCGCGCGAGAAGCTCACGCTCGTGCTCGACTACTTCCCGAACGCCGACCACGCCGGCATCTACGCCGCGCAGGCCACGGGGGCGTTCGAGCGCGCCGGTCTCGACGTCGAGATCCGCGTGCCGGGCGATCCGGCCGAGCCGCTCAAGCTCGTCGCCGCCGGCAAGGCCGACCTCGCGATCTCCTACGAGCCCGAGCTCTTCCTCGCGCGCGACAAGGGGATCGAGCTGGTGGGCATCGCCGCGATCGCCCAGAAGCCGCTCACCTCGATCGTCGCGCTCGGCTCGGCGAAGATCAAGCGGCCGTCCGACCTCGACGGCAAGACCGTCGGCACCTCGGGGATCCCGTACCAGTCGGCCTACCTGCGCACGATCCTCGAGGGGGCCGGCGTCGACCCCGGGCGCGTCAAGGAGGTCAACGTCGGCTTCAACCTCGTTCCGGCGATGCTGTCCAAGAAGGTCGACGCGACGCTCGGCGCGTTCTGGAACTACGAGGGCGTCCAGCTCATCCGGGCCAAGAAGGACCCGTCGATCATCCGCATGGAGCAGGCCGGCGTGCCGACCTACGACGAGTTGGTCCTCGTCGCCGACCAGGACCAGCTCGGCACGCGCGGAAAGGTCTACCGCCGCTTCATCCAGGCGCTGCGCCAGGGAACCGAGGCGGTGCGCGCGAACCCGGAGACCGGCATCGACCCGCTGCTGAAGGCGAACAAGGACCTCGACCGCGGGCTCCAGCTCGCCGCCGTGAAGGCGACGCTACCGGTCTTCTTCCCCGAGGACGACAAGCGGCCGTTCGGCTGGCAGGATCCGGAGGACTGGCGGCGCTACGGCGCGTGGCTGCGCGAGAACGACCTCGTTACCAAGCCGCCGACCCAGGCGCTGCTCACGAACGAGTTCCTTCCGGGCGAGGGCGTCCGCCCCATCGAGGCCGACCCCGGCGAGCAGGGCTCCGGCTAAGCTCGGCGTCGTTTCGCGCCTGCGCACGTTCGTCGGCGCCGGGGCGACCAACGTGCGCCAGGTGAGGGGCTGAGCCTTCGTGCCAGTGGGGCGCTCGCGGCCAGCCTACGCCGCGACCTGCGCGGGTCCGAGCCTCCCGGCCGCGCGGAGCGCGTGGGCGCCGGCGAGGCCTGCCCAGCCCGCGTAGGGGGCGAAGAACGCGCGCACCTCCTCCTCCTCGACGCGCGCGCCCGGCTTCCCGCCGCCGCGCAAGTGGCCGACGAGCTTGCGGTAGGACAGGTCGCCGGCGGGCAGCACGTCGTAGCGGCCCTGGCCGAGGAGGGCGAGGATCTCGACGGTCCACGGGCCGATGCCCGGGATGCGCCGCAGCCGTGCCCACCCGCGCTCGTGGTCGGCGGCGTGGAGGTCGACGCGGCCGCTGGCGACCTCGCGCGCGGCACGGCGCAGCGCGAGCGCCCGGCCGGCGCTCAGGTCGCAGGACTCGAGCTCGGCCGGGGCGATCCCCGCGACGCGCTCGGCGCCGGGAACGTCGCGCAGGCCAGTCTGAGGGCAGCGGGTGCCCCAGCGCCACACGATCCGGCGCTCGATCTCCAAGGCCCGCTCGTACTCGACGAGCTGCTCGCAGACCGCCCAGGCGAGCGCCTCGAACGGCTCCGGCCGACGCGTGACGCGCAGCTGCGGCGTGCGGCGCACCGAGGTGCCGATCAGCGGGTCGAAGCGGAAGCGCTCGTAGAAGTCGCGCAGATCGTCGTCGACGCCGAGCGCGAAGCGCATCCGGCCGATCGCCTCCGCGCAGACGTCGCGCCCGCCGGCCGACCAGGCGCCGACGACGACGCGGTTGGATCCGGGCTGCGCGGCGCGCACGATCGCGCGCTCGCCCTCGACGTGCACGAGCCGCTCGAGCACTGTCCCGCGGCGGCGCGCCACGCCGTCCATCCCGCCGCGGGGCAGGCGAAACGGCCAGGCAGGGCGGATCTCGACGCGCACGTGCTCCATCGGACGGAGCGCGGGAGCGTACGGGTCGGCGCGGCGGCGGCGGCTCAATCCCTTCCGCCGAGCAGATGCACGTCCACCAGGAACGAGCGGGTGCCGAGCACGTGCCCTCCGCCCTTCGCCTGGCCCCGCCTGACCGCCTTGACCGCGCGGCGCCTGGTGACCCCGCGCACCGCGACGGCGGTCGCGGCGCCCACGGCGAACCCCGTTGCCGCGACGGCCGCGGCGGGCAGGAGCGGGACGGTGCGCGCCGGCAGCGGGCCAGGCTCGCGCATGAGCGGGGTGGGCGGCGGCGTGCTCCGCGGGCCTGCGCCGGAGGGGACCGGAAGGGCGTCCACGACCTCCGCGTCGTCGTCGGTGAGGTCGTCGTGCTCGGGTTCGCTCACGCGGCGAGTCTACCGACGCGTTGCGCACCAACGCAGGCCACGAGCGGAGCCCGCACCGGTTGCTAGGTTCACGTCCATGGTCTCGGATGCGCGTGATCGCCCCCCGCCGGCGACCTCGCGCACGGAGCTCCTTCGGGCCTCCCCGCCGATGTTCGCCTCACCGCAGATGGACCGCCTCACCCGCGTCCACGTCGCGGTGGTGCCGGCCGTCTTCGTGCCCGTCGTGCTCGCGCATGTCGTCTTCGCCCGCGGTGCGCTGACGCCAGTGGCCCTCGCCGGTTGGACGCTCGCGGGCTATGCCACCTGGACGCTGACCGAGTACTGGCTGCACCGCGTCGTCTTCCACTACGAGCCGGCCCGCGGGCTCGGGGCCCAGATCCACTGGATGCTCCACGGCGTCCACCACGACCACCCGAACGATCCCCTGCGCCTGGTCATGCCCCCGACCGCCTCGCTGCCGCTGGCCGCGGCGTTCGCGCTCCTCTTCCAGCTCGCGCTGCCCACCGGCGCCGCCTGCGCGCTGGGGGCGGGCTTCTTCGCGGGCTACCTGGCCTACGACCTCACGCACTACTACGTCCACCACGCGCGGCCGCGGTCGCGCCTGGGCCAGCGGTTGCGCGAGCACCACATGCGCCACCACTTCGCCGACGACACGACCGCCTACGGGGTCTCGACGCCGTTCTGGGACCGCGTGTTCGGGACGGCGCCGGGACGCCACTAGGGTTCGCGTGAGGATAAGTGCGTGGGTTCGAGTGCCGATCGTGGATGCCAGAGGCCGCACACGAGCGCAGGCGGGCGCCAGCCCGTTGAGCATCGTGGGTGGGCTCTGGCGCCGCGAGACGGTGACTGGTGACCGAACACCGCAATTATTCTTACGCGGGCCCTTAGCTCCCCCACAGCCCCGGCACGACCAGGGCGACCGCCAGCCCGCCAAGCCCCATGCCGACGCTGGAGGTCGCGCCGGCCGCCCGCGACTCCCCGAGCATCCGCGCCGTCCCGATCCCGTGCGAGGTCAC
>JAABUS010006974.1_pt1 | contig 13282 bp, 13 predicted proteins | sample 5560161 | NCBI WGS metagenome assembly JAABUS01 (sample SAMN10711885, study PRJNA513376) | rock metagenome | isolation source: Antarctica rocks | place: Antarctica: Victoria Land, Trio Nunatak nord | collected 2016-01-04 | reverse complement strand
CCTGATGGCATGTGAAAGATCATTTGACCATGCATGTCACAAAGAGCAGTGTCCTTCTCCTCCTGCAGCAGTATGTGCTGCCTGAGTCTGCATTTGACACCCTTTGTATATGGGATCAAGGGACAAGGGACAAACAAACAGACGCAGACATCAGGAGCAGACCCAAACTCAAGCAAATGCAGAGGTATGTGACATTGCTGTGCTGCCTTGCACCAGATGTTCTGTGTTGACAGCCTTGGACTATACAGTATGTGCGCATTGCATCAAAGTCTGTGCGTCGTTTCTGCTGAGCAAATTTGACTGACACTTCTTGTGATCTGTGTGGCACCTTTTGTTGTCTTGTTTCACACCTTATGCCTTGTGCATTGTCCTGCCTGCTGCACTTGCTGACTAATGCACTGTTGCTGCTGCGATCCATGAATGTGTATGAGCACACCATCAGTGCTGCGGCACATCCTCTCATGTTCAAATCTCACACTTCTGATGTGACATGTATTGCAGGTTGTCTGCATGGATCAAGCAATGTTGTCAAGCATCAATCACACAGCTGCTGCCTATCAGACCACAGCTGCAAGAATTTGCCCAAACAGCTGCATCCAAAGGCACAGCTGGCAGTATCACAGCCAGAGCTGCTGCATCTATGCCAGATGTCTGATGCACAGTCTGATAAGGTCAAGACACACTGGCATTAACAGCACACCTAATGGTCAGAGACACAGTGCATGCAGCTGTGACAGCATCTTGTGGCATGCCTTTCTACACTCTCAGTCAGCACTTCATCCTGCATTTGGGCATGCAGCAATCCATAAGACGGCTGGAAAATTACACAACAAGTGCTTCATGCGACACGGTGATCTTCAAATCAGGTGCAAATCAGCCTGGTCAGGAACAATCAGCCGTGCAGTTGTCCATGGTGCCTTTAATTTCAGTTGCAGTGATTCTCAGTGTACAGCACAATGGCTTCACAGGATGGGTGCTGACCTGGTGATAAGTCTATGTAGGCACTGAGTTGTGTTGGCACTAGCTGATAGTTCCAGGGTTCTAAATTATGGAGCGTTGAGACACATGGCATGGCTGACATGCCTGTGATCTTCAAAGCTAGTATTGGCTTGCCCACTTCTCCTAAACAGTTGTGCGTTGCTGTCAACTTTGGCAATACCTTGAGGTTGATGAGGCTGTCCCAGTGGACCCAAATCTGATGTGTGATGGTAGTGCGCTGTGACCACAGAGTACAAAAATAATTTTAGCTCTGCAGATATGTCAAAGTTAGCACCTGGGTGCACAAAGTTGAGTTTGCACACGCTGCTGGGTAGCATAGACTGTTCAACTATACACTTTCAACATGGCATGTTGAACATGCGTCTGCCTCTTTAGAAACCGTCAAGCATAGAATTGAAGCTGATATTCTGAAACAGGTTGAAAGCAACGTTGATTGTTAACACTGATATAAATAGTGCACTCAATTTTCACAGCTTTTCCGAGGCAGAGGAGCTGAGTACACACACAATGACAAGGATGTCTGCTGCCTCGTTTTGCTTGCAGTCTGAAGTTTGTAATATGTACAAAATGTTTGTACATGGAGGAAGAAGTTCAAGGACACAGTCATTACTTTTATAGGGTGCAAACAGTCTTGTCCAGCTGGCTCAGCCTGCTTGTCATATGCATGCTGCGTGTTCGCCATGAGACTGTGCATTCTACTTGCCATCTCCTTCTTCAAATCTGCAGCGCTTACATTTGAGGCTTGCAATGGGGCCAGATGGACATCTTGCAACCTCACGATTTGCTGCTGCCCAAAAGCTTCTTGCACCTGCTGCACAGCTTGGAAGTGTCCACATTGTGTAGTAAAAGGGTACGGCCGTTGTTGTCATGGGAATCGCAGAGCCCATATATGCTTCCCAGACGTTACACATTGCAGCACTTCCCTGACTTTGGATGATAAGCACCTTTTGCTCAGGCCAGTGCAGATGTCACTCACCTTGCCAGGGACGTTGAACGGTCATAGGCAAGCTGAAACCAATTGCCCTAAATGCTTTATATTTAATTAGTTCCACACATATGTATGAAACAAAGTTGTGCGATGTGAACAATGTCACAATGCACAGAAGCATGAAAGCTGCTGTTCACAAACTTTGAGATGGTAGATGGTGAGGCAATGAGCGAAATAGTACAAGCGAGTAAGGGATGCCCTGGTATGAAAAGCAATTGGTGTGCTCATGCTCTGCTGCGCAGCAAAGCACACTTGCTGCACACTCAAAAGTGTAAAGTATGGTATCAAGTGTAGCTAATCGTTTAAGAGCGACACAACTGTTGTCAAAACGGATTCAGTTAAATTTCCAGGTAATGCACATGTAAAGAAACAATGTACAAGCATAGCAAGGCATGAGCTTACGAGGCAGGCACTTCTTGCATGTGCTGATCACGATGCTTCCTCTTCATCTGTGTCATCTGTGCTGACATGTAGGGACAAGCGCAAGCAGCGCCTCCAAACGGTGGTGACCACCTGCAAAATGGTTTGCAAGAGGCTCTATGTTGACATGGACGCAGTACTTTCCCCTGACACGTCCGCAGGGACAAACGTAACTGTAAAAGTGAGTTGCTGCAGCCCGCTTGCACGTCAACGCACGTTCGGGCCTGTTCGACATAGGGCTGGCCTCCAGGTACCCAAGCTTGAGATATTGAAGAGTTTCAGCCATCGCTGCCTGCAAGAGGCTCTGCAAAAGAGGTACCAACAGTTGAGCCGCAGCCTAGACCCTACAGACGAAGAGCTCGTGACTTTCATCGAAAACACCGACTTTGATGACAGTGCTCCCCACTGTTACCATAACCTCCGGACCTACCTGCTTTTGGGTGACAAGGGGCGGTTATCTAATGGTACGACTTCTTGCTTAGCCTTCTTCACTTTCCTGGCTTGCTGCTTTTGCCTTATGGCTCAGTGAAAGGCCTGCTGTCATAAGGCCAATCCTGGGGTACAATGCACTGCTGCTGGGGTACAATGCCTATGGAGGAGTATGAAAGGCGCATGGTTCAAGCTGCTACTGATCGAATACCGACGCCTGTGCTTAAGAGACTGTCAAAACTTGCACGGGACTCCTTTGAGGCAGCTGTGGATCAAGATAGGTGAGGTTGCAACAATGCAGTATGTATTGTGGGATTGAGCTGCAGCCTATCCTTGTGCTATGGTGAATGCAGTTGTTGACTGTAAAGGAATGTTTGTGCTTACCTGGTCCTTTATTCATATCTGATGCCTTTCTTTGTGCATAAAACACTTGCGACCCATGAGAGCACGGGTGCATTTTTGCAGGTGGGGAGGTTATAGGTTGATATACGATTTTGGTGCTGGCTACAAAGACCGTAACACAGGCAGATTCTGTTTCCATCCAAGCATTCTTGAAGCAGAGTTTACCACACCAAGCCAATCTGTAGATGATACCCAGGTTGGCTATTACACATGGTGCATGTTGTGCTACAATGGCATACCTTTCCTATGTGTCAGGGTGCATTGTTGTCAGGCTTGTCAATGAGGGCTACTTTTCAATGTGAACTATAGGATGACTTGAAGATTGAGCAAGAGACTGCGCAAGACACTGAGCCTAGCAACAAGAGAACTAAGGTGTCTCACGAGCAAGCTAATGCAAGCAACCAAGTTTCTATGTCGTTTCTCCAAGACACAACAGGTCACAGCCTCCTTGTAGTTGTTACAGCTGTTATATACCAACCTTACTCTATGTGCATGTCAACCCGCAGCTATGTATTCCGTGACTGGCAGATGTTCAGTTTCACAGTGCAACATATTGTTTTCCTGCTATGATACTAGTATAATGGAAAGCCCTTTGGACGAGACTCTTGTGGTGGTTGTGTGTAGAATATGTCAAGTTATGCCTTTATAGTGGAGAGATTATTAGTCTGGGTTGTGATGCATGTCATTCACGATGTATGTACTTAGTTGTTGAGCGTAGCGAGCTTCCAAGTGTATTGATGCCGTTCCCTTTGGACTCTTTCTAGGTGTTCTTGTGTTGGGTTGCAATAAGTCTCAGGGCAAAGCGTCTCAGGGCAAAGCGTCTCAACTTGAGTTCCAGTAACATTGACTACAGTTCTTCTCCCCGACCAGGCAACACTCACATTGATTACGTTGTGTAGCAGCTTGCGCTTTTGAGGTCTGTATGGTTGTCGTTGGTGCTGTCTGCATGCATCCCACCTGTTCACGTTTTCAGTTTCTTGTGTTGCAGGTAACCCTGTACTTGCGGCAGGCATTTCTCTTGTAGAGGCTGATCTGGCAGACATGTTTGAGTACATGGGGCAAGGAGTGACGGCCGACATCCTTGTTCAAAGGGGAAAGATTTATGATGAGAAGGGTGGGCCTTACAAGGCCTTCAAGCGATTGCATTGGAAGCTGAAATTGCCTCAAGGTGACTTTTCTCAGATTGAATGTACCTGCTTGGTGATACCTGAAACCTTCAATTGCTTTGCCAATTGGTTTCCCATCTGAGCAAGAGAAGTTTATGTACATGCACAAGCACAGCATGCAGAAAGAATACCATGCAATAGGGGTTAGGGTTTAGGTACAACCTCTTGTTTTCTGCTGTAGCATGAACACAAGATGCAAACAAGCACATTCTGCTGTAGCTCAAGCACAATTTTAATGGCAAGAAGGCAAGTCTGTTTTCCTCAAGCTCAAACCCACTGTGCAGCCACAGAGCAGATTTGATTTTATTATGTGCACAGCTGTCACAACAGTTTTCTACCATGCATGCAAGTTGTTGCGCTTGCAGAAAGCAATCACACAGCCAATTGTGTTGAACTTAAATCATCCAATGTCAGCCACAACTTATGCGATGTAGCTTGTCAAACATACATGATCATTGGTGTCATGTTGCCCACCATGTTGCCCACCATCTTGACCACGTGGAAACTTTGGGCAGCATAATGCAGCTGTCCTCCCAAGCATTGTATATATATATACAGTCATTTTGAGGATACGCTTCGCTCATATGTTGTTGTTGTCATCAATGTCATACGCTCTGTACGGTAGAAACCCTATACAGCTTGTTGTAGCCTTCCAATGCCTTGTGTTCACATTCTGTGCATGGTCAAGCTCTGGCCCATGAACTTATACACCAGAGCGTGCAAACATGCAAGTGTTTTCAACAAGGTCTACCACCCACATATCTTCCTGATTCCATTTGTTGATTGGTCGTGCAGCCGCAAATGTGTGCCAATGGGCAACTCATGTCTGCCTGGAGTTGTCCCCGTACAACAAGACATCAGGGCCTGTCTTTGGCCAAGGTGATGACCATCATGCCTTCAGCGACGAGGAAGATTATGGTGAATTTGATGAGCGCATCATATACCCAACCCACACCATACCTAGCATGTTGGCACTAAGCGCCATAGCAAGCCTCAAGGCTGACTCTACGCAGAGTGTGGAGAGCATGTCTTCTTCTTTCTCCTCATCAGCAGCCCATGACGCATTACAACAGCTGTTTAAGGAGCTGCCAAAACTCAGTGAATCAGAAGGCACTTTGGAGGGAACTGGGAGTCCAGATGAGCAGATGGGTCTACAGCCAGACCACCTTCACTCAAACCATGGCAAAGGCGGCTCCATAAGTTGTCACGTGCCCAAGCCACATGGGTTGGCAAGCGCATTGCAAATCAACATTAGGGAAGTGCTTGGACATGGAAACACTGCAACAATCTATGCAGGTAGGTTTTTGTCACAAGGAGCTGTTGCAAGCCAGTCTTGTTGATAGCCATTGACAAGCGCATGCAGACTTTCAAATTTTGATTGGGCGCCAATTCCGCAATGAGCCACCTTGTTTGTCATGCTGAAGCCCTTATGAGCTGACAACAGCCCTCATGAAATGCTCACATCTTGCGGCTATTGCTACCCGCACTGTTACACATGAAATCTGGTGAATTGCTTAAAGCCCAAATGAGATGATGCAACCAACTCAAGCTGTGTCTTGCATATAATCACCTGTAGTTTTGGATTCTTTTTGGACTGTAATGCAAGCCTTGTCCCGCTTCACCAGATTGTTTGTTGCATCCTTAAACAGCTTCAGACAGCTTGTTGACACATGTGCTTGAATGTGTTCGATGACAATCTGGAATTCATAGCACCACTCAAGGGAAATGGCTAGCATGGCTCACGTGATTTGTCATTTTGGCATTGCATGCAGTGATGTTGTGATGACTCTGTCAGACTGTTGTGGAGATGTGACTACACTGGTTGGGTCATTGTCATGGACCTCCTCTAGAGGCTCTTACCACAGGACTTATGGCCTATGTTTGTGCAGGTCACTATGAAGGCAAGCCTGTTGCTGTGAAGGTCACTAAGCCGTACCACAAGGCTCATCACATGTACTCTAAAGAGTTGAGGATCCTGCAAGAGGTTTGGGCCTACCAAGAGACTCAGAAGATGCCAGAGATTGCTGGAAAGATGGTGTCAAAGCTTCATGCTTTCCTGCGTCTTCCAAACGAGACCTTTGTATTGGTTGTAGATCGGCAGCAACAGTCATTGAGCGACTACATGGATGAACATGGGTGTGTGCCTGAGGAGCTAAAGGAAAGGCTGTTGGCATCATTGAGGGTGTTGCACAGTAATGGTGTTGTGCATGGCAGCCCAAGGTTTGACAATGTCACGGTCAAACCTGGCAGTCAGGACATCTGTTGGATTGATTTGCAACGGACATTAGTGCACAAGTACACATGGCGCACAAATCCTCGAAAAGAGGTGTACGACATATCAGTCGGGCCATGGCGAGAGAAGACTCATGATGAGCAACTTGCTGAAGGAGCAGAGGCAATGGCTGAGGATATCTTAGAACAAGTGAAGCTGAAGGCACAGGAATATCAATACGTCTCTCGTCTGTTGGATGCAGACTACAGTCAGCTTGACAAAGACTGTGCCAGTCATCAACGGTCACACTTTAGCCGCTCTTACAATGCTTGATTGAGGCCAAAGTTAGCATGTAATAACATGGTGCTAACAGATCTCAATGTGGCATGTCTGAAATGACTGATGCAAAACCTTTGAGCCAATGCAAAACTAAAGGTGCTTGGATCATATAGACAAGATCTGCTGTATTTGCATTTTGGCCTGAACCATCATAAGGCCTGTAGCTAGCTTCATGAACAGGAGCGCATGTGGTGCTCTCAGTTTTTGTACATAGCCACTACACTCACAAACAATGATCGAAAAGCAAGTGCCCTTCTGCCAATATGTAATGAGACTCAAGTGTAGTCTCTGTCTACTGTACCAGCTAACGGCTTCCGCAATTGCAACTATAAGCATGCACATGGAGACATTGAGCATCAAGCAGGCTATCAACAAATCGAGGCCATCTCACTTTCTGGCATTCTGTGCTGCAGTATGCAACTACGCCGCACCTGCCACAGTGTTGCAGACCTGTTTCCTCACAGACTACGCAGACGCAAAGCATGTGGGCAGTGTGCGAGCACTGTGCCGGTTGCATCAGCTGTTGCACAACCAAGCTGTTGCACAACCAAGCTGTTGCGTAACCCCGAACTCAAAAAGTATAAGCCTGCTTACTGATGGAACATCAGCTGTCACTAGCATGCTATGACCCAATGTAAGGGCCAGTTGTCAATCTGAAGCTCACTGATCTCACGGAGCAGAGCACGCAGCACGTGCTCATTGCGTCATCCATGGCTGCAAAGCACTACCGCAAGGCCTGACGCACCAACTTCGAGCGGATCTGCAGCGATCCGAAGGACCCAGGTCGACTGCAGCGTAGCAATTCACCTCATGGCCGAGCGTGCACTGGCGGCAGAGGTCCCTGCAGACGCAAATGCCCGTAGGTCCTCACTCAGCGGTTGCCGCAAGACTGTTGGCTTTGGTTCTGCTCGTGAACCACTTATACATTTCTTCATTGGCTGATCAGCCTGCTCCATGCAGACTGTCCTGGTACAAGCAGCGAGACAGCTGGGAAGTCAGAGGCTTGCGCTGGATGTCCAAATCAAGAAATCTGCGCAACCGCACCAAAGGGCCCGGACCCAGACTTGATAGCCATAGAACAGCGCATGCGAAACATCAAGCACAAGATTCTGGTTTTGTCTGGAAAGGGAGGTGTTGGCAAGAGTACCTTCTCAGCGCAGCTTGCATTTGCGCTTGCTGCCAAAAGCAAAGAAGTAGGTTTTGCCCAGGATTCCCTGCACAGAAAGTCGACTGTACTGTTTAGCACACTACTGTTTGGCATAAATTTACTGGTACGCAATATTATAGCTATACAGTAATATATAATATACATGTGCACACATGATGATACATATAAATTTTGGCACATTGTAAGACTGGCCTACATTGCTGCAGGTCGGGCTTCTGGATATTGACATATGTGGGCCAAGCATACCAAAGATGCTTGGACTGGAAGGGGAGGAGATCCACCAGAGCAATGCAGGCTGGTCGCCTGTGTATGTTGAGGATAACCTTGGGGTTATGTCTATTGGTGAGCAGCTCTTTGATTTTATGTTTAGGTTTTTAGGGTTCAGGGTTCATCCAGCCCCAAACACTCAAACCCTTCTATGCTGCAAGTAACCCCTGTACATTCTGCATGTTCATGGATGTCACATGAATCAAGCTGACATGTCTTTGAACATGCATTGCTGTTGGCGCCTGGCTGCATCTGTTTGTGATGTCCCACATGTGGTTTCTCGCTATGCGCAATGACAAAAAGTTTGATGGCTTCATATGTAGCTGCTTGCAAACAGAAATCAGGCTGTGCATCACATGAAGTGCAACATGATACTGTCAGACGTGCCTCATGTACAGCGCAGCACAGCACAGCACAGCACAGCACAGCACAGCACAGCAGCACCTGCATCTTCATTCTTTCTTTCATCTCACTCACTGGCTCACTGGCTCACTCATTCACTCACTCATTCATGTGTTCAACCACACATGCATTTGCGTAGCACATGCCCTCCCTCAGGGTTAGGTATGTATAGTCCTGAGCAGACTTTCTGTAGGAGGCCCTGTTGTGGCAGATCATGCAGGACATGAAGATCTGCAAGATTTGCCAACATGCAGCACTGCTGCTTGCAATGTAACGTTGTCTGTGGTCTGCAGGCTTTATGCTACAGAACCCTGATGATGCTGTCATTTGGCGAGGGCCACGCAAGAATGCCCTCATCAAGCAGTTCCTGAAGGACGTGGACTGGGGCGTTATAGACTACCTGGTTGTTGATGCACCTCCAGGGTATGTGTTGCCCTGCTCTGATACATGTCTTGTTTGTTTGTGGCTTTTGGGGGGGGTGGGGGGAGGGGGGGCTGGAAGGGGTTGGGGGTAGGTGACAATCTGGTAATCCATAGGCATGGGTACGCTGGCATAGACTACCCCATTGTCAGTGCTCATAATACTTTTATGGAAGACATTGTCATGACAAGCATTTCTTGTTGGACCATGCATGTCTTTTGTGTCTCACAATCATCCGCCTTACCTGAAGTTTTGAATCAAGTCAGACTAGACATCTCGTAGACTTGGTGTTTAGCAGCACAAGTCATTCTCATACATTCAAGCTGTCTGATGTATACGATAACTGCAACAGACACTACACATATGTAGTCATACCTGTCTTGCATACCGCAGAACATGCATGTTTATGCAACTTACCAGACATCACGATTATTGGTTGGGCTCAAGATTTACTGTTGTTATCCTGGGCAAACCAAGTACGCACATAGCAGTGGTTAGCCCACAATGATTTTACTTTCTTCAGGACCAGCTGGAACATGGGTTCATCATGCTATTCTTGCAGGACAACATCAACAGGCAATCATTTGATTAACTTTGACTGTACTCTTAGCTGTGTTTAAGTGATTTTCATTGTAATTGTTATCATTGCCATTATCCCATCATAATCAGTGTGGTTTTGTGCTGCAGGACATCAGATGAACACATTTCCATTGCACAATTCCTGAAGGCTTCAAATGTGGATGGAGCTATCATAGTCACAACGCCGCAAGAGGTTTCTATCATCGACGTCCGGAAGGAGATCAATTTCTGCAAAAAGGTACAGGCAGCTTGCTTGCATGATGTGGCAGCAGCCATTCAAGCATTGCCCCACTGCTTGTTACCCTTTGCCCATAGCCTATCACCAGTATTTTTTTCCCATTGCCTATCCCCCATTGCTTATCGCCAATAGCCTGTTGCCTATCGTCAATAGCCCATTGTTCATTGTCCATTATCAGCACTGAATGGCCTGTACTTGCTGCTTATTTACACTTTGGATAGCGTCCATTGCTGCCCTTTCTGTAACTCTCGAGCAGAGTTTTGCAGCCACAACAGCATTTCCCAAACCCCTGCCGCATTTTGATTAATGGTTTGTGAATGGTTTGTTAGAAGTGGTTGTGGCTGCAAGACTCTGCTCAAGACTCACTGTGAGGAAAGCCATAGAAGCGTTTTTAAGCGATGATGCTGGTGCCCACATGACACATTTGCCTGCGTGCATGCATGCCAGTTGTTGTGTTCTCAAGACAGAGCCTCAGGCTGATTTGCCCCAAATGCATGTTGCACTGCAGCAACATATCCAGTGGTTTCTTGATGATGCACACATGAGACACCTTCCCGCCTTTGTGCAACTGTTCTGTTCACAAGAAAGAGCATCAAGGTGGCTTGGCCCATATGCAGGTTGGCATTCCTGTTCTTGGGGTGGTAGAAAACATGAGCGGTCTCAGCCAGCAGCTACACAAGTTCAAGTTTTTCACCACCAGTGCTGATGGTGCTCAACAAGATGTGACTCAGCAAGTGCTACAGCATCTTCCTGCTGAGCTTCAGGTGACATCACGCACCTCAACTTACCATTTTGTGTCCAGCTGTTGTGCACATGTATGCATGCCATACACTGTTCAGCATGAGCCTCAGCATTAGTGACACCAGGTGGTCTTGGACTAGCACAGTCAGGGCGACCTGTGAATCTCTCATTGACATTGAATGCATGCTTGACAGATGGAGATCTGCATGCTATTTCTGACGTGTTCTTCTTCTTGCAGAACTGCGTTGCGCAAACAGAGGTTTTCCATGCCAGCAAGGGTGGGGCAGAGCAAATGGCAAAGGACATGCAGGTGCCTTTCCTTGGCAGAGTGCCTTTAGATCCTCTCCTTTCGAGGGCTGCAGAAGAAGGCAGATCTGCCTTTGGCACCAGCAGCTCTAAAGGAGCAGAAGAGGACAGATCTGCCTTTGGTAGTGGCAATCTCAAGGGGAACAGCAAGCCGTTCATGCCAAGCTTGCCTGCTTTGCAAGCCATCATACATCAGCTGATGCAGCTGACAGAGGGCAGTCAGAATGGACAGCGTGAGTCAAATGGAGTGCAGAATGGGGGTTCGCATTGAAAACTAGCAATCAGAGAGGCCCTGAACCAGTCTAGAGTTCCTCAATCAGGCATGTATACATTAGAAGGTTTTATATGCCACTGAATGCGATGTGAGTGTACAGTCGCTCCCATCTGTTCAATTCATGTATGGAAGTGTTGCACGGAACCATCCCACCCCAAGATCCCTGGATATGTCATCCAGCATGTTAATCGCATCACCCCTTTGGCAGGCTGGATTTTCTGACGATTCATGTGAATTAGACAGAGCTGAACTCTGGCTGCTGCACAGAGTATGGTCTGTTTGAGACATGGTGTGACACCCAACATGTGCGCAGTGCTTCATTGCCGGCATGAGGGCTCGTATGACGTCCCAGATCTGGTCCCAGATTCAGATTCTTTCGCAACTTCCTGGTCAAGTCCATTGCATAGGTCACAGGACGCCTAACAAGCATGAGCAATGGTTCACGAGTTTTTGAGGCGTTCTTGTCCACAGGAAGTGCAGTTGTCGAAGTCCGCTTTATTCTTTTGCTTTGACAGCGACCATGTCGTCCCCCGCTGTAGACGTGTATACAGTCAGTTCGCTGTTTACCGTCGGGTCTCCGTCCAGAAGCGGTCAGATTGAGGCTATCGTTGTAGCAGCCTTGTATTTCATCCCCTTCTGTGCGCTGACCCTTCAGTTGCCCGCATGCAAGGGCAAGTACCACCCTGTTATCTCGACTGCCGTATTTGCAGCAGGTCTGTTTACGAAAGAATGACAGGCGGAGCTTTCCAGTCCTTTTGATAGGAAGGTGACAAAATGAAACGTTGCTGTGATGTTTTGCAGCGCGTGGCGTTGGATACATCTTCAGGGCTTTAGTAGAACGCAAGGTGACTAAGTCCAACTTCGAGGCTTACCTGATCCTATCAAGCGCAGCAACGTTTCTTTTCATTGGGGCCCTGGGACATCTGCTAGCCCACTGGTACATAACTCCCCTCAACAGTTATTCCATCTGTGCACCTGCTCAAGTCGTCACAAAACACCCACATTAGTGCACACCACCTTCCGGTGCATCACTGGCAAGCCCTCTACTACTATGCATCGATGGTCAACAGTCAGTACATCACTGCCTGGCTTTATAGTCACAGCACTGCTGCACTTGCCGTGCATTCCACAGGAATGACTTTACTAATGTGCCTTGACCATGTTACTGGCCATTTCCTGATGCAGGTTTGAGCATTCATCCGGGAAAGGTCACTTGGGCTACAGGATTCAAGTCAGAGCTGTCAGACTGCAACTCAACTATGCCTTCGTTGTGGAGCTTTTGAACTACTTGGGGGTCGCCTTTGCAGTCGTCGGTATCAGAGCAGCCTTCCTGTTGTCCACAGCCTCCACCCTCTCTGAGCTAGTTGACGCCCAACAGGGACGTACAACATCCAACAGGGTGAGTCTGCCTGCTCAGTTCTTGAACTGCTTTCCAGCAGAGTGAGTCTGCCTGCTCAGTCCATGATCTGCTCTTTGGGGATACAGATATGTCAATGTTTTGAAGAAGTCCCTGTTCTGTGTCCAATAGGGTGGGATACAGAAACAGCACTGCTTTTCTATTAACGCCTGTCATGCAGTGTGAAATTGCATTCAGCAATGTCAGGCAACTAAACATCAGGCGTTTTGACTTTAGGGAGATATCTTACATGTTTCATGTGTCTGGGCTGCTGTATTGCTGGTTGCACATTACCTGACCTGGCAAGACGCACAAAATTCTAGCTGTGCATGCATCAATGATGCGCTTGTTGTATGTGCACAAGCCATTGACAAGTGTTTAACGCAGCATTTTGCATCTGTTCCTAATATTGAATCTTGTTGTCAAGACAAAACAGGTCTAGCAATTATGGCTGTGCTTGCAGCATCAGCATCAGCTGGAAAGCTCTATTTGTGTGTTGCACTGGAGTGCCTGTGTATGCACAGGAATGTCCTGTA
>JAABUS010006973.1_pt1 | contig 13282 bp, 14 predicted proteins | sample 5560161 | NCBI WGS metagenome assembly JAABUS01 (sample SAMN10711885, study PRJNA513376) | rock metagenome | isolation source: Antarctica rocks | place: Antarctica: Victoria Land, Trio Nunatak nord | collected 2016-01-04 | reverse complement strand
TGAGTCCCATAATGGCGCTGAGATGATTCCTTTTCATAACGTCAGCACCTTATATTGATGCGGCCTCAGGCAGAAATCACCATTATTGATCAAAATCGTCAAGCTCTTCTTAACCAACAATGCCGTATCAAAGATTATCAGACGGAAGCTCAATGGCAACACATCATAGCTTGTCCTGACTTTCAGAAACTCGCGTATCCGTTGCTGTGCGCCACTCCTAGTAATTAGCCACGTACCCTCGCAAGACTAGGATCGCGGTGGTAGGGGCGCGAAGCGACCATCGCTGCATAGCGGCCTTCGTTGCGTAGCGGCTAGATTTAGGAACACTTGACAACACATACCAAGCCAATACGTTGATCTCGCTCTATAGCGCTCTCAGGTTCGGCATGAGGCATTGGAATAGATTGGCCGCGTGGACGCAAGTAAGAGGATGGCTGCACGAAACCAGTTCCCTCGTGACCAGCTGCGCTGACGGGGAGGCTAGCCATTTTCTTCCCCACGGCCGGAAGCGCCCTAGCACTGGTGGCACCTCACAAAATTTGGAGCCGCGGTCTAGACTTGCGGTCAGGAAGGTTACTTTACCTTGGGGAAGAATTTGATCCACTTTAGGGTGGAGGTAGGAGCATGTTCAAAAGTGACGTCGGGATGCATTGTGTGACACGAAGATATTCTCTGCTTCGCTGCGGTTTGCTATTGCGAATCACTTGGAAATTTTATGGGTCTAGCCAAGAGGAGAGGGGCTTATCATGATAAGTGGTTCGCTTCTCAGCCAATCAGATCACGTCATTCGGACTACGGATATCAACACATCAATCAGTGTTGAAGTCTGCTCCGGCGCTCTTCGAAAATCTATACTGTCTCTGTCCTATATTATGCCAATTGGCTTCGAGTCCCACCTCCCGTGCCATTTGTCCCAACCTCCTATCCCCAGACCCGGGTCAGCCAGCACAATTTGCTCCTCCAGATGATCTTTAGCAGTGTCTCGCATCAGACCAATCGCATTCAACGATCCCTGCGTCCCCAAGCCATCTCTCTCTGACCCTGCAGCTTCCAGCACTTGCGTGCGCGATTCTCGCTCCTCAAGAACTTTCCAATAATCGTCCCACAGCCATTGCATTGCCCTCTGCGCTGCGCTTCGCAGATTTGCTAAAGATGGCATGTCTCCGTGCGTTGCCTCATGGCGGATGTCGACGAAGACTGCGGGAAGGCCGATTTGCTGCGCTTTGGCGTACATAGAGACTTTGAATTTGGAGACTTGCTGTGAGTCCAGGAGGCCTGTGACAAAGCTGCAGCCATTAGTCTCGCGGCTATCGGAATTTTGAGTTGCCATATAGACATACCGAGTGATTGCTGTGATATAGGCAGCCTTGATTGCAAAGATCGGCATCTGGTCAACAGGCACTTCGTCTATCAGAACAGCCTCTGTAAGAAGCCATGTTGACTCGACAGCGTGGGGGAGATTGCCACGCAACTTCCATGCAGAGATCTGAAGAATAGTCTATCAGTAAGCAAATATACAGTACTGTATTGAAAGACCGTACTTGATCGCAAGCCTTCCTCCTTAGGTCGGGATTTTGTCGCTCTTCGCTTGACTGCTGGGAAACCAGCCAGTCTCGAACATCCAAAAGTTCGCTATCATTCCGCCAGGGCGTCCAGATAATTTGGACGCCATCTGTCATTGTCTACTACGCATTGTTACCGATGTCTTGAGAAAGGACAGTCGAGGACAGTCTCAGACAGATTGTGCGGGAGATCTGCATTTAGCCTAATATCCAAGGCTGGATTAGATCTTTGACACCGCATGGAGAGGACAAATTATTTGCAATTATATGGATCCAACATTGATGAGGGAAAAAACCTCTAACTTCCGACCTCTCTGAAGCTGCAGAACGAGGTTCTACGGTTACGAAGTCGCTACACAAAATATAGATCAAAGCCTTTTCTATAACATTGTAATAGATTATCTAACTATTAGTCTTGTTGTTGTTGATCCATTCCGAAAGGCGCAAGGTCAGCTCTTCCAGCACCGCCTACGTCCTGCTACGTCCTGCAACGAAAGATCTTGGATCTAAAATTGCTTGTGTAGGTAGACACCAACGATTACAACAACCCACAGCCGACCTTTATAAAGACGAGGTAATATGCCAGTATACCAATGACATACAACAATAGTAACAAGACATCGAATATTCGAGGCTCGTATAGCATGTAACCCAGACTCCCACAGCCACGACTACGCACAACCGGGCGAGGGCAAAAAGGACCACCTCTGATGCTCGGTATTGTAAAGGCCCCTGGAGAGGTCACCGAGCGCAGTCTAAGTCTGGCAACAAGATCTTAATTCTCAGAAGAAGTTTCGGCCCTGAAGCCACACGGGACACTGTTCAAGTATTGCATCAACGCATCATCATCCCTTCTGTCTTCCAGCTCGGTCCGAATAATGGCGTCAACCTTCCAACCAGCAACAAGCCTTTGTCGGGCGGTGGAGCGATATATCCCAAAGCTTCCTCAAAAAGCAAGTCGTTCGCACTGATGAATCCCGAGTAAGTGAAAACTATCTCAAGGAAATTCAAAAATCCGGGGAAGTAAGAATACGTGTTTGTTGGCCTTCGTGACGACCTGCCAAGTTGCCAGCTTAGCGCATAGTGTGGAGGCTTTCCCCACACTCCAACTTAAATTTCCGACCACACCAACTTAATTCGAGGGCGGCGTAAGTGGGTAAGTGCGCTCTTGCAACGACTGAAAGAGAGAGAGCAGCATGCAACGCAGAGCAGGCAGATTCCCGATCTGTATCTGGGGAGTTTTGCTTGCCGTACGTAGGCTGGGTGGTTTTAGGGACATGAAGACTAGTTATCGATTGGTCAAAGCACAGAAGTCATTCAACAAGGCCGATCTTCATTTGCTCATGGATGCGATGCGCTGTTGGTTTGTCAAGGTTTCGGAATAATTGAGGCTCAATAATCTAGTCGAGGGGGTATCTCAGAAGCTATGTACAGAATAGATCCACGCAACTCTTTCGTCGTCTCACATCGTCAAACTCCGCCACAAAGCTACAGCTGATACCTGATCGCCGTTCTTTGAGGCACATGAAAGTGACTTTCCAACATTTCGCAAGCATTGTCGCACCAGCCCTACCTCTCCCTTCTTCAAAACCAGAGAAAACTACCAGTCCCAGGATCTATCGGTTTGGGTTGCGCGTCTTGGTAGCCATGGTTGATGGCGTAATAGTCTGAGTGAAGGCTTTCGGACGCGTATTGGTCGTCGTCGTTGAAGAAGAAGGATTGATTGGAGAGATCGCCATAGGTGGGTGGGTAGAAGGAGGTCTGGATCTCTGGTGGTGCAGAGGTGTGCACAGGGGGAACCTCGTCTATCTCGTCTCCTTCGTCGGTCGAGTAGCCCTCATCTTCTTCGTCGTCTTCGTCGTCATGTGGTGGCTGCCAACCCTCTTCGAGCTTGAGTCCTTTTCCGTCTCTGCTAGGGTATGAGGTAACCGCTGAGTTGAGTGCTGACAGGAAATCGTTGTCATCGTTGTCGTATAATCCGATGCTCACCAGCTCCTGGCTTCCTCTTCTTGCCATTCGCGGCCTTGTGGTGACCTTTAGCTCCTGTGGCTTATTTGCGGGAGGTTGTGTGGGAAGACGATTTGGTGAAGCCTGTACCGCGTGCGAAGCGAGGTATGGCTGAAGCTGGGACCATTGTTGCATTTGATAAGTTGTCGGTGCGTGATCATTATAAGCAGGTGCCTGTAAGGTGTACTGGTACTGAGGCTGTTGTGGAGGATTATAAGCCCCATATGGGTCGTACGTTGGCCCAAGAGCCGTCTCAGCTATTCCATAACCTCCGATCTCCAAGGAAGATTGATCGCACGTTGTCGAAGGAGTGGCAGTTGGAAACCCATAGCCCATTGCAAGAGCGTTCTCGACAGATTGCTGCACTGAAGAAGTTGGCGTCCCCGAGACAGCCAAATTCTCCAGCCCTTCTATAGTGTTTCCCATAGCTGGCTCGCAGGCAGGCACATGTGTGGCCAATGTGTGCAAATGTTCTGAACCAGGATGCCAACTCATTGGTCTTGCAATGGGGATTTGATGTCGAGAGCTATAGTAGTTCCGTAACCTCTGCTCTTGTGTCTGATATGGGCTACATCTCGTGGTATGATTTGCCGTCGTCCTCCTTCGTTGCACATTGTGGGGGCTGTTGTTGGCACTAGTCTGCTTCCTCACTCTTGTTGGGCCCATCCTGCTGCTACCTGACGTGCTACTCGAATGCGTCGAGGATTGGCGAAGTAGTTGTGATCTGGAAAAGCGACTCTGACTCTGGAGCATAGCATCACAGTCTGGTAGAGCCATTGTATAGGAAGGGTCCATAGTGGATGTGCAGAGTGATGAGGGTACAGTGAATCTATACAAAGTCAGGAGTAGTCCCTCGATGACTCTTGTGAAATGAATTACCTTTAGCTATCGGTATGGCGTTTCAAACACAGACATCTTCAGAAGGGTGGAGCATAAGGCAAAGCACGGAAGTGATGAACAAGGTAGTGGATATACGACGAGTATAAAAAGAGGCAAGAGCATGTTGTTATTACGAGACATGGTACAAGGCATTCAAGGGTGCCCCACGGAAGGGTCATCAAGGGGATAGGCCATTAGGGGATAGATAGATTGCCATGAGCGGGAATGCAGGCCTGCATAGCTTCTTGTTTTGAAGTTGGCACAAAGTTAGCTGGAAAGGCCAACGAAAGGTTACTCAGGCCGTTCGGATCATCCTTGTCCATTCCTTCATCCACGCGAAAATACTTTTAGTGAATTGGGTGAGGAGCTAGGCTGGCGGCTGCACGTTCATCACGATGCTTGCGTTCGGGTCTTGGTAAAGTAGGGTTGAAGGATTTTCGGGATAGAACTATAGGAGATGGGAGAGGGGGACGTCAAAACAACATCATGCCACAGCCAAAAGGAGGACAAGACCCAGGCCGCGCCGTTAGCGGCACACGAGGAATTTTCTTATTATTGCGCCGGTGCTTGTGGTTTCATTAGTGTGTGAATCTGATCGGGCTACGAAAAGCGGTCAAGCTAAAAGCTGCAGCTCACCATGCTTACCTTATGCTCCATTCCACGCTTGCGGACGGATGGGCACGCCGCCTCGCTTATGGACTTGCAACCTGGAACGTGTGACAAGCCTACCTTACTGCTAACTATTACCGCAAAGGCAATCAATCACGGCGAAACAAGTCACTTTTTGTCATCTCGCTCCATATCGCCTAATGGTCACGCATTTCAGGACTCCCGTTAATGGTGCTCTGTCCAACCCGCGTCGTGAGTTCATGGCCAATCAAATCGATGTATGGAGGGCCGATCAGCATGAATGTCGTGGCCTAATCATCACATGAGAGTGGGAAGTTCACTATCGAATCTTGCCATCCAACGGTCCAACCACCTCATGATGGTTCCGAGATCATGCTATGTTCGGCTCCAAGTGACCACTGGTGATCACTGGTGTCCCTCGGTTTTGGCTTAAGACGCCCAAGAGTCAAGGCTCGGAGGCATCATTTACGGTTTGCAGGGACTATCCAAAGAGGCTCGCTATTGGCTACCCGTCAATTATTGTTTCGCAACATTTCGCAGACGACTAGTGGTCAGCATAAAGTTCCTTCGTCCTGCACCAGCCTCAAGGATGATGGGCAAGGACGCGGACGTAGTGGCGCCAATAGCTTATTAAGGCATCTCGGGCTGAGGGGCCAGCAGGGTCCTGCGCACAATGATTGCCGATAAAGTAAGTAGCCTTTGATACATACCCCGCCACAGAATCTCAGCTTGCCGCGCCTCAATTACAACCACCCTCCCTTCTAGCGGTGCCTTGCCTGCAAGGAGCTACAGTTGCGATGGACGTAATATGGGGAAAACGCAGGGATGGAAGGCCTCGACTACCATAGAGCCCGCAAATCTACTCAGCGCACTAAAATATATGAAAGGCCAGCTTCATAGTTCCCGTTGATCAACGCTTCGCGAAGGAATGCCATACGTTGCAAATCCTAAACGACTTTCGCGCCTCGCTCGAATTGGTATCACCATTCTTAGTCCTTTCCCGCTCTGATAAAGTACGATCAACGAGTATGCGTCATCCCAGCCGCACACACCCACACTTTCCGACTTTTGGTCTTGCGCCTACAACTAAAAGGCCAGGACCACGGCAGCTCGCGCCCGAGGCAAACAGTTCTTGAATCTGGAAGTGCTTACCGCATGATGCAGATGATGCAGCCCACTATCTTCCCAAGTCTCCAATCAGCCGGTGTTCCAGGTTCTTTCCAACCACAGACTTCTGTCAATGTTGCTTTTCTGGATCCGCTTGATCCCAGCAAAAGCAATGCTTCAGGGTTAAGGTGCAGTAGCGACTTCAAGAAATCCTCCGAGGCCACTTTTTCAAGCCTAAGCCTTTGTGGAACAGGTTTGTGGCTATCTAGAGGGAGTGGTGCGAAGCGGCACACGCAATCCTCCAGGCTCAGATTAGAAAAAGAATAACGAACACCTCCACCAGGCTTCGCGTCGTGTTCGTCGGCTTTGACCGGATGGTACATAAGGAGACTTCTTCGAAAAAGTACTTCGTTGAGGAGAAGAAAATTCCTTGGGGCGCTACCACAATCTGCTTAATTATCATTCGGCACTAGCTTTCCCCGCCACCCCGGTATCACCGCATATGAAAACGATATTGCTCATTCCTAAAGTACTTTACTGAGCATCGATGTACGGAGAATTTCGCCGACGCACTGACAGGATTGCACGGGAAGAAGTGATCATCCCACACAGCTGACATGCGACAGACAATGACTCCTGCCTCACGCAGCAGGAGTGCATGACCGAATATGGCGCTTACAACCCTACAGGAATGAGGTTTCAAAATGCACAGCCCCTTGAGGCAAACAATCTTTATCCAAGGTTTCTTCGACTCTAGCCTCCACATGCAGCCTTCCACCTTGCTGATTTGTATCCGACTCGGGCTTTTACAAGAGAGCGTCCCGATTTGTCGGCTAAGAAGGACTTGGTCGCCATGTATATGCAGCATATCAAACATCTCTTTGGATGCTTACAGGCCGCATCAAGTGATCATATTCGGCTTATGGCGCATGTAAGAGAAACACTGCGAATGGTAGACCGAACAAGTCCCTCATACAGGACTTTCGCAAGTCAACTCCGCGTATCATGCAGTCAGCACTAGCTTCGATGTATCAACATCATTTATTGTATCACTATGCTTTGCTCAACAACCTCAACGCCCAGACTTGCTCTTTTTGCCAGTAGCGCATATGTATTGCGAATCGAAGATTCACTCCCTCGACCCCCAAACTCGTTGACGCTAGTGGCAGATCTTCGGCATCAATGGGTAGCGGCGGAAGTGACCGCATATCTCGATGCTCCAAGTCGACACAACAAGCACCCCTCGATTATGCAAGACGGAGCTCCAGCCCAAATGGACTTCTTCAATCTCCCCTCTCCCGAAGCTAACACACACCGTGATGAGGTAAGACGCTAAAATTGAGGCAACACGAAAATCATGCTCCGCAAGCTGAATGTATCGATGTAGCCTTGCAGCGAGTCCAGCGCCAGCGACTCCGAGTATCAGCACGCCCTCGAGGTCCGTCGCCCCTACTGCCGGCATTCCAGCGCCAATTGCACACGCTGAGGTGTACAAGTAGGTGGTTTTCGACACCGATGATGCCCACCGCCGCAGATCTTCCCTTGTAACCGACAATCCTGAACTGGGCAAGAAAGCTGCCAAGAGAAAAGAGGATACAGCATGTTTTGTCCACCACCTGCTTGAGAGGGAAAGAAAGATTAGACAAAGGCCTGCGGGTCACCTTCAGGATATTGACGAAGATACGAAGGCCGATAAGGGGACTGGGAATGGAAATGGCAAGCCTACGCATTCTAGATTGCTCACTAAGAGGCAATTGTCGGATATGGCGTGGGGTGTCAGGGAGCTATCGAAGAGATTGGGCGGTGTGCGGTTGAAACTGAAGGTCAAGACGGTGTTTTTGTTGACGAAGGCGCATGATGAGGGGCTTATTGGATATACAAGCGAGGTTGTGGAGTGGTTGCTTTCGAAGGATAGGAAAACACCATACATTGTGTAAGCATATCTGGGAAAATGGAGGAGAGAACAGCGGCTGATGTGCTGTAGATACGTTGAAGATACGCTCGAACACAACAAGACCTTTGCTGCGAAAAGTATTGTCGCGAAAGATCCATCAAGAGAGGGCCGATTGAAATATTGGAATAACGAGCTTTGCGCGAAACACCCCCTTACCTTTGACTTCGTCGTAACGGTACTTGACTCCAGCCTCCCCCATCAACAAAGCTGACTTAGACAAAGCTCGGCGGCGACGGTACCCTCCTCTACGCCAGCTGGCTCTTCCAACGAATCGTACCCCCAGTCCTCTCCTTCGCCCTCGGCTCCCTCGGTTTCCTCACCAAATTCGATTACTCAGGCTTCCGCGAGACTCTAACCACAGCCTTCACCGACGGCGTCACCGTAAGCTTGCGGTTGCGCTTCGAGGGCACGGTCATGAGATCTCAAAATAAGGGCGCAGATCGTGATCTGGTTGAGGAGCTGATAGGCGAGGAGGCTGAGAACGATTACATGCACGAACCAGACGGTTCGCATGAGATATTGAATGATATCGTCGTTGACAGGGGACCTAATCCCAGTATGCCACATAATCCCCAAGCCAAAGTTAAGATCATGCTGATGTATTCTTCCCAGCAATGTCAGCTATCGAGATCTTTGGCGACGACGAGCACTTTACCACCGTCCAAGCCGACGGCGTCTGCGTCGCCACCCCAACTGGGTCCACAGCCTATAATCTGGCAGCCGGGGGCTCCCTCTGCCACCCCGAAAACCCCGTCATCCTCGTAACCGCAATCTGCGCACACACCCTCTCCTTCCGTCCCATAATTCTTCCCGACACGATAGTGCTACGCGTAGGCGTACCTTACGACGCTCGGTCTTCCTCTTGGGCGAGCTTTGATGGTAGGCAGCGGGTGGAATTGTGTCCAGGTGACTATGTGACGATAAGTGCGAGCAGGTATCCGTTTGCGAATGTGATGCAGCAGGGGAGACGGAGTGAGGATTGGGTCAATAGTATCAGTAGGACGTTGAATTGGAATTCGAGACAGAAGCAGAAGAGTTTTAAGGAGTGGTCGAAGGAAAATGATGTCAAAAATGACGAGAAGAATGACACGAGTGTGACTTAGAATAAAAATAAATGAATACATTATTGATACTTTGCTCTCATAGCAGCTCCTCCCCTAATCGGGAGTAGCTGTTCATTGATCCACCCCCCGTCCACGCTACAGAGGATAGCGAGCACGCGAGAGACATCCTGAGGCATCGCGGCACGCTTGAGAGGACTGATGCCCCGGCTGGAACCGGTGATGAGGGCGACTTGATTGGAGAGGAGGGTGGTTGAGGGGGTGGATGGTTGGATGGACACTGTAAGGTGGCGCTCGATTGGATTGAGTTGGAGGGGGTGGATTTTTGGGAGGTGAGTTGGCAGATTGTATGGCTTCGAAATTGGGTGAAGGTCTCAATGAAAGAAAATTGTGGTGTGAAAATAGTTATCCTTCAGCAGACATTCGAAAGGCTTATATATCTCCACTTTGCAACGCAGCAGGCCCAATTACCTCGCACTTTCCACAAAGCGAGTCAATGCGTTTCCGCCTCCATGTCTACAGATCTTCGTGTCTGCTACATCATAGACGTGTTACTCGGAACGAGTTAACCGTCGATTTCGAGAAGATGTACGCTCTCGATCATCTCGGACGCTGGTAGGCGCAAAACTAAATTTGAGGCTATTCATGCAGGCCAGGAAGCGCCGAATACAGCGATAAGGACCCGAATGACGCGAACGCCTTGCGTATAGAAGAGAAGGGATATTTCGTTAGATTTCAATCGCGATATGGGCGCGGGATGTTAGTCCGATGAGGTTGGCGAGGGTGTCAAAGTTTCCCAGCTGCAGCCATGTCATTTAGCAAGTTCTGCAGACTTTGGCTCTTTGAAGTATACCTTCACTTATCGGTACTATGACTCCTTTTTGTATTGGCAATCTAGTTTCTCGCGAACAAGTTGCCAGGGTGAAAGCATCGTTTAGCCACGTCAGTCTAGCCATGCAACTTCCAGGCCCAATAATTGGGCTGCATTTTCACCCAATATCAGCCTACTCCCACTACCGTCCTGCGCTCCAGTCGCAGCATCAATGTTCGTCTTGACGCTCGCCCACTCTACCTTGCCCTCTTCCAAAGGTGGGAAGAACGGATGGTCAGTTCCGAATAACACCTTTTCTTTGCCCACACGCTCAACAGCAGCCTTGACGCTTGTCTCAGAGTATACTACAGCATCCAGCCAGACATTTTCCTGCAGGACCAGATCCAATGTCTTCTTTGGCCCTCGGTTGCCATTGGACTGAGCTGGGAAATGTCGCTCATGCTGTACGCAGCTGTCAACACGACCAGCGAGGAATGGTATGGTACCACCGGCGTGTGCAATTAAAACCTTCAGCTTTGGGAAGCGATCGAAGACTCCGCTCAGCCACATCCTTGTGAAAGCGATTGTCGTCTCCATTGGGAAGCCTAAGCTCAGGGGTAATACATGCCCATATTCGCTCGCTCTAGGGCCGTAGACCGATGCTGGGAGGCCGTAATGGGGGTGCAAGAATATAAGCCGCTGCTCTTCTTCGAGTGCGGCATAGATGGAGTCGAGATTAGGATCGTCCAACCCTGAGCCAAGGCCTGTTGTGCCAATTATGACACCTTTGATATGCAGATGGGGTTTTATGCGGTGGATCTCAGCCACGACGTCTGAGGGTTTGGCTGATAGCGGTAGGGTCGCGAAGGCGTATATTCTCCCATGGTTCTGAGCACATATCTGCTCTAGCTCGTTGTTGATCCTGTGTGCCCATTCCGGTCCATCTTTAGGACTCAGGAAGTCCAGCCATGGATTGGCGAGAGATATCACAGAAGTGTTCATTTTGTGGTTATCCATGAATTGCAGCTTCTTGTTGACCGAAGAGTAGGAGGCATCTATTGGTCTTCCCCTTGACTCTGGCGGAAGAGAGGGATCGTTGTCTGAGGGAAGAATGATGAGACGTGGAGGCGCCGATCCCTCAGGGAGATCGAGAAGAAAGGGAACCTCGGTCCGGGAGCGTAGAAGGGAGAGGTAACTTGGTGGGTAGATGTGAGTGTGAATATCCACGACTGTGGATTTGGAGGCCATTGTGAGATGGGTTGAACGAATTTAGGCCTAGACCGAAGATAGACTGCAGTCACTGATAGGAAATCAGGCTCATGCGTCTTGAGTCCAACTAAATGGTCAGCCTATTTTCAGCAGTACATGCATCAACATATGTGTATAGACGCTTGCAAACATGCAAAGCCGTGCCTGGCAACCACGATGCTTCCTGCAGGCGACCCCTCACCGGGCCCAGCCAAACGTGGCACGATAAGCGCAACTCTCTTATCGATGCCCTCCAGCCTAGTCATTGTCTGTCTTTGAAATTCGAACGAATGTATACCATCTCATCGAGTTTATCCCTTTCAGTTGCTTGATAGAAATCCATCAGCTTGTCCTCGACATCAGCCATGGCACCTACCGCGACAGAACCAACAGCAGCGCCTATCTCCGAATCCGAGCTTCCAATTCCCGTCTGTCCTCTTATAGTCCCGCTCTTGTATCTTCGCTGACCACAGTCAGCTCGTCTCCCTAGAAACGCTTCTCACATCCTCGCCTAAAACCATCGAAACTTCTCAAGCTCTTCTTTCCGCCTTTCGTACCTCGGGTTTCCTATACCTCACTGACTACTCTTCGCTGATCCCTCCATCTCTTGTTCATTCAGTATTCACCCAATCAGCCAAGTTCTTCGCTCGTCCTGATACCCAGAAGGACGGGTTAGCCTGGACAACGGCTCGTTCGAACCGAGGCTATGTTTGTATGGGTCGTGAAAAGGTCAGTCAAGGTAAAACCCAAGAAGAAGTGGCAAAGGAAAGAGAAGGAGGCGGAGAGGACTTGAAAGAGAGCTTCGAAATCGGACGAGAAGGAGAGGAAGGCCATCCGAATCAATGGCCGGATAGACTCGATAAGGAGGGAGCTGAGTTCCGATTAACAATGGAAGGTTTTTTCGAGAAGTGTAAGGAAGTACATGCTGTGCTCATGCGTGGTATCGCTCTTGGTATGGGCTTGTATGCAGATTTCTTTGACGATTTTGTGGTAAATGGCGACAACACGTTGAGGTTGCTGCATTATCCTGCTGTGTCAGCCGAAGGCTTCGAAGGCGGAAAGAGATTGAGGGCTGGTGCACATAGCGACTATGGTAGTGTGACATTACTATTCCAAGATCAAAGAGGGGGATTGCAGGTTGAAAGGCCCGGGGGCAAGGGAGGTTGGCTCGATGTCACCCCAAGAGAGGGGACGATCGTGGTCAACGCAGGCGACTTGCTCGCGAGATGGAGCAATGACATGATCCGAAGCACAAAGCATCGAGTGGTGGAGCCTCCGTTGAAGGGTACAGAGCAGGAAGAAGGGCATCCTCCAAGGTATTCTGTTGCGTACTTCTGCAACCCCGATTTCAACCGATGGATTGAGGCATTGCCGGGCACATGGGAGGATGAAGAGGGCGGGAAGAAGTATGAGGGTATCAATAGTGGCGACTACCTCGTCCAGAGGTTGAGCGCGACCTATTGAGGAAGAGGTTTGAGCCTCTGTAGAGCGTTCATCCTGAACCCACTTGGACACCGAACTTTTCTTTAGTCAGAAGACCACTCCTCCAGAATAGAATATATCCATAGCAGCTTCCTGATTAGCTCAAGCACGCATACAGCAATAGTAGATTCCCGATAGCCTCGTCGACTGTAAGAAGAGCGCTGTTTATTCTGGTCATGCTCCTGGGTCGTAGAAGAGAAGAGACTAGGCATCAACCTTCCTGAGCCTCGGTCCCAAGGCATATATATGTCATGCTGATGTAGGAAGTAGACTATGAAAGCTTCCCAGAACAATGAAATACAAATGTTGGCGAGCAGCCATCTCGGAGGCATAGTCAACATCGACTTTTTTGTTGCAGTGCCAAGATATCTATGAAGTGACTAAGCAAGATTTAGCGTGTGCAAAAAGGTGTAAAGTAGAATCCTTGGCATTTTTAATTTTTTTGTTTTCCCCCACCACAGCCCCACCACCGGTACTAACTCTATAAATAACTCTTCTGATTTACTTATATTATATAAGTAGATAGCTCTATTCAAGGCGA
>JAABUS010006972.1_pt1 | contig 13287 bp, 3 predicted proteins | sample 5560161 | NCBI WGS metagenome assembly JAABUS01 (sample SAMN10711885, study PRJNA513376) | rock metagenome | isolation source: Antarctica rocks | place: Antarctica: Victoria Land, Trio Nunatak nord | collected 2016-01-04 | reverse complement strand
TGTCTGGGCTTGTGAGTTTTCAAACATCTTCAAGTCACAACCACCTACCAACAACGACGCCCGCCCGCAAGAACAAGCAGCTCAAGTATCAACAGTAGCAGCATCCTCATTCTCAGGTAAGAAGATGGTTAGGCTTTGCTATACTGCACACTAATTATTCAAAGAAGCTCGATACCATTATGTCTGCACCATGGACCGCCGAAGAGTCAGCCCGTTTTCAGGCGGTGAACCCTTCTTCCCCTGATGATATTGATGTTCAGCTCTTCCCAGACCGCACACCTGATGAGCTATGCGATGCATGGGCAGCCCATGTGCTATTAGACCTTGCTGCAGGGGCCATGCAACGACGTCCACGGTTTTATGATGTTCCAGCGCACAATTCGATCTTCTAAAGCATGCAGTCTTGGGCGCAAAGACCATAACAACCATGTGCTCAGGCAGCGCGAGCCCAATACTCAGTCTTGATCTAACAGACGAAAGTAAGCTACTCGAATCAACTTTCTGATGGGGGCCTTGCTACTAGCTTGCAGTGTTGGTTGGAAATCATAATTGACCGGAGAGAAATTGCCTTTGTCGAACTTTGTTGGCAAATTGAGAAAGATAGAAAGAGTCTAGCGCTTCCATTCTACCATGCCTTCAGCGCAGATATCGTCCCAAAATAACAGTCTCACATCCAGCTAAATTTCGATCAACAATTGATCTGATAGTATCGGTAATTTGGACAGTCTTCATAATTACCAAATGTAGGGCTGGAACCCAAGTTAGACATTTTCAAGACAATACCGCGTAAGTCTAAAATCAAATTTTTACCGTGAACCATACTAAGGCTTTGAATAAGCACATAGTGTTGAGCAAGCACTACATCCTCACACTACGTTTTTATGACGCTTTCAGCGTGGAGCTTCAGTCGGAGCTCTCAGATAGAATGGGGTGGGGCCAGAGGAGCTGGGATTAAAACAAGGGAATCGCTAGTGGCTAAGCTGAGTAAGGTTCTCAAGGGAGTTCCATTCGTAGGGAGCGTTACTTTAGCCAATATCCATATGTTTTATCTTCTTGAAGACCAAAATGTGCCGAAGATGAAGCCAGATGAGAGCCAATTGATAGATCTTCGATAGAGTCTCTACGAACAGAGCCGAAATCTGATCGTCGAAGGTTGAAGAGATTTCAAGGATACTCCTTCTGGTCCTAACAAGAATTCAAAGATTGCTGCTTGTTGCAGACCCATGACAAATGAAATTTTCGCCAAAGCGCTCTAATTGAGTGTAGACTTATCTTGCTCCTTTCCCCAAATCATTGGGTAGAGCTACGTTTTGTACTGTTCTCAAAGATGTTAGCGGGCCCACAACAAACCTGTACACTAAGGCGTGTCCAAGCCCAAGTACCTCATCCATCGACAGCGACCGTCATCATCGACGCTGAATATCCAGAGTCTACCATATTTTCGTTTCTTCATTCTTTGAACACGCCTAGGACAAGAGCAACCCCGCGGTTACTCTTCGTTCGATATCTATCCCTTGAGATCCGATGATTGCGAGATGGAGTCCATGGGCTTCGAGATTCACAACTTCATTGGACATGCCGACCGAGATCATTGCGAGATCGCCAAGTACCTCCTCGACTTTGATCACGCACGCCTCCGTATCACCTGCACACTCCTCTACAACCAGTGTGGTCCTGCTCTCCCACTCGGTGAACAAGGTATATTTTCTTTCCTGATCCTTCTTACCCTATTCCTCATATTCCAGCCTTCCAGAACATCTCACTAATACTGTGCAGTCTACTTCATATTCAACAAAGCGTATGATACTTGCCACCGACCGACTCATTACCCTGAGCTCCTCCTCCTATACACATCATGCATGAAGCACCTACCATGATCCAGATTGTCAGACTCCAAGTCCAACAAGGCCCGTGAAGCAGATTCATCTATTTATCGGCTGCAAGGACGCATTGGTTTGTCGTACGAATGGCTGGAAAGCGTATCCAGGTCGTAGTGTTGGTTCCTTCAGCGGATCCCCTGCTGAGAGTGTTCTTTGGCAATGCAAGAATGCTCCTTGCGCGCCCTCCCGATTTAGTGTCGTCGGCTGACGAAGATGCCATTCTCGACCAATGTGGCAGTGTGCCTCATATCGACAAGAGCCGGTGGATATTGATTAGATCTGCTCGGTGCCAATCGAGCCGTAATATAGATGAAAGCGAAGGCCAGGTACGCCTCCGCATGCACTGAGTACCCACAGATCTCAACGTGATGACAGTCGATGCCTGTTAAGCTCGAGTATTCGATTTCGTGATTCTGGACACAGTCACACTTGGGGCATGAAGACAGGTCCGTGGACTGAAACCTCTCAGTCTGACCAGCACTGCTCCTGTTGGAATGGGAGGAACGACAGGTTGATTATCTATGAAGGGAGCGGTCTATTTATGCTTGTTCGGCTAATCCACAGGGCTGAGTGTTGAACACTTCAACAGCTTCTATGAGGAGTTCGCTTGACTCCTGGAGCGATCACGATATCTCGATATATTTCAAGATGATTCAGGCCATCAACTCAGTCCGGCTACTGTTCCAGATGCGTCGAAGGAATCCATGACAAAGATGTTTCCCGAGATCATGGCTCGCGTCCCGAACCTTCAATTCTTTGAGCGGCACAACTCCGAGGCGCCCGCAGTCCAAACATTCGTCTTTGTGGTTGACGTCGCCGATGAGAGCAGACAAAAATTGACATCGACATAGCGAGGAAGTGCGGACCAAAGGCTCCGTTTGGGTTGCGTTCATGGACCTGAAGGGGGTGCTCTACGACTTCGCGAAGAGTTGAGTGTAGAACAGAATCGGCTGCTTGGGACACTTCCATGGACCTGGAGAAGGCGCACCATAAAGTTGAGGATGAGACCGAAAAGAGGCTCTTGCAAACCTTGCTCGCAGAGCCTTCTCGACAAGGCCTAACGGCTGGGCTGGGACGATGTCCTGCTTTTTGTGGGGGCTACTGGAGCGGTTTCGTGGCCTGGCATAGAGACCGCCAACCAGAATGACCTGGATATTGTCAAATGGTTTTGTTCTCAAGCTGGCGTAACCTCTGCAGACCTCAGCAAGGGTACTGCACTACCTCCTGTTGCTCCTTTACACCCATCCCAATCGAGCAAAAGCCTTGGTATTATTGACGGCCTTGTCGTTGCAATAATCAGCATTCTATTCATTACTGAAGGCCGCCTAATCGCACGTTATATATTACCATAACGTGTTTAAAGCCGGCTTGGATGATGCTTTCATTGTTCTGGGAGCAGATGCAGTGGTCTCGCGGCTTGGCAAAGAGATTACGATGGTGTCGAAAGGAGGCGTGGGACAGCATATTTACAACATCAGCTAACCCTCTTTTCCGCCATATCCTTTTACCACGCGATTTTCTCCTCCGGACCACCTTCTTGTGTAGCCCTTGAGCGGCAGATGCTACAATTCATTCAACGCTTCGAGGACTTCCCTGCGGATCGCCATCACATCGGTGAAAAGATAATGTCGGCTTCAGCAGATGCACCCACGGTAGGCTTCTGGCACCCACAATCTCCATGAATTTCCATCATGGCTCCGATAGAGGGAACCCTCCGAAATTCGAGAGGAGCCAAGTAGCAGTGGCCTACTGGCTACCAAACTCCGTCATGAACTCAGCCATCGTCCACAGTCAATGGAAAACGCACGCGAATTCTTACCGTGAGCACTTACGCAGTATCGACATATTGGAAGAGAGAACAAGACAGGCCGACAAGGATCGGTCAATGAGCACTGCATTCGTTACTTGTACCATCCAGTAATTTCGAATCTATTTTCGACAAACGGCGGTGACTACTTCAATCGCCCAACGCCAGAGCAATTGGGGGCGGTGCAGCGCGTGCCCACGTGAGCTGGTTGCATGCCTAGAATCTGGGGACGTATAGAAACGAGATTATGGATGACCTGGAGGCGAGCAAGTACAGCATATTAGGGGCGCTCTCACTTTTTGTAATGGATTGACGAGTGCTGCTGCTTTGACATTTCCCCTTTGTGTTACTTCTGGCGGTATGCATTGAATTCAGTGGTCAGGAAAGGATTATATCAGAGACAATTGGGAGCAATGGCCATGATCGAGAGATTATGATGCGTCCCGACTCTGTGGCTCAATGGCAGCAAGAGTGTAACATTTACTTGGGCTTAGTCGCTAGAAAGTACCCATTTTTAAGAATATTGTCTAATTGACCTCGGTCTGATGAGCTTCGAAGTCTTCCTGGATGTAAACTGCGAACATGTAGTCGCCAGCTCTTCTATCAGAGAAACATCATGTGGAGACCTTTTGAGCATCGATTGTTCACCATGTGAAAGTTTCATTCACCATTAGCAACAGACAGTTCGGAAGAGGTCGTCAGCTGTAGATACCAAGAGTATCTTTTGTTGCATTTTGAGAATGAATTGCCGTTCAGGAACAGTGATGGCTCACCACCAAATGTTTCAAGTCGCAAGTGTTACCGGCTAGAATAATGACCAAGTCTCAACTTCTCAGGCGACTTGTTTCGTCTCGGCGCAGCGCCAAGCCCAGTAGCTCGCGATCTGAAGTCACTTATATGTGCGCGACCAGATTCACTTCTACTAGGGCAACACACGGCGCAGCGATTCGGATTCTCTAAATGCATTTCTAAGCTGCACTAGGGGTGGAAGAAGGGGGACTTGTTATCTTTATTTCTAGTTCTACAGTCTCTAGCTCGCCGGAGGGAGTATAGCTTTAGTTAAAGGTTAGCTCTTCTAGCGTCGCCTTCACCGGGATCAACCTTTACTCTATACTATTATATTACAAAGTATAGTTCGTGTAAATAGATTATTGAAGTGCACCGATCCCGGTTTATATAGTGACTACTAGTTCCTAGATATCGACAAACCCAGCTAGCAAGATATTAGCACGCTCTACTCATCGGTATCCTATTCAGAGCCAGTCAACAACCTTATACTATCACCCGGTATTAGCGTTCTTAGTATAGGATAGGTAACGCGCCGGATAATTAGTATATTCCTATTAATATATTTTCATCGGGGCGGTATTAGGTGAGTATATTACTCGGTTATCTTTATATTAAAAGATCGGATATATTTATATCCGACCCGATTACGTAAATCTTATAATCGATAATTAATTAGAGACAGCGGACCTTCTCGATATAAAGATTGAAAAATAACCGAGGTTTCTCTTCCCTTAAAATTCTTTTTAAGGGTAGATTTATAACTAGAATCTAAACTAACTCCTAATAAATTATAAATTAAATACGAAAAAATCTATTATATTCCGAATTTATTTATTATGATATTATTTAGTAATACTCTCCTAGATAATTTCTATTAATTTAATATAAAGTAAGAAAATAATACGACTTTAATATAAAAAATTAAAGTTAAAATAAAGGGCCTAGTTATTTAAAAGTTTAAAACTTAATTAAATATAATCGAATAAAATAAAATAGAAGTAGTTCTTAATATATAAATTAATAACGAATAAATAATAATTTAAGAAAGGGAATTAAATTATAATCTAATATTAATTTAATAAAAATTTATTAGTTATTAAATAATTATACTTTTATAACTTAAATCGAGGCTCGCGGATTATTCGTTAATAAATTTATTAATATATACGATATTCCCGAGTATCTTAAAACGGCGAAAGATAGTATTAAATATATTATTAATATTTATAATCTCTATCTAGATTATATTATTAATCGAATTTATTTAATAAATAAAGTTATTAATTAAATTAAATCTATTACTAATATATTATAAATAGGTTTAATATTACTATTATATTACGTCTCGTATAAACGCTAAATTAGAATTCTTAGATAACGTTAATTACTATCGTAAATAATTATATTATAATAGTATAAAGTATTACTAATATCTTATAAACGAATTACGAATAGAATTTTATTCTCGCGTTATTAAATATAACTAGGAACGGATCTAGTATAAATTTAAAATATTAAAATCGGATTATTTTTCTATTCGAAAGTAACGTTAAAGAGAAACGGTTAGGTAAAACTAATTAAATTAATTATTAAACGATTTCTATTTTTTTAATAAGAAATAAGTATTACTACGGGTTTATATAATAGTACTAGGAAAGAGCCCGATACTCTGTAAAATACCTAATATATAATTTAATTCTAAAGTAGACTAAAGTAGTAAATCTAATTTATTAAGAAAAGATTATAATTCTATTATTAATTTATATAATAGATATATATTAACCGGCCTAAATATTAAATCCAATATTATAACTTTATTATATCGACTAAAGCCGACTATTTTAGACCGTTCAAGATTTAATAAATTAATAAAAAGGTTAATATAGTATTCCTATTAAATTTATATAAATAATATAAATATACCGGGACTCCTAAACCATACTAGATTATAAAAAAAAATAGTACTAGGCGGAAGGGTTACGGTAATCTCTTCTATATTTATTCTAAATTAATTATAAATCTATTATTAATTAATTCTAGGGGTCACTTATTTTTAGGGTTATAAACTAATTATTAAAACTATTTATAAAATAGTTTTTAACTAGATTATTCCTAAAAATCTAGTTAGAATACTATTCGTTATTTTTATCTTTTATAGTATTTATATATATCCCCCTCCTTTATTAAGTACGCCGCTAGAGGAATTAATAAAAGGGGTTCTTTAAATAATTAAACGAATAAATATATACCCTAATATTAAAAATATATAAATAATTTAATTATAATTAATTAAAAAGTTATTATTAATAAATCTAGCGAAATTTCTAATAAGCCCCGAATTAGTATAATTCTATCGGTTTTATTAAAAAATTAATATTAATACCCTATATTATAACTTCGTAAATATAAATCGCTTCGCGGTAATAATTTATAAAAAGTATCTTCTATATTATCTTAACGGTCGGGATATTAAAAGGGTAATATACGAATATACTTTATATCACTCGGGAAAAGATTCGTAATATATTTAAAATATTTATATTTAGGGGAATAATTTAATAGTAATCTATTTTCTTTAAAAATAAACGACTTTCCTTTTCGAATAAACTTCTTTCGAGGTTAATATATTATTTAAACGGATTAAAAATACTAATTTAAACGAGGTAATATTTATATAATATATTAAAAGATTAGGTAAAAATAAGTCGTTAAGAATTTTAATTCGAAATTAATTACTAATTTATTTATAATATATTATAAATATAATATTCGGCCGAGTCTATATCTCTATATAAACTACCCTTATATATCGGGATTTATTCACTCGGTTTTTCGGCCTTATCGAGCGACGAACGGGTAGAAAGGTTAAATAGGATTATATTTATTTTTCGTTAATAATATTTTAAGGGATCGTAATAAATATAAACCCGAAATAAATATCCGGTAAACCTACGAGTTAATTTATTAAAATTATATTACTAATTAATTATAAAAGGATTCGGTTATTATTTTATATCTATTAATACTTTTACCTCTAAACGTTTTTAGTAGACTTAAATGAAATCTATAATCGTCTACTATTAAGTTTATTTTAAACGAGGTATCGACCGGGTAACCGGTATTACGGGATATAAATTTAATTCGATCCACGCGTAGATAAATATTATTTTAACGGCGGAAAATTAAGAATAATACTTTAAAATCCTCGAATAAATAAAGAGTACGTAATTAAATATAAACTTATTTATAATAGATTTCTAATCTATTATAATAGCCTAGGATAGGAGGACTAAGGTTATTAATTAAATTAAATATAAAGAATACGTATATATCGCCGTAGGCTTAAATTAGTACTATACTTTAATAAAGCGAGAATATTTTAATTTAACTCGAGATTACGGAAATATTAATAAATCTAGTTATTATAAAGATAATACTTTAAATATAGGATTACCTTTTTTATAGAGGATTCTTTAGTAAATTATTCTAAATTCATAATTAATTTATTATTAATTAATTAATATTAAAATATTTAATGGCTACGAGTTTAATTAACGAGATATAAATTAAATAAAAACTAAAGAATTATTTAATATTCGTTATAATTATCGTTATAATAATATATAATCGAGAATAATAGCCTCCCTAAATCGAAACGGTAAATCTAATCTATTTTAAAGAAATTAGATATTAATTACTAATTAATCCCGCGTAGAGAAAAATCATACTCGTTAGGAATAATAGCGTGAAGAGGAAGTCTAAGAAATAATTATTAAACGATTACGTAATAATCGCGGTAATCGATTAGCCTCTTAAATAAAACTAATCGATTAAGACGAAGATTTCGACTTCGAAATAAAATTAAATATCTCTTCTTCGGGTTCGGTACCTAGTAGGGTAAAAGTACCTCGTTAATAAACTAACTTTAATAAATTACTAAAAGATTCGTAATCTATTAGAAATTTATTATTATTTAATTCGGCTAGGACTAAATTATTAATATCTTCGGAATCGATTTCTTAAATCTTTTTTAATTAGGAGTTAAGTTTATTATTACTCGCCGTAAAAGATTTAAATTTATTATAATAAACCTTTATAAACTAATAATTATTCGTATAAAACTAGGCTTAATAGGCTTAAATATTAGAAAATTAAATATTAGAAAATAAACGGAAGCGATAGGAGTTTAAGAAAATATAATTAAATATTATAAAAAGAAAGAGGGCGTTAGGGCTAGATATTAATTTCGATTTAAAAATCGATTAATAATCTATTACTATTCTATTTATAATAGATTCTAATTTTATTATAGGGATAGTAAAGGTTCTTTTAATTTTTCCCCGTAGATTTTAAAATCTTTAATAAAGACGACGAAAACCTCTCTAAATAATTAATAATAAATTTTAAATTAATTAAAAAAGATTTATTATTATTATCCTCTCGATATTTATCCGAAGATCTTCTACGACGGTTATTATAATATAGTATTTAATAATATTTCCGGATATAAGATCGAAGAGTAGAGGTAAAGGAAAAAGATTTCTAAAAAAATTAATAAAGAATTATAAATAAATTAAGGATATTTATTTTTATAGGATATATTTCTTCCTAGATAAGATTAGGGTTTTTTTTATTACTCGTAGATTATTAATATATTATTAGATTAAAGCGATAAAAAACCTCGCCGTTAATAACGAATACACCGAAGTCCTATTAAATAATTAGTATTTAATTAATAATTATTTTAGGTTCCTATTTATATTAATATAAAAATATGAAAAGTCGTCGGGTTTAATTTTATAGCTCGAGTAACGTTTATAAACCTAAGAATTAATTAGCGATTAATTCCTAATAAATTAAAAAGATATTAACCGCGGATTCTATTATCTTCGCCCTTAATAGTAATAAAAGAAAAAGAATTCTTATAGAGGTTTATATATTAGAAGAGAGAGTTATTATATTACTTTAATTTATAGGATAAATAAGTTATAATCTAGCGAAGGGAGAAAGGATTATTAACTAATTATAAATAATACTAATCGATTAGCCGAGTATTTTATTATCCTCGTTATTAAGTTTTATATTATCTTCCTCTTTATTAGAAGTCGTAGAGGGCGTAGCGCTCCTTAAGATCTCATTTTTATAATAAAAAAATTAAAAATATTAATACTCCGGACGGACGAAGTATTCTAGGTAAATAAATTAATAACTATTTATTAATTAAATAAGGTAGAATTTATTATCTTCTCCTATATTTTTATATAGCCGATATCGCGCTTTTAATAAAATTTTTAAAATACGTCGTACTTTAGTAATATTAAGCTAAACTAATAATTAATTAATTAATAATAAATTATTAAAAGGATTATAATAGAGAACTAATATTACTTATTTTATTTTTTAGGTACGTAAACTTCTTATACTTCTTTAAAGATTACGATCCTACTAGACTCTAGTAATAAATTAGAAATTAATTATAAATCCTAGATAATTAGATATTTACCTTCCTCCCCTTTCTAGAGGCTAACTTCTTAGGACCCTACTATTAAATTAGAATTAAAATATTAATAGAATACTAGGCTAGTACGTATTTTACCTTTAATTATTAATCTACTACCGGATATAAAACCCTAAATAACTATTAATAATTAATTTCTACGAGAATTATACTTAGATTATACTTTTCTCGCCGTTATAAATCGATTAGCCTAAGCGGGCTACGAATTAATTAATAAAAAGATAAAAAATATAAAAAGTCTTTTATTATATCTTCTTTATTTTTATAATCGAAGAGGTCAATCCTTATTAATCTATTAATAATCGAATTATAATAGATTTAGGAATATTAGTATTATTTATTATATAAAAGAGCTCTCGTTTTAAGAGACGATATCGAGCTTAATTAATAAATTAATAATTAAATTATATTTAATAAACGAATATATTCTTCTTATTTAAATATTCGTAGGTAACGACGACTAAAAGGAAGTAATTAATAATTAAATATAAAAGAAATTTAAAGCGAATTATATCGGGTTAAGGAGGGATAATAAAAGACTATAAATAAGAGATTAATAATAAAATAGTAATTAATTCTCGAGAATAATAATTCTTACCTTCGGATCTTAAGAATCGGCGATAATAACGGGCGTAGAGGGGACTTCGGATCTAACGGGCTAGAAATAATTAATTAAAAACTAATTAAAGATATAATAAAAAGTAATTAATAAATACTACTATAATAGGGTCGGTAGTAGGAGTATTCCGCGCTTAATAAATATAAAGGGCGAGTTTCTAATAGAATCCTAATATAATAAAAGTAGATTAATAATAAAATAGGTTATTAATAGGTTCTTATCTACCTACTCGTAATATATACCTTTATATTCGAGTTAAGAGGACCGTTTTTCCTTTAGTATACCCTTAATAAATTATAATTATTATCGATATACGATTTAATATAATTCATTAAGGATCCTCGATTATAAAATAATTTCTAATCGATTAGTAAAAGAATAATAATAGATTAATAATATACGATATAATTATAATATAGTACTAGTATACCCACTTCCTTATAGTTAAAGTTAAAGCGATAAAAGACTTTATTATACTTTATAATATACTCGCCGGTATCTTAATAAATTAGTATTAAAATTATATTTAATTATATTAGAGCGGACTTTTATATTTTTCTCGAACGGTAGTAATCCTAATAGGCGTTTAGTAAAAGAGAGATAAAAATCTTAAATACTTTAATAAGACGCCATAATAGGAGTTCCCTCGAACGATAATATAAAAGAATCCTAATAAGATATTAATATAATAGGAATAAAATAGTAAGAGAATACGATAAAAGCCTACTAAAAGAATAATAGTAAATTATAAGAAAAATAGAGGTAAAGTTTCTAAAATTATTTTTATTAACCTATAACGGGAACTAGTCCTAATTCTCGGTAAAAGTATTTAATTTATACTTTATTTTTAAGAATAATAATCTCTCTTTTTAAGATATTTTAATTAATTAGTAATAAAATACTTATCGATAAAATAAGGTATATTCAGATTTACTATAATAAATTACGTAAATTAGAAGTTAATTTTATATTTCTACTATTAGGTACCCTTTTAATTAATTATTAATTTAATCTCTACTATCTAGGACTTAACCTAATTAATTATTTATTAAATTATCTCTAATTCGAAGCGAGCGCGGTACTCGTACCCTATGAGGTAGAAGTATTTTTAAATCTATTAAAAGCTAGTTTAAGATAGAATAAAAATCGATTATTTACTAGTATTTATATTAACGGCGTAGTTACCGTAGAGTGGATAATTCTTAGGGTTAAGACCGAGAGCGAGAAGTACTTAATTAATACTAAACTATTAATTTATTAATAATTAATTAATAATAGGTTAGAGATACCCTATATATTTTTATTCTTTATTAAGGGTAAAGGTAAGAGCTAGGGGCGTATTAATATAATTTTCTTCGGGGTTTATTTAATTAATCCTAGAGACTAATTAATTAATAATCGAATTATAATAAAATTATTAATTTTACGTACTATATTATTACTATCACTAGTGAAAGTTTTATAAAACTCTAATTCATTAAGGATCTATTAGTATTATAGGACGTATTAATTAATATTTAATTCTTATTATCGAGGGCGCGAATCTTTTATTATATTAATTTACTAGAACTAGTAGCTATAACTTTCTTATTATAAGATTTAATATAAACCTTCAGGGCGGCCGGGGCCGTAAATTTATTTTAAATAAATTCGAAAGTAGTTAGAATTATATTAATAGATTAAGAATAGAATATACTTTCTTCTCGTAGAGTCTAATAGCCTCGTCCTCGTCGGTAATATTAAATTAATAAAACCTCTTATTAAACTAGATGACGATATTCCCTTCCTAATAAATTATAAATTAATTAATATTAGTATAGCCTTTCCTAATGAATTTGGAATTATTTACCGCGTTTTCTTCGAAAGGCTCCTAGTTATTATTATACTCTTTATTCTTAAAGTATTTTTAATATAATTCAATCTAATCGAGTCTTATAATGAATTTCTAATTAATTAAGAATAGATTTAAGGAAGATATTTCCGAGAATTATTAAAGTTAAATCTATTTAAAATTAATTAATAATTAATCTTTGACGGAATAAAAAAGAAAAGTAATTAAGAATTAAATAAACATTATATTATACGTAGTAAGATAAAGAGTACAAGATAATTTATATAAATCGAAATTAATTAGGAATCAAATATGAATATATTATAAATAAAGATAAATTAGAAATTAATTAACTTATATTTTATTGGGATTTAGTTATTAAGAGAATAGGAAAGAGAAAGTTTTTAAATTAAAGATTTTTATTTAATCCTAAAAACGGGAGCTAAAGTAAGTCTAGCTCGTAATAGATTTATCCTAATATAATATAAATCTATTATTAATAATATAAGCGATATTTACCTAAGTCCGATACCTTTTAATAAGAGAGATAACCTATTCCTAATAGAATATAAATTAATTCTAGAGGAGAATTATATTAGTTTCTAAATAAGTTTCGTTTCTCTAGGACTCCTAATCTATTACTATTTAATTCCTACTATATTTATAAGAGTCCTATAACTATTTAATTTCTACTATATTATCTCTATTTATTATACATAAAGTATTATAAAATATTATTCGATTAGTAAATTATTAGTCTAGCTAAAATAATAAATTATTACTTTTTCTAACTTTTATCTTATATCTAATATTATTATATAATATAAAATAAAACCTCTAAAT
>JAABUS010006971.1_pt1 | contig 13289 bp, 16 predicted proteins | sample 5560161 | NCBI WGS metagenome assembly JAABUS01 (sample SAMN10711885, study PRJNA513376) | rock metagenome | isolation source: Antarctica rocks | place: Antarctica: Victoria Land, Trio Nunatak nord | collected 2016-01-04 | reverse complement strand
GGAGGGAAACGGTGGATCATACGTTACGAAGCCCGAATAGCTTCCATCACTGCTAAGCCATTTGGCTGGGGGTCAGAAACTCCAATCTACACGTTACGAAGCTTCGAATAGCTTCAATCACTGCTAAGCCATTTGGCTGGGGGAGTCAGAAACTCCGATATACGTTACGAAGCTCCGAATAGCTTCATATGTTCAATATATGGCTCTGGTTGGCTATGATTCCCATAGGGGAGTGTTGGAAATAGGGGAGATCCGCCTTCATAGGGCTGATAGGGCTGGGGCCCGCTAGTAGAGTTTTCACCTGCTCGCTCCTAGATAGACTCCTAACAGCAACAACCAAAATATCAATATGCCCCCATATGACCATATTCCAACAGACACCATCATGTATCATTAAGCCTTCGGAAGTCCCCCAGCCTTTACTCCCTCTTACCGCCTAAGCTACGATACTGTACGGTCCCCTTCACTGATTAGATGTCCTGGCAAGCGATCCCGATCCCAAAATTGCCCATGTCGTGGCTCGTGTGAGACTTTTCTCGGAGGATGTGTAAAGACAAGAGCTCTCATCTCCACGCTTTCGCGGGGCAGAGCAGTGTCCGGAACGCTGGTGTGCCTGGAGGAAGAATGCATACAGCCTTGCTCTTTTCAGCTTTCGTCGAAATCACAGACAAAAAGCAGAAACTCACATTGAGCTCTGACATCAGGATCGGAGTCGAAAATCTTGATCAAGGTCACTTCCTCGGGCGTTTGATGCTTGAGATAATGCCACTTGTGGCGCGCCTTGTACATCCCATACATGGACTTTCCTTGATGTCCCACGGTGATAAGGTCGGTCTCGACGAGGTCGTCCTCTTCCACGGTCTGTGCGTCGCAGACGGCAAGGGGCCGATTCTCGACGCGATGATGGATTGATCACCAGACAATGGAGTAGGTCAGCTTTTGTATCACGACAATGATCTGATGATACATACTTAATGATTCTCATTCTACCTTGGGAGAGAAAGTCGGCTTCATCGGGTAGATGTTTGTACAAGCGACCGAGGGCTCCAGCAGGGCTTTGGTCTACTCTAGTCCATTAATAGGCTGGAAATGTTGTGAAGAGGCTGTACCTGCCACAATGGGCATGCTGAGCTGGCAACAGAGTTTGCATTTTGTCGGCAACATTGACCATGTCCTTGAAGATTGGGGTATTGGATCTGAGCTACCTAAAGAACCTTCAATGGCCTAGTTCAAGAAAACGTTATTTAGGCATGAGGGCGTACTCGATAGTCGAAGACGTGAACTTGCTCTATCCCTTCAAGCTCGGCTTTGAGTAAAGCTTCGATCTCGGGGGTGTAAGTTTCCTTGATAGCGTCTTCATTGGAAAATTCCGTCATCTTTGACGTATGATGGCGAATACAAAAGCCCTTCGGATCAAGGGTATATTCTGATTCTTTCCCTCTCATATCATGCATAGTCTCGAGCTCTCTCTATGTGAATATCAGATTGTCGACTTTTTGACTTTTAGCGTCTTCTGAAATAACAGAGAATATTTGGAACGATCTCTCGTCGTTGTACAAGTCTTGCCAGTCCAAATACAAGATCCGAGCAATGTCATTTTCCGCTGGCGACATTGTAGCGGTCGAGAAAAATCTCAATGAAAAGGGGAAAGTTAATGGAAAGGGAACCTTAGTCAATGGTTTATGAGGACAAGCACTGTAAGATCGCTCTTGGTGTAGTCTCTTACAGTTTCCGATAAGCAGCCTCCTACTCGGAAGAAGTGCGCAGGCTTTCTTGGACCTCCTGGTTCTTAGCCCAAGCTTCACGGCATCCAACAGCACCTCATTGTTAATTAGTAGCACGAAACGTAATGTATTGTATATACTTGGCATGCAGGGATATTTTTATTGCATCCTCGTCCAATGGTCAGCCCACACAGTGTTGAATCTTGTTAAAGATAGCAGACACAACAAGTGAGTACGCAGCCCATACGTGGTGATAGGCTTGCATATTAGTACATGAATTCAACCTGTGCTATCTGCTTCGAAGTTCGCTTATTTCGTCGAGTAGTAGCGGTTTTGTTCCACATCCACATTTTAGAAATCCACCTGCATACAATCTAATAAATTATTAGACATGCGTCTCATGCGGGTTAATGGACATTTATTTTCTGCTCAAATTCGGCCGCGCGTGCACGGATTGTGAGATGTGACAGACGGCCATTTGACGACTAATCTATTTTTTCAAGTCAAGAAATATCCCCGGGAGCACCTAACCATGTGAGGATGAGGAATTTAGGCCTTGCCTGCACGAGCCTATAAGAATCCAGAATTTCCCAATCGTTAGCCGTCTAGCTAGCTCTTCCTCTCAAAGCTCAGAACGTTCACTATATGGTGTTGAGGTTCTTGAGATCTCAGCAAAGTATCATAATCGAGATTAAGGATTGACAAAAGGGAGTGGGAATTTACTCATCAACAAATGCTAGGGTCGTTTGATCCTGTGTAAAAACTTCGCCTGCAGATACGGCCCAGTCATGATGCCATCTGAGTCTGGTCATCTTCCCATTCTCATCAGCTTCAAAATGAAGGAGATAGACCCGTGCCTCAAGATCAGGCCACCGGTCCCTGGCAATCGATTCGTCTGCGGTGAGCTCCCACGAAAAGGTGTTATAGTGATAGTGATAGAGTTGATGGACTTCGGTTGGCAAGCCTTGAAACTTTAATTCAAGCTTGCCGTTAACAGTACTGATGTCGAGGTGGAAATTGTGAATCTTATTGTAAAAGCTCCCAGAATATTGCTCAAGAGCTAAACAGGGAGTGTTAGGGTTTCGTCCTGCGGCTAATTCCAATTTCAAATCTCGCCACTTTGCAATGTAAGAGGCAGCTGTCTTTTGCGCAAGGATCAAGTAGTCGTTCTTGTCCGTGTTGTCTAGTACCGTCTCGAGGAGGATTTGACCGATCCAGTCTGCACAGTCATTGTTTGCCATAGAGTTCGTCAAGACAATTATTGCAGTGTCACTTTCCGGGAGAATATGTACAGAGCTGAAGAACCCAACAAGACTCCCGTTGTGGTGCCAGACAACTTGTTTCTTCGAACCTTTCCCAACAATAGGCATTTCTGGAATGAACATCGGATTGGTGCCGATCTGCCCGAGCGGAGCTGGGAGTTCGCTGATAGCCCAGCCGACGCCATATGACTGTTGGAATGTTGAATTTGATTCAAGACCGATGTGACCTTTGAGCATGGTACGAACATCTTTGAATGGTGAACCAGGAGTGAACGTTGTATTGCTGTTTGTTTCATATTTCCAAGCCTTGATAAGAGCTTTGTAGAACGACAGCAAGTCGCTCACACTACTTATCACACCCAATGCCCCCTGCATTATCGTACCGGCGACCAGTTCTGGTGGCTCTACTGGGCTTGGTGAGCCATCCGGAAACGCCTGATAACTCTTCGCTACGTTGTCTCCTTTAGGATATCGCTCCAATGATGTTTGTTTGAGCTCAAGCGGTGCAAATATCCGTTGGGTAAGAAATTCTGCCCAAGTCTACCCTGTCACCCTCTCTAGCATTGTAGCAGCCACGCAGCATCCCCAGTTGCTGTAAAACCATTGTGAACGAAAGGGAAATGCAAGTTCGGTGTAAGATATGGTTGGAAACAGGTCCTTTGGAGTCAGGAGTAACGTCGTCCAGTCCTGCAACCAAAGAGCACTCTTATGCGCAAGACAAGTGCGATGCGCAACCATATCGAGAAGATTAGATTGGGTCTCGACAGTCGCATCATTATGAGAAAATTCTGGAAGGATCTTGGAGACGGGCTGCTCCCAGTCTAGAAGTTTTTCATCCACGATTATACTCACAGCTGCTCCCGTGAACGCCTTTGAAAGCGACGCAATATGGTATACGGTATTCTCATCTGGAGAAATCTTCGCAGCAACATCACGATAGCCAAAGCCAGCGGTATAGATGACTTGATTCTGGTGAAGTACACCTACGGATACCCCTGCTGCCCCAGATAGCTCGCACAATTTTGAAATGGTAGGGCCGACCTCTTGGAGACGCCTAGCAATGTCTTTCATCTTCAGAAATGTGAATGCCGTTAATCAATAGTCGTGGATCTACCGCGCACAGCATTGACTCACACTGTATTTGATCGCTTCTGATTATTTCGTGGAGATCAAGTCAACCTCCAGCCTTCAGAAAACCACTGCTCGTTGGAAGTTCAGAGGTTAATGCCACCGCCACCGCACCACGCCCCAGCTCCTATTGCTCCAAAAGGGTCATAAGTCGAAAGCTCACCTTGCCGTAAGCTGTCGGGGTGATTGACAGGAGCCTGGGGGGGGACGCGGCCGGAGCTAGGACTACTCTAACACCGGACCAACGTAATTCATGCACGTCATTTGGCCCAGGCAGGGTGACCTTCCCGGTTCCGAGGGTAAAGTAGTTGAGTGGGATTAAGCCGCCCAAGAGCCCTTAACTCCGCTTAACGCCAAGGGTTCCTCTATCAATGAAATAGATGCCCACGTCTTCCACGTAGCGAAGCTTTTCTTTTTAACAAAGCATTGCTCCTTCGCTCCTCAAGTCGATCAACTTTGAATAACAAACAACTCAACCACCTACCACCTACTACCTACCACCTACGCACAATCAATAATACACCCATCCAACCATCCACACGCGAATCACAGCTGGCAATGGCGTCCCAAAAGGTTGTTCTCGTCACCGGCGCCAACGATGGTATCGGGTACGAAGCCGTCAAAGCGTTTCTCGAGTCTGGCAAGGCCAAGTACCACGTTTTTCTCGGCAGTCGTTCTCTGGAGAAGGGCAAAATTGCCATCGAGAAGCTCCACAAGGAAGTTCCAAAAACCAGTAACACCGTTGAACTTATCCAGGTCGATGTTACCAGTGACGAGTCGATCCAGAAGGCTTTCGAACAAGTCAAGGCTAATCCGGGTCACCTTGACGCGCTCGTCAACAACGCTGGAGCTACCTTCGATATCCAATACGTTGCCGGTAAAGTGTCTCTCCGTGACTGCTTCAACAAGGCCTACGACGTCAACGTTACCGGTGCAAATGTTATGACCTACACCTTCATGCCGCTCTTGCTCAAGTCGTCTGACCCCCGTCTGATCTTCGTGGCCGGTCTCTCCCAAATCACCGTTGCAAGCCAGAAGTACTTCCCTACACCGCCCCTACCGGCTGGATGGCCTAAGAAGGTGGACTTTGAGACGATCGGATACCGTTCTAGCAAGACGGCCCTTAACATGGTGATGCTAGACTGGAACCATAAGATGAAGGAGGATGGAGTGAAGGTCTTGGGTGTTGGACCCGGCTTCCTCGCTACGAATCTCGGAGGTATCAAGGAGAAGATCGCAGCTATGGGCGGTGGCCATCCGAATATTGGTGGAAGAATGATTAGGGGCGTTGTGGAGGGCGAGAGAGATGGTGATGTGGGCAAGATTGTTGGCAAGGATGAGGCTGGCAAGGACAAGCTCATCCCATTCTGAGTCGAGCAAGATGGATCATCGACATGACTCCTGGAGGATGCAGTAGGAGAAGTCTGAACAGCATGTCTTTATCGTAGCTCTTCTAAGCAGTTACCAATCGCTCTTTCTCATGGTGCTGCATCTGTACGACAAGCACCTTTCCGTCGGTATTCACTGCATCCCTGATCCGTCTCTGAGCCGCTCCCTCACTCTCGATTAACATTTCGTTCCCAGCAGACACGCAATGGCGCCGATGTGTATGTGCCATGGCAGCCACATATTGCGTCCTTGAGAATCTTTCCCTTAGACAAGCTTTCAATGTTGACCAATTACTAGTCGGACCTCTAAATGGCCAAGTAGTCACCGTCACCAGCAATTCCAGCTTGCCAATCACAGGCTCAAGTGGCCCTTCGCATACAGCACAGAAGTCACAATATTCGAACACTGTAAGAATATTACAATTAGGATTAAGAGACAGTACTGCCCAGAGCGCGCTTTCCCCCAAGCCAATTCGTGACTTCTCTGTAGAATTGGAGCACCCGGGTTGGTCACCGCCAGCTTCCTTCTACCAATTGGTGAATCATCTTTTCGGCCGTGTATTTTGCAGTACACGGCTTTTCAATGAATACTGATCCCGACGACAGACCATACGAGTAGATATTAACACCACAGACATGGTGACCACAGCTGTACATGGCACTGGCACGCCAGCATTTCTTGTCGTTTGAAATCGCGATCTTCCAGGAATCTACCTCATATGGCTTAAGTAGATCTCGGGATCACCTTTGGCTTCACAATAGGCTTGAGTTATGTTGAAGCAATAATGGGAAGCAACAGTAGAAGCGGAAGGAGTAGTCGTCCAATTAAGAACATACCTTAGTAGTTGCGGTGTCGTTAGACTGCCCGCTAGCCTAATTGAGACTAGCGCTAATTGCGACAATGACATATATCAAGAATACAAGGCTGAAGCAAAGAGACTATGGGAAGGTTGCAAGGACAACAGTGGCTACAGAATTGCCTTGCTATCCGACAAGAAGGAATGGAAGGAGTTATAGATGAAGTATATGGGCCAGTATCTAGTTCAGTGGCGACCGACCTGGGTGGACAAGAAAGATGTCCACGCGGACAAAAAGGTACGGCAGTTCCTTGCAAGACAAGGACGACTGTATAGACGATGAATACAAGCAACCCGGTTATATAAGTATGTGGTAACTACTAGATGTCTTGAGGCACCTTGCATCACGTCCCTCGCCACCATCATGATGTTGGGTGATAGATGGCCTTATTGGCAGGCTGCTACCACTCTTCCAGTCTTTGCAATCTTCAGATGATCACTGTCGTCAAAATTCTCTTGTGGGCTCATTCCCGTCGACGGTATTCTGATACACCCATGAAGCTCATCAGATGCATACTAGTCAACGATTTGAGCTTTCCTTTATTATCGGAACGGTCTATGTCTACGAACACTTCTACAAGCTCGTGTCTCCTCCTTCGATGCCTCGATCGTTTTAGCAAGAGAGCTTCCAGACTGAGTGAATAGCGTAGTAATGTCTCATTCCTTATTAATGATAGGTCGGATTTCCAAAGGAAGCTGGCATATTTTATCGTGTATCAGATCACTTTCCTCCGGCCACTCAACCAATAGCTGAGAAAGAACAGATTGAACGTGAGCCCGAAGGGTTTTGAAGGTCTATATAATATTAGTGTAGATCAGATAGAAGTATTTGAACTCAACGTACATTATCTATCGTCATTTGCATGGCGAAAGTACTGTGTAGAGATAGTCTAAGCAGCCGTCACAATTACTCATCCGAAAGCTCAACACGCTATTCGTTATTCCCAACCTTCAATCTTCGCACAGCTAGCACTTCACTTCACCTCATCAAGCCAAACTATTTCTTGAAGTATTGCAAGGTCGTGACACCTTACCATAAGACTGCTAAGAATTAGATGAGCTCTCTTAGTTCCAAACTTCCAATCAGCTTCGAAATTTCAGTTGCGAAGCACCAAATTCAGGACAGCATTGAGCCAGCCGTCAAACTCGAGATGACTCATCTTTCGCAAGACGATCGCACCATTATTTCAGACCACATGTCTCTCACTCTAATCATTCCGCTTCCTCCTTCAGTTTTTGCGACCTTCTAAGTTCTCCACGAGGCTCTGAGATTGGAACACCTAGACGCAGATGTACTGACGCTCTGTGACTTTAGGAGAACGTTCGAACATTGCTAAGAACGACTTCCTAAGATCAGATGTCTGGTGGAAAATGCCGAGTTCATAAGGTCACTTGAATATCGGAATCTAGGACCTTGGTGATAATCGCCCAGCAAAAGCTCGCATCTCTGCGTAATTTTCGAAAGGTGGTCCAAGACGGTCTGCCATATCAGATTACCCTTGTGACCAACGTCTCTGAATCTCTTCAATTCTTATGTTCTCATTTTCTCTTGATGGAGCTTCTGCCGCGATGTGATGGTTTCGCCTGCACTTTGCTAACACCGCCCTTGTGATCAAGCTGATAATATGTGGTTGTCGATGAAACTTTTGATCTTGTAATTCTGAGTTCGACGAGTCAGCCATTGGCCTGTAGTGTCAATGTAAAATACTTGCCGCCCAGAGGATATTGCTCCGGGACACTGGTCTCCCTTTCGTGTAGCTTTTGATTTCGGAACTCGGGCCGTGCTAGAAGAAAACGCTTCTGCAGTGTAGGGCCGATTTTCACGCGTAGCGATAGAGTCTTCAGGGCTGGGCAAAGGATGGTTGAGGCTCCAACCATCAGGTTTGAAACCATCAGGAGGAGGCCAGCTGTCGACGGAAGATTCGCTGTAGACTGAATGAGGCGACTCAGGCGGAGTCCTCGCATGAGCTCGTATCGCATATCTTTCCGCTATGTGGTCTTGAACTTCAACCAAGTAGTCAAGGGTATCGGGGTGGAATGGCACATAATCACCCCACATTGACTGTGCCGATGGTAGAGTAGGCGAAGGCATGTTCAAATAAATGTGATGTTGAGTAAATATCGGGGGACAAAGAGGATGTTAGATCAGAAGGTGTATCATGTGATATGTAAGGCTGAGAATGCGGGGCATCCACAACGCGCGCACTCTTTCCAAGGGGTTGTTATGAAGGTACCTAAGGTACGCGTGCTACGGTAGGAAGGAATGACTATTATTACATTATTACCCATCCTTCGCCCGCATATTATACTTACCTCAGGATGGCAGCCACCTCCGCCAGCTCAAGCGCGCAGCGCGAGTTCTCGGGCATTTTCGCAAGACTGCTGCCCAAGAACTCGGAAGCACAAGCATTGTTTTCTAGGGCCGTGAGGTACATGGAAGAGACGGACGACAAGTATCATCTCCAGTTTATTGACTCTTTAGGAAATGAAGGAGCTGGGGTAAATGAGCCTATTGAGACTGATACTGACTACGACACTGCTACATCTTCAGTTGAGAAAGAGCAGGGTTTTCATCATCTTGTCTTTTCACTTCGTAACGATGATTCGCCGAAGTTTTTAAATTTGGGATGGATGGCCGGTAGAGGAACGTCGAACTTGCAAGATCGCAATGTCGATTTCCTCCTTGCTAAACCTCGTGATCCTAAAAGCAGGAATGTGGCGAACGTGCACATGTGCTTTCGATTCAATCGCATTTCCGGCATGTTGATGTTAGTTGCAGTGAGTTCGAAGGCGCCGGTATATCTCAATCTGGCAGGTACCTGGCACGAGTTGGAATATCAATCGGAAAAGCTGCTGTATCAGACGACTACAACAATCAAACTGGGTCCCTTTGAGTACGATTTCGAGTACACAGTCGAGGAGTATGAGAGAGAAAGCTTTTTCAAATGCAGAAATGCCTTTCTTAGAAAAATGTTTATTGACTTACCTCTACCTCCGAAGAGTATGTGGAAGCTGCATCTTGATAAACACAAAATAATTCAGCACTTTCTCGTCTTTGAAACTGTGGGATCTGGAACCTTTGGTTGGGTGAACAAAGCAATGAACATAGACACAGGAGAGATGGTAGTTCTGAAAGAGCTACCGGTCACAAGTACGCGGACAAGGAACGCGTTTCTCGAGGAGGTTGCCTGGGGAGAATCCTTTAGGGTATGATATTCTACTCCTAATGTTACTGATTTGTTAATCATTCCTAGAACCGTAAAGGACTTCTTCCTGCACTATCATCTTTCTGTGAGCATGGCAATTCTAAACCATGTGGCATTTTGCCAGAAAAGGTCTTTATATGCTTGCCGTTTTGCGTGAGGAATTTCACTCCGCCTATCTGGACTTCCATTGAGATCAAAAACAAAATGCGACTGTTGAAAGATACTCTCGAAGGCATCGAATCTTTACACAACATGGGCATTATGCATCGCGACATCACTCTCAAGAACATGCTCATTGTTTCTTCTGAAAGGCCTGAAGCGGTACTCTACGATTTCGGTAAAGCCACATCAGAACCTTTTTCCCGGGACACTCGTATTGGTCCGATACGAACGTTGGCACCAGAGGTGTGGGGTAATACTGAATATACTGTAAAAATCGACCTGTGGGCTTGGGCGTACGCTGTGGCCGAAATATTGGGATATTCGACCGATACTGATGAAAAAATTACGGTCGTACGCCTGGCGAAGATGCATACAATGCTTAGCAGGCATGGTGAAGACGTTCCAGAAGATCAACCTTTAGTATACTTACTATATCAGCTGCTGGTCTGGAATCCGACGAATCGCTTGTCTGTCGATAAGGCGCTGGCTCATGAGTGCTGGATTGTCTTGAGTGATGATAAGCCTGACACCGTCGAGCTCAGCTCCAAAGATCGCCCGACCAAGACAAAACGCACGCGAAGGGAAAGTACAAAGAGTGTCTCCTCCTTCGTCAGCTAGACTTTGGTAGCGTCCACAGGCCCTGTCTGCTATGTGGAGAGGAATTGCGAGAGTGCACTAAAGTAAGCCGACACCGAACGTGCACCGACAGTCAACGAGCACTTGGCAACCCACTCACATACCAACTTCAAAATAGCATAACATAAGGCGCAAGCCAATGGGGATCCAGGCGTGAGGGACTTGGTCTATCCCAATATCGTGGAATCAGCGGTCAAAGGTGAGGGCGCTGCTCAAAAGACCGAAGAGGCTGGGGAAAGCTAGGATAGGAGTCGTTAACCTATCTATCGTTCTTGGACGGTATTCTTCTGCGGCCCAAGCAGGCCTGCCACAAGGATCCCGCTTTCCCCTATCTTATTCCTTTTCTTCAACGTCAGCCTTGTTCAAACTAAGACCAACAAGAACCAAGGAGCGATAGCTTTCGTCGATGGTTCAACAATCGAAAACACGATCAAACTACAGCAAGACGTTATTCTTAAAGCAGAGCTATGGGAAAGTCTAAGTGGCGCTACCTTTCAACCGGAAAAGACAGCGTTCGTACATTTCACAAGAAGCCACAACCGTGAGGATGATACTCTGCTACTAATCAAAGGAAATCATGTTCAACCGGCAGAGTCGATAAAACTTCTAGGAGTTGTCTTCGACAGAGAACTACGATTCAAACTTCACATGGCAAGGACAGTGAAAAGGAGTATTTAGGCAGCATTAGCCCTTAAGCTCCTGAAAGACCTACGAGCTTCAACGTGCTGGCAATTATTTCAATTCACTGTTGCATCAGTCATGGATTATGCGTCGGAGGTATGAGCTTCAAAGGGCACAAAAAGCACACTTAAATGCCTGCAGCCACCCCAGAGAATAGCTGCACAAGCCATCACAACAGCCTTCTCATCGGTCTTTCTCGAGGTGGTAGAAGTCGAGGCGGATATTCAGTTGATACAGATCAGGCACTTTGAACAGCAGCGGCGGTTCTGGATCAACGGGCACACTTTAGAGAAAACCCACCCGATCTATAAGTCAACATCCCGAGCTAAAAGGAGCGCCAAAGGGTTCACTTCTCCACTGCAGACAGTGGCATTCACCTTTAGGAATCTTGATCTATTGAGACTTGAAACGATCACACCGTACTGCATATCACAATGACAATCGAGACCTCAGGTCGTGATACCGCCATCGCGAGAGGAAGCCGCCAAGAAAGCGAAATCCTCGGGCACTCCTGCGTTGTACATCGATAGATCCGCAAGAAACGGTCTGATAGGTATAGAAAAAAGATGATCATCACAATACTCAGAGGCAACAATCATCGAAGATGAAAATAACCTGAACGCTTATTTCGCAGAGCTCTTTGCCATTGATCTAACAATACACAAGTTGATTCCCGCGATCGACACTATAGCCCAGATCCCAAACTCGATAATAATATTCTCGGACTGCCAAAGGGCGTTGAAGTCCATGGCACACCCTGCTCACCAGAGCGGACAAGCATTGATACGCTCGATCATCCAACGCCTGGAATGAGTCCGGACCCACCGACAGTATACAATAACCCTTCAATGGACGCCTGGACACGAGGGAGTCCAGGAAATGAACAAGCTCATGCGGAAGCGTACCAAGCAATAGAAATGAGGAAGTCATACATCAACTCCACAGCCTGAAATCAGCCGCGCTGCGATGCAGCAAACGCTCATACCCACCCCGAAAGCCGGTATCAGCAGCAAATCCAGGTCTTCACTCACAACGGGTAGACAAAGCTCTGCCAGGGAAACATACCAGGAAATTATATGACGTCCTTAAGAGGGAGGATGTCACCATTCTCTCCCAGCTTCGGACAGGAAAATGCCGGCTGAACGGATATCTACATCGGATAGGAGCTACCGTCTCGAACCTGTGCAGTTGCGGAAGGGAAGAAGAGACAGCGGACCATTTCTTATTTAAATGTACCGGATGGAACTCACTGCGGCATATCCTAGGGAGAGGAGGACTCACACGATGGGGAGATATCTTGTATTACTTGGGGGGGTGGTCAGGGAGGGAACAACTAGACGGACCCAAAGGGAAATGGTCCCCCAATGTGAACACTGTGAAGGCAACCATCGCATTCGCACGAGCAACCAAACGCCTTGACTCGAAACTCTTAACTAACTTCTCTCTCATACCTCAACCGACGCCTGTCAACACGCCATCACGCCGAATAGCCTTTCAATCGACCTTCGACACTCGAGAAATCACTCCCGAATTGGTGGCCACTCTGGGCAGAAGGAGGAACTCATTTACTTTTAATACTAATGTTCTTTTGGGCTCTATTTGGGATCAATGATGGACTTGACTCACCAGTGTGTGCGAAAAGTGATGAAACCATAAGCGGCCAAGCATAACCGAGGCATTCTCACTCGTCAAAATATCAAATAGCTATATGCATAAGATTCATAGTAACTTAAATATCATAAACTTTAAAACTGAAGTGTAAGATTAAAGATTGTATGAACTAAATGTAAATTAAATAAATATGTGACAGTTCAACAGCTGTCAACTGTATGTACAAAATGACTGTCGTTTTCTGATGCTGATTTTGAGACTTGGCACTTCACAAAAGAAAAGTCAATACTTTTAAAACTTTTAAAGAAATACACAAATTCCAACATTTTCCTTCTTTTAACTTCCCGCTCTCATCAAATACTTCACGTCTTCTCATCACGTCTTCTCATCACTTCTCTCTCACCCCCTCAAACCCAACACCTTCCCAACCACCGCCCCACCCTCCCCCTATAAAACCCACCGCCCACTTGTCATAAAATATATATACCTCAATTCTCCCATGCCTTTCACATACGGCCATAGACAACAGAAAATTGGGCATCCCGTCCGCTCTGCCATACACAAGCTGTTGATCGGAAGACTAGTAGTTGGGTCGGTGACGACCAGCGAATCCCTTCTGCTGTATGTTTTTGCT
>JAABUS010006970.1_pt1 | contig 13292 bp, 11 predicted proteins | sample 5560161 | NCBI WGS metagenome assembly JAABUS01 (sample SAMN10711885, study PRJNA513376) | rock metagenome | isolation source: Antarctica rocks | place: Antarctica: Victoria Land, Trio Nunatak nord | collected 2016-01-04 | reverse complement strand
GCGACGGCTGGTTGCCGACGATCCCGGCGGGCCGCCCGCCCAGGCGGGAGAAGCCGACGATGATGTTCTGCGCGAAGTGCTCCTGCACCTCGAAGAAGTCGCCGTCGTCGACGATCCGGCCCACCACATCGCGCATGTCGTAGGGCTTGTTGGGCGAGTCGGGGACGATCGTGTCCAGCTCCTCGTCCATCCGGTCGTGGGGGTCCCCGGAGTCCATCTTCGGGGGCTGCTCCAGGTTGTTCTGGGGCAAAAAGGACATGAAGTAGCGCACGTCTCCAAGGCACGACTCCTCGTCCTCGGCGGCGAAGTGGGCGACGCCCGACTTCTGGTTGTGGGTCATGGCGCCGCCGAGCTCCTCGAACTCCACCTCCTCGCCCGTGACCCCCCTGATCACGTCGGGGCCGGTGATGAACATGTGGGAGGTCTCCTTGACCATGAAGATGAAGTCGGTCATCGCCGGTGAATAGACGGCGCCGCCCGCGCACGGGCCCATGATCAGAGAGATCTGCGGAATGACGCCCGAGCACTGGACGTTGCGCACGAACACGTCGCCGTAGGCGCCCAGGGAGACCACGCCCTCCTGGATGCGGGCGCCGCCGGAGTCGTTGATCCCGATCACCGGACAGCCGATCTTGGCCGCCAGGTCCATGATCTTCACCATCTTCTCGGCCATCACCTCGCCGAGCGAGCCGCCGAACACGGTGAAGTCCTGGCTGAAGACGCACACCGGCCTGCCGTTGATCGTCCCGTGACCAGTCACCACGGCGTCGCCCCAGGGCCGGTTCCTGGCCATCTCGAAGTCCGAGGTGCGGTGACGCACGAAGGTGTCGAGCTCCTGGAACGAGCCCTCGTCCAGGAGCTTGTCCAGCCGTTCGCGCGCGGTCAGCTTCCCGCGGTCGTGCTGCTTGTCCTCGGCCTGGGGATTGGGATGGGCCGCCGCCTCGCGCAGCTCCTTGAGCTGGCCGAGCTTCTCCTCGTAGGTCTCGGGTGACTTCTGGCGCATGGGGCGCGGCATGGTACCGGGCGCGGTGGGGTCTGGCGCGGTGGGGACGACGACCGGCAGCAGCAGAACGCGCGGGAGCATCATGAGCGTTCCGATCCGCTACTTAGACGAGAGCGAAACACGGGGCCCCGACGCTCGAGAGCTCCTCCTCGGCCTAGACGCGGCATCGCCGGTCGCCGGAGTCGGTCCGTCAGCGGATGCGCACTGGCGTTCCGATTGGGAGCAGGCCGGCCAGGCGCCGTACCGCGGCGTTGGGGACCCTCACGCAGCCGTGGGAGGGCCTTCCCGGTATGAGCCAGGGCATGTCGGTGCCGTGGATGCCGACCACGCCACCACCCGGCCAGTCGGTGAGGCGCGAATATGCGCTGGTGCCGAACGCCCACGGTCCGTAGAGGCCACGAGGGTTCTTGGGCCTCAGGCGCTCCCTGATCCAGAACCGCCCGGCGGGCGTCGGTGTCGCGGGGGCGCCCACGCCGATCCGAGAGGACCAGATTCGTCGTCGGCCGCGTGTAAGCGTGGCCGTCAGACGGTGGCGATTGATCACCAGTGAGCTGCGCAGCTCGTGTAGGAGACCGAACTCGCGGCGGCGCGCCCAGCCGATTCGGCCGTTGGGTCGCCCTGGGATGCGCACGCGGTACCACAGGTCGTCGCGCGAGTCGCGGCGCTGCCCCACTACGGGGTACACCTCGCGGGGGCCATCCTCAGTCTGCAGCCGAAGCCGGCCCGCTACGGGCGCTCCATCGCTGGGACCGCGACGCAGCGTGGCCCTCGACAGCGAATGGGCCCAATGGCTGACGCGTGGGTTCGAGAACGACGGCTCGGGTTCAGAACGAACCTTCGTTGCCGCCGCCGCGCCCGGGATGGCCGCGAAGCAGCAGACGAGCAGGACCGAGGCCAGACCGGCGCGCCCGTGCATCGGCGCCTGTTCTAGCCCGTGAAGCGAGGGTTCGCGGAGCGGATCACCAGCAACCGTGACGTGGCCCGGTCGCGCGCACCGGCTCGGCGCCCGGTGATCGCGACCGAGAAGCGCCCGGCCCGCAGCGCAGGCAGCCTAATGGAGTTGCGCCCTGCGCGCAGCCGCAGCCGCCGGGTCAGCCGCGAGCTTCTCGCCTTGCCGCTGGGTCGGTTGATGGTCAGTGTCGCGATGGCCGACCCGCTCGCGCGCACGCCGATCCGGAACGGCTTGCCCTCGGTGACAACGCGTACGCGGGGCGTGGTGATGTTCAGCCCGGTTCGGGTCTTGAAGCGGATGGTGTTGCTCGACCCGGTGCCAGCAGCGTTGCTTGCATAGACCCGGCAGGTGTACGTCTTGCCGGGTGTCAGCTTGGTCAGCGGAATCGTCACGGATGTCGGCGAGCCGGCGCCCGGGGTGGTCCTCGAACCAAAGCGCCGGCGCGATCCGTCGCGGGTGCACTCGACGTGGTAGGAGGTCGCGGACCCCTTGGTGTCGATCGAGACCGTAAGTCTCGCCGAGCGCGAGCTGCGACTCGCGACGCGTCCCGCGGTCAGCTGAGGGGCGTTCGGCCCGGAGGACGTTGGGGCCGTCCCCCCTCGCGGCGGCCTGGAACCGCCAGGGGGCGTGGACCCGGGCGGCCGCGGATCGAGGGTAATCCGCCCGATCTTGTTTGCCGCCACCAGGGCATCGGGGTCCCTGGGGCTCTCGGTGAACCACAGCTTGTCGTCTGGGCCGACCGTCAGCGCGAACGGGCTCGCAATCAGGGCGCCCGGAACGACGAACTCGGTGATGGCGCCCGCGGTGGTGATACGCGCCACCTTGCCGGGGCCGCCCGCGAGGCTGCCGATCCCCTCGGTGAACCAGAGGGCGCCGTCGGGTGCGGAGACGATGTCGCCCGGATCGCTGTCGGGGGTCGGGATCGGGAACTCGGCCAGCGCACCCGCCGTGGTCACCCGGCCGATCATGTTGGACTCGATCTCGGTGAACCACAGGTTGCCGTCCGGGCCCGTCGTGATGTCCCCGAGCCCACGGTTGTCGCCGTCGGGGAGCGGCGGCAGCGTGATCGGCACAGACGCCGCGCCCGACGTGGTGATCCGCCCGATCTGATCGCCCTCGGAGAGCGTGTACCAAAGCGCCCCGTCAGGCCCGACCGTGATGCTGTCCGGCCCCCCCGGCGTCGAGAACTCCGTCACCGCGCCGCCGGGGGTGACGCGTGCCACCTGGTCCTCACCGCCCTCGGTCACCCACATGTTGCCGTCGGGCCCCTCGACCAGATCGCCCGGGTCGCTTTCCTCGCCGAGGCTGCTGTTGCCCAGATAGCCCGAGGTGCCCACCCGGCCCACCAGCCCGAGACCGGTATCGGTGTACCAGACCGTGTTCCCCGGCCCCTCGGCGACCGTCTCCGGCGCGGTGTCGTCGGGCCTCAGGCCAAAAGCGCCCGCGACCAGGGCGCCAGAAGTGCGGATCCGCCCGATCGTTCCGTCATCGAAACGCGAATACCACAGATTCCCATCAGGCCCCGGCGCGATGCCCGCCGGGTTGCCGCCCTGGGTGTCGAACTCATCGATCGTCACCGCCGACGCCGTGCTAGCGAAGCCCCCGCAGACCACAAGGGCAAGAGCGAGCGCCCAGCGACAACCGCATTGACCCCGCATCGAAGCGGGCATCGTACTCTGATTCGCACGCCGCGCAACCGGGTCGCATCGTCGCACCCACCCGCTGCTCGGTGGCAGGCGGTTTCGGCTTCGCGAAATGATCGCCCCCGCGTTGTTTGGCCGCGGCTGCGATCGGGGATACGGTCGACCACGCGGGAGTTCGCAGCTTGCGTCGCCGCGCAAACCACCAAGGAGCCGGACTCGACATGAGAAAACGCCACATCGCACCGATTCTGACCGTCGCCATCGTGACGGCGTTCCTGACGACGGCGGCGAACGCCTCCGCGCAACAGCGCGGAGCATTTGACTTCTACGACTACAACACCGACTACTACGACAGAGTAGACGAGGATCAGTTGACGTTCAAAACCCAGAACGGCGGGGCGAAGCTCTCCGGAGGAATCGCCTGGCTCGAGCAAGAGGACGATTCCTCCCAACGTCGCGGCACCTACGGGCGGAGGGCGAAGGTCCGAGCGATCAAGCCGGTCGGCTGTCTCTGGGCGAGGGTAAAGTTCTATTTCCGCGATCCCAGCGTGGGGGTCGGCTCCGACGGCACCGTCACGTATACCCCCGGTACGGGCATACGCGGCGGCGAATTCGCGGTCAAATGCCGGAAGCCCGGGCAGCGGCGCCCGAAACCGTTGAGCCTGGCTGGAATCGGCTTTCCGCATAAGGACCTCACCAAGTCGATCGTGGAGATCGCCACGTCGCGCACCAAGCGGCAAGGCCCCCGGCAAAACTCCTTCGAGCCGAACAGCTTCGAAAAGGAATAACCCCGCCAACGAGCCCACGGCCGCTCCGCTCGGTTCTGCCGGGTGGAGCGGCTCGTCGGCCGATCCGCTGCGGATCGCGCCGATGCCGGGGATGGGCAACTCGGCGTACCCGCAGAGCGAAAGTTAGCTCGTCAGGTGTGGTAAAACCGGCGCTCCGGTCGTTTGTGTGGAAGCCTCGGACGCGCAAGCCCGCCCGGCGCCTCGGATCTCGTGGAAGCGTCGCGCGGCGGCGGCGTCGAGCGCGACCCGTGGATAGCTCCGCGGAACCACGGCCTCAAGCGCCAACGATAGGTAGTGGTCGATGACATCGCTCATACCGATTTGCAGCCGTTTCGCGGCGCTTGACCCCGCGGCCCCGCTGCGCTTGGCGGCAGAGAGGTCCGGACGCTTCGCGTCTCGGACGCAGACCAACGACCCCACCGGCCACCTCGTATGGCGATCGAGCGGGCGGCGCGATGGGCCGCGGGCGGGGGTCTGCGCCGACGGTGCCTGCGCAACTCGCGACGGCCGGCGAAATGGCAGAAGCGCCTGCAAACACGCTGGTTTCAAGTCGCTCCGCTTCCACTCAAACGACCGGAGACCCGTAAAACCGAGGCCGTGACCTATTCATGAGCCGTACCATGCGCCTGCTGTTCCTTGGGGCCGCGCTGCTGCTCCTCCTCGTCGCGATCGGGGCAGCGGCCGGGCTCGTCAGCCTTGTTTGGATTGCCGTGCCCATCACGGTCATCGCCACGCTGTCGAGCCTCAGCCGAAGCTCGCTTTCCTGAGCGCACCCCGGGCGCCGTCAACGTCTGCTCAACGTGCCGAGAGCGCTGAGTAGTTTCACTGAGCAATTGAGGTTGACAACACGAGCGCGCATGTCAACGAGAGTTGCTTGCGCGGATCCGGTCGGAGCGTCGAAAGGCGACAGCTACCGGCTTCGCGACAAGGACCTCGCCGCCCCCGACTCCAGCTGAACCTCCCGGGCTGGCACCCTGGAGGGGATGGCGAAGCTACGCAGCCAAGACCTAATCTCCGCCCAGCCCAAGGACGCCGAGCGCCTCGCCTCGCTCTCGCGCGCGGCAAAAGCTGAGCTATCGCGGCTGGACACAGTCTGGCTGGGGGGCGCCCTCCCAGCCCGCCGAGCGAGCGCGGTGGGAGCGGCGTCTCGTCGACCCCGCGGGATGGACGCTGATTGCGTTCGAGTCGCACGCGGCTCTGGCCACGGTCATGTTGTAGGGCTTGTTGGGCGAGTCGGGGACGATCGTGTCCAGCTCCTCGTCCATCCGGTCGTGGGGGTCCCCGGAGTCCATCTTCGGGGGCTGCTCCAGGTTGTTCTGGGGCAAAAAGGACATGAAGTAGCGCACGTCTCCAAGGCACGACTCCTCGTCCTCGGCGGCGAAGTGGGCGACGCCCGACTTCTGGTTGTGGGTCATGGCGCCGCCGAGCTCCTCGAACTCCACCTCCTCGCCCGTGACCCCCCTGATCACGTCGGGGCCGGTGATGAACATGTGGGAGGTCTCCTTGACCATGAAGATGAAGTCGGTCATCGCCGGTGAATAGACGGCGCCGCCCGCGCACGGGCCCATGATCAGAGAGATCTGCGGAATGACGCCCGAGCACTGGACGTTGCGCACGAACACGTCGCCGTAGGCGCCCAGGGAGACCACGCCCTCCTGGATGCGGGCGCCGCCGGAGTCGTTGATCCCGATCACCGGACAGCCGATCTTGGCCGCCAGGTCCATGATCTTCACCATCTTCTCGGCCATCACCTCGCCGAGCGAGCCGCCGAACACGGTGAAGTCCTGGCTGAAGACGCACACCGGCCTGCCGTTGATCGTCCCGTGACCAGTCACCACGGCGTCGCCCCAGGGCCGGTTCCTGGCCATCTCGAAGTCCGAGGTGCGGTGACGCACGAAGGTGTCGAGCTCCTGGAACGAGCCCTCGTCCAGGAGCTTGTCCAGCCGTTCGCGCGCGGTCAGCTTCCCGCGGTCGTGCTGCTTCTCCTCGGCCTGGGGATTGGGATGGGCCGCCGCCTCGCGCAGCTCCTTGAGCTGGCCGAGCTTCTCCTCGTAGGTCTCGGGTGACTTCTGGCGCATGGGGCGCGGCATTCTAGGGCCGGCGTGTGCCGGGACGGACTCAGCCCTGGCGCGAGAACGGCCGGTGGTGTGCGGAGCCCAGGTCGTCCAGGATCTGCTCGAGCACGCTCTGCGCACGCCCAAAGCTCACGGCCAGGCTCTCCTCTGCCACTTCCGGCTCGCCGGGATCGGGGTCATACCAGGCGAGCGGCTCGGGATCGACGTGATCGAGCCGCGCAGGCGCCTCCTGCGCGATGATGACAGGCTCATCGTCCACGTGGCGCTGGCGGAACAGCCACCGCCGCAGCCACCACTCGCGCCGGGCGGACTCGGCCACCGGCCTTTCCCCGGCTATGGGCTCGTCTGGCGGCTCGTCTGTCGCGGGCTGGTCGACCAGAGCCTCGTCTGCCAGATCGTCGTCCTGTTGATCGGGCGCGGCCTCGGGCAGCTGCGCCGAGAGGGTGACCCTCGTTCCCCACCCAGATGCCTCGAGCTCCACGGTGCCGCGGGCATGTTCGCCCTCCCAGGCGACCGTGTGCTCGGGCTCGAGTCGGCTGATGGCTATCTCGCCGAACTCGCCGAGGTGGCGAGCCAGGCTCTCCACCTCGCTCAGCTCGCTCCACAGCTCGGGGGGCGACTTGACGAGAATGCGATTGGCGGTGAGATCAGGCATCGACCCCCGGTTCGCCCGCAGCCGGGCGAGTCCTTCCGCGTGGAAGGGCCTGGGTCAGGACTTGCGGGGTTGCGCGCGCCCCCGCCAGGCGGCTCTGCCCGGCTGCTAGGCCTCGGAGTACTCGCCGAACTCCTCGCGCATCACGCCGCAGACCTCGCCGATCGAGGCCTTGTCCTTCAGTGCGGCGCGAATGGGACGGATCAGGTCGCCGTCGCCCTTGGCTGCCTCGCACAGCTCCTCCAGGCGCTTGTCCACGGCCTCCTGGTCGCGATCGGACTTGAACTGGGTCAGTCGTTCGACCTGCTCGCGCTCGGACTCCGGGTCGATCCTGAGAACGTCGACCTCGTCCGCCTCGTCGCTCACGTAGTCGTTCACGCCGACCACGATGTCCTGCTTGATTCGGTAGCGCTCCTCGTAGCCCCAGGCCGACTCCTCCACCTCGGCGCGGATGAACGGGATGCACTCGACCGACCCGCCCAGCTCGTCGACCTTGTCGATCAGTCCCTGGGCGCCGGCCTCGATCTGATCGGTCAGGCTCTCGACGAAGTAGGAGCCGGCGAAGGGGTCGACGGTGTCGGTGGCCCCCGACTCGGTGGCCAGGATCTGCTGGGTGCGCAGGGCAAGCCGCGCGGCGGTCTCGCTGGGCAGGGCCAGGGCCTCGTCGAAGCCGTTGGTGTGCAGGGACTGGGTGCCGCCGGCGACGGCGGCGAAGCCCTGCAGGGCCACGCGCACGATGTTGTTGTGGGGCTGCTGGGCGGCCAGCGTCACGCCGCCGGTCTGGGTGTGGAAGCGCATGGTCTGGGACTTCGGGTCCTCCGCGCCGAAGCGCTCCTTCATGATCTTCGCCCACATCCGGCGGGCGGCCCGGAACTTGGCCACCTCCTGGAACACGTTGTTGTGGCAGTTGAAGAAGAAGGCCAGGCGAGGGCCGAACTCATCCACCTCCAGGCCGGCGTCCAGCGCCGACTGCACGTAGGCGATCGCGTTGGCGAGGGTGAAGCCCACCTCCTGCACGGCCGAGCAGCCCTTCTCGCGCATGTGGTAGCCCGATATGGAGATCGTGTTCCACTCGGGCACCCGCTCGTGGCAGTAGGCGAACAGGTCGGTGGTCAGGCGCATGGCCGGCACGGGCTCGAAGATGAAGTTGCCGCGGGCTATGTACTCCTTGAGGATGTCGTTCTGGGTCGTGCCCTGCAGCTTCTCGGACTCCACGCCCTGCTCCTCGCCGATCAGCTCGTACAGCAGAAGCAGGCAGGCGGCGGGCGCGTTGATGGTCATCGAGGTGGACACCTCGTCCAGCGGGATGCCGTCGAAGACGCGCCGCATGTCGTCGATCGTGTCGATTGCGACGCCGGTGCGTCCGACCTCGCCATCGCACAGCGGATCGTCGGAGTCGCGCCCCAGCTGGGTGGGCAGGTCAAACGCCATCGACAGGCCTGTGGATCCGTTGCGGATCAGGTAGAGAAAGCGCTCGTTGGTCTCCTTGGCCGATGCGTAGCCGGCGTACTGGCGCATGGTCCAGCGCCGCGACCGGTACATCTCGGGATGGATGCCCCGGGTGAAGGGGTACTCGCCCGGCGCGCCGAGCTTCTGGCCGAGATCCGTTGGCACGTCTTCCTCGGTGTAGGCGTGCTTGACCTCGATGCCCGAGTCGGTGAAGCGCCGCTCGTCGTCGGGGCCGACGATCGGGGCGATGGTGGGCTCATGCTCGGGTGTGGTGGCCATAGGGGTTAAGGATATGGGCTCCGTAGCATTCCCGTCGTGGAGGTCACTGTCCGCCTGTTCGCCATGCTGCGTGAGCGCGCCGGCGCGGGCGAAATCGTGCTCGACCTCCCCGAGGGAGCGCGGGTGGACGATGCCCTTCAGCGCCTCGGTGATCTGGCCGAGGGACTCCCCCTGGTGATGGCGGTCAACCGGGAGTACGCGCCCACCGATCGGGTGCTGGTCGCGGGCGACGAGCTCGCGCTGATCCCACCGGTCAGCGGAGGCGAGGGCGACGCGGGCGCCGTCCACGCGGCCGTGTCGGAGGACCCGCTGTCGCTCGACGCGGTCACGGCGCGGGTGACCGATCGCCGGGCCGGGGCGGTGGTCACCTTCCAGGGCGTGACCCGTGAGGTGGATCGGCTGGAGTACGAGGCCTACGCCGAGATGGCCACCGAGCGCATGGAGGAGATCGCGCGGGCCGCGCTTGAGCGTCACGGCCTCTGTGCCGCCGCCGTCGAGCACCGGGTCGGCCACGTGCCGCTCACCGAGCCGAGCGTGGTGGTGGCCGCCTCCTCGCCCCACCGCGGCGAAGCCTTCGCCGGGGCGCGGGAGATCATCGACCGCGTGAAGGCCGAGGCCCCGATCTGGAAGAAGGAGGTCGAGGGCGCCGACGAGCGGTGGGTGGAGGGATCGTCGCCGCGGTCAGAGCGGTAGCTGCGCTCCGGCCGCGGTCAGGGTGCCCAGCAGCGTGCCCAGCAGCAGGTTGCGCAGCTCCTCACGGCCCATGTCGCGGTGGTCAAGCCAGTCCAGGCAGGCGCCGTCCATGAACCACAGCCAGCCCTCTACGGCGGTACGCACGGCGGGCGTGGGTCCGTCCGGGGCGATCGCCTGGAGCAGCCGGTCGCCGGTCTGGCGCCGCACGTCGACGACCAGGTCGCGTACCTCGCTCGCGCCCGTGGCTGACTGCATGAGCTTGGCGTAGGACTCGTCGTTCTTCTCTATCCAGGTCAGGAAGGCGTCGAGGCTGGCCGTCAACTGCTCCAGCGGGGGGAGATCGGGATCGGGCTCGGTGAGCGCGGCGACCTCCTCCGCGGCGGCGCTCACCGTGGCCCGGAAGTACTCGGACTTGCTGGGGAAGTAGTGATAGAGCAGCGCCTTGGAGATCCCTGCCTCGCGGGCGATTGCGGACATCGACAGCTTGTCGTAGGCGTGGCGGGTGAACAGGGCCCCGCCCAGCTCCACCAGTCGCCTGCGGCGCTCGTCGACCCGCAGGCGCTCATATGCGGGCTTCGCCATCGCTCCAGTCTACGGCTCCTGTTGACCGATGGTCGGCAGTCGTGTTACGGTCGCTGTCGACCAGCGGTCAACAACGTTTGGAGCGAGAAATGCTGGAAGAGCGAGTCAGGGGGTTGGAGGAGGAGCTGCTCGGGTTGAACGAACGGCTCTCACGGGTGGAGGCGGCGGTGCCCGGGCCAGGAGGGGCAAGGCGGCCCGTCCAAGCGCCGGTTCGCCAGGGGGCGACCCCCGAGGGCGCACGGCCGGTACCGGCAGCAGCTCAGACCGCCGAAGCGCCGCGTCAGGCGCCAGCCCCGCGTCAGGCCACCGAGGCCCCGCGTCAGACGCCAGCCCCGCGTCAGACGCCGCAGCCGCGCCGCGACAGGCCTGCGCTCGATCTCCCCGACCTCGAGGATCTGCTCGGTGGCCGGGTGCTCGCCTGGCTGGGAGGAGCAGCCGTGCTGATCGGCCTGGCCCTCCTGATGGCGTTGGCGATCTCGAACGGCTGGGTCGGCGAGGGCGCCCGGACCCTGATGGCCGGCGCGGCGGCCGGTGTGCTGATCGTCACCGGCGTCTGGTTGCACGAGCGCCGCGGGCGCACGGATGCGGCGCTGGCGGCCCTCTCGTCCGGCATCGCGGCGATGTTCGCCGTGGCCGTCGTGGCCTCGCAGGTGTACGACCTGATTCCCGCGAGCGCGGCGCTGGTGATCGCCGTGGCCACGGGCTCGCTGGCCACGTGGCTCGCGGTCCGGTGGGAGTCACGGGGAATCGCCGCCCTGGGAATCCTCGGGGCGATGCTCGCCCCGGTGCTGGCCGGCGGGGACGCCGAGGGGATCTCGCTTCTCGTCCTGTTCGTGGCCGGGGCCGCCGCGGTGGCGGTGCTGGTCCACCAGGGCTGGCGCTGGTTGTCGGTGGGCACCGTCTGTCTCGCCCTTCCGCAGTGGGCGCTCTTCCTCGTCGACCACCACCAGAGCACCCTGCAGGTGCTGTGCGTGCTGATCGGGTTCGGAGCCCTGGCGCGCTCGCCGCGCTGGGCCACGAGGTGCGCGAGCCCCGCGAGAGGCTCGCGGCCTCGTCTGCGTTCCTGCTCGTGCTCAACGCCTTCGCCCTCGGCTGCGGCGGCTGGTTCGCCCTCGGCGCCGCCGCCGGGGACAACACTGCGACCGTCTTTGTCTGGAGCCTTGCGGGGGCGCATCTGGTGGCCGGCCTGGCGGCGAGCCGTCGCGAGGCCCTGCCGCGCGACCTGACGCTGCTGGCGCTCTCGGCCGGAGCCGTGCTGGGCAACGTGGCCTTCGCGGCCACGGTCGATGGGCCCGCGCGTACGATCGGGTGGGCGGCGACGGCGGTCGGCTTCGCCCTGCTGGTCAAGCGGCACCGCGAGCCGGGCCACGAGGGCGCCATGGCCTCGATCGGCCTGGGTGGGCATCTGGCCCTCGCGATCGTCCAGGTGCTCACCTCCGATGCCTCGCCCGAGTTGATCGGTTCCGGTGGCTCGGCGTCCCTTGCCTCGGTGGGCGCGCTGGTCGGGCTGGCTGCCGCCTGCTTCGCCTCCGGCCGTTTGGCCGACGAGGACCAGGGCGCCCTGCGCACCGCGCTGGACGTGGCCGGCCTGTTGGCCGTCGGCTACCTGACCGCAATCACGTTCGACGGCCTGGCCCTCATCCTGGCCTTCGCGGCCGAGTCGGCGGCGCTGGCGGTCCTGGCCCGGCGCGATGGCGACCGCGTCGCCGCGGGCGGCGCGGCGGCCAACCTCGGGCTCGCGTTCGTCCTCGGTCTTTGGCTGGCCCCGCCGGTGGCCCTGGGGATCGGCCTGGCCGATCCCCTGACGGCGAGCGCGGCGCTGCTCGCTGTGTTGGCGGCGGCGGGCCTGATGGCCCGGCTCGACGTGCCCGAAGGCGGGCGCCCGTGGACGATCGGCGGCATCGCGGGCGTGTCGCTCTACCTGGCCTCGGTCCTGGTGGTCACGCCATTCCAGCCCGACGGCGCGGCGGCGCAGGCTGCGGTGTTCGAGCTGCCGGTGCGCCAGCAGGGCCAGGTGCTGCTGAGCGGTCTGTGGGCGTTGTGCGGGCTGGGAGGCATCGTCGTGGGGCTCGTGCGCGACATCCGGCCGCTGCGCCTGGCTGCCCTCGGTCTCCTGCTGGCGGCGGTGGCCAAGGTGTTCATGTTCGACCTGGCCACCCTCACCTCGCTCTACCGCGTGGTCTCGTTCGTGGGCCTCGGCGTGTTGCTGCTGGTCGCGGCCTTCGTCTGGCAGCGGGTGCGCCCGCGCGAGCTGCCCGACATGCGCGAGGCGCCCCACGGCATTCGCTGAGCCGGCTCGGTTCTGAGCGGAGCGCCGTCCGGCGGTCAGGGGGCGAACTCGCCGCCCTGACCGCCGGTGGCCGCCGGCGCCCTGTGCCCCGCGGGAGGGGAGGGAGTGCCCGCTGAGGCGGGGCGCGCGGCAGGGGAGGACGCCGGCCCGAACTCGTCCGCGGGCCTGGGGGCCAACGCGGGCGGTCGCTCGGTCGAGGCCGGCGGTGGCTGGACGGCGGGAGGCGGTGCCGGAGGGCGCCGGTCGCGCTGGACGACGACGGGCGAGCTGACCCGTGGCTCCGCGGCACGCGGCGCGGCAACGACCGCCGCGCGCTCGCGGTGCTCGTGCTTGGTCTGGACGTGCGCCCCCTCGGCGGGCTGCGCGACCTCGGGCTGCTGGCGCCGTTCGGGCCCGACCCCGCCTCCGGCCATCGCGGCGGCCGACGCCGCGACGGCGGCGATCTTCTGTCCCGTAGCCAGCTCGAGGGTCTGGTGGGTGCGTTCGCCCACTGCCGCGGCGCGGTCCTGGAGGGCCGCCACGGTGGACTCCACGAGTTCGCGCAGCGGGGAGCCGAGCGGGGCCGATGAGGCAAGGATCGCGGGCGGGACGAGCACGGCGACCCGGGAGGGAACGGCTCGATACTCGCGCAGCTGGGCGCGGCACCCGGGGCAGGCCCGCAGGTGTGGGCGCAAGGCAGCCAGCTCACCCGAGCGCCCCTCGCCGTCGGCCACCGCGGACAGCAGCGACGCCAGCCGGTCGCAATCGGCCCCCGACTCGATGCCGGCCAGGCGCTCCACGAAGGCCCGCCGGCCCTCGGTCAGGCACCGGTTCACCTTGGTGTAGCTCCAGCCGGTCACATCGCAGATCTCCTGATAGGAGTAGCCCTCGGCCCGGAGCAGCAGGC
>JAABUS010006969.1_pt1 | contig 13293 bp, 20 predicted proteins | sample 5560161 | NCBI WGS metagenome assembly JAABUS01 (sample SAMN10711885, study PRJNA513376) | rock metagenome | isolation source: Antarctica rocks | place: Antarctica: Victoria Land, Trio Nunatak nord | collected 2016-01-04 | reverse complement strand
TACACCCGGCCCAGCGAAGCTAGGCCTACCCCGCCGAGGAGCATAATACCCACCGCCAAGTATTATAGGTTTCTTATGTACAAAACACGGCGGCAACCGCCCGTTGTACATAAGAAACCATACTGCGTAGGACCGGGTGAGAGCGGCAAAAGGCCGGAGCCCTGATAAGGACCCCGGCCCGGTGACAGTTTAGCCAGCGCAGCGCCGGCAGGTAACAGGCTCGAAGACTTCGGCGGTGTCGCCGTCCTCGTCCTCGACCAGGTGGCCGATGAACACGACGCCCTCATAGCAGGCGTGGCACTCGGTAGCGGGTGGTGCGGGTGCGGTAGTCTGTGGTGTGTCCATTGGGTGTACTCCCTTTGGGCCGGGCTCCGGGGGACGGCAATCCCGCCGGGGCCGTTTTATGTTCTCTGAGGATAGTGTATCATTATTGAAAGCCATGTGCTACAGTTTTAGCGGTGAATTTGAGATGAATATTGGAGGAGGATGAAAAGACTTAAGGACATACGCAAACAGCGTGATCTCAGCCAGCACGGCCTGGCCGAACGCTCCGGGGTGTCTAGGGCGACTGTAGCGCGCATTGAGGCCGACCCCGGATACCTGCCGAGAGAGGCCACGATAGACCGGCTCGCCGAAGCCCTCGACGTGTTCAACGTCGAGCTGTTCGCGGACGACGAGTTCGACTTCCCTTTTGGCCCCGAGCAGCTTTTGGCGTTGGGCGGCGAAGAATGGGCGCGGCTGTTGGGCGTCCTCGGCGAGGGGCGCCGGGCCGGCCTGAAGGAAGCCGCTGAGCGCCTGAAGTGGACGGCGATACGCAGGGCGGGCCACGCGCGGAGGATGCCGCCAGGTGAGGCGCGAGAGGAAGTGATGAAGGCCGCGTTTCAGGCCACCTACTTCTGGGGCTACCTCGACGGCCACAACGACCAAGGCGAGTACCGCCAGCACTTTGAGATAGCCGAACGCCTCGACAAAATGGAAGACGACATGCGGAGGTTTAGAGAGAGGAGCGGGGAATCCGCATGAAGGCAAAAGAAAAGGCCGGACCTCGACGCCCGGCCAAATCAACGACCCCTACCGAAGGGATAACACCGTGAGTATAAACCAAGAACAGCAAGAGCGCACCGTCGATCTCCTCTACAACATCCCCGAAGAGCTACGCCGCAGGCCTCAGTGGGTCGTGTGGAAGCTAGAGAAGCGCGGCGGCAAGAACACGAAGGTTCCATACATTGCCGGTGGCGTGGGCATGGCGTCCACGGTTGACATGATGACCTGGCGCACGTTTGAGGAGGCCGCCGATGCGCTCCGCTCTAGCGGACGATACGACGGCGCGGGGTATGTATTCTCTACCGGCGACCCGTACTCGGCAGTGGATTTAGACGATTGCCGTAACCCCGAAACGGGCGAGATCGAGGAGTGGGCGCGGCGGGTAGTCGAGGACCTCGGCGGATACACGGAGGTCTCCCAGTCCGGCGCGGGGCTACATGTCGTTGTGCGCGGGAAGGCCCCGAACAAGAAACGCGGGAAAGTAGAGGCGTATAGCTCGGAGCGGTATTTTGCCATGACGGGGCGTGCGCTATGAAGATCCCCGAACGCCAAGCCCAGCTTGACGCCCTTACCCGCAAGTACCTAGAGCCGAAGGTGGAGCCGCCACCAAAGAACGGCGACTACTACCACGAAAGCACCGCCGTACTCTCGGATGAGGACGTTATCACCCTGTGCCGCAAGGCCAAGAACGCCGCGAAATTCGCGGACCTATTCGACGCTGGCGACACTGGCGCGTATGACGACGACGACTCCAGGGCGGACCTGGCGCTCCTAAGCATGCTCGCCTTTTTCACGCAAACCGAGGACCAACTCGACCGGTTATTCTCCCGCTCCGCGCTGTACCGCCCGGAGAAGTGGGGCCGGCGCTCCGACTACCGGCGCCGCACGATAAACAAGGCGCTTGCCAGCCTCACGCAAACATACACGCCTCCTAAAGAGAGGTCTAACCCTACTAACTCCGCTAACCCTACTAACCCTACTAACCCTACTAACCCTACTAACTCCGCTAACCCTACTAACCGAACGCAGCCGATGACCGCGGCCGAACTCATGGGGATGACCTTCGAGCCTACGCGCTGGGTGATCCCGGACGTTCTGCCCGAGGGTTTGTCTCTCCTTGTGGGCAAGCCGAAGAAGGGTAAGTCGTGGATGGCGCTCGGCATGAGTGAAGCGGTGGCTTGCGGCGGGGTTGCCTTCGGGACTAGGCGTGTAGAGCAAGGCGACACGCTTTACCTGGCACTGGAGGATAACCGCAAACGCCTGCAGAAGCGCCTGAAGAAGATTCTTAACGGCGCTCCGGCTCCCGAGAGGATGCATCTGCACATTGAGTGGCCGCGCCTAGACGAGGGCGGGGCGGAGCTACTAGACGAATGGCTCACGGAGCACCCCGGCGCACGCCTGGTAGTCATAGACACGCTCGCGAAGATCCGCCAGCCCGCGCGCGGCTCAAACGTCTATGCCGAAGATTACGCGGCGCTTGAGAAGCTGCTACCGCTCGCCTCCAAGCACGGCGTCGCCATTATCGTGGTGCACCATCTGCGTAAGATGGCCGCAAGCGACCCGGTGGATGAGATCTCCTCCTCTACTGGGCTAACCGCTGGCGTGGATGGATTCTTGATACTCCGGCGCACTCCAGGTAGTAAGGGACCGACGCTCTACGTTGACGGACGCGACATCGAGGAGCCCACGGAGTACGCGCTCCATTGGAACCTCAACACGGCGACCTGGACCATCGAGGGCGACGCCGAAGAGATCCACCTCTCCAAGGAGCGCGCGGACATCCTACTCACCCTGAACCGCTCCACGGAGCCGATGACGCCCAAAGAGGTGTCAGACGTGACGGCGGGCGCGAAGTACAACAACATCAAATACCTCATGTGGTCCATGCTCGGAGACGGCCAACTCCTCAAGGATAGTAAGGGGCGCTACTCGCCCGCTAACCCAACTAACCCGAGCACTAACCCAACTAACCCGACTAAAGCCGATACCTACGCGGAAAGCGGTGAGCGGGTTAGTGGAGTTAGGGGAGTTAGCGAGCACGACCCTAATAAACCGATGTGTTTGTGCGATGAATGCGTGCCGGTATGAGCCCCCGCGCCCTCACGCACCCGCCCGACGATGCACGAATGTGGCGCCGTCTGTCGGACGCGGACAAGCTGTTCGCCGCGCCCACGCCCTCGGACTTCGCGCCGGCCGTCGGCATGCGGATCTAGGGAGGCGGCGATGCCGGGCCCGACGTTGGAGAAAATCATAGAGCGGCTGCGCGACTCTGGGCAGCTGCCGAGGTTCGCCGCGCCTGCGGGGGCCTCACCTCCCGCGCAGCTGAAGAGCCCGCCAGGGCCGCCTCGTCGGATGGTGGGGCGTCGGGAGCTGCAGCGAAGCTGGGGGGAGGTCCGCTAATGTCCCGATGCCGCGCTACCAAAGCAAATGGAGAGCCCTGCAAGGGCACCGCTACGGGCTCACACGGTTACTGTTGGGCACATGCCCCGGAGAACGCCGAGCAGCGCCAGAGGGCGGCGTCGAAGGCCGCTAGAAGCAAGCCAAGCCGTGAGGTACGCGGCTACAAGCAAGAGGTCAAAGACCTGATAGCCGACGTGAAGGCGGGCGACCAGGACCGGGCCGATGCCGCGGTGATGCTCCAGGGCTACCGGGTGCTAAAAGACCTCGTCGAGCTGGAGCGCAAGATCCGCGAACAGGACGACCTCGTGGACAGGATAGAGGAGCTGGAGAACGTCCTGGAGCAGCAGGGAGGCCACCGTGGCCACCATGCATAAGCGCGTGCGCCGGCTGGAGGACAGGCTAACCGACCGGCTCGTCGACCAGATCGTGCGGGCCCGCTTCGACGAGGAGGACGCGCAAATGCTTCAAGTCCTCGACGGCAATGTCTCCGAGCCCACGCGGGCGCGTGTAGAGGAGATAATCCAGCGGTACACACAGGCGCGCTATGGGGCTTAAGGGCCGTGTGCGCCGACTACAGCGTGCCTTAGAGCCGGACATGATAGTCATCCCCCAGAAGGACGGCACGGTTAAGCGTTTCCCGGCCGCCGAAGGTCTGGACGCTTTCCTCAATGGCATGGAGCGGATACGAGCCGAGCATCTAGGAGGCGATATCCCGCCGGAGCACCCGCTCACCGCGGCGGCGCTTGACTCTAGTGACCCGAAGTTTCGGGAGTCATTCTACGCAATCGGCGGCAACCCGGACTCCGGCCAGGACCTCCCACACAGCTAGGCTCTACTTAATGTACGCACACAACACAGCGCAGGCGAAGCCGGAGTGCGGCCGAGGTCCGTTGCAACCCCACACATAGCTCCAGGCTCGAAACAGACAAAGACCATCCCCTCAATGGTGCTATTAAATCCAGTTTCCCTCTCACATAGTTAGGATCGAAACCCTTGGTAACCCATCCGCGCACGACAAAGGCCGGAGCGCCAAGCCACGAAGAGAGGCTCCGGATCTCCGGCTTATCGGAGATGAAGTTCGGCAACCCGTCCTGATTCTCCGCCTACTCCTTCGAGAGCGCCACGAGGATCGCTTCCGCGCTCTTGGCCGGGAGTAGCCGGGGTGATCCCACGAACCCCCGCCGTGATATCCGGGACGCATAGCACGACCGACCTTGACGGATGAACCCTTTCCGAACGCGGCGTCGCTGCCGGGTGAACCTGTTGCGGGTTACTCGGTCCGGTTGCGGCCCCGACGCCCCTGGGCGAACTCGACCCTGTAGCCGTCGGGGTCTAGGAGGCTCATCGCCCTCTCCCAGGGCTTGTCGCGGGGCGGCTCGAGGAACTCGGCGCCACGGCCCCTGAGGTCTCCGTAGAGCCCGTCGAGGTCGTCCGTGGTCAGCTCCACGTGCACGTTGGTGCGCGGGCCGGCGGGACCCGGCGCCTCCGCGTGCAGCAGCCCGAGCGTGCCCCAGCCGATGCGCAGCAGGGCGATAGTACTACCATTGCGGTACTCCACGCCGAAGCCGAGCAGGTCGCGGTAGAACGCCAGGGATCGCTCGAGATCCGACACCGGGAGGGTCAGGCCCTCCAGCCTCACGCCGTTCGTGGTTTCTTCGGTCATGTCTGCTCCATCCGTTGCCGTCGCGACGTCTCTCGGAGACCTCGCCATTCTAACTCCCGCTATAGGTCCCGCACATTCTGGCGGGGGTTCATCCCACCTGCTAACTTGCTGCCAACTCCGGCGGAATTAGCAGGAGCCGTTCCGAGATCTCCACGGTGGTTGTCAACGGTGGGTACAATACCGGGTGAACGGACGACGCTCGGGAGGGTAGACAGTGACGAGGCAGAGACTAACCGTGCAGGATGCCGCGGAGGTCCTCGGCGTGTCGGTCGATGCGGTCAGAATGCGTGTCCGTCGGGGGAGTCTGGAGGCGGAGAAAGACGATTCCGGGCGGGTGTACGTGAGACTAGACGCCGACGAGGACAAAGTTAAGTCTCAACGTCAAGTCGAATCTTCCGATCTGGTCGAGGACCTGCGGGACCAGGTGGCGTATCTCAGGGATCAACTCGACCGGGAGCGGGGAGCCAGGACGGAGGAGCGCCGGCGTCACGACACGATCATCGCCCAACTTATGCAACGCATCCCCGAGCTTGAGCCAGCGGCAGGGACAGGAGCCGATCAGGAGCAGCCAGATCCTCCGGAGACAGCCGCGGCGGAGCCGGAGAGAGTAGACACCGGACCGGCTACCGCAGGATCTCAGACGAGCGCACAGCGCTCCTGGTGGCGGAGGGTGTTCGGGCGCTGATGTACCACGACCCCCCCGCCTGGACCTACCTCATATCCCCAGCGGCAAGCCTTTTAGCCGTGGCTCTCGCCTACTTGCTAGGTAACATGCAGGGTCGAGCCCAGCCTCACTCGCCAACACTCTTGAGAGCGTGGATGTTGGAACCCCTATCGGCGCGTTGGACGATGAGGTGACGCGCCTGGCGAGTTCCCCATCCGCGCTCCAGAGGCTATGGAATCGTTTCCACGCTAGAATTTCCCACACATAAGCGTTTGCATGGATGCGTAGTGGTTTCCGAGAGACTTCCTTCTCGGAAACTCAACTTACCCGCGAGGGGCGCTCTTCGGCTACGCTAGTCCAGATAGCGTAGCCGAGCAAAAACCACGGCAGCCCCCAACCTGCTATCGCCAGTATGTTTGGTTCGTCTGTGATGATAATGAAGGGAAACATCACCAAGAAGGGGTAAACCCCTACAAGAAGCGGAGTGAATCGCTGCCAGCCACCCCAGCGTCTCGTACGGAGCACGGCGATGCCCACAAGCGTCATACCCACCGCCGTAATTACCGCACCAACCTGCTGCAGAATACTGTCATCTACAAGGATGGACGAGTGGATCTCTGCCAGCACGAAAACCACACGCCCGAGCAAGGCGATGCCCAAGGCAATCCCGCCTAACCACCCCGACACCGCGCCAGAGAATACAAGCCCGACCACGCCGAGCAAGAGTAGCAACTGAACGATAATCCAAGGCACTTGCAGAAGAGCGTACGCTACGGTATGCGGCCGGCCTATTGCTGAGGCCAGTACGCCGGTCACCAGCCAGCCAGCCCCACCTACAGCGCAGAGAGCCCCTGCTGTCCGAACCTTGCCAAGCATTCGGTTATGCCCCATACCACTACTCTGCACATTATCCATGAATTGCCTTCATCCCCTATGACGGCACCCGTTACTTCGCCACGCTACATAATATCTCAACTACATCGACAAACAATGAAGGTTGCAAAGCTGGAGATCCCCGAGCGCATCGAGGACGTCGAGGCCTTCGTCGAGCGGACGAAGAGGGAGCCGGCCGAAGGCCTCAGGCGAACCTGATAACCTGAAGATCGAAGGGCCGGGTGGCTGGGGTAGACCACACCCGGCCCTTTCCTTGCTCCGAGAAGGTCTGGATCATCCCTGACGGCCTCCGAGGGACCGGATAATGTCCACACTACCCTAGATCTTCTCACGCCCACACAGCGCCTCTAGCGAAGCTCCGCGCGTCCTCTTACATCCATATCGACGCATACTTATGCGCCGCCACAAGATGTAGGGTCTCCGGAGTTCTGGCAACTGTGGATACGCCACCCTGCCGGCGCCGGGGACGGAGTTCTATGCAAGATCCCGCATACGAGCTTCCGGGAATGGGTACTCTCGGCAGTTCGGTGGATAATAATCCGCCAAGTTCCGTATCTACGTGGGAGTTTGGTCTTTTCCGGCATAAACAAGCCGTCAGCGGGGCGCCGGCGGTCGGCACGTGCTTGGGTCGGGACGTGCGTAAACTGCGCGGCATGAAGATCACCTTTTTGCCCCACGCCCTCGAACAGATGTCCAAGCGCGGGATCTCCGAAGACGAGGCTCGGGCGGCGCTCGAAGAAGCCGACGAGGAGGGCGCGGCCAACCTCGGTAGGCTCTACGCCCAGAAGCGGTTCGGGCGTCGGAGGATCAGGGTGATCTACAATCAAGGAGCGGACGAGGCCGTGGTGGTCTCGGTGATGCTCCGCAGAAGGGAAGGTGGCGCGTGAGAATCAGCCACGACAAGGAATCCGGCGCTCTGTACATCAAGATCCGGGATGGCGCGTACTCCCATACGGAGGACTTCTCCGAGGGTGCGGACGTGTACGTGGACGTTGACGCCGAGGGTAACGTGCTTGGCCTCGAAGCCCTCTCGTTCGAGGACCTGGCGCAAGCCGTGGAGGAGCGCGGCGGCAAGCTCGACGTGCCGGAGAAGATCGGCGCTCCCGTCCGCTGAGTCCTATTCACCCGCCTTCCGAGAGTGAGCCGGCCTGCTCTTCGGGGCCAAGGAACGCTACCGTTCGGCGCGCGCCACTCTCTTGCACACCGTCGACGGGGCGGTGGCCAAGGAGTCAAAGCGGCGCTTCGTGGACTGGCGCTTCAGTACGGAGGATGCACGCATCAAGCTCAAACGCCTATACCCTTCGCTTCAGGAGTAACAGGCTATTAGGCGTCTTCGTTCAAAGTGTGGGCTAAGTACCCTTCCATATTTGGCCCGGATGGGTTGGCCAGCACAGCCTCGACCCAAGCATCCCGCTCGAAGGAGAGCACGCGAAGGTCCCACGTACACGCTATCAATTCCGTGGACGTAACATCCTCCAACGAAGCTGGTTCAGCAGAAGGCGACACGTAAAGGTGGTGGTGCAGCTCGTCCTCGTCCGCCCAGTAATCTACGAACACGAAGTTGGCCCCTCGCCCGTCGTGCACCCCAAGGAAACCAACCCCGTAGTGGTTCTGCTCGCTCGTAGACCCGGTCAGTCGCTTCCGGGCGACAGCCTTGGCTGCTTCCACCAGTTCTTCCCGTGGGCGCTCTCTTCCGTAGGCGATGCCGTATACCTTCAGCGTCCACCCCGATTCACACCAGAGCTCTAGGAACCGTATCGGACGCACGTCGTAGGCTTCTTGCAAGTTGAGCTCCGTCATAGCTTACAAGATACTCGTTGTGCGCCTCGGGCGCATCTTGGGCCAACTCAGTCGAACTGCCGAGAGTGAACGCTCTCGGCAGTTCCGTGCATGGGTGCGCCCTCAGAAGGTACAGAGGTTCGGACTTACTCCCGTTATCGAGAGGTCGCCGTGTTTGCGCACCCCCTCCTCGAGCGGCTCGCGGGGAGCGACCCGTATCAGGCCGCCCACCCTGAAGGCGTTCAGGACCGCGCTCATCGCGTAGTCTGGCACCTTGGCTCCCTCCCTCAAGAGCCGTCGGTAGACGACCGCGCTCTCCAAAGAGGCGCCTTCACCCGCCCACTCCTCGCAGATGACCGCTCGCACCTTCTCGGCCAGCGTCCGCCTGGGATCTTTGTTAGTCATCGAACACCCTCCTCCACCTAGACCGTCTGAGGCATCGTCTAAGGCGTGAGTGTATTAGCCTCAGCACTCTCTTTGAAGGCGAGTGTATTAGCCTTAGATGGGGCATTTCTAAAGGTCAGTAGCTTACTGTTCCGTTCGCACGTCCTCCTCGGCCAAACGTACCCAACCCACGACGCTCCAAGGGAAGAAGTAGCGGGAGGACTGGCTTTGGTCGTGGGGGCGCCTCACCAGTATGACGACGCCCCTGTCGTTGACGTCCTCCAGGTACACGGGGGCGGCGGCCCGCAGATCGCTTGAGAGGGCTTCGGTGGTCTCGATCATCACCTCCTGCCCGATCCACGCCTCGGGGATCCTCCCTTCCGAGTCCGAGGCGCTGTGCCTCTCCCTGTCCATCATGGCTTCCTCCTCTGATCGCTCTCCTCCCGCAAGCGTAGGATATCTTTACCGAAAGCCCCTCGCCCTTCGGCACGTCCCTCGGCGAGGATGCGCCGCTAGAAGGAGCATCGCCTGGTGTTAGCAATATGTGCTACAATACTGGGGCAGGCCATTGTACCTCTAGTAGGAGGTAAGGAGCGATGCAGAGGAAGATCGACAACTAGCCGCAGATACTGGCGTTGTGGCACGACCAGGGTTTGTTGCACGGGCTGGCGATCGCCGACTCCTCACCGGAGCGGCTTCGCCGGTCCGAATATTTTTGCTACTAACTAGGGATAGGAAAAACGAGTGGCGCAGATCCTTAAGCGCGTCCAAGCGGGGGCGCAGCAACGCCTTCGGGACGAGGCCGCTTTTCCGGAAGGCTCGCCCCAGCGTTACGACGATATTACGGCGGACGACGACGGGTAGGAAGGGAGCAAGGGAGGGCCATGAAAAAGAACAAAAGGGTGGCCGACATGGCGGAGGAGGTTCTGGAGCAGCAGGCCAAGAACCGCGCCGAACGGACCGGGGAACCGTTCGAAGACGCCTTCGAGACCGTCGCCCAGACCGAGGCCGGCCAGCAGCTTGAGGAGTTACGCGACGGGTCGAACGGCGACGAGAGGGCGCGGGAGTGGCAGGAGAACGTCCGCCGGGAGCGGTCCGGGGAGCGACGCACGGAGGGACCAGACCGGTCGAGGTGAGCGAGGCTACTCGTGTCCCTTAACCCGGCGCAACGACGGGTCCTGCAAGAGTGGATGCGCTCGAAGGCGATCGTCATGTGCCCGTGTTGTGGGCAGGAGGCGTGGCGCTTGGTCGAGGCCACCTACGTCAGGGCGCTATTGGAGAAGGGCGACGAGGACCTGACCGAGGGCGGTGGGGTGGTGAAGATCCCCTGCGGCAACTGCGGGTACTTGGCGTTCTTCGACGCCGAGACGAGCGGCATCAGGGGGTTGTGGGCGGAAGGCAGAGAACTGTAACATCCGAGGGTCGGCGTTTGCCGGCCCAGCCGTTTCGTAGGAAGGGGTAGCGCTAACGGTCCGAGTACCAGCGGGACACCTTCCGAGAATGGGTACTCTCGGAAGGCGGGTGAATAGGGCAAGAAGAAGGGCCGAGGCCCCGGACACCTCGGCTCTCCGTCGATGTGGCGTTGCACATAAAAAGGGGGCACGGGATGATCTGAGGAAAATCGTCGTTTAGGACCGAATATCCTGTGACCCCAAAAGTGTCAAAAGGTGCAAAATATCCCGCTGTCCCGAGCGCCCGGAGACGGTTCCCCGAAACGTGCCGTCTGAACGAACCCGGCCACGGCCCAGGCACGGCCGACGCCACTTGCACCTAGCCATCTTCGCCAGCCTCACCGCCGTCGCAGTGGGCATCGACCTAACGATCGGAGAGGAAGCCGAGGGATGAATAATGGTGGATGGCGTCAGTCGGGTTCGCGGTTCAAAAAAACACCAAAACCGCGTAGTAAGATGCATCACAAAACCTCTCGGTGGAAGGGAAGGAACGATTTATGATGGATTCCAGAGGAAGCGGCGGAGAAACGGGCTCCCAGAATGCGAGTTCGGCGGCCTTCGCGCCGGTCGAGGCGTGGTCGGAGTGGCTCAGGAACAACATGGGCGCCACGTCGGCGACCCAGGGCTCCACCGGTGAGGAGGTGGGAGCGGAAGGGGCATCAACCAACGACCCGTTGATGTCGGTAATGGGGAAGCTACCGGACAACCCCATGAGCAACATCATACCGATCGACTGGATGGAGATCTCCAAGGCGCTGCAGACCCTCATGAAACGCGAGATGTCCGACCCGCAGCGTGCGATGCAGGTGGCCACGGACTACAACCGTCGCCTCTTCGAGACGAATATGAAGGTTTGGAGCGATGCCGCGTCCCGCTTCTGGGGCCTGCCCCGGCAGGAGGCGGATGAGAGGGGCAAGCCCGACAAGCGCTTCTCCGAACCGGAGTGGAACGAGAATCCTTACTACGAGACTCTCAAAGAGTGCTACCTGCTGGCTTCGGAGTACCTTCTTAAGGAGGCCGAAGAGACCGACGAGCAGGGGGGAACCGAGGAACAGCGGTCCCTCAAGTTCCACCTCAAGCAGTTCGTGGACGCGATGGCCCCGGCCAACTTCCTCCTCACCAACCCCGCGGCCCTCAAGCGCGTCATGGAGACGGGGGGGACGAGCCTCGTTGACGGGGCCCGCAACCTCGCCTCGGACCTGGAGGAGGGGCGTCTGAGCATGGTCGACGCCAACGCCTTCGAGGTGGGCGAGAACCTCGCGACGACGCCTGGCAAGGTCGTCTACCGCAACGAGCTCATCGAGCTCATCCAGTACGAGCCCAGGACCGAGCGGGTACACGAGATACCGCTACTCTTCATGGCGCCCTGGATCAACAAGTACTACATCCTCGATTTGAGCGAGAAGAACAGCTTCGTCAAGTATCTCGTGGAGCAGGGCTTCACGGTGTTCATTATCAGCTGGAAGAACCCGGACTCCTCGATGGCTGAGACCAAGTTCGAGGACTACATGGAGCTAGGTCCCTTGAAGGCCGCTGACGTAATACGCGAGATCACGGGCGCGGACTCGGTCAACCCCGTCGGGTACTGCATCGGCGGCGCACTCCTGGTGATGACGCTAGCCTGGCTCGCGGCCGGTGATGACGAGGAAGAGAAACAGAAGTTCGGCGATCCCACCTTCATGGTCTCGCTCCAGGACTACTCCGAGGTAGGTAGCACCGAGACCTTTATGGACGAGCCCCAGTTTGAGGCAATGGAGATGCAGATGATGGAGCGGGGCTACCTCGACGACCGCAAGATGGCGAACATGTTCAACCTCTTGCGCGCGAGCGATCTGATCTGGGCGAATGTGATCAACAACTACCTGCTAGGCCAGAAGCCGCCCGCCATCGACATGCTTTACTGGAACAGCGACGGTGCGCGTATGGCTCGCGACGCCCACAAATTCTACATAAGGAACACCTACCTGGAGAACAACCTCATAAAACCGGGCAAGGTGGAGCTCATGGGCCGTCCCATAGATCTAAGGCTCATTACGAGCGATGTCTACGCCGTGGGCGCGGAGAAGGACCACATCGTACCCTGGAAGTCGGCGTGGAAGATCAGTAAGCTCGCCAACACCAAGAGCACCCACTTTACCCTCGCCGCCAGCGGACACATAGCCGGCATGATCGCCTCACCGGAGAAGGGCAAGGGCTACTGGACCGGCGAAGGCCAATACGAGACAGCCGAGGAGTGGCGCGAGCACGCCACCGAGCACGAGGGCACCTGGTGGGAGGACTGGAGAGGGTGGCTCGAGCAACGCTCCGGGGAGCAGACCGATCCACCCCGGGTAGGAAGCGACCGGTACCCGCCCATAGAGGACGCCCCCGGCACCTACGTCAGGGAGATGCATGAAGCTGCAGAGGACCGGGAGGGTGCGCAGGTTACCCAGGAGGCGACCCAAGTGGGCCCACGGGAACAGGTTTGGGACGAATCGAAGCACACGAGAGCCGCGGAGGGCAGGTTCACCTGAGAACGGAGTTCGATCTCGAGATCGAAGACGCTGCTCGGCGCCTGACTGATTACTAAGCATCCAGGGCCGCAGGTCAGCAAAACCGGGCCCTTTCTATGCTCTCGGGGCCTCCGTGCTTCCGAGAAGGAAGTTTGTCGGAAACCCGCATCCACCACCCCGGATAGGCCTACTCCTCCGGGTGGTACATCCAGTTGACCTTGGCCCAGGGGTAGAAGATGGACTGTAGCACGGGCTCGATCTCGGACTCGATCTCGACCACCTCGCCCTCGGGATCGGCCTCGAACTCGACCACCTCAGTCTCGACCTCGACTATCCCGTGCCGGACGACCACGCCTCTGTCGCTCACTTCCTCCAGCGTGCCCACCGTGTCGCCTCCGTACATGTCGGTTCCGATAACCACGGTCCGATCTATCCAGTCATCGGGTCTCGCCATCGTCGCCCTCCCTGGTCGCTATCTCGGTCGGTGCATCTTACCCCCTCGACGGGGTGGCCGCGCCCATC
>JAABUS010006968.1_pt1 | contig 13294 bp, 12 predicted proteins | sample 5560161 | NCBI WGS metagenome assembly JAABUS01 (sample SAMN10711885, study PRJNA513376) | rock metagenome | isolation source: Antarctica rocks | place: Antarctica: Victoria Land, Trio Nunatak nord | collected 2016-01-04 | reverse complement strand
CCGCCGCGGCGGCGCGGCAGCGACGGTCAGGGCGTCCGGGGCAGGGGAGGGGAGCGCAGCGCGGGGCATCCCTCGACGCTACAGGACTGTACCACTTCGTCAAACGGACGTTTGACGAAGTGGTACACCGGTCGGACCGACTGGCGCAGCCTCAGCGCAGCATCATCGGCGTTCGCTGAAAGCAAGTCGGACACCAAGCCCGATCAGGACGACGCTTGCAGTCCAGCGCTGGATTCGAGACCAGAATGGGTTGCGGGCGAGCAGCCGGGTAAGGGAGCCGCCCGCTAGAGCAACGGCGACATTGGTTGGCAGCCCGGTGATTTGAAACAGTAGTCCAAAAACCAGCATTTGAACACGTGGGTCGCCACGGGCCGGATCAACGAACTGGGGGAGAAATGAGAAGAAGAAAATAATCAGCTTTGGGTTCAGAAGATCGGTTAGGAATCCTTGCAAGTAGGCGCTTGCAAGCGACGGTCGGCGTAAATTTGCGTTGTCATCGGTCAAATCGGCAAGTCCGCCTGAAAGAAGGCTGCGAATGCCAAGATATATGAGGTAGCCTGCCCCGCAATATTTCATGACCGCGAACGCGAGCGGAGAATAGATGAACAAAGCCGAGAGGCCGAGGGCCGCGCCTATCCCTTGCACGAGCGAAGCCGTCGCTAAACCGAAGGCTGACACAACGGCAGCCCGGCGCCCCTCACGCATACAACGGGAGAGCAAAAACAGGACCGATGGTCCTGGCGTGATATTCAATGCAAGCGCCGAAACCATGAATAAGGCAATGGTCTGAAGAGATGGCATGAGATGATCCTGCTTTGAAGAGACTTTGTGCCTTGAACATCATGGCGCCGGTTCCAATGGCAGAGCTGCCGCGTCCGTTCTCCTATCGGTGGAGTCCGTGCGGTCGTTGCCATAGTATGTCACACTCACATTCTCCCGTCCCAGCTGCACTTGCCGTTACCCTGCCGTCCAAGGGCCAGCTCGGACAACGTGACCTCGGCCGCGGTGCCGAACACCGTGACCGTCGAGATCAGCGACAAGCGGCCTGCCGGGGTGTCCAGCTCCAGCGGGATGGCGATGCTATCCGCGGCCTCGGCCCAACTCGGACCTTCACCGGTCCACTCAGGTTCCGCTACCCTGCACGGCATGGAACAACAGGCACATGTGATCCGCCCGGCGCAGGCCGACGACGGCGCGGCAGTTGCAGCCGTCTATGGCCCGTACGTGCGTAATACGCCCGTGTCGTTCGAGGTGGAGCCACCGAAAGCCGTGGCGATGACAGAACGGATCACCGGCACACTGGGCACTCACCCCTGGCTGATTGCGGAACGGCAGGGCGTCGTCATCGGCTTCGCCTACGCCGGCAAGCACAGCCAGCGCGCGGCATACCGCTGGACGGTGGACGTAACGGTGTATGTTCGCGATAGCGAGCGCCGCACAGGAGTTGGGCGCCAGCTATACCAAGCCCTGCTCGCGGCGCTGCGGCTGCAAGGCTTCCGTTCCGCCTTTGCTGAAATCGTCCTTCCTAACCCAGGCAGCGTCCGCCTGCACGAGGCCATGGGCTTCAAGCACATCGGCGTCCACAATGACATCGGCCACAAGCTGGGACGCTGGCACGACATTGGCTATTGGCGCCTGGGCCTGGCCGATGGCACTGCGCCGCCGAATGAGCCGGTCCCCTTCGCTGCGTTCAGGCACACGTCCGCGTTTGCCGAGCTGCTTGCCAAAGCCACGTAGAGGGACGCTCCCCACCACAAGCAGGCCCAGTGACCGCAAAGCTTTGCAGATTGGCCATCTGACGCCGTAGCACGTTGATTGGCAACCAGGACCAGGGGTGTCCGTCAAACGAACCCTGACGGATACTGTGCTGGGTGCGGGTCGTAGCACCCTGTCAAGCGGTTGTTTGTCGAAGTAACACAGCCGCCAATGCCAGCTCCATCCCCTCTATGGGGCGGGTGTTTGCCCATCTTCGAAGCCCGCCTCCATTGTTCCGCCGCTTAGTATCGCCTACAGCCCTCCGATGAAGCTGCCCCGAACTCCGCTGGCCGTCATCTTCGATATGGACGGTTTATTGTTCGACACCGAGGCACTCTACCGCGACGCAATCATGGCAGCGGCGGCCGAGGGTGGCCATGAGATGACGCCGGCGCTGTTCCTCAGCCTCATTGGCCATCCCTGGCCGGTGGGCCGGGCCATGCTGCTGAAGCACTATGGCCCAACGTTCCAGATTGAGGCGTTCTCGGCCGCCTGGCTGCGGCACTTCGAGCGTTCACTCAAGGGCCGGGCGCCTCTCAAACCCGGCGCTGCCGAGTTGCTTGACACCTTGGACGAGCTCAACCTGCCCCGAGCCATCGCAACGTCCTCTCCGCACAAGCGTGTAGAGCAACACTTGACCGCGCACGACCTAGCCAGCCGCTTCCATGCCGTCGTCGCGTACGGCGACTACGTGACAGGCAAGCCCGCGCCCGATCCGTTCCTTCGCGCGGCGGAGCGGCTGGGCGTGGAGCCACGCTCCTGCCTGGCGCTGGAGGATTCATACAGTGGTATCCGATCCGCCTCTGCCGCGGGCACGATGACGGTTATGGTGCCCGATCTACTGAAGCCCACGGACGAAATACGCGGCCTATGCGCCGCGGTCGTCCACGATCTGCACGAAGTGCGCGAGATGCTGGTCGAGACCGTGTTGGAATCCGCGAGGCGGTCCCACGATCCTAGCTTAGGATAGGAATCCGGGTGAGCACTGCGGAATTCAAGCCTGCGCTTGCATATCCGTCAAACGAAGCCCAGCCAGCCAGGCCGGCTCGGTCCGGAAACTTCGGGCCGCTGACGGCAAGGCGGACACGTTGATTGCCGGACGGGCAGGCGGACACCTCGCGCCGCCACCGGCCCTACCGCCCCACCCGGCCGCGCGCCGCCCCCGGCACCGTCCCGAACGCCGGCCCCTTCGCCCCGTCCGGCGCTGGATGGGCCACCCCTGGCGGGGCCGGCGCGTCCGACGCGATGGTCCGCACCGCCAGCACCGCCTCGCACAGCTCCGTCGTGCTGTCCTTCGGGCACGCCTTGTAGAGCCGCACCATCCGGTCCCGCGTCTCCGGGCTGGCGTCCCCCAGCATGGCCTGCCCGGCGTTCCACCGCCCCCCGTACGCCAGGCCCGCCAGCCCCGTGCCCACGCCCCACGGCAAGACGGCCGTGGCCAGGAGCCACAGCAGCATCCCGCCCATGGCGCCCACCGCGCCCACGGCCCGGAGCCACCGCTTCTGCTCCCGCCACTCGTGCGCGCCCCGCACCATGCCGCGCAGCTCCTGCACGGCATCGTCAAGCCGCCCCTGGCTGTGCGCCAGCCCGCGCCGCGCGTCCTCCCCCACCCCGTGCAGCGCCCGCCGCAGCCCGTCCGCCTGCTCCACCGCCGAGCTAGCCAAGGCCGGCGCACGCTCAATGGCCGCAAGCCGCGCCCCCACCGCGTGCAGCTCCTGCGCCATCACTCCCAGCGTCGGGCTGTAGTCCGGCAGCTCGGCCCCGGGCTGCCCCGCCGCCCCCTGCTGCACCTGCCGGAACACCAGCTCCACCCCACGCCGCAGCGCCGCCACCTCCGCCCGCAGCGCCTCGAACGCCTGCTCCGCCCCGCCCTCGTCCCCCGCGCCCTCGCCGTCATCCTCGGCCGGGCTGCGCCGCTCCATGCCGTCCGCCATCGCCGCTGCCCCTACATCCCCATGCTCATGCCCCGGCTTTGCCGTGGCGCCTGCTCCAACTGCAACTCGCGCGCCAGCTCGCGCTCCACCGCCGCCCCGTCCAGCGCCGCAACCCGCGCCAGGCGGCTCCCCTCGGCCACCCCCAGTTCGCCCCCGCGCTCGCGCAGCAGCCCGTCCAGCGCCGCATCCTGCTTCAGCGCCCGCGCGAACGCCTCCATCTCCCCCGTTGCCGCCCGTGCCGCCTCCCACTCGTACCGGCCCGCGGCCAGGTCGTGCGCCTGCTCCAGCGTGTCCCACGCCCACACCGCCGCCCGGCCGCGCTCCTCCAGCGCCAGCCGGCCCCGCCGCGCCTCGCCCACCGCCCGGCCGAACACCGCCACGCCCTCCGCCTGCCCGCCCGCGGTCAGACCCGCCAAGGACGGGTCACGCGCCAGCACCGTCGCGGCGTCGCGGGCCATGTTCACTCCCTCGGCCTCCAGCACTGCGCCCGCCCGCGCCAGCGCCGTATCCTGGTGCGGCAGCACCGGCAGCCCAGCTTGCTCCATGCGCGCCCGGTCTTCCCAGGCCCGCGCATAGCCGGCCAAGCCCCGGGCCAGCCGCTCGCCCCGCCCCTCCGCCCGGGCCGGCTCCGGCTGGGCCACCGGGGCAGGCGCCAGCTCGGGCACCGGCTCCGGTATGGCGCGGAACGCGCCCCCGCCCGCCCCCAGCCGCAACCCGGCAAACCGGCCCCGGCGCGGTGCAGCCTGCTCCGGCACGGCCGTGGCCGGGATGTCCAGCCCTGCTGCTGGCGTTGGCGGCTTCGGCTCTGCTCGTGCAGCCTGCCGCACCACAATCTCGCTCTCCGGCCGCAACGGGTCCAGCCCGCGACGCTCAGCATAGGCCCGCTCCGGCCCGCCATAGTCCAAGCTGGTGTCCTTGGCCCGCTCCCGGCCCAGGGTCCGCCCCAGCCCCGCCCGGTCGCCCAGCTCGGCCGCCGACCAGTGCAGCGCCACACCTTCCCGGTGCCGCGTCAAGGCCACATACGCCGCGTGCCGGTCCATGTGCGCCGACGCCAGCACATGCGCCCGGTCCACCGTCACCCCCTGCGCCTTGTGGACCGTCGCCGCATACCCGTGATCCACATGGGCGTAATCCCGGACGTAGAACGTCACCACGGGCCGGGTGTCCTTCCCCTCCTGCCCAGCCCCGGCCGGACCCCCTGGCCCGTCCAGGCGCACCGTCAGCCGCTCGCCGCCAGCCTCCACCGCCAGCACCGTGCCCAGGCTGCCGTTCTTGACCGCGGCCCCGCCGCGTCCGCCTGGCCCCGCCCCAAGCCCGCGCTCATTGCGCAGGAACATGAGGCGGTCCCCCGCCGCCATCGCCCGCTCGCCCCGCTCCGTCTGCACTACCTGGTCAGGCCCTAACCCGCCCGCCGCCCGCACCTGCTCCCGTGCCAGCCGGTTCAGCTCCGCTACGTCCGACCGCGTGTAGGCCAGCATCACCCGCGATTGCTCCGGCGCGGCCCGGCGCTCCGTATCCCAGCCCTCTACCAGCGCCGCACGCGCCTCCTCCTGGGTGGCGTGGCCCCGCACCATCCCCGCCTGCTCGTAGCGTCCCAGCGCCGCCCCCGTGCGCCCCGTCGCAAGCTCCCGCGTCGCGTCCCGTTGCCACCCCTCCCGTTGCCGCCGCACCGCGCCGATCTCCGCCGCCCCGTGCCGCTCCGCCAACGCCCGGAACGCCGCACCCGCCTCGATGGCCTGCAACTGTTCCGGGTCACCCACCAGAACCACCTTGGCCCCGGCCCGCTGCGCCGCGGACAGCACCCGCTCCATCTGCCGCGACCCCACCATCCCGGCCTCGTCCACCACCAGCACGTCGCGCGCTGTCAGCGCGTCCCGGCCCTCCTTCCAGCCCCACTCCAGGCTCGCCAGCGTCCGGCTCTCGATGCCGCTGCCGCCCTCAAGCCCCTCGGCCGCAATGCCGGACAGCGCCGCCCCACGAACCCGCAAGCCCGCCGCCTCCCACGCCTGCCGCGCCACCCCCAGCGTCGCCGACTTGCCCGTGCCGGCGTAGCCAACAACCAAGGCCAGGTCCCGCCCCGCTGCGACGTGGAACACCGCCGCGCGCTGCTCCTCGCCCAGCGCAAGCCCGTCCGCCTCTGCCCGCCGCACCGCACGGGAAACCTCCACCACCCCCACCCGGTGCGACCGCGGCGCCGCCAGCTCCGCCGCAGCGCCCTCCATGCGCTGCTCGGCCGCCACCATCTCCCGCGTGCTGAACCGGTCCCGCCCGCGGCCGTCCACCCCAAGCCGCACCAGCTCCGGCGCAGCTTCCACGCGCGCCATCACCGTGCCGAACTGCTCCGCCCCGTCCGTGTGCCGGTTCACGAACCGCGCCAGGTCCGCCCGCGTGAACGTCGAGTGCTGCCGCGTCAGCGCGTCCAGCGCCACCACCGGGTCAGCCGCGATCCGCTCCCCGTTGCGCCGCGCGATGCCGTCATGCTCGGCCCGCCGCTCCGCGTCCTCGCCCCGCTCGGCCCGCCGCGCCCCCGCCGGACCGACCTTGTGCTGCGGCTCAAGCGGGATGCCCTGCTCAGCGTAGCTCCGGTGGTCAATCCGCATGTCATGCCCCAGCTCGGCCAGCCGCGCGTTCGCCATCTCCGCCCACCGCTCGCGCCAGCCCCGCAGCAGCGCCCGGTCGTTCCAGGCCACCACCTTCTTGCCGAACCGCGCCTCCTCCGGATGCCCCTCGCGCCCCGGCACGATATCGCGCATGGTCAGCATGACATGCGCGTGCGGCTGCGCCTCGCCGTCTGCACGCACACCCCAATGCACGTTGAGGTCCGCCACCATACCGCACGACACGAACTGCTCGCGCACGAAGTCCCGCGCCAGCGCAATCGCCTCCGCCCGCGTCAGCTCCCGCGGAAGCGCAATCTCGATGTCGCGCGCAAGCTGCGCGTCGCGCCGCTTCTCCGCCGCCTCCACCTCGTTCCATAGCCGCTCGCGCACGACGCGCCGCTCTTCCGCGCTGGCGTCCTCGCCCGCGTCCCACCGCGCCGGCGCACCCTCAGGCAACAGGATCTCCGAATGCACCACGTCCGCCTTGGCCGTGTAGTCATGCGTGCGGTCCAGGTGCTCGTCCAGCAGCTCGGACGCCGACCGATACGCCGCAGCCGCCACCGCGCTGCGCCCCTGCGAGCGCCCGATAACCTTGGCAGAGAAGTGGTAGATCGCCATCTAGCAGGTTCCAGCACGCAGGCAGTAAGGGCGGCAAGGGCCAGCCTAGCCGCTACAGCACAGATCATGCAATGATCTATAAGCGCGCACTCAAAATTTGCTCCGTTTCACTCCGCAATGAGAGTGATGGGCTGCTCGCGTGCTAACTTGTAAGCATAGTGAGACAGCTTGGCAGCATGGCCAGCCTGCCGCTAGGCTGCGCCTGACCCGCTAGACCCGGCCAGAGGCACCTACATGACACGCAAGCCCCGCAACTACGACACCGAACTCCAAGCCCTCATGGACCGGGCTAAGAAGCTCAAGGGACAGAAAACCGTACAGCTTGGCGAACTGGTTCAAGTTACAGGCGCGGACGCCCTACCCATCGAGGCCCTGGCCGGCGCGCTCCTTGCCGCCGTCGAGCAATCCAAGAAGTCGCCCGAAGCCGTCACGAGGTGGGCCGAACGCGGTCAGGCCCTCTTTCAGCAAGGGAGCGGAGGCAAGCGGGGGAAGGCCAGTGCCAGTGAACCTGCTGGCGGACCTCCTGGCGACAACGGCAAGGCTGCGGCGGCTGGCGGTGGCGCGTAACCGCGTGGACGCTGCCCGCGCCCTGACCGATACCCGCGATTGGGCCAAGGTCCGGCGCGAGCGCACCCGACACCTGATCGAACTCGGCGGCCTCGTCGCCAAGGCCGACTTGGTGGAGCTGCTGGACGACGACCGCGCCACCCTGCTCGGCGCGCTACTGGACGTGGCCGGACAGCTCCGGGGCGCGGGGGATGCCGACCCCGCGCACCTCCGCGCCCAATGGCGGCGGGCCGGGCTGCGCGCCTTCGAGGCCGACAAGGATGCAACCGCCGCGTAGGCTGGGCAGGAGAAAGGAGGGGCGCATGAGTAGAGCAGGAGACCTGATAAGGCGGCACATGGAGATCGTAGAGGATGGGGAGAGCAACATCCCATTGATCCGCGATGTTCGCTTATGCCCTAGCGAAGGAACGTATGAGCGGCTCGATGAGGGCAAGTGGATATCAGGCCAGTTCCCGGACAACATCCGGATCGATCAGTCAACGCACACGCACGGTGTAGGAAAGCTGCACGGTCATGTGCATGATCGCAAAGGCAATGAGATCGTGGCTGTCAACTTTGATGGCACCGCAAGCCATAGTTCCAAAGGACGTTTAAGCCACGCTGATGCCGACGCTCTCCGCAAACGCGGCTTCAATATCCGGCAAGATCGGATTGTGGAGTGGTGGACGCTGCCCAAGACGGACAGCATGCAATTGTTGTTTGAGTAGGCCAATACAGGCTGTTGGTCAGCCGTGGCTGTCCGGCCAGCCCTCGGGCAGCCCGTCGCCGGGGATGGAAGTCGTCGTTCCGGCCTTCGCCAGGATGCGTCCAAGGTCGCCAGGTACAGCACGGGCCGCACGTTCGGCCAGGTGGCCGCGCGCCTCTAAAGTGACCACACGGAAGGCAGCCAGCGCACGCCTCCGTGTTCGGTCCAACTCGGCAGCAGTATCGGGCTTGACCATGAACACGGGACAGCTCTCCTGCCCACAGCCGCACGGCTTGATGCCGCCGTCTCGCCGCCGTGCGACGAAGACCCGGCGCAGCTCGTCCACGAGTTGCACGGCCTTGGCGACACCGGCCCTGGTCCGAGCGTCCCGCAGATGGTGCAGCGAGGGGATACGCCGGATTTCCACCCCCTCGCGTGTGTGCCAGACCCCAGTATTGAGCGCCCGGATTGTGTCCTCGATCGCTTGCAGGAAAGCCGGCAGGGAGCTTTCCTCCTGGAACGGGGTGGTGAAGGCTGGCCGGTCAAACACCGCTGCCATCAAGTGCAGGGCCTCGCCGTCCGTCATGCTCGGAAAGTCGTCCGCGAAGTGGCGCAGCTCCTTCTCACCATCCGGGAACGTCTCGCCCGCGCAGAACCGGCGCAACAGGTCCTCGCCGCGCAGTCGCAGGTTCTCCTCGAACTCCACCCCGGACCAGACTGTGACGTGACTTACGCCCAGACGACGCGCCGACACGGTTACAGCATCTCTGCGCTCGGCCGAGACGCTGCTGCGGCAAACGAACCGGAAGGCATCCGGCCTGCCGGTCGGCGCCGCAACTGCCTTGCCCATGTCCTGCTCGGCTTTGACTTGGACCAGCGCGTTGCGGTTGACGCACTGGATGACCGTGCGCCGCGGCGGAGCGGCGTCGAACGGCTCCGCGCCAATGATGTCGCGCCCCTGGTCGCTGCCGGTCTGACCGTACCAGGCCAGGTCGGACCAGCCAGCCCGGACGTGGTAGGCGAACACCAGGCGCTCGAACTCGGCACCGCCGAAGTCCTCGAAATGCACTCGGTGGACCGTTCTGTTCGGCATCTGCTTCATGCCTTTCCGGATGCTTCTTCGTCCACCGTACCAAAGCGCCGCACCGCCTCGTCTGCCTGCGCCGCTGCCAGCAGCGCCGGCCAGTCGTCGGGCGGGTTGCCGCCTGCCAACATCCCGGCGAACACGGCATACGGGTCCGAGCTGGCCCCCGCCTTCCGCAGCGTGTCCCGGTCGTTGACCCAGGCATACACGATCACCCGCGCCCGCGAGTCGGCTCGGAAGAACAGCCGGAACCGATTGCCGCCGAACTTCGCCCGAAACCAGTGCCGCCGATCCTGCCCCAGCGTGTTGCCCTGCCGGAACTCCACCGCCAGGGGGTCGCGCGGGATGCGGTCCAGCACCAAGGCCCGTAAGGCCGCCAGGAGGCGTGCGTCGGCTTTCCCTTGCCACCCTTGCGGGTCCGCTCGCTTGGCCCGCTTCACAGCCGCCAGGAGCCGTTCTAGCTGGTCCAGGAACAGGGGATGTCCATGGAGGTGCCAACCGTGCCGCTCCGGCACAGCTTCCGCCTTCTCGTCGGTTAACCCCCTACAGGCTCACCTCGCCCTCAATAGGGGCGTCCGAGTCCACCTCCCCCACCTCGGCCGCCACAGCCTCTAGGCGGCCCGCCAGGGTCTCCGGGAGCGGGCGCACGGCCCTGGCCGGCCGGGAAGCCATGTCGGCTTCTAGCAGCGCCAGAAACGGCGCTAGGGCCGGGTCTGTGTCGTTCCCTTCCGGCAGAGCGTGGACGGTGACGCGGCCCCGCGCCACCCGGAAGGCGATGCGCCCGCCGTAGCCGACTCCCAGCGCCTGGCGTACGGCCTTGGGCACGGTGGTCTGGCCCTTGGCGGTGATGGTGCAAACTTCCTCGACTACGGGCATCGCGCGACTCCCTACGCCCCAACGGCAACAATACTGGTATGTAAGGCATCTTCCTTACCTTGTCAGCCGCTTTCTGTTCGGCCCTGGCCGGAGGCCAAGGGTCGTATGCTCGGGACGCCTTCCGTCCCGACGCTTCTGGACGGTCGCGGTGCGCAGGGGCGGTCAAGGATGGCCGCAGGCCACCGTGAAGCGGCGCACGCCAAGGGCGTGCGTCCTTGACGGCTCCGAGCACCGTGGCACTGCCTTGTTGTCCACAGAATGCCACTGCCAGCTATCGGAGAATCTATAGGTCTAACTATCGGTTCTATATGTGCGCGACCAAGTGCTCGTGCCGAACGCGACCAAGTGCTCGTTCTGAGCGCGACCAAGTGCTCGTGGATAAGTCGCTTGTTCCCCAGTCTACGGACGGGGAAAAACCACGGCGCGCGACACGACTCTAGGAGCGACAGGGGAACGGGAGCGGTGCAGCAGAAGCCCCTCGTCGGTGTCCTCCACCTTGGCATCGGGATAGACCGTCAGGACCACGCGCAACGTTTCGCGGAACTGCCGGCGGAAATCCCGCTCCCGCGCGAAGCCTTGCCCGAACTGGTCGCGCAAGGCCGCCCAAGAGACGGGCTGGGGCTTACCCGTAGGCACGCGGTGCAGCCGCTGCGCCAGCCAACAGTAGGCATCAAGCGCCAGGGCGGAGTGTGCCAGTGCGCGGATTGCTGGGCGCGCGAGGGGGACAGCGTGGCTCTGGATGCTAGCGAAGTAGTCATCTGAGAGCCTAACCGTACTGGGCCAGAGAACGCGCTGCTTCGGGTCGCGAGGCGCCCAAAGGTCCAAGCCCTTCACCAGCGCCGCGTTCACCTGCGCCGCCCGCCCATCCGCGAAGTAGGCGAGCCTCACCGTCGCGGCTGATAGGCGGGTGAGTTGCTCCTTCACCGTTCCTATCGTCCGGCCGTCGGTGGGAAGTCCCAGCTCGCGAACATAGGCGGTCAGGCTGTCCGCTACCTCCACCACCGGCGAACCCGTGCGGAGTGCCTCACCGGTGAGGTGAATTAGAACCAGTCGTGCCTTCTCCCCGAAGGGGACGCCGACGCTGCGGAAGCCACCTGTGCGCGGATCGGCTACTGCTCCCGCTTCGATCCTGAGCGCAGCATTGCCTTGCTGCCGCTCCCATGTTCGCGCCTCACCCGGGTTACGAAACGGCAAGCCGGTCTGGGTGAGAACGGTGTGCAAGAAATCCAAACCGAACGGATCGCCCTGGCGGAGCGCCTCGGCGGCATCCAACAGACGCTGTGTCGTACGCGATAAGGAACCGTTGGTGGATGCTGCCTCGTCCATCAGGCCAGCCCGCGAGCCCGGTCCATCGGCGCTACTTCCGGCTTGCCATGCTTCGCGAACAGGTCGTTCAGCGCCTCGGCCATGAGGTTCTGCAAGGTCGTCTTGCGTTCCACCGCTAGCGCCCTGAGCTGCCAAGCCACATCCTCGGGGAAGTGGGCTGCGACCTGCTTGGTCCCCACCCGCGTCTTTGGAGGCGTTGCCTGGTCGGACACTTCACGCTCGGCAGGGGCCGGCCCCGTCCCGGCATCCGGGCGGCGAGTGCTACCAGCCGCCGCCGCGACCGCAGCCAGATTTGGCCGCTTGCTCACTGCATCGCCTCCTTAACTTTAGACATGCCGACAATCTCACAAATCACATTGTAGAGGTGTCGAATATCCGACGCCGCCCGTCCGTCCGGCTCGTACTCGGTTACGGTCAGCCCCACTTGCGTGGCGTACTCGAACGCTACCCGCTGCCCGACCTGGATGGGACAGACTGCTAGCCCCATGCCGGTGATTGCTTCGGCTGCCTGCTCGTGCCGAGTTCCCTGGGCGGGTACCGCGTTCAAGACCACCAACGGGGGGCGCTTTGCCCGCCCCTGCACCAGCTCCGCCGTCGTGCGGAGGGTCTCAAGGTCCAGGATGGACGGCTTGCAGGGGATCAGAACTAGATCCGCTACTTTGGCGGCCTCGGCAGCGGCCTGTTCCACCCGTGCCGGCGTGTCAATGATAGCGAGGTCAACGCCCGCTTGGGCCGCTTTGGCGAGGGCCGCCGCGAGGCGCGCAGGTTGGGCATCCATGACGGCGGGGGTGTCCACGGTCCGCCGGTCGCCCCACCTGCACGCGCTTGCCTGGGGATCGAGGTCTATAACCAAAACGCTCTGCCCGGCCGCTTCGGCGGCCACCGCAAGCGACAGGGCCAAGGTCGTCTTACCCGTCCCGCCCTTCTGGGCGATCATAGCTAGAGTCTGCATTTCGACACCTCGCATTGTCGACACATCGGCATAGAGACAGTTCATCATGTCGTCTAGCAGACAATTTGGCTGCTATGTCAGCTCTCCTCAGTCAGCACTCGCCGGACCTGCGCGGCGGACCACCTGGCTCCGCCCTGGGGCGCCCGCACCCCGCGCGCCTCCAACGCCGCTGCGACCTGCCGCAAGCTGGCCTCCTTGGGCATGGCATCGTCTGCCCGCAGTCCGTCCAGCACCGCCCGCAGCTCGGCCGACCGCGCCTGCGCCAGCTCGCCATGCGCCACCCGCGCCACCTCCGCCAGGGCCGGCGTGCCGGGCCGCAGCCGCGGGTTGCCCAGCCTGGTGCCGCGCGCCTTCGCCGCCGCCAGCGCCGCCCGCGTGCGCTGCCCGGTCAGCCCGGCCTCCAACTCGGCCACCGCCGCCATCTGCGTCAGCAGGAAGCGCCCCATCGGCCCAGGCGGCACCTGGGGCAGGTCGCAGAACACCACCCCGGCCTCGCCGGCACCCTCGACCAGGCCCAGCAGGAACCGGGCATCGCGGGACAGCCGGTCCAGCTTGGCGACCAGCAGCGCCGCCCGCCGCGTGCGGCAGCACGCCAAGGCCGCGGCAAGCTGGGGCCGGGCTGCCGTGCGCCCGCTCTCGACTTCCTGGAACTCGGCCAGCAGCTCGCCCCCGTGCTGCGCCAGGTAGGCGGCGGCGGCCTGGCGCTGCGCCTCCAAGCCCAGCCCGGACCGGCCCTGGCCTTCGGTGCTGACGCGAAGGTAGGCCACGAACCGCCGCGGCGGCGCGGCAGCGACGGTCAGGGCGTCCGGGGCAGGGGAGGGGAGCGCAGCGCGGGGCATCCCTCGACGCTACAGGACTGTACCACTTCGTCAAACGGACGTTTGACGAAGTGGTACA
>JAABUS010006967.1_pt1 | contig 13296 bp, 9 predicted proteins | sample 5560161 | NCBI WGS metagenome assembly JAABUS01 (sample SAMN10711885, study PRJNA513376) | rock metagenome | isolation source: Antarctica rocks | place: Antarctica: Victoria Land, Trio Nunatak nord | collected 2016-01-04 | reverse complement strand
GATGGACCAGCCCCCCCACGGGGCAATCTCCGATGTGCTCGGTCACGTAGAAGACCATATCGTCGCGGCTGACCGTCATGAATACCGGCAGGTCGGGAGCGAAGCGTTGTTCCCGGTCGACTTGAAAGCCGAGCCCTTCGACGTAGATCGCCTCGCTCCTGGCAGGGTCCGTAATCCGCAGCGCTGGAATGACCTGCTGCATGATAGTCCCCCTTCCTGCGTTGCTCGGATCTCATACGAGTCTGACGGGAATCGCGACCTGAGGCCAAGCCGAAACATCGAGAGTCCCCGCGGCAGGGTGCCTAGATCAGTTCCCGGATCGGTTCCCCTCCAGAGAGGATCGGGAAGGGGCGGCCCGCGAAGTCGTGGAACTCGGCGCGGGTGTCGATCCCCAGGTGGCGGTATTTGGTGGCGAGCAGGTCCTGCGAAGACAAGGGGCACTCGGCCGGGTACGCGCCGAGGGAATTGGTTGCCCCCACGACCTGGATCGGATCGCGGAACTCGTCCGACTCGCGGGGGACCGCATCGTCATCATGGCCGGCGGGGGAATCTCCGCGGAGAACGTCCGCCGGCTCATCGCCGCGACAGGCGTGCGCGAGGTCCACGTCGGGTTCCACGCGGCCATGACGTACGAGAGCCGGATGACGTTCCGCAATCCCGAGGTGCGGATTGGTCGCGTCGCCGCCTCGTCGGAAGACACGGTCGTCCGCACCGACGCGGAGAAGGTCCGAGCGATCGTCCGGTCCGCACGATCGTCGGCCTGAGTCACGCTTCGCACGACGTTCGCCCGGCATGAGGGGCGGGGTTCGACGCGCCTCCGCGGATCCGAGGGACGGCGACGACTGTGCCTGATCGCGATCCCCACGACCCGATACGGCTTCGCACAATCGCGCATGCCGCGGAGAAACCGCGGACCACCGCGCGCCGTCACGGGGAGGCGGGTTGGCGGCCGTGCAGGAGGGACCTGAGCGCCCGATTCACAGCCTCATCGTCCGGAAACGCCGCCCGTACGTCGGGCGCGAGGAGGGCAAGATTCGTGCCGGCGCGGTAGCGCTCGAGGTACTTCCCACGGACCCCACCCTGGAGCACCGAGGCGTCGTACTCGGGGCGGACGTCATCCTCATCGGGTGTGATGTCGTTTCTCATACGACCATTTATACGTCGGGACGGGTGGTAGGACAATACGCCACGGCCACCCGATCGACATCACCCCTCCTCGTACAGCTTCCTCTCCTTGCGCGATGCTCGTCGGGCGCTGATGATGCGAGTGCTGTCCCCGCGATCGGTGTGCGAGACGATGATCAAGTTCCCTTCCGCCGAGTGGCCGAACGTCAGGAAACGATCCTCATCGTCGTCATGATCGGGGTCGGAGTAGGTGATGGCCAAGGGGTCGCCGAAGACGGTCGCCGCCTCGTGGAACGTGACACCGTGTTTGGCGAGATTGCGAGCGGCCTTCTCGGGATCCCATTCAAACTCCATGGGGCCACCGTAGCCGGACACGACCGACCGGGCAAGGCTGAGCCGCCGAACAACCAAGTGACGTAGAGGGGATGGTTGCGTCGCGGCGGCACCGCTGAGAGACCGCGCATCCCTCCGCGACGCAACCATCCCCTCTACGTCACCGGCTTCCCGGACACATCCTCATCGCTCCAGCCTATGAAATACGCGATCTCGGAATCTGACGCCGTGACCGCTGCTCCATCCCCCGCCATCAATGCCAAGGCCGTCAGTAAGTGCAGACTTTGAGTCCCCTCGGGGCTACCTTCCGCTGCTTTGATTGCCTCTTCCGGTAGATCAACTCTGTTGCGTCGAATGAACTCTAACAGAACTGCCAACGATGGATGACCCTGGGGGAAGTCCGGCGGAGGGAGGAGGAACGGGTCATCGTTGTTCGGAAGTTGGACGTGATAGACTCCCCAAGCATCTTGGCGATATGAGATGACCCCGTTCTGCAAGGCGTAGTGAGATGCCTCACGGCTGGCCTGTTCTGAAGAGCCCGGCGCTGCCTGCGCCAAGAACCGCTCGACCAATTGTAGGACCGAAGGCGGGATCCGCTCACGGCGTCGAGAAGGTGGGATGGCACGCTTGCTCATAAATAGGCCCTCGGCAGGAGGATTTTCTGCCGCCTAACCAACGAGTAGGCGTCCGAAAGGGCGTGTTCGTACAAGCCCACGCAGGCGGGCGCACGCACCAAGCCCGATCATCATGCCACGATGTGACCGACGCCGCTATATAGAATTGTGGACAAAAGCTCAACGTCAACGGGGATTCGAGGAACGTGGCCCTCTCCACGGATGTTGCCGCTTCCCAATGGTAACGACCCTATGACAGCAGCGCCTTGACGACCTCGCCGTGGACGTCGGTGAGACGCATGTCACGGCCGCTGAAGCGGTAAGTGAGGCGTTTGTGGTCCATCCCCAGGAGGTGGAGCATGGTCGCGTGGAGGTCGTGGACTTCCATCTTGTCCTGGACGGCGTGGTAGCCGTAGTCGTCGGTGGCGCCGTGGATGGTGCCCCCCTTGATGCCGCCGCCGGCCATCCAGATGCTGAAGCCGAAGGGGTTGTGATCGCGGCCGTCGGTCCCCTGGGCCATGGGGGTCCGGCCGAACTCGCCCCCCCAGACGACGAGGGTCTCGTCGAGCAGGCCGCGGGCCTTCAGGTCTTTCAGGAGGCCGGCGATCGGCTTGTCGACGGCACGCGCGTTCTTCTCGTGCCCCGCCTTGAGGCCGCCATGCTGGTCCCAACGATCGGTGCCGACGCTCGGGGGGAGTAGCTCGACGAAGCGGACGCCGCGCTCGACGAGGCGGCGGGCCACGAGGCACTGGCGGCCGAAGATCTGGGTGGGGGCGTACGCCTCGTCCATCCCGTAGAGGGCCTTCGTCGCGGCCGACTCGCTCGTGAGGCTCAACAGGTCCGGGACGGCCGACTGCATCCGGAAGGCCAGCTCGTAATTGGCGATCGCCGACTCCAGGCTGTCGAGCTCGCCCATGCGTCCCACGACCCCCCGGTCGAGCTTGCGCATCAACGCCAGCTTCCTCCGCTGGGCCTCGGTGGAAGTCTCGCCGGGCTGGATATTCGCCACGGAGGAGGCGCCGGACTTGAAGACGGAGCCCTGGTACGACGCGGGGAGGAAGCCGCTGTTGAAGCAGTCGAGGCCGCCGGGGGGGATCAGGCCGCAGTTAAGCACCACGAATCCCGGCAGGTCCTGGCTCTCGCTCCCCAGCCCGTAAGTGACCCACGAGCCGTGGCTCGGCCGCCCCTGCAAACCATTGCCGGTGTGCATGAAATAGTTGGCATTGGTGTGCTCCGAAAAGTTCGAGACCATCGACCGGATGATCGCCAGGTCATCGACGCAGGTGGCGACGTGCGGGAAGAGGTCGCTGACGGGGATGCCGCTGGCGCCGTACTGGCGGAACTTCCAGGGCGACCGGAGCACGTTGCCCACGTTGTTGAACTGGGTCGGGTGCGTCTTCACGCCGATCGGATTGCCGTGCTCGCGGTCGAGCCGGGGCTTGGGGTCGAAGGTGTCGACCTGCGAGGGGCCGCCGTCCATGTACAGGAAGATGACGCTCCTGGCCCTGGCCGGGAAATGCGGCGCGCGAGGCGCGAGCGGCCCCGTCTCGTCGGATGCATTCTTGAGGACGCGGCCGAACGCCGGGTCGCCCGACAGCCCGGCCAATGCCAGCGCGCCGAACCCGTTGGCACAGCGGATCAGCAGGTCGCGGCGGCTCGGGGACGCATGGTCGCGGTCGCAGGGCATGGCGGCGGATCCCGCTAATTGATGTAGATGAATTCCTTGACGTTGATCAGCACATGGCAAAGGTCCGCCCAGGCAAGGGGGTCGTCGGGGCTGCCATAGGCCGCGCCCTGTTCGTTTAGGAATGCCAGGGCTTCGGCGCGTTCGTCGTCGGTCGGCGGGCGGCCGAACGCGGCGAGATAGAGCCCGGAGACGGCATCGGGACGGGGCCTTGCGGAGTCGGCGCGGGCGCGATCGGCCCAGAGGCGGGCCTGCTGGACGACGAAGGGGTCGTTCATCAGGGTAAGTGCCTGCGCGGGGACGTTCGAGACGTTACGCCTCCCCATGGTGGAGGAGGGGGCGGGGAAGTCGAACGCGAGGAACATGGGGGTCAGGAAGTTGCGCCTGACGTTGACGTAGAGGCTCCGGCGACCGTCGCCGTCGAGCGGGCCGGACTTGCCAGGCCGGCCCCGGCCGTCCATGAAGGGGGTCAGGTGGGGCAGGACGCTCGGCCCGAAGGGGGTCCGGTCGAGCCTGCCGGACACGGCGAGGATGGCGTCGCGGATCGACTCGGCCTCGAGGCGTCGGACGTTCATGCGGTGCAGGAGCACGTTCGACGGGTCGACGCGCTCGGCCTCTGAGCCGGGGACGGGCCGGCTCTGCATCCGATAGGTGCTCGAGAGCATCATCGTGCGATGCAGGCCCTTGATCGACCATCCCTCCGCGACGAACCGGGTGGCCAGGTGGTCGAGAAGGTCGGGGTGGCTGGGGGGGACCCCCATGATGCCGAAGTCGTCGGGGGTCCTGACGATCCCCTCGCCGAAATGACCCTTCCAGACGCGGTTGACGAGCACGCGCGCCGTGAGCGGGTTGGCGGGATCGACCAATCGTCGGGCGAGCTCGAGTCGCCCGCTCCCCGAGCCCGGCGCGGGCTGCTCGACGCCGGCGATCGCCTCCAGGAAGCGGCGGGGGACGACGTCGCCGAGGGTCTTGGAGCTCCCGCGGATGTGGACAGGCTCGTCGCGCGCCGTCCCGTCGGTGAGGGCCAGTGCCAGCGTCGGCTCGGGGATGCGCGACTCGACCTGCTTGTACCGCTCCAGAGATGAGGAGGCTCCATCGGCGGACGTCCCGTCGTCGAGTTCGAGCGGGTCGAAGGCCTGGGGGAGGGGTCCGGCGGGGGGTGTCGACTCGTCGGAGAACCAAATTTCATCGACGGCGACAAATCCGTCGCCGGGGAAGTGCCTCGAACGCGAGCCTGTGAAATCGACCGCTGCGCCGTCGGCAATCTCGATGTACGCGGCGTGGCCGACCCACATACGGACGTCTTGCGTGTGCCACTTCGTCCCGCCGGCGGCGTCGACCGCGGTCGTCAGGCCGCCATAGATCGGGCTGCGGATCTTCTCGAAGCCGTCGACCACGAGGTTGAGCCGGGCGCCCTGCCCCGCAGCCAGGTAATGGATGTACGGCTTCTCGATGGTGAATGTGCGCGACCGCAGCGTGCCCTGGAGCCGATCGGAGACCAGTCCGCTATGCGCCAGCCCCGACGGCACCGACACCCCGATGCGACCCGACGCATTCCGCGCCGGCCGCCAATCACCCGCACGGCTCGGCCCGGTGCCGAACGCGTCTCCCGTGACGAACCATCCCCGGAAATCGGACCCGTCGAAATCCTCGAAGCGCATCGACCCGTCGGCGGCGCGGGGGGACTCGGGAATGTCGCCCGGACCCCGCTCGGAAGTCGTGGCGAATAGGTCTTCGATCGTCGCCTTAATCGCCTTCAGCTCAGCGACCAGGGGGGCGACGCGATCCGGAGGGTCGATGAAGGCCTGCACGGAACGCGAGCTCTGGAGGTAGCCGGCCAGGGCGTAGTAGTCCTTCGTGGAGATCGCGTCGAACTTGTGGTCGTGGCAGCGGGCGCACGCGACGGTCAGCCCCAGGAAAGCCTTGGAGAAGACGTCGATCTGGTTGTCGAGGCGCGACGCCTCCTCCTCACGCAGATCGACCGGCGAATGCGTCCCCTCGCCCAGGCTGAAAAATCCGGTCCCGAGAACCGATTCGTTGAAGCCCTCGGTCGGGTGCCGGCGCGGCGGGTCGAGGAGATCGCCGGCGACCTGCTCGACGACGAACCGATCGTAGGGGAGGTCGGCATTGAGCGCCCGGATCACGTAGTCGCGGTAGCCCGAGGCGCCCGGGAGGTCGTAGTCGAACTCGTGCCCCGCCGTCTCGGCATAGCGGACGAGGTCGAGCCAGTGCCTCCCCCACCGCTCGCCGTGATGGGGGGAGGCGAGCAGACGGTCGACCACCTTCTCGAAGGCGTCGGGGGCCTCATCCTCGAGGAAGGCGTCGACCGCCGCGGGATCGGGAGGCAGGCCGACGAGGTCGAAGGTCGCACGCCGGATCAGGGTTCGCCTATCGGCCTCGGGCGCCGGCGCGAGGCCCCTGGCCTCCAGCGCCGCCAGGACGAACCGATCGATCGCATCCTTCGGCCAGGCGCGGTCCCGGACCTCGGGGGGTTCGGGCGCCGTGATCGGCCGGAAGCTCCAGTGCTTCGCGCGCGCCCCAAGGTCGAAGCTGCCCTCCTTGCCCGTGGCCTTCGGCCTGGCGTCACCCGGCCAGGGGGCCCCCATGTCAATCCACCGGGTCAGCACGGCGATCTCGCTCGCCGGGAGCTTCGACTTGGGGGGCATCTGGTAGAGGTCGCCGTAGTTGATCGCGTCGACCAGCAGGCTCTCCCCCGCCTTTCCCGGTACCACCGCGGGTCCGGTGCTGCCGCCGGCCAGCGCCGCGGAGCGCGAGTCGAGGCGGAGGTCCCCCTTCTGCTTCTTCTCGCCGTGACACTCCTGGCAGCGGCCGACGAGCAGCGGTCGGACCTCGCGCTCGAAGAACTCCAGCGCCGACGGGTCAGGCGGCGTCTCGGCCTTACCGTTCTGGGCAATCAGGACCAGCCCGAAGGCCAAGAAGACGCGGTGCGTCATCAGATTCTCCTACCCTCTCCCCGCGTGAGAGGGTGGCCGAAGGCCGGGTGAGGGTCCAGGGCCTTGAGGACTGCCCCGCACACGTCGTCCAGGTTGTCGAGCACGTCATCATTGCTCACGCGGAGCACGCGATATCCGTGCTCAGTGATGACTTGCTCTCGTATGCGATCCGACTCACCAGGAGCATCGTGGCTTGCCCCATCAATCTCGATCACCAGGCGAGCGGCGTCGCAGCAGAAATCGACCACCAAGGGGCCAACAGGCCATTGACGCCGGAATTTCCAGCCCTGGAGGCGGCGATCGCGCAATGCGTACCAGAGATAACGTTCGGGGATGGTCATTTCGCGCCGGAGGTGACGGGCGAATTCCGTCGGTGATTGGCGGGCGGGAGGGTCGTCAATCGGTGTTTGCATGGCGGCCCCTCACCCGGCCTGCGGCCACCCTCTCCCGGTGGGAGAGGGTAAGAGAAAATCAGGCGAGCAACTTTTCGACCACCTTGCCTTCGACGTCGGTCAGTCGGAAGTCGCGGCCCTGGAAGCGGTAGGTCAGCTTGGTGTGGTCGACGCCCAGGAGGTGCAGGACCGTGGCCTGGAAGTCGTGCACATGCACGGGGTCTTCCACCACGTTGTAGCCGAAGTCGTCGGTCTTGCCGAGCGTCATGCCCCTCTTGATGCCGCCGCCGGCCATCCAGATGGAGAAGCAGCGGGGGTGATGGTCGCGGCCGAAGTTGTCCTTGGTGATTGCCCCCTGGCTGTAGGCAGTCCGGCCGAACTCGCCCCCCCAGATCACCAGGGTCTCGTCGAGGAGCCCGCGCCGTTTGAGGTCCTTGATCAGGGCGGTGGCCGGCTTGTCGGTCAGGTCGCACTGCCGCTTCAGCTCTTTGGGGAGGTTGCCGTGGTGGTCCCAGTCGCGGTGGTAGAGCTGGACGAACCGGACGTCGCGCTCGGCGAGCCGTCGCGCCAACAGGCAATTATTGGCGAACGACGCCTTGCCCGGCTCGGCGCCGTACATCGCGAGGGTGTCCTCCGATTCGGTCGCGATGTCCATCAGCTCGGGGACGCTCGTCTGCATCCGGTACGCCATCTCGTAGGCGTTGATCCGGGTGGCGATCTCGGGGTCGCCGACCGAATCGAGCTGGATCTCGTTCAGCTCGCGGATGCCGTCGAGGACCTGGCGGCGGACCCTGGGGTCGATCCCCTCGGGGTTCGAGACGTACAGGACCGGGTCTCCCGTCGACCGGAAGGGGGCGCCCTGATAGCTGCTGGGGAGGAAGCCGTTGTGCCAGTATCGGGAGAGGAGCGGCTGCCCGCCCGCCCCGGAGATCAGCACGACGTAGCCGGGGAGGTTCGCATTCTCGCTCCCCAGGCCGTACGAGAGCCACGAGCCCAGCGTGGGGCGGCCCGGCTGCTGATTGCCCGTCAGCAGATACGTGACGGCCGGGTCGTGGTTGATGGGGTCGGTGTGCATCGACCGGACGATCGAGATCTCGTCGGCGATCGATCCCAGGTGGGGCATCAGCGTGGAGACTTCCGCCCCCGAATCTCCGTGCCTGGCGAACTTTGCCGCCCCCCCGACCATCAGGAGCTTGGCCTGGCCGCTCGTCATCCCGGTGATCCGCTGACCCCCCCGGACCGAGGCGGGGAGCTCCTCGCCGGTGCGTTTGTCGAGCGTCGGCTTGGGGTCGAACAGGTCGATGTGCGATGGTCCCCCCGACATGAACAGATAAATCACCCGCTTCGCCTTGGGGGCGAAATGGAGCTTGCCCAGCGCCCCTCCGGTGGCCAGGGCACTCGACGACGAGCCGGCACGGACGCCTTCATTCAGGAGCGACGCCAGGGCCATGACCCCGATTCCGGTCGTCGATCGGCCGAGGAACTGCCTGCGCGTGGTGGCCCGGCTCAGCTCGTCCCGGAAGTCCATGACTCATCCCTTCGTGATGGTCTCGTCGAGGTTCAGGAGGATGTTGCCGACCGCCGTCCAGGCGGCGAGCTCCGCGTCGTCGAGGCCGTCGGGGCGCGACGATTCCCCGACCTTGATCAAGGCCGCGGCGGCATTCGGATTCTTGCGGTAGTTGTCGAGCTGCTGATGATAGTGCCGCAGCAAGACATCGAGCTCGCGGTCGCCCGGGGGCCGCGCCGTGCAGAGCCGGAAGGCGAAGGCCAGGCGATCGGGGGGGGTCGAGCCCCCTTCCTTCATCGTCCGCTGCGCCAGGGCCCGGGCGGCCTCGATGTAGACCGGGTCGTTGAGCAGGACCAGGGCTTGCAGCGGCGTGTTCGTCCGGGGCCGCTGGACGGTGCAGAGCTCGCGGTTGGGGGCGTCGAAGACCGTAAGAGAGGGGTTCGGCAGGGAGCGCTTCCAGTACGTGTAGAGGCCGCGGCGGTAGAGGTCGTCGCCCTTGCTGGTCGTGTAGGTCTGGCTCGTGAATTCGCCGCCGAATGCCAGCTCTTCCCAGAGCCCCGGGGGCTGATACGGGAAGAGGCTCGGCCCTCCCAACCTCGGGTTGAGCAGGCCGCTGACCGCCAGCGCATTGTCCCGGATGGTCTCGGCGTCGAGACGGAACCGAGGCCCGCGCGCCAGCAGTCGGTTTTCGGGGTCGCGTTCGTGCGTCACGGGGTCGAATCTGGAGCTCTGTCGATAGGTGGCGGACATGACGATCTGCTTCTGGAGTGCCTTGACGTCCCAGCCGCCCGCGACGAACTCGGTGGCCAGCCAGTCGAGCAATTCGGGGTGGCTGGGCCACTCCCCCTGCGTCCCGAAGTCGTTGCTGGTCTTGACCAGGCCCACCCCGAAATAGTGCTGCCAGAAGCGGTTGACCGTCACCCGGGCCACGAGCGGATGGCCGGGGTCCACCAGCCAGCGCGCCAGTCCGAGCCGGTTGGCCGGCTGGCCGTCGGGGATGCGGGGGAGGCTCTGCGGTACGTCGGGGGTGACGGTCTCGCCCTTGCTACGGAAGTCGCCCCGCATCAAAACATGCGTGTCTCTCGGCTTCGCCTGCTCCTTCATCACCATCGTCGTGGGGATGGCCCGGTCAATCGCCCCCTCGGCCGCGCGCAACGCGGTCAGCTCGCCGCGGAAGGGCTGAATCTCGGCCGAGAGCGTGCCCCGGTAATACTCGCGGAGCTCCTTCACCTGGGCCTCGGTGCGCTTCGCCTCGGGCGTCTCCAGGAGGGCCACGATATTCGGCGGAGACGCCGGTTTCAGCGAGGGGGCCTTCGCCGTCGTGAGCGACAGGCGGAACCGGCCGATGACGTGCTGGGCCGAGCCGGACTCGAACCTGAGGCGGATTTTCAGCGTCGTGCCCGACTCGAAGCCGAAGGGGGCCTCCGCCACGAAGACGGCCCGGCGATCGACGCGGTTCTTGTCGCCGGAGACGGCCCAGCCCGATTTCGGGTCGCCGTCGATCGCCTTGCTGACGTGAAAGCCCTTGTCATCCTGCGAATAATCGGCCTCGGCACGGGAAAAGACAACCTTGCGGGTCGGCTCACCCCCATTGGCGGGCACGGCCTCGACTTCGAAGCCGGTGAGGACGAAATTGCCGTTCTCGCTCCGGGCCGTCCCTTTGTGCGTGAGGGTCGCATGGGTCAGGGCCTCCAGACGGAGGCCCGTGATCGCCTTCGCCGAGGTTTGGGCCGTCACTTCGAACACGTCCGTGTCGGGGCTGGCGCCCCCGGCGAGCACCGAGTGGTCGTCGAGCTTCGTCAGCATCGCGTCGTTCTGCGAGACGACGTCGTGAGGATCGAGCACCTTCCACCCCAGGGTGGGTTCCTTTCGAATCTCGGCCTGGTCTCGCTCCCACTGCGACTGTCCGGCGTCGACCGAGGGGAGAGGGCCCTTCAGGAGGTCGTCGAGCCTGGAGATTTGCCCGCGGACCTCCTTCAACCTGACGTCCTGCTCGGCGGTGGGGACCTTCAGCCGGGGCGCGGGCGACTCCGTCTTGCCGTCGAGGCCCTTCTCATCGATCGTGTTGAAGAAGGCATAGAAGCGGTAGAAGTCCCTCTGCGTGAAGGGGTCGTACTTGTGGTCGTGGCACTCCGCGCAGGCGAGGGTCGTCCCCAGGTAGACGGCCGCGGTCGTGTTCACGCGGTCGACGACGTACTTGGTCAGGTATTCGTCGGGGTCGGCCCCCCCCTCGAAGTTGACCATCGTGTTGCGCTGGAAACCGGTCGCGATCTGCTGCGCCACGGTGGGATTCGGGAGCAGGTCGCCGGCGACCTGGTCGACGGTGAACTGGTCGAACGGCTGGTTCCGGTTGAAGGCCTCGATCACCCACTCGCGATACTTCCAGATATCGCGGTTGTTGTCGATGTGATAGCCGTTCGTGTCGGCATAGCGGGCCAGGTCGAGCCAGTCCTGCGCCATCCGCTCGCCGTAGTGGGGCGAGGCGAGCAGGCGATCGACCACCTTCTCGTAGGCGGCGGGGCCGGTATCGGCCAGGAACGCATCCACCTCCGCGGGACTCGGCGGCAATCCCGTGAGGTCGAGGCTCAGCCGACGGATCAGGGTGGCCTCTTCCGCCTCAGGCGAGGGAGAAAGTCCCTCCTTCTCGATCCGGTTCCGCACGAATCTGTCGATCGGGTTGCGGGGCCAGTTCGCGTCCCTAACCTCGGGGGGGTTGGCATGCTCCGGACGGATGTAGGCCCAATGCCCATCCCAGGGGGCCCCTTGAGCGATCCAGTTGCGGATCAGCTCGATCTGGGCCACGCTCAACGCCTTGCCCGATCGGGGAGGCGGCATCACCGCCTCCGGATCGTCCGTGGCGATCCGTTCGAGCAACTCGCTCGACGCAGGATCGCCGGCGACGATCACGCCCATGCCCGACCTCTCCCGGAAGGCGTCCTCCTTGAGGTCGAGTCTCAGGTCGGCCTTCCTGGCCTTCGGGTCCGGGCCGTGGCAGGCGTAGCAGTTCTCGGAGAGGATGGGCCGGATGTCGCGATTGTAATCGATACGCGAGTCGGCTCGGGCCGGCGCCGAATGCAAGAACAGGTGGAGTCCGAGGCTCCAGACGAGAACGTGGCTCCAGCCTGGCAGGGTCTTCAGGAAGGGCGATCTCGTCTTGGCCATGAGGATCGGCGCCCGAAAGGTTGATGGGAAGCGGGGCGGCCCGGTGGTCGACTCACTGCGGAACGCGACCAGGGGACTCGATGATCGGCGATGTCTCTGGCCGCGTCAGGTCCGGCCGAGCGAGGAGGTGCGGCTTGCTGGGGGCGTCGGAGGCGGGATCGGTTCGCAACCGTCTTTTCTACGAGCGAGCTGGGCGTGGGGTTCGAGGCAATCGCGGCCCCCCGGCCGTGAGCCCGGCCGGGGAGCGGGTCGGAGTTCCTGAAGGAGAGCCCTTGCTATTGCTCGATGCCGAGCAGTTCGATGTCGAAGACGAGGGCGGCGTTCGGCCCGATCTTTCCACCCGGCTCCGGATTGGCGCCATAGGCGAGTTCGGCGGGGATGAAGAGTTGCCACTTCGAGCCGACCTTCATCAATTGCAGGGCCTCGGTCCATCCGGCGATCACTCGGTTGACCGGGAAGGCTGCGCCGTCGCCTTTATCGAACTCGGTGCCATCGATCAGGGTGCCTCGGTAATTCGTCTTGACCCCATCGGTCGCCTTCGGGCTCGGGCCCTTCCCTTCCGTGACCACCTTGTATTGCAACCCGCTAGGAAGCGTCTTGATGCCGGGCTTCTTGGCGTTGGCGGCGAGGAACGCGTCGCCTTCCTTCTTGTTCTTCTCCCCGATCGCCTTGGATGCCCCGGCCTGCTTGGCCACCATCTCGCGCTGCTTGCCCTCCAGTTCCTGCTTGAGGGCCAGCATGGTCTCCTGCAGCTCCTGGTCGGTGAGCAGCGGCTTGCCGCCCGTGATGGCATCGCTGATCCCGCGCGCGAGCAATTCGGCATCGACGTCGACGCCCTGGGACTTCATGCTCCTGCCGATGTTCAGGCCGATGCCGTAGCTGACCTTCTGCTTCGAATCCTTCAACGCGGGGGCCGGCTGGGAGGCCCCCTTCTCGTCAGCCAATACGGTACCGATGAGCAGCCCCGTGCCCAGGGCGACGGCCAAGAAACGCTTCATTCACTTTTCCCTCTGCTGAATATAGCGCGGTCGTGACGCAGGATACACCCTGCGATAAGACATCTATTTTACATGTCCGCTCGGGCGGACAACAGCCCTTCGAGCCCGGTTTTCCGCGAGCACTCCCGGCCTCGCGGTCGGGTCCGGGGTGGGAATCGGAGTGATGTCCTCGCCAGGAGTCGAACCTGGTCCTCGACCTTCGCAGGGTCGTGTGCGATTCCAGCACACCCCGAGGACGTGTTTTCCCCCGCCCGGGAGTCGAACCCAGCCTGGCGGCTTCGAAGACCGCCGTGCGTTCCGCCACACTCGCGGGGGGCGCTGCATTGCCCTTGCCAGGAGTCGAACCTGGTCCTCGACCTTCGGAGGGTCGCGTGCCGTCCGTCACACTCCAGGGGCACTTCACGATCCGGGAGTGGCTCAGTGAGTGGCGAGTGGCGAGTGGCGAGTGAAAGACAAGAAGGGCCAAATCTCCCTTCGCATCCGTCTCCACGCATCTCTATCTGCCTTCAACTCGCCACTCGCCACTC
>JAABUS010006966.1_pt1 | contig 13296 bp, 13 predicted proteins | sample 5560161 | NCBI WGS metagenome assembly JAABUS01 (sample SAMN10711885, study PRJNA513376) | rock metagenome | isolation source: Antarctica rocks | place: Antarctica: Victoria Land, Trio Nunatak nord | collected 2016-01-04 | reverse complement strand
GGTCCCTCCATCCCCCTGACTCCCCCTTCCTCATCCACCCTGTTAATCCTCGTCAACGCCCTTAACCCATCGCGCCTCAGATCTACCCCGCTTCCCGCCCGGCTCTGCACGCGACTCCCACGCCGACTCGCATACCGACTTTCCGCCGCCGACCTCCCAGCGCTTCTCATCCCCACATCCACATCATCTCGTGCCGTATCCACATCACCCCGTTGCGTATACACATCCTCCCCGCGGTCTCTGACCTCATCCCGCACAAGCGACGTCGAGGAGCTGCGCTTCACCATCCACCCCTGCCCCCTCTCCTCCAGCCCCCGCATCTGCAGCGCCGAGGCCGTGCGCAGCAGCCAGCTGCTCTCTTCATCCTCTACCCCTCCCCCTCCCCTCGCCGCCGCATCCCGACTCCTCCGTTGGTAGCTGGGTCTTTTCGCCAACGTCGGGGAAGACGTCGAGGTCGTGATTGGCTGCGGCCCGGCGCGGCGCACGCGGGAGGAGGAGCGCGAGAGGAGGGTGGGTGTTGAGGGGTAGGAGGGGGAGGCGAGGTAGGTGTGTGAGGGGGAGCGGGGGAGTGGTGACGATGGGGTGGGCTCGGTGGTGAGCGGGGAAAGGGCGAGGTGTTTTAAGGAGGTGGTGGAGCGGCGGGGGGGCTGGGGTGGGGTGTGGGGTTAGTTGGAGGATCTTGGGGATATAGAGGGAGGGGGGACTTACGTCCATTGTGCGGTTTGGTGTGGATTGGTTATAGAGGTTTGGGGTTTGGAAGTGGTGGTTGAAATCAATGGAGTGGAGGGAGGTTGACAATGGCTTGGCGGACTTTCACATGTCAATTGGAGTGTGGACCCCTTTTTCTACGGAGGGGAGTGGTGCTGCCGGCCAGCGATGGATATTGCAAGGGTTTCCTATGATATATTTCGACCCGTCGAGGAGATCACTCAAAGGGTTTGTACGTACTGAACGAGGGCTCTGTTGTCTGGCGGATAGATAGGGTAATAATACGGTATGGGGTCCTCGTAAGTTGAGGAGTCTGCCAATCCGCTAGTAAGGTATGTATTCCAAGATAGGGGATATAGTAATTCTATATACAGCGCCCATATCAATAGCGATTCCTTTTTTGACTGATATCTCTGTTCGAAGCTCCCAATCATCCAAATTTGACACCCCTACCAACATCCCATTGCCCTCCTTTGACAGGTTTCTGGTTAGCAGCCCCGTTGGCACCGTTGGATGCACCAGCCCCGAACTTGATGCCCATTTCAGGATTCCACATCCCTAGCTGTGGCTGAGCCGCCGGCGCTCTCGCCGGCATTGGCGCAGTCAAAGGCTCCGCAGCCGGTAGCCTTGTGTGATACGGCGGAACATCCCTCTGCATCTGCTCCTGCAGGTTTTGCGTCTGCTGTAGGGAAAGTGACGACATCCCTGACGACAGCTCCATCTCCCATTGCCCGGCTTCTATACGTCGTTGGTAAGCGAAGTTCTTGCAGTCGTCGCAGAAGCGGTTGACGATGTTGGCCAGGTCGTTGTAGAATTTGCGGCCGGTGTTGATATTATTGACTATCTCCTTGTATTTGAAAAATGCGTTTTCTAAGCGTTGGAGGGCCTGCTCTCGTTCTCTGGTCGACGTGTCGCCTCTCCTGGCTAGTAAGAAGTCCTTGTTCGCTTCTCGGATCTGAACTTCGAGTTGCTTCTGCTCTTCGCTCTCATCCACTACCATCTGCCGATCAGGATCATAGCGTTCAAGGCGCCTTTCGAAGAGATGCTCGAACTGCGCGGGCTCGATCTTTTGCATCGGATACTCCCGCTCGAGACGCGCAGTCTCGGTTAATATGACAGTGTCTGGTGATGACCTTAGTAAGGAGCAAGGTCTAGGCGCTGTCAACGAAGACTTACTGATATCGTCCTGTTTCCCCCTCTTTTGAAGGTCTTCGACTTTCCTCTTTCGTCTGTTCTCCGTATAAGTGACATTACTTAACACATTTCTCAACGAGCCCGCTGCTTTCTGTACACTTGGCGGCATCTGTGCTCTTCTACTACTTGGAACATATTCCTCGAGGTCTAAATTAGTCCCAGAGAGGATCTGAATGATGCCCTCATGTTCTTTCAATTTCGTGTGCACGAGCTCATCACTGCTGCTGGCAGACTTCAGGTATCCGCTGATCTCGGTCGACTGCTTGTAGAGGGCTTCTGCCGCTTGTTGTGACGGCGGTCGAGTCCATCGCTCTGTACCATACTTGAGCCTCGCACGATCATCTTCCGCAGCCTCGGACAGGAGAAATTCTTTCCCTTCCTTATACATGGCCTCATCGTTAGCCTTCAATTTCGAAGTTTCATGCATCATGCGGCGAAGACGATGAAGTCCTTCCTGTTGACGAATCTCCTCGGCATGGGCAGTAAGGGTCGGTGGTAGTCCCAGAGGTTTCTCGATCGCCTGTAGGGAGCCTGGTAGGTTGAGGGACTGAAGCAATCTGGGAACGTTAGTAACTCAACTTCGCAACCGGTTCGTCGTTATAACTTACTCTCTCAGTTTTATGGTCAAAGCCTCAAGCTCATCGATGACAGACGTATTGATGAGCCTGTTCTTTCTCTCCTCGTAAATACTTGCAGCGATGTGGACCGCATAAGGCACAAGTTTAGCAAAGAGTGGTTGACCGAATATACCATGATCACCGAGCGTCGATATCGGGTCGGACACCTCTTGTGGTACTCTTGCTGTAGCCATCCCCGCACGATCAAGAGTTCTGAGCTCTGACTTTGGAGGCACTGTCATGAGGTAGATCACATCGTTATCCTTCTCCGCTCTCTTCAGATCCTCCGTCACTCTTGATCGAAGCCCATTGAGGTCGCCAAGCACAGTCTTATTGATCCATCTGGACTCCTTCAAGGCCTCGTTCACGCACATCAAGCTGTCCCGTAGTCTCGCCACTTCTTCACCATACTTCTGCTTTTCCAGACACTCGCGCGATGCCCGATACTGAGCAGCCGCAGCAAAGTGATGATGCTTTGCAGTCATATGATGAATCCACTCCGTACTGATCGTGTCTGACTTAGTCCCAAAATCCACGGCCTGGTCATAGAAGTCTGAAACTTTGGCAGCTAATTTAGCAATCAGACCATCTTTCAACCCATCTTTGACAGCCTTTGACCAAAAGCACTCTTGAGCCTGAGCGAGCATGAGCTGCTGCAAACTTTCAAGGGTCATTGTATCCATATCCTCTGGCGGCATAGACCGCATATCTGGGATGATCTCTGTTCTGATGTGGTTGAGGACGCCAGCCGCTTGGCACAGATAATTACATGCTGATTTCAGACCTTCGCTTGTGCTCCGATTTATAGAAACGGCGAGCTGGGAGTAAAGAGCCGCAAGGTTGTATAGTACGTTTGCAAGCTCGAATCGCAGCTTGTTCTCGGATACTAAAAACAAATTTGAGCTCATCCATATAGGTAGAAGAAAGGCAATGCTCCTCACTCGGCGTCTCTGTGTGAAAGCCCAGCGCAGGATACCATGTGAAGTCCACGCCAACCTGTATTTTAGAAGTTAGTATCCTTATATAGCAAGAACGCCAACAATACACTCACGTCAATTGGAAACTTTCCTCCCATGAAGACAAGCTGTGCCGCATAAGCCGTTAATTTCTTGATGCCGCTGACATGAGGCTCGAGAGAGTTGACAGCACTTGTCCGCAGCTTGTCTATGGCTTCGAAGTCTCGCGTAAACATGTCTGGGTGCTGATCATACTTGGTTGATATGTACTGCTTGATGGCTTCGGACATTGAGACCGGATGTGTCCGCCGGAAGGGGAGAGAGAGGATGTTCCTGAGCACCTTTGTTAGATTGGGGCCTCTTGATGGGAGCTTGAAGACTTACGAAGCCATTTCCAGGGGCTTTACCGGTATCTACAATTGATATACAGATTGTACAAGCTTTAATCAGAAAGGCAGTGTGGGCGCTGTTCCGCTGTCCAATGACGTTGGATTTCATAAACAAATACCGAAGATTCGCCGAGGACGACACGTGAAACCCCTTTTACATTTGAATGTTGAAAATGCTACCACTAAAGCGTCTTTGTTTTCGCTGGCCGTTGTTGTGGGCTTGTGGCATAACGACTCAACTCAAGTATATATAAGACATAACACTTGTATCCGTCAAAAGCGTAGGAAGAGGTTTGTGTTGATCAAGTAATACGCATGGGTATCATGTTCAGGAGACCTAGGTGTTGCTCAATGCTTGGTGGTCGACATCTTCATATGGATGAGTTTCTCCATCTGCACAAGCCACAGCCTCGCAAAAGCATCCTCAGTGAATCGTCTGGCCGATGACCTCGCCCTCCGTCGCATCTCCAAAGTTTCCTTTGCAGGCATCGAAAGTGCCTGCTGAAAGCCTGCAGCAAATTCGGACTCAGTGCTTGCGTGGAAACCTTGAGAAGCAAAGTCAGCTAGCTCCTCGCATTTCGAGATTGTGAAGCTTACCCGTAGGCCCACCGTCCCAATCGACCACGATATCTTCCTTAGGACCACCACTGTCATTGACGACGCTAATGAGTCCTGCGGCTTGATACTCGACAACACCGATACCAAAGTGCTCGTTCCACATCCCATTGACCCCTACCCAGCTTCTCCGCAACCAGTCGAGGATGTCAGACCAAGGGGCATCGGTGACGAACTCAACTTGATCCTTGATCTTTAGCTCGTAAGCCAAGAGTCGTAGACTGTAGACTCTTCGTTTATCCTCGTCGTCGCGTACACTACCAACGAGCACTAGCTTCGCGTCTTGAGTAGCTTTCGCAGCATTCCCCAAGTTCGACTGAAGCAGTTGTGAGAACGCGCGAAGAATGAGTACGTGATTCTTCTCAGGCCGAAATTGTGCGACGTAGAGTAATGCCTTCTCCCTGCGTGCCTCACTGGACTCGCTGATTTCGATCGCTTGCTCCAATTCTTCGACAGCCACTGGTGGGAAAACCACCTCGATATTGGACGATTTGTTCCTTTTCCTTCGATTAGGTCCCCACAATGATCGAATATGTCCTTGAGTCCATGTTGAGTTTGTCATAACAACGTCGACAGTTCCACCCACCCAACAGTACATCCAGGCAAAGAAGTGCCAGTACCATCGTTTCAGAGTCCCCTTCCACCCCTTTCCCAACCCCGCGTTCAATCCTCTGCCGCTCTCGGCGTCTAGAGAGCCTAACATGTCTGTCGAAATAGTGGGATAATGTACATATGCTCCAGTGGGTATTTCAGGAAAGAAGAATTTGCAAAGCGCCAACGTGAATGCATAACCCATGGTGTCTATGAAAATGTCCGGTACGAGCAGCGAAAATGCATCATAGCCAAGGATGAGCGATCCAAAGCTTTGTCCGAGGAGAGTGAAGTGCGGATACTTAGAGCTTAGGACCCAGTCCCGAGTGGAGAGATAAATGAATACTACGGTGGGGGGATGCAGTTGGATATTAAAACGGTTCTGCATCATCGAGTCAGCTTTATGTGCCGAATCACGGCCATCAAAGCTGCGGCTCATTACCTTTACGCGCTCAAGGATAGCAGGCTTCGTAGCATCTTGATCGCCAGTATACACGACACAGACGGCTTTCGGCCAACGCTTCTGCGTGGCTCTAATGGCCGCCCAGAGCACTCTCTCTCCGCCACCGCCAGCATTACTATCCGATTTGATCAGTAAACATTTGCTCCGCGTGTATATCAAGCCAACAAACCAGAATGGATGAAAAAATCCTACGATCCCTTCCCAGTCACTGTCCGCTAGGCTACTGTTAGTTGAAGTAGCGGCACCATAGCTTTCAATCTTCTCCCAATCGTCATCTTCAGACTTCTGAGAGCGGCGATAAAAGGATCTCACGGCTTCTTCTTCGATTCGAACTCTTTTCAAGGTTGATTGCCTGCGCGCTGCAGTCTTGCGTTTCAGATACAAGCCAAAGGCTTTGCCAATGCTGTCGATCAACCATCTTCCAACAAGCAAAGTTACAAAAATCGCCAGGAGCGAATTTCTTAGCTTAATTGTAGCTGTCATCGCAGTCCAGCTGTCATCGCAGTCCAAGTAAGGTAGCCATGATTCTCGAATATGATGGCACGGCAGTGTTTGATAGCCGATGAAAGCGTTAAAGGGGGTCGAAATAGTGACCCCAAGCTAATACGGCCATGTCGCGTGTCCATATCAACGAGCCGAACTCGGCCATCTATCGTCTGAACTTCGTTTTCCATCCGTAGTGCCAGAGTTCTAAAGGGTCATTGGGTGCGATGAAGTTCTCTAAAAAGAGAGGACAATGATGGCTTTTGTGCATTGGGCCTTCAGGACAGCTTGCAACAGGCAATGAACACCGCAACAATACGAGCATCCGCAAGGTACCGGAACCTCTCACAACGCCCCTTCGCGCTGCCCATCAAATCAACAAGACTGCGAGGATACCAGCGCAGCTTCCACACTTCCCTACCCCAACAATTCCTAGCAGAATGCGTCGACCAAACCCAGCACCTCATCGTCGGCCTCCACACCCTCACCGGCTTACCATGGGCAGCGGCCTTACCCCTAACCGCCATCCTCATCCGCCTCGGCATCCTAGGTCCCCTGGCAGCCTACGCTCACATCAAGTCCTACCAGCGCCGTGAGATCTACCCTCTCATCTACGCCTGGGAGCATGCAATCCGGCGAAAAGTTCTCCGAGAACATGGCGCGCAAGGTCCGGCCGCATGCCACAAGCTCGCTACTACACAGCTGCGCCAAAAGGGGAGGGAGTTACGAAAGGAGCTGGGTGTGCAGTATTGGAAGAGTTCGTTGTCGTGGCTGCAGCTGCCGGTTTTCTTGGTCGTCATTGAGAGTATAAGGAAGATGTGCGGGACGCATAGCGGCTTGCTGGGACTGTTGACAGGAGGTCCTGGGGAGGATGCGACTAGGGAGGAGATACTCGCCGGCACCGATATGGGCGTAAGTTACGAAATAAAGCAAAGTCTCGCTACTGAGGGCGCATTGTGGTTCCCAGATCTCTTGCTGCCGGACCCGGCGCTCATCTTGCCGTTCATGCTCTCCGGATGCCTCTTCTCCAACATCATGTTCCACGACAGGAAAGCCGCGGCCGCGGGCATCGAGCCTGGGAAGTGGCAGCTGCGGTTCCAGCGTTCCATCAAGGTCGTGGCTTTGGCGATCGGGCCCGCAACGCTGGGGGTGCCGAGCGCGATGCTTGTCTACTGGATCACCAGCTCGGCGTGTGCGCTGGGGCAGAACTACTTTCTGGAGTGGTACTTGCCAACGAAGCCTATAGTCAAGCCTTGCAAGCAGAGAGGTTCAGGTTTGGCTTTGGGTGGCTCGCCCAAAACTTGAGCTGAGTGATGTCCTTGATAACGGTCTGTTACCATCCGGACAATGATGAGCTGTGAGCATGTATTGCCTGCATCGGGTTTCGGTACCAATTTTGATCCGAAGACCGCCCAAGCTTCGAAATTCCACTTCAACGATCTTCAAGCGTTATTATACCGCTTCGCGCAGAACAGGCAATAGTAAACAATGAAGAGCTCGCAAAAAGCTCATTCCATACACAATCGGACATCCGATCAGCGACCCTTCGTTCTCAGCGGGCCTGACATGCGTGACGACGCACGCGAGAAGCGGAATCAGGAACGCTCCCTTGCATCTCCTTGGAACACAGAATGGATCGCACTGATATTCTCAATGATTGAGAAATGCCGTAAAGCTTTCAGAGCCTATTCTCGAGCAACACCAAACAAAATAGGATCCAAGGAAGTGTGAACGCAAACACCCCGTGCACCCCTGACGAGCATCTTGAGTTCCCCTACTTCGCAAGCCTCAGTGCAGATCCGATCCAGCCGTTGTATCTCTGTACGGAAATCATAATACCGATGTATCCCGAAGAAAGCAAATTTGGGTGGGAATGACGAAGCAGGACATAATTGCCTAAAGATAGGGGGGCATTCGTTGAGGTAGTATTGGAAAGGCATGGAACGTGAAGGGTGTCTGGAATGTTCTCGCAAACCAGAAACGCAAACGTCCCGTGGATCCTCAAAGAGCATCTTAAGCTTCCCTACTCCCCAAGTCTTTAGTGCAGTGTCGATTCAGGGGACGTCGGCTCTGTACGGAGATCATAGCGGCCATGTTTGGCGAAGGGAGTAAAGTAGGGTAGGAATGACGCAGGACTTTACTACCTGATGACAGGCCGGCATACGTCTAGGTAGTGCTAGAAAGGCAAACGATAAGCGATGTCCAAAGAGTCATCATGTCTACCTACTATGTAGAATGAATTGTTCTTTCATCGCCGGTTGCGAGACCCCTTATGCTGTTACGCCCCAAATGCCTTCCATGCCTCAAATCGCCAAAGATGACCCCATTCGAATGCTCACAACTTCGCTTTAACACCCCCATCCAGCGACGCACTGGCCTCCCGGTTCTGCACTACATCGCCCATCCCCGGCCCCTCCCCGAAAAAGATAACCTCCACCGTCAGATCGTCTCTATACCGTCTAGAATACGGGCTCGGCAGCGTCAGCAACGCCGAAACCATATCCCGATCCCTACCCCCCAATGCATTCCTCACAAGATGCGTGGCCGCGTTCTTGTCCTCTACCACGAAGCGTTCGTCGGCGGTGCTAGCGCTGGAATACCGTCTGATGGGGCCGCGCTGGCCGAGTCCGACTTGGTTCTCGTGCGGGGTTTCGACGGGGAGACCCGGCGAGCTGCTGCTGCTGAACCAGCTCTTTGGCCATGCAGAGCTGGTACTCGAGGACGAGGTTTTGGGCTGTGATTCGAGCCATTGACCGACTAAGCCAACGACTTCCTCGTTCGACAAGAATTCCCACAACCCGTCGGTGGCCAGGACTACAAAGTCTCCTTTGCCCGGGTCGATCTTGGTGGTCGTGACGATGGGCTCGGCTGTGACATATGGAGGTGTGCGGAGCAAAGCTGACGGCGTCCTGCCGAAATAATGCTTCTTTATTCGCTCCTGGGTCTCCCTGCTCCACTTGTACGATGCGTCGCCAAAAGCTCGCGATGGCTCTAGACCACCCAATATTCGACCGTTCTGCACAACAAATCGCTCGCCAGGGTGTTCGGCTCGCAACCGAGCTTCTTCTGATGGCGTGCCGCCCGTTTGATCTTCGGACAACGGCGTGGCTGTCCACTTCCCATTTGCACCTTTCCTTCCCAAAACAGCCCTTGAATCACCGGTGCAGGCCACGCGGAACAGCTTCGATTTGGTGTCGTAAAAGGAGAGGAGGGCGCATGAGCCTGAAAGTGCTGGGGCTAGTAATTCCGCCGCTGCGCGTTTGGTGTCGCTCTTGATTACTCGCTCGACGCTCTCGTGTACTATTTCGTGGTCTAAGCGGACAAAGCCTTTCTTGATCGCGGCGTCTATAGCTTCGGGGCTGGGAATGGTGATCGTGGGATCTATCAGGGCGGTTTTGTATGTTTGATTGAGTTCGCGAGCAACGAATGAGATGAGGACTTGACGAAGCTTTGCTGATGTGGGCCATCCGCTAACAAGTGTCAGTGTTGTGGTGTTTCGTTGTGACATTTTGATGACAACCTACCTATGGCCGTCAAAGACGCCCCAGAACATCCAATCGCTACTCTGCAAGCCATCCTGGCCAGGCGTGACGGACTGTGGCACGTCAACTATCTTCTCCGCATGGTCGTCCTCTATAGGGTTGTTGCTGGGTATCTGCACCACATCGTACCGGATCACCCCCCTCCCTCTACCAACAAAGTAGGACTCCTCAGTGCGTCGTAGCTTTTCTGTGGCTTGTTCGGGTGTCAGCATCTCCAGTTGCTGTTGCCCTTGAGCACCGGTATCCTTGGACAAAGGAGCGTCATCCGCGATGTCGTGGGTGTAGAATTGGTCGTCCTCTACAACCAGCGTTTTCCTCTGAGTGGGAGACGTTGAGGCCTCTTCTACCGCAGGTGATGGAACATGCGTAGAAGGCGAGCTGATACCAACAGGTACTGCAGCTCCGATCGGTTGGTTCAGGGACTGACGCGGTCCTCCATCCGCTGAACTTGTGCTGTTGACCAAGGACGCGGTCTCCAGCGCTGGTTCCCCCTTAAAGTAATATACCCCAGATGCGAACAGCGAGACTATGGCCGCAACGGAGAAGCTACGGAAGTACATCGAGGATTGCAAGATTTGAGACACACCATGGTTTCTGGCCGAAGAGGAGGACACTGTCCGGTGACCTAGTGAATTGCTTATCAAGGTGATGGCAAGGTTTCTCGGGATGGAGCTGCGGCGAACTGGTGCACATCGAGCAGTGCGGAGAGCTTGCACAGCTGCTCGACGCATTGAGAGGATCCACCACGCCGGTAGCTGGGTTCTGAGGAGCAGACTACGATATCGCCTGTCTCTAGGTCCGTGAGGGCTGTCGTGTGAGCCTCTTCCAACGTACAACCGTTAGGCTAGCTTCCAATGAGGCTAGCCGCTGATCCGGCGGAAGTTCGGATAGATCATTCTCTAGGACGTCACATTGAAGATTACTATAGAAAGAGTTAACCTAATTCGCTCTATACTCAACGGCGAAGACCGACACTGCGGGTCATCTCGGAGAGATCCAGACACTTCTGCTAATCTCAACCAAACGCAAATTCAGGCTTTTGAGTCATTCTCAACGAAGGAGTTTGGCAAAAGCTGCTTGAACTAAACAATCCACACAATGTCTTCAAGGGCACTACGAAAGCTACAAAGAGGGCAAGAGCAGAAAATACAACTTGAGCAGTCATCACAACCTATCTCTGAAGATGGGGATGAAGATGCAGCATCGAATCCTTCAACAGCCAAAGCTTTCAATGCCTTCGATATGTTAAATAATGGCGAAGATGAAGACGCATCGGGTCGGGCTTCATCTAGCGATGGAGATGATATCGCTTCTGCGGCACCAAAACAATTGAACGGCGTATCCACTGCTTCTGCCACTACTACCACAAAGGCGAAGTCGACCAAGAGGAAGAAAAAGAAGAACAGAGTTGGGAAGGAGAAAATGGGCACTCCAGCCAAGGCGAACGACAATGGAAAACCGGCAGAGCAGCAGGATGAGATTGATGCAGCCCTGGCGTCATTGTCAATGAAGTCACAGGATGGCTCGTATGCGATGACAAACGTGCGGCAAGACGATTCCAAGCTTGACCTGTGCCGGCTGCTAGCGATAGAATCGAAACACCTCAACGCCATTAATGAGATGAAAAGATTGTTTGGGAACATCATGACCGAAGATGAGAGTCCATCTCCAGACCGTAGGCGCGGAAGAGGGCCTCGAACGCTGGATCTTGGCGCGGCTTTGACCGCGAGATATAGCCCACTTTCGAAAGGTCAAGGCTTATCGGGCCTCGCTCTTCGCCGGAACGTTTTCATAAATGGCAGAGAAGAATGGCCGAAGGCTCCCAGCGGGGGGCTAGGAATGGAACTTGAAGAGAAGGACAAAGATGGCATTAAGCATTACCGATTCGTCCACAACACAGCCTATCAAGATGTCCAACGGCAATTTGAATCATGTGTCGAGTCAATGGATCCGCAACGCATGATCTCGATGCTCCAGTTCAACCCGTACCATATATCAACTCTCTTACAGGTCTCGGATATTGCAAAGCACCAGGGCGATCATTCCGTCTCTGGTGATCTACTCGAACGTGCACTTTTCTCATTTGGTCGATCAGTACAATCTTCGTTTTCCAATGCTTTGGCTGAAGGCAAAGCGCGGTTAGATTTTCGGAGACCTGAGAATCGCGAATTCTGGCTTGCCGCTTGGCGATACATAGCGAATCTAGGGCAACGAGGCACTTGGCGTACGGCATACGAATGGGCAAAACTGCTCCTTAGCCTCGATCCAGAAGGAGACCCTTATGCCGTCCTGATGGTCATAGACCAGCTTGCACTTCGTGGAGGTCAAACAGAGCATTTCCTGGACGTAGCCTCTAATAAAGTACTGGAAACACATGACCCAAACATCGATGTTTCCAAAAGCTTAGCAGAGTACAAGCTCAAACTTGCAAAACCCTGTCGTATCACACTTACCCACGCTGTTATAACATACCCCTGGATCTTCGCCCGCCTTTTTAAAGAACTCAATATTGAGCATGTTCCTCCTTCTATATGGGGCACTGAGCCGCGCACCGAGCGCGAGAAATTTGGCTGCGAAACCTATGTCCTCGGCGCCAAAGACCTTTGGAATACGCCAGAGAACATTCAATTCCTGGTTGAGGTCGTCGAATGTACCTCCAAAACCCCTTCTCCTCCCGTATCAAACCATCCCATTACCCTCAGCGAAGCTCGTCACGTCCTCCTGACCGGCAATCCACAGCTCTTAGCACTTCTTCCACGCATCTTCACAAGCATGCCCTCGTCAGCCTCCGATCCCCTACCTCCACCCGACAGCATCGAATCCTACTCCACCGCCCTTCCCCAGCCCTCGCGCGCTACTGCACCAGCTGCCTACACGGGCCCCTTTGATTCCGATTCAGAAGACGCCCCCCCCTCACCCCTCGATTCTTCCCCTGCAACGCCCCCACTCGTACCAGTACCCACAGATGACTCCGCACCCGGCGGCCTCCGCGGACTCTTCTCCCGCCTCATGGCTTGGCCAAACCCGAACGCGGATCCGCCACCTCAAACGAACACAGACTCGCCATCCCAAACAAACGAGGACATAACACCTCAAGCGCAGGACACCCGACCAGCCCTCCACGACCTCCAAGACATTGACCGTAGCTGGGCCGAACGAGTAGCCGAAGTGCTCGCCAATCAACCTGAAGCGCGGCAGCAGCCGACCGTCGAATCAGATCCGGACTCGGAGTCCGAAGCTCCTGGCGCAGAACCAGCCTATGACGAGGATAGGAACAAGCGCTGGCTTGCGGGGCAGGGAATGCAGGCCGTAAAGGCGTTTGTGGAGGAGCATGGCAGCGATGAAAGGCGATGGAGCGCGGACGTCGAGAGAGGAAATGTGGTGAGGTTGTATGCGGAGAGGGTGAAGCTGTTGCGGGAGACGAATCGGAGATTCATAATGGAGTATGCTCTGCCGCAGGGGGCAGGGAGGGGTCCTAAGGAGCTTGTGCGGAGACTGATGGGGCAGTGAAGCAAAGGTTTATTGGACTTCGATGGAATGCACGAAAATGAACCGCATGAATGACTTATAGAGGCTTAGGGAAGTGACGATTCCGCAACGAGCCTGCGTGTATGCACCTAAGGCAGCAAAGCTAGGAATAGGAGCGTATACCATTTTGCTTGAAGTCTTTTCCCCATAAGGTAGAAGTCGATACGTCGATCGTGTCACCCCTTCTTCCCACATCCCACACATACAGCT
>JAABUS010006964.1_pt1 | contig 13297 bp, 12 predicted proteins | sample 5560161 | NCBI WGS metagenome assembly JAABUS01 (sample SAMN10711885, study PRJNA513376) | rock metagenome | isolation source: Antarctica rocks | place: Antarctica: Victoria Land, Trio Nunatak nord | collected 2016-01-04 | reverse complement strand
CTGGCTACTCGAACGCCACGGCTACCGCACACCCACCGAAGCCCACCAGCACCTGACCTGCCAGGCGCTCATGCCATGATCACCACGTTCACCACAAAAGTGTCCGGTGAACCGGGTCCGGGACACCGAGCACGTGAGCCGACAGGTGACCCGCGGACGTCGGCCCCTTTGTCTGCAAACGCGGTTGCGGGGGTACAACTCAACCGATTCGGTTTTGACGAGTCGTCGGGAGGGGAGCCAGTGACACCATCGAGACCTGATCGCCCTGCTGAGAGACATCGAATGAGCGATCTGCGTCAGCTCAGCGCACCAAGCCGGTCATGGCACTGATCTTCCGCAGCATCCTCGAGGTGGAGGCCGACGACTTCGTTGGCATAGCTCCGGACCTCTTTCGTCATTGGATCCGTCGCAAGCTCCGAAACGAGGAACTCGAGATCCCGGTAGACGGCGAGATGCATCAGATCGCCCCTGGCCTCGAGGCCGCCGCAGTAGAAGCCTCCGAGGACGGGACGGCCGCGTACAGAGCCCGCCTGTACGAGAAGCGAAACGGTGAGGAGGTCAAGACCACCTTCACCGCGCTCGGTGACGGCTCGAGCTCCTGGGCTTGGGTCGATCTGGAAAGGTGGGCGGAGGATGCCTGGCGAAGCAGCTGGGTCCCTTACTCGCCCGGGATAGTTGGTCATGTGCTCTCCGCCGGTCGCTGCACCCGCGGTAATAACGGACTGGACAAGGAACATCACGTCTTGGAGGGCGACCAGGGCGCTTTGCTCGCGAGCCAGGTGCTGCACCCGGAACGCGAGGTGCCGATCGTGGTCGTAACCCCAACCAGCCGAGAGCGGGAGGAAAATCTGGCCGCACCAGGCGATCGCGCGCGAGAGCTACAACGTCGGCTCGCGGGGATCGCCCCCATATACCTGCTGGCTCAAGGAGCCGTCACCGCATTCTCGAAAGCGATGCTCACCGCTGGGAACCAGATGGACGTTCACTCAGGAGCGGTGCGGACCTACCTGCCGGGCGCCGGGGGCGAGCGTGACGAGCCGTGGCGACACCGCTTCGTGGCCTTTCATCGGCTAGCAAAGAGGCCCGCGGACATCGCGGCGCGCCTGGTTTCTCTGCCGCTCATGAGAGCCGCTTCACACCAGTCGCCGCCGCCGCTCTGGCGAGCGCTGCGGGAGCATCCCGAGTTGTCCGGCGGAGGCGTAAAGGACGGCGACCTGGTCGAGCTGGTCGATCTGGCGGAAGAGGAGCGGTCCCAGGCACTGACCTCGGCGCAGGAGGCTGAGGCCCGTGCCAACGAGGCAGAGGCCGCACTCGAACTCGAGCGGGAAGCGCAGGCCGAGCTGCTTCAAGAGCGAGAGGACTTCGTTCGGCGCCTACGGTATGCGGAGGGCCGGCTTCGTGAACGCGGCGAGTCGCCGGAGCCACCGCCTGAGCCACTCTTTGTGCCAGATCTGTGCGAGGAGGTCTTGGACTACGCCGAGGCGCACTTCGACCAAGTGGTTCTCGGCGAGCAGGTCCGCGACGGGGCCGAGGAACTCGACCAGCACTCAGAAGCCTCGTGGGCGCGCAAGGCCTACAGAGCCCTTGACGCGTTACAGGCGTACGCCGCGGCGAAGGGAGCGGGCGCAGATGGCGATTTCTTCAATTTCTGCAAGAGCGGCGAGTCCCTTTCGGTGGTTCCAACATCATGGCTCTCGATGCAGGAGTCCGAGTCGACCGACCAGAACCCGCGCTTTCGGTCGCTGCGGACATTCGAAATAGATACTGCGGTGGAGCCGAGCGGCTCGGTGTATATGCCGTCCCACATCAAGTTGGAGCAGGGCGGCTACCCCGCGCCGAGGATCCACTTTTTCGATGACACTGGCGGCACGACGGGCAAAATCTACGTTGGCTGGCTTGGCCCCCACCTCGACAACAAGGCGAAGAACTAGAGCTCTCGAAGTTCAATCTCGCTCACCGAGGCGCTGAAGGTCAGCTCAGCCGAGTTACTCCTCGCAAGGCCCGGCGGCGAAACCCTTGCCGGTTGCCGGAGCGTGAGCTCCTTGGCAAGCAACAAAGTCCAGTGCCGGTCCAGTCGCTTGACCCTGCCGGTGCGTGATCTCGTTCACCGCACGTCCTATCCCACTACGCTGGCGCCATGGCCGAGATGACGGCGCGTCGCCAAGGGGAGATGGTCCAGACCCTGTTTGAAATCCTGGAGGGCCAGCCTGACGGGCTCCAGGCCAAGGAAGCCATTCTCCGAGTTGAGGAGAAGATGGAGCTAACTCAGTTCGAGAAGTCGACGTTCCCGAACAACCCCGGAGTGGTTCGGTTTCCGAAGATCCTGCGATTCTCGACCATTAACTCGGTCAAGGCCGGGTGGCTGAGGAAAAAGAGCGGGATTTGGACGCTTACGGACGAGGGCAGCGCCGCGCTCGCCGCGTTTCCCGATCCCGAGGCCCTTTTTCGAGAATCTCGCCGACTGTACAAGCAGTGGAAGGCGAGTCAGCCAGACGAGGGGGCTGGTGGCGAGAGCCCTGAGGACGAGCCCGAAGCCGGACTGATCGCGGCTACCAACCTCGAGGAAGCTGAAGAGGCGGCACGCCAGGCCATCCTCGATTACTTAGCGTCAATCAATCCATACGGATTTCAGGATCTTGTCGGGAAGCTGCTCGAAGCGATGAAGTATTACGTCATCTGGATCGCGCCCAAGGGCAAGGACGGTGGCCTTGATCTCATCGCCCAGAGCGACCCGCTCGGTGTGCGCGGTCCACGGATCAAGGGTCAGGTGAAGCGCCGATCCGGTAGCAAGACCACCGAGGACGAGTTGCGCTCGTTTCTTTCGCTCGTGGAGCCTGCGGACGTGGGCGTGTTCATCTCGCTGGGCGGCTTCACTAGCGACGCCGAGGCTTCCGCGCGCCGAAGCTCCCGGCGGATCACGCTGATAGACGGAGAGGGTCTTCTGGACCTGTGGGTCGAGCATTACCGCGAACTCGACGAGGAGGCTCGCGAGCTACTCCCAATCAAGCCGGTCTACTTCCTCGACCTCGACGCGGCTGACGTTTAGGTTGAGGGGCCGACCATGTTGGGCGGTGGGCTAGCGCGAGGGCGAATTGGACTGGTAACGCTCTATAACGGGGAACTACGCCAACCGCCGGAGCGCCATCGGGCCCAGCGCTATCGCTTGGCGCCGTGGCTGTTGCACAAAGCCGCCTCGGAAAAGCCGCTGTGCGCCCGCGGCAGTGGGCGCCAGAGCGGCTGGGCGCGACGACATCGCGACGGACCGCCTGCGCGACGGACGAGATGGCCGTTTTCGGAGCCCACGCTTAGAAGCGATCCAGCGGGCTCGCCGGGGGTTTATGCAACAGCCACCGCCGCAAGCAATCACCGCGCCCAACCGTGTGGTCGCTTCTCCTTCCACGCCGCGTCGCTCAAGAAGTCGCGATGTGTCGCCGCTGGCGTCGCAGGCCCAGGCAATCCGTCCCGGAGTGCTGCGACCGTGAAGACCTGTGCATTCGTAGGATGAGTCTTCTATGACGGACGCCGGTGCTCGTTCGCGGCGCCGCGCCGCCCTTGGCGCCGCCCTCGACGCGCTCCCGGCACCCGCGCCAGAGCTGCCGGTCGGTGTGCTCCCCGTCACCGGGGTCCAATGGCGCCGGAGCGTTGCCGACGCGGACCTCGACGCGCGCGTCGCGGAGTACGGCGTCCGCCGGCTCAGCGTCACGTCGAGCGTCGGCCCAGCTCTCCGGCGGCACCTACGGTTCGCCGCCCTCGGGCTCGCTGCGGTCGCGCGCGACGTCTGTGAGCGCCTTGAGATCCTAGCTGCGCTGGCGCCGGGCGCGAAAACGGTGCCGGACACGGTCCACGCCTGGCGCGAACTGATCGTGCAGGACGCGCACGCCGTACTCATCGCCGCGATCGAGAACGCCCAACCGCCGCGGCCCCCAATGTCGCCAGCTCTGCCTGACGTCGCCGTCGACGACGATCGCGACGTCCTCTTGGCGACCTTCGGCATTCCTGCTGACGACCTCCTTGACGACGCCGGCTCCTTCTGTGACACCCGACTTCTCGCGTTCTACCGCTTGCGCCTCCCGGAGCTCCAGCAGGCATGCGACCCCATCCTCGCCCTCATTGGTGACTGCCCGCCGTCGGTGTTTACAGCCGCTGCGGCGGCGCGCGATCTCGTCACGAGCCCCGCCCCTTGGGTCACGCTCTGGGCCGCCCGCGACATCCGGGCCCGAATCCTTGGCGCCTTCGACGCCGATCCCAGGCGCACAGTGGCCGTGCTGGCCGACGCGGCACAGGAGAGCGATCAGGAGTGGTCCGCATTCCTTCGCGTAACCGACCGCGTCCGCCGCGCCGAGGCCGTCCAGGGCGATCCCGCGGGGACGGAGCGTGACTATGCGATCTCGGTCCTTGAGGCCTACAAGCACATGGCCGAGGGGCTGACCCGTAGGTGGGCCTGGGTGCTTCTCCGCCTCGCTGACTTCACTGGCCATCCGCCGACCGTCGGCACGCTTGGACCGCCCCTCGTCTCGCGGCTCGGCGAGCTTGGCGCCCGAATCGAGGCGGCACTCGTCCCTGTGGTGCGCAACGCCGAGGCCCACGAAGACTTCATCTTCGACGAGGAGACCGGCCTCCTCGTCACGGGTGATGCGAGTTTTCACCCCGACGAGATCCTCGCCCGTCTGACGGACCTCGACATCTTGCAGCGGGCCCTGATCGTCGGTCGGCTCGCGGCGTTCGCCGACGAACCAGCGCTCGCGGGTGGAGGAGCAGGAGCGCCGGGCGGGCCGTCCGCCAGCTCGGCGATCATCGTCGCCCGCCAGCGCTTCGGCCATGCGGGGCAGCGCGTGCGGTACTTCGTTCGCGACCGCGACCGGCTCGACATCGTCATACAGGACCTGCGCTCAGAGGCTTGTAACCCATGCTTCCTCGCGCTGACGCAAGCGGCGCAGGTTCTGCCGACCGTGAGCCAGTTCGTGGTGCGTGTTCCAGGTCGCGACGGCCCTGTCATCGACCTTACGCAGGGTGTCCTTCGTGAGAACTGGCGCGTCCTTGAGCTAGCCGCGGAGTACTTTCCCGACGCCCTGCCTCAGGTCACCTTCCTGCCCTGCTTAACTTGGACCCGGCTTGTGTGCGAACCGTTGGAGGAGGCGACGCGGGTCGCAGCCTGGATGGCGCTCAACGATGCCCAGCACGCGATCGTCGATGCCGAAGCAACCCCGGCCGAACTCCTGCGCCTTCCGCGCCGCTTCGGTGTAGTCATCGCCGCAACCGCTTCGACCATCCGCGTGCTCCCGGAGGGTCCGCATATCGACGAACTCCTCCGCGCTCAGCGTGTCGTGCTGAGGGCCGCCAACGCCTTCGCGCGCGGCGGTCCGGACGACGTCACCACGAACATCCTCTTGGATGCCATTTTGCGAGTCCGCGACCGGCTCGGTGGGCCGCCGGCCGTTCTCCCGACGCTCGATCCAACGCCCCTGCGCGAGGGCTCGTACCCCCACGGCGTGTCCTGATCCCGAGAATGAAAACCACCTTCGTTCTTGGAGGCCGGCCCCTGCTCGACGTCACGTTCATGACGAAGGAGTGGGCGTCCGAGCAAGCGCAGCAACTCGCTCCGCTACGGCGTCAAGCGGCTCGTGCTCCCAGATCCTGATCACATGCCATCCCGCCTTTGTGAGCTCGCGGTTCACGGCCTTATCCCGAGCGACGTTGCCGGCCAGCTTTTCGGCCCAGTAGTCGGCGTTGCGGCTCGGCTGCGTTCCGTGCTCAGGGCAGACATGCCAGTAGCATCCGTCGAGAAATAGAGCTAGGCGCCTGCGGGTGAAGACGATGTCGGGGCGCACGACTCGCTCCGGGGTACGGATGGGATGGTTCTTGCGGAAGCGCAAGCCTTGACGGTGCAGCGCCGACCGAAGCTCTCGTTCGGGTCGCGTGTCACTGCGCCGGTTCGCGCGCATGCGCCGCGAGACATCCGCATTTAGTGGCTCTGGGTAAGGGAGCCCGCTCACGCGGCATACGGTAAGGGCGGCGTTGTCTCCTCCCGCATACGCTCCGCCTCAAACCTGACTTGCGCCGCCGCCAGGTTTCTCGCCTCGGCCTGCTCGCGTCGCTTCCGTCTGCGGGCTTCGGGGCCCTTGCCGGTCCCGGCGTGGGGTTGGTGGTCACCGCGCAGATGTTGATATTGATCCGAGACCGCGGCTACTTCTTCCGGCGCCGGACAGTCGTCGCGCAGCTCCGGGATGAGATGCAGTTTCTTGCGGACGCGCTTGCCATAGAGCTGGCGGCGGATTTCAAGCCCGAGCAGCTCGCCGATGGCCGCCGGGACAGCGTTGCCGAGCTGCCGACGGCCCGAGAGGTAGGAACCGTCAATTTTGTGAGAATCGGGGATCGTCTGCAGCCTGGCCATCTCTTGGACGCCAAGCTTGCGGCTGCGCCAATGGAACGGTCCGGTCGCCGGCCCTGGCGACGCTTGGATCGTCCACGAAGGCCGGTCCTTGGCCAGCTTGAGGAGGAAGCTCCAGTACTTGGTACGCCAGCCAAATAGCGGCTCCCCACCACCGCGCGGGGTGTGCCATTGGTAGTTCTTGCCCTCCGGAACCGACGGAAGCAGGTTCGCCCAGCTGCCTGTTGGCAGCAGCATCTCGTCGAATTCCGGGGCGTCGAGGCCTCCTAGGGCATCCCAGCAGTTCACGAAGCGCTCTTGGTCGGCGTCCGGCTGCTCCGCATGGGTTGCGCGGGGGACCTCAATCTGATCCCCCTCGCGCGAGGCGAAGACGAAGATGCGTGCCCGCCGTTGGGGCACACCATAGTTAGCGGCATCGATCCGGAGTACCTGCGCCCGGTAGCTCGTCCCGTGGCGCTCGTTGATTCGGGCTAGCTCAGCGTCGAGAAGGTCGACTGCCTCCTCGCGGGTCTTCTCGACGCGGGGGGCGTAGGTAATTCCCTGGACGTTCTCCAGCAACATCGCGTCTGGGAGGGTCGCCTCCAGGACCTTGAAGTAGGCGTGCAAGGTCCTCGCGCGTGGATCGAGCATCCGCGGCGTTGATCCCGCGACCCAGAGGCTGGCCTTCGAGAACGGCTGGCAAGGAGGCCCGCCGGCTAACAGGCTGACTTCACGACGGGCGAGGCCGAAGCGGTCGAGGATCCCTTCAGGCTCGACCTCCAAGATATTCCCGGGATTCCGGCCGGGCACGTCAAGCAGCGGCCAACTCGTCGCGTTCTGGATCGTCTTGCGCGCGTCGATGTCGTTTTCGACGCAGCCCTTGATCGTGAAGCCAGCCTTCTGCAGCCCGAGGTCGAATCCCCCCGCCCCTGTATAGAGCGAAAGGACCTTCACGGCCCATGCCCTCGCGACGCGAGGGCTCGCCGATCTGCGAGCCGAAGTAGGCATGCAGACTGACTCGCAACCGCAATCACACCACGAGTACAGCAGACGCGACGGATGTTCGCGCGCCAGCCCCGGAGGCTCAGCGCTGGGTTGGCGGAGCAGGGGAGTAACGGTGGCGACAGCGTCACCGCCACCATCGCCGATCGGTGAGCTTCCACGAGCAAGAACTCCTCATACATCGGTTACATCGGCCATGTAAGGCGATGGGGCAAAATCTGTCATGTTCACCTCGCTTCCCACAGCGAAGCAGCGCTCGGTGGCTCTGCGCGTCTCTCCGAGGCCCCCGAGCTAGACGGCGCGGGCCACGCGATACGCATCGCGCTCGCGCCAGATCCAATCAGCCATCTGAGCCGCTGCCAGCCCTCCGAGTTGCTCGTCCTCTAGCTCATTAAGCAACTCGCACAGCCGCATGCGGTCTACGATCAGGCCGGCGGTGCGTGTCCGGTCTCTCCACCAGCTGCGGCCATCAGGAACGGCGTAAGGAATGACGAGCACCTTCTGGGGGCCCGTTACGAACCGGATCCAGTCGCCCCAGAGTGGGAGGGAGATGTCATTCGCTTTCGGCTTCCAGTTCGCTTGGATCGTGCACTGCCCCAGCGCAATTAGGAACCCGGCGCGCCCATCCTTGAACGGCCGCCACGCGACGACATCGACGCCACCGTCGCTGTAGGTGCGCGCGGGATGGTCCGCCTCATCGTCGTCCGGCGGACCGTCCGGGACAAGTTCCAGCCCGGCCTTGAGCCTGACGCGTGCGCGCAGCCAGCGAACGGCCTCAGGAAACGATTCGGGGCGAGTTGTCTCGGTCGCTGGATCGGTTGCGTAGCGCCTGGCAAAAAGCACGCCCTGCGACTGGGTCCCAAGCAGGACCTTAAGCGTCTCGAGCGCAAGTTCGTCGAGCGGCAGCTCGACATCAGCCATACGTTCCCCTCGGAACGGCGCGTCTGCCTGGCAGACCCAGCGAAGAAGGTCGTAGATCGAGCCGCCGGGGACCTGAACTCGCGAGACGATCTCCTCCTTGACACGTAAGCCGTAGATGCGCGGCACAACCTCACTGCGACGGATGACCTCGCTCAGCAGCAGGTCGGTCCGCCGGTCCTCGCGCACTATCTTCTCGATGCCAGCAACCTCTATCTCTGCCCCGACGCGCTCGTCGTCGGGCTCCTCGGGTTGATCCTCCGGCTCGTCGCGCAGGCGACGCTTGATCGCATCGCGCGTCAACTCATCCTCCTCCTCAACGAAGAGCCAGAGTTCAACCCAATCGGCTAACGCAGTCGCGTCGCTCGCTCCTGGGGGCTCGACAGCCTGTTCAGGCATCCAGAGCGGCCAGCGTCGCTGCCAGTCTCTCAACTGAGGCCGTACAGCGAGCGACCTGATCGCGGGTCTCTGCGTCCGCGTCCTCGATGTTCTCCTCAGCCGCTTCGAGCGCGCTGGCGGCGCGCCGCAAGTACGCGCTTAGGCGCCGGCCGGGGCCCCCGGCGATCTCATCTGCGAGTTCGAGGTCGCGACTGGCGCGCAACTCGTCGAGAGCGGATTCCTGCGCTACGACCTTGGCGAGCGTCGTCAGGTCGCGGGATTCGTCAATGACCGGGTCTTCGTCTTCGGTGCCGTAGATCCAGGAGAGGAGTTCCGCGAACTTCTCGCCGGCGGTTTCCGGCAACGGCGGTTCACCGCGCACGACCCGCCCTGGCTGTGGCGCGTCGATGAACTCGCGCAGCGCGCGACGGTTGAGGGCGGCGGTGAAGATTCCGAACAGCTCCTCCGCCTCCGAGGTCGGGATTTCAAAGCTGTCGCGGGCCTGCTCAACGATCCGGTAGTTCCGGTAAAGGGCGCGGACTGCGCCCACATCCTCTCCAACTAAGGGGGCGACCTCCTCAAACTCTCGGCCCTCCTCGTCGCCTAGGCGGGCGATGAACCGCGCCTTCGGATACGGCGCCCAGCCCTGGATGCCAGAGATGTGGCGAAAGCCGATCAGAGGTGCAGCCTCGCTCCAGGTGAGGGCGGTGATGACCGGAATTTGATCGTCGACGCCCTGGCGGTTGGCGAGAGCAGCGAGGCCATCCCACTTGTCTGGCGGACGAAGACTCTGGCGGATGTCGTCATCGAGTAGCGCACGCAGAGCTGTCAGTCGACGATTGCCCTCAACCACAATCAGGGGAATGTCGTCATCCGCCTGCGGATCACGGCCCTCTTCCTCAGGGACGACGACGAGCGGCTCGGAGGGGAAATAGCCGAAGTTGGCGATCGACTCGGCCAGCGGAAGAATGTCGTAGTGCCTGGCGAGGAAGGTCAGCAGCTCGTTCTCAGTGGCATCGGCGAGCCGCGCAGGTAGGCGTGGGTTCCGTGCATCAGGCTTAAGTAGTTCGAGCTTCCGCTCAACGATGTTGTCCGCTAGAGGCACAGGGTGCGAATGCTTTCAGAAAACCGTCGCCCTTGATCGCCACTTGCCCTTGTAACTAGAGTGACCGCCGAACTGCGTGTCAGCCTCCCTCGTTGTAACTACGAGAAGTTGACCGACGCGGCCGGCGAGCTTCCCTCTCGTAAGGCCCCAAAACCCCGGGGCATGTGGAGCCAGTCCGATAGGGACGCACCCCGGTTCGTGTCGGTCGTCACGGTCAGTGGCGCGGATCTTGAGCGAAGGGATCGTTACGGAGTCGACACGGCACGTGATCGCTCCCGGCGCATGCGATACCCCGCGTTCGGGTGCTGGTCGCCCCGACCGCTTGCCACGGCGCCGCGGTCGCGCACGTCGGGGCAGAGCCCGCGGCGAGGCGATAGGCACCACTGATGGGACGCTGGCGCCACCACCCGCCGGAGTGGGCCCTAGCGTGCCGACACTTCCGAACCCGGGTCTACGGTGGCGGTGGTGACCGTACGCACGCTCGCCCCGACGCTCTTGGCCACCATGGCGGCCGGCGGGTGCGCGGAGGCCGGCTCCCTCAACGGCGACGAGCCTGGTCGGCGTATCGGGGCGCGCGTGACGGACGTGGTCGACGGGGACACGTTGCGCGCCCGCGCGACCGGCTCGGGCCGCGATTATGACGTGCGGCTGATCGGGGTGGACACGCCGGAGACGAGGCGTCCGGGCACGCCGGTGGAGTGCGGGGGCCGGAGGCGAGCGCGAGCATGCAGCGTCTCGCGCTGTCGGGCGGCCGGGGCGTGGCGGTCACGCTGGCTACCGATTCGAGTCAGGACACCCGTGATCGCTATGGGCGCCTGCTGGCCTATGTCACCCGCTCGGACGGGGTCGACCTCGCCAGCGCGCAGCTGCGCTCCGGTTGGGCGGAGCTCTATGTCTATGACCAGGCCTTCGAGCGAGTCGACGCCTTCGAAGCGGCCGAGCGCGCCGCCCGGGCCGATCGACTCGGGGTTTGGGGCGCCTGCGGCGGGGACTTTCACCGCCCGCGCTGACCGCGCGGGCTAGACGGCTCCCGGCGGGGCCTGCTCGTCGAGGACCTCGACGAGCGGGTAGGCGTCGAGGATCTCGGCGAGGATCTCGATGGCGTGGCCTCGGTCGCCGCTGAGCGTCGCGAGCGCCTGCAGCGCCGCCGCTGCGCTGGCCAGGTTGATGGCCGGGATCTCGGCGCACGCGCGCGCATGCCATCGCAGCGCCGCGCGCTCGAAGCGCCCGTCGCCGGCGCGTTGGTAGAGCAGCACCAGCGCCAGGGCGTCCTCGAGGGGCACCCGCGGCAGCTCCAGCGCCGCGGCGGTGGCCACCAGCGGGTTGCCCGATGCCAGGGCGCGCTTGTTATCTGTAGCCGCAGGCTGTCGGCGCCATCTATGAAGCGGTTCGACGCCTTGACGACATGTCGCCGAAGGCAGCGCCTCGACTGCCGCCATTGGCCCGAGGCAACCAACGACCTGGGGAACTCCTCCGCCGGGCTCGGCGCCGGTATAGCTTGGCGCCGGAAGGGATCGCGTTCGTTCGTCCTGCCACCGCTTCTGCTCCCGACCTCAGGCAGCGTCACCTGCGGCTCGTCCGTCGAGCCCACGCCGCCGATACGAACGGATGCGTGGGCGCTCGGCGGCGGAACCGCTTGGGGTCGCGGCGGAGACGGCGTCGGGCACCCGCGGGCGACCGCCATGGGTCTGTTTGGCGCGGGCGTGTCAACGTAGGCTCGGGTTATGCGACCGGACGACCTGACGGCCAAGCTCCAGCGCCAGAACAGCGGCGCAGGAGGAGGAGGAGCAAACACGACGGGATGCGGTTGAGACGGAGAGGCGGAACGCCTCGGCGAAGATCACCACCGCGTGGAACAGCTCGGGGAAGGCCGAGCGGTCGTAGCGGCCCTCCCCCAGCGAGTCGGAGATCAGGCCGGTGCGAATCCCAGGCAGGCGGTAGTCACCGTGTGAGATCGTCGACTGGGTAAGATCCCGGCCCTCTAGGGTCAGGTCCGGATCAGCAGCGAAGGTTACCCCCGCTGTCTCGCCTGGTATTTCGCCTAAGAAGAAGGCTTAAGGAGAAGGAGGTGGCGTGTGCTCCCCGTACGGTGACACACCGGCTAGTTCGAGGCGTTCGCGGACGGCACGAAGCAATTGCTCGGTGCCCTGGGTGAGATTCCTGGCCAGTGCGAGGCGCGGGGTCAGAATCTCTCCGCTCCTCGTCGGTGCCGGGTGCTCGCCCAACCCTAGGTCCACGGCGCAGACCGCTTCGCGCGGCCAATCATTCTCGCGGCTCATGTCGTAGAGCGGTTGGAGCCCCCCGTTGTGGAACTCGCCCCAGGACCAGGCAACGTTGCTGGACGGGATGTAGCGCAGCGCTCTAGCGAGTACTTCAACGAGGAACTCTTCGGTCTCCTTCCGCGTGGGCGTTCGAAGTTTCCCGATCTGAGCGAGCCGCTCGGCGACGGCCTTGCGGTCTAGCGTCGCCAGTTCGAGCGCGTGCACCGTCCGCTCGTCTAGGTCGAGCTCATCAACAGTCAACAGAACTCGCCCTTAGTTGCCGAAATCGTTCCTTCTGAACCAACCAGGGTGTGCGAAGGAGGTGATGACGCCGCGCTTCGCAAACTCTCCGGCGCGAATGTCGAACCGCGCGACGACTCTTCGAGTGCACGAAACTCGGTTCGGACCTAGATAGAAGAAATAGAACCGATGGGAGCCTGGCGAATCCGGCTCTGGAACTGGGTCGAGTAGTGCGGCTTGAGTATCTACGCGGTCTCGATCGTTGTCCCAGCCGTGTCCGATTTCGACGTGCCGGTATCCCCACCCTCCGGGTCGCTCCGGCCGGTCTCACCGCGACGACAACACCGACATCGACCACAGCCCCAAGGTAAGGGTCGCCGCGGACATCAGCTCGGCCTCAAACCGACACCAACGACAGGCCCACAGACGCCCCAGATAACGCCTGAACCGTGCGTGGGGACCGCCCTGCGAAGTCACGAACACATGTTCGCATGGTGGGCAACCCGGTCCAGGGGATGCCGGGCACCGGGTCGGTGGTTCTTCATCCGGCCAGCGTGGGGGCGCACGGCGGGGCGTCAACCCCTGACGGGGTGACCTCGCCCTTGGGGGCGAGTGACGCGCCGCCTTTTCGCGCCTCGCTTCCTTGGCCGGCGTGAAGACCCACGACCGAAACGCAGCCCCGATGGCAACCACACTGCTGGACTCACTGCCCGACCCGCAGCGGACCGCACTCGAGTTCTTCGAGAGCGAAGGATTTGCTCTGGCTGCCAGCCGCATCTGCGCGCAGGGGCTGGTGCTCGTCGGCGCCGGCGACGCAGGCGTCGAGGTCGGGATCGACGGGCTCGGCTGCCTCGCCGACCACGTGGCCCGCTTCGCGGACGGCGCCGGCTGGGAGGGGATGTAGCGCCCGGCCGCGGGGGCCTGGCCTTCCAGGGTCGCACCCTGCGGGTGCGGGGGGTCGGCACAGGCCCCCGCACCGGGCGGGGGCCACAGCTCGAGAGGAGGGCCCGATGGCCCGACCCAGAC
>JAABUS010006963.1_pt1 | contig 13298 bp, 9 predicted proteins | sample 5560161 | NCBI WGS metagenome assembly JAABUS01 (sample SAMN10711885, study PRJNA513376) | rock metagenome | isolation source: Antarctica rocks | place: Antarctica: Victoria Land, Trio Nunatak nord | collected 2016-01-04 | reverse complement strand
GCTCGCGACGCACACGATCAACGCGTGTGCAGGGCTGACGGTGCTCGACGGCCTGAGGCGCCGGCCGCGGCTGGCCGTCGGGCGAGGGATGGACTCATGAGCGACCGGAGCGAGCCCGGGAGCGACGCAGCGGATCGGATCGCCGCATTGACGAGCGGCCGACTGCTGGCCCGCAACGCGGTGTGGACCCTGCTCTGCCAGGTGGCGCCGATGGCGGTGGCCATCGCCACCATCCCGCTTTTGATCCGGGGGCTGGGCACCGACCGGTTCGGCGTGCTCACGCTGGCGTGGATGGTCCTGGGCTACTTCAGCCTGTTCGACCTGGGCCTGGGCCGCGCCCTGACGAAGCTGGTCGCCGAGCGCCTGGGCGAGGGCCGGGGGCGCGAGATCCCGGACCTGGTCTGGACCGGCCTGGCCCTGACGACGGCGCTGGGCGTGGCCGGCGCGGTGGCGGTCGGCCTGCTGGCGCCATGGTTCGTCGGGCAGGTGCTGAGGGTGCCCGAGGGCCTGCGCGGCGAGGCGCTGACGGCGTTCCGGCTGATGGCCGTGGCGCTGCCGTTCGTGATCGGGACGGCGGGCCTGCGGGGCATGATGGAGGCCCACCAGCGCTTCGCGGCGATCAACGCGGCCAAGTCAGCCTTCGGGGTCATCACGCTCCTGGGTCCGCTGCTGGTGCTGCCGATCTGCCCGCAACTGGGGCCGGTCGTGGGCGTCCTGGCCTCCGCCCGGGTGGCATCGTGGGCGGTCCACGCGGCGATCTGCCTGCGCACCGTGACGGGCCTGGGTGGCGGGTCGGTCCGACGCGAGCTGATCCGACCCTTGATCGGCTTCGGCGGCTGGATGACCGTGGCCAACGTGGTCAACCCCCTGATGGTCCAGATGGACCGGTTCCTCATCGGCGCCCTGGTCTCGACCTCGGCGATCGCCTTCTACACCACGCCGCACGAGCTGGTCACGAAGTTCTGGCTGGTCTCCGGCTCGGTCGTCGGGGTGATCTTCCCGGCCTTCGCCACGAGCTACGCGCGGGACCGGCCCCGGGCGTCGCTGATCTTCGGCCGGGGCCTGAAGGCGGTCTTCCTGATCCTCCTACCGATGACGCTCGGCGCCGTCGCGCTGGCCCCCGAGATTCTCGGGCTCTGGCTCGGGGGCGACTTCGCGGACCGGGGCACGTGGGTGATGCGGTGGCTGGCCGTCGGGGTCCTGCTCAACGGCCTGGCGATGGTCTCCTCGGCGCTGCTGCAGGGGGCGGGCCGTCCCGACCTGGTGGCCGCGCTGCACCTGGTCGAACTCCCGCTCTACCTGCTGGCGGCCTGGATCGTGATCCCGGCCTGGGGGATCACCGGGGCGGCGATCGTCTGGGCCGGGCGGACGGCCCTGGACCTGGCCCTGTTCTCGGTCGCGGCGCGGCGGGTGTTGCCGGGAATCTCCGGCGCGCAGCGGCGGCTGGTGATCGCCCTGGCCGCGGTCGCCCCGGTCCTGGCCGCGGCCGCCCTGCTGCCGGGGACGGCGGTGCGGGCTATGTTCCTCCTGTCGTCCTCGTGCGGCTACGTGATCCTGACCTGGTGCGTGGCCCTCGACGCCGAGGAGCGTCTCTTCCTCATCGGGATGATGGCGCGATTCCGGCCGGCGACCGCGCGCGGGGCGGGGGCTCCGGCGCGGGGGGCGGTCGAACTGTCGGCTCAATGACATCGAGGAGACGACCCGTGGCGGGCGACCGCTTGACCGTTTGCATGTACTGCCCGACGGCTTCCGGGGGCCACCCGCTCTACGCGAGGGAGCTGCTCACGGCCCTGGCCGACCTCGGCCGCGATCGCGACGTCGCGGTCGAGCTGGTCACGGCCCGGGACCTCGACGATGAGCATCGGGTCGCCGACTACCCGATCCGCGACATCCTGCCGGCCAAGGCCCCGCGCCGGGCCTTCGCAAGCACGGCGGCCTGGGCGATGTCGCGGCTGGCCTATTTCCCGCGTCGCGAGCGGGCCTTCCTCGACTGGGTCACCAGCCGGCCGGACCTGGGCCTCATCCACTTCCAGGACTGCTGCCCGCCGCTGGCGCCGGCCCACTTCCGGCGGTTGCGGCGGCGGGGCCTGGCGCTGGTCTTTACGGTCCACAACATCCGGCTCCACTTCTACAAGAACGCCCTCCACCAGGTCGTGCGCGATACGTCCATGCGCTCGGCGTGGCGAGCCTGCCATGCCCTGCTGGTACACACCGAGGGCCTGCGCCGCGACCTGGCGGAGTTCCTGGGGACGGGCCACCCACCGATCCACGTGGTGCCGCACGGCGTCTGGAGCGTCGCGGGACGGGTCCCCGGTCGGACCGTGAACCGTCGCCCGCGGCTGCTTTTCTTCGGGGCGATCCGCCCGAACAAGGGCCTGCACGTCCTGCTCCGGGCGATGCAAGACCTGCCCGAATGCGACCTGACCGTCGCCGGGCCGTCGGAGGACGCTCGCTACCTCGGCGCGGCCCGCGAGCTGGCCCTCCGCCTGCCGCCGGGCCGCGTCGAGCTCATCGACCGCTATGTGAGCGAGGACGAGATGGCCGGCCTCTTCGCCCGCTCCGATTTGCTGATGCTCCCCTACACGAGCTTCGCGGCGCAGAGCGGCGTGCTGTACCAGGCGCTGGCGCATGGGGTGCCGGTGGTCGCCACCGACGTCGGCGGCCTCGGGGAGAGCATCCGGCAGTGGGGGATCGGCGAGGTCGTGCCCCCCGGCGATGAGCGGGCCCTGGCCGGCGCCGTGGGCCGCATGCTCGACCCGGCGCGCCATCGCGCGGCCGTCGAGGCGATCGATCGGGCGCGCGACGAGATGACGTGGACCGCGTCGGCACGGGCCACGCTCGACGTTTACCGGTCCCTCGTCCCGCAGGGCGTCATGCCCGCCGGGGCCCCGTGATGAGGGGGACCCGCCGGGACGGCGGGGCGGGACCGGGGGCCGCGGCGATGGCCATGCCGACGGTGAGGAAAACGCCCATCGCAGGATCGCGAGCGACCGGGGTCGGGCGTCGGGCCTGGGGGATCGGCATCCAGGTCTTCGCGTTCGCGTGCTTCTTCCCGTACCCGGCCCTGTCGATCGGCCAGAACAACGGCCTGCAGGCGAGCCAGCTCATGGCGATCGCCGCCGTCCCGCTGCTCCTGCTCGGGCCGCCGAACCGCCAGTTCCGGGCGACGCTCCTGCTCATGGCCCCGATCTACGTCTCCACCTTCGCGAACTACCTCCGCGGGACGACATCCTCGGCGGACATCATGGTCAAGGAGTCGATCGCGATGAGCCTGGCGCTGGTCGTCCTCTGGCCGTCCGGCCTGGCGGCGGGTCGGGCGACGTTCGGCCGGACCTTGGACGCCGCCGCCGCGGCGATCGTCGTGCACACGGCGGTCGGGCTCGTGCAGGTCTACAGCTTCGCCTTCGACACCTTCCCGATGCTGGTCCTCTATCAGAACCCGTCGTTCCGGTCGATGCAGGACTGGGCGGCGGTTTACGCGACCTACATGAAGCGTCCGTGCGGGATCTTCCCCGAACCTTCGGCCATGGCGGCGTCGCTCGGGCCGTGGATCGTCGTGCTGGGCGGCCTGCTGGTCGAGCCCGAGCGGGCGCGTCGCCTGGGCTGGCGGCCGAATGCGCTGACGGTCGCGGCGGTCGTCGGCGGGCTGCTCCTGCTGGCGCTGTCGCGGTCGGGCATGGTCTTCGTCATCGCCGTCGCCCTGCTGGCCGTCGGCGCGACGAGGCTCCGCCTGCTGATGCGGTCGTTCGGGCTGGCCCAGTTCGCGGCGATCGCGCTGCTGATCGTCGGCGGGACCGGGGTGCTGGGCTACGCCGTGTCGAAGATCGGCGGCGAGGGGCTTGCCGAGCGGGTCGAGGACTCGTGGGGCCTGCGCGGTGCCTCGATCCGCATGGGCCTGCTGATGAACACCGAACCGGCCGGCCTGGCCTTCGGCGTCGGCCCGGGCCAGTCCAGCCCGATCATCCAGGCGACCTGGTCGGGGCCTCCGGTCCCCGCATATCAGGGAGAGGTCTCCATCTGGAGCGCGCTGGTGCGCTACTACGCCGAGACCGGCTGGGCCGGCGGCGCGGCGCTGACCGTCGTCCTGGCGATCGCCATCCGGTCGGCCGTCGGCTCCTCGGCGCCCGTCCTGGGCCTGGGCGCGCTGGGCGTCTGGCTCTTCGGCCCGACGCTCGCCACGAGCTACATGCCGCTGTCGGCCATCTGGCTGTTCCTGGGTGTCGCCCTCTCCTGGGGCCACTTGTTCCGGACGGAGGGGCGCGATGTCCAGGATTAAGATCGTCCACGTGATCAACTGGCTGAATTACGGCGGGGCGGAGGTGATGCTCTGCAATCTCCTGGACCGCACCGACCTCCGGCGGTTCGATCCGGTGGTCGTGTCCTTGATCGACGTCCTGCCGCTGGCGGCCCGGATCGAGGCGAGAGGGGTGCCGGTGCGGGTCGTCGGCATGAGGCCGGGGGTGCCCGACCCGCGGGGGTTCGCCCGGATGGCGGCGATCCTGCGGGCCGAGAGGCCCGACGTGATCCAGGGCTGGATGTATCACGCGAACCTCGTCGCGGGCCTGGCGTCGGCCGCGACGGTGCGGGCGCCCGTGGCCTGGGGCATCCACCATACCCACCACGACCCGAAGGCGGAGAAGCGATCGACGCTCTGGACGGTCGCGGCCTGCGCGCGGCTGTCGCGGCGACTGCCGGCGCGGATCGTCTGCTGCTCGGAATCGGCCCGGCGGGCCCACGAGCGGCGGGGCTTCGCCGCCGAGCGGATGACCGTCATCCCCAACGGGATCGACACCGAGGCGTTCCGGCCCGACCCGGCGGCGCGGGCCGCGGTGCGCCGCGAGCTGGGCCTCGCCCCCGAGACGCCGCTGATCGGGCTGGCCGCCCGCTACTCGCCGCAGAAGGACCCGATGAACTTCCTGCGTGCCGCCGCCCTGCTGAAGGATCGGCTCCCCGACGCCCGGTTCGTGATCTGCGGCACGCAGACCGATCCGTCGAACCTCGAGCTGGTCGGGGCCGTCGAGGGACTCGGCCTCCGGGGGCGGTGCCTCCTGCTCGGCCCCCGGGCGGACATGCCGCGGTTGATGGCGGCGTTCGACCTGCTGGCCCAGTCGTCGGTGACCGAGGCCTTCCCGCTCACCCTCTGCGAGGCGATGGCCTGCGGAGTCCCGTGCGCGGCGACCGACGTGGGCGACTCGGCGACGATCCTCGGCAAGTCGGGCCGGATCGTCCCCCCGCGCGACCCGAAGGCCCTGGCCGACGCCTGCGCCGACCTGCTCGGCCTCTCCTCCGAGGCGCGGGCCCTCTCGGGCGCGGAGGGGCGACGGAGTATCTGCGCGCGCTTCGAGCTGGGTCGCATCGTTCACTACTACGAGGACATGTACGAGTCCTTGTACACGGCGGCGAGGTCGGGCGATCGGAGGGCGGCATCATGATCCAGGTCGCGCGAACGCGATGGAGTGTCGGGGAGGACCGGCCGGCGCCCGAAGCCGGCGCGGTGCCGGCACGGGCGGCGATGCCCCCGATATCGGACACCCGCCGCGTGCTGATGGTCGTCGAGTCGTGCGGCGGCGGGGTCGGCCGCCACGTCTTCGACCTGACCGAGGGGCTGATCGAACGGCATTGGGAGGTCCATCTGGTCTACTCCCCGGGCCGAGCCGAGCCGTCCTTCCGCCGGCGGCTGGAGTCGATCACCGGGCTGGTCCACGCCGCCTGCCCGATGCGGCGGTGCCCGCATCCGAGCGACGTGACGGCGCTGCGGTTCCTCCGGCGGTATCTCCGCGATCGGGGGCCGTTCGCCATCGTCCATGGGCACAGCTCGAAGGCCGGGGCCCTGGCCCGGCTGGCGGCCGTCGGCGTCGGCGCGGGGGTCGTCTACACGCCCCACGCGCTGGTGACGATGGACCCGGGGCTGCCCCGAGCGAAGCGGCTGGTCTATCGGGCGGCCGAGCGGGCGATGGCGCCGCTGGCCGATCGGATCATCGCCGTCTCGCCGGCCGAGCGCCGGCACGCCCTGTCTCTGGGGCTCGGCGCCGATCGGGTGATCGCCATCCCGAACGGGCTGACCCGATCGGAGGCGCCGCCCCGCCCGGTGGTCCGGCGTTGGCTCGGCCTGGGAGACGACGAGCCGGTCATCGGATTTGTCGGCCGCCTGGTGCCGCAGAAGGCGCCCGACGTGCTGCTCCGCGCCCTGGCCCTGGCCGCCGAGGCGGTGCCCGGGTGCCGGCTGGCGATGGTCGGCTCCGGCCCCTTGGAGGATCACTTGCGCGATCTGGCCGGCCGCCTGGGCGTCGCCGACCGGATGCTCTGGCTCGGCGACCGCGAGGGCCGGCCGCTGCTGGCGGCCTTCGACGTCTTCGCCCTGCCCAGCCGGTACGAGGGCCTGCCCTACGTGGCGCTGGAGGCCCTGGCCGCGGGCCTGCCGATCGTGGCGACGGCCGAGTCCGGCGTCGGCCTGGTCGTCCGCGACGGCCGCAACGGCCGGATCGTCCCCCGGGATCGCCCCGATCGGCTCGCCGCGGCCCTGATCGAATACCTCGCCGATGACGACCTGCGCCGCCGCGCCGGCGACTTCGCCCTGCGCCGGGCGATGCGGTTCACCGCCGTCCGGATGGTCGATCGGACGCTCGCGGCCTATGCGGGCTGCCGCGCCGGCCGGACGTCCCGGGCCGGCGGGGACAACGATCGGCCCGCCGTCGTGAACGGCCGCCGTGAAGCACCTCGGGCCGGGCGCGTGCCCGGCCCTCCCCCCCGGGTGGCCTCCCCCCCGGCGTTCGACCCTGGAGATCCTGCCATGGACCAGAAGCCACGATCGGCGGAGATGCACCCGGGGCCCGGGTTCCGCATCCAGGCGGACTTCGCCCGGCCCGACCCGGCGCTCATGCGGGGGTTCGCCGAGTTCGACACGCCTGACATCTCGGACCTGCTCAACCGGCTCTACGCCGTCCACCCCGAGATCCGCTGCCTGACCGGGCTCCATCACAAGCTGTGCGGCCCGGCCTGCACGGTAAAGGTCTTCCCGGGCGACAACCTGATGGTCCATAAGGTGCTCGACGTGGCCCGTCCCGGCGACGTGGTGGTGATCGACGCCGGCGGGTCGTCGTTGAACGCCGTCCTGGGCGACCTGATCTCGACGAAGGCGCAGCACCGGGGGATCGCCGGGTTCGTCGTCGACGGCTACATCCGCGATCTGCCGGCGATCCTGGAGCTGGATTTCCCGGTCTTCGCCCGCGGGACCACGCCGATCGGGCCGCTGCACCGCGGCCCGGGCGAGATCAACCTGCCGGTCTGCTGCGGGGGCGTGGTCGTCAACCCCGGCGACCTGATCGTCGCCGACGGCGCCGGCACGGTCGTCGTGCCGCAGCTGATCATCGCCGAGCTGCTGGAGCGGCTCCGGGCGCAGCAGGAGGCGAACCGGTCGTACCACGAGACGGTGCGTCGGGGGACGTTCTCCAACGCCTGGGTCGATCGCCTGCTGGAGGAGCAGGGATGCCCGGTCATCGAGCCAGACTGGGACGGTGCGCCGTCGTCGGGCGGGCTGGCGAGGGACGGGCTCGAGCTGGTGGACCGCGTCCGATGAGGACATCGACGATGGGACCTCGAACCTGCACCCTGCTGCTCCGGCTGCTCCAGCCGCTCGCCCTGGCGCGGGCCGTGCATCGTCGTCTGGGTCCGGGGCCCAGGGCGGTCAAGCGCCGCCGCGTGGCCTTCTACCGAGAGGTCTGGGGCGAGGCGGCGACCCGTCTGGGCGCGACGTGCGAGCCGTGGGGGCCACGGGCCGTCGAGGTCCACCGCGCCGGCCGGCGGGCGCTTCTGGCCGAGAGCGATACGTCCCTGGACGGACCCGGCTCGCAGTCGGTGGCCGGCGACAAGCCCCGGGTCCACCGGCTCCTGGCCGGGGCGGGACTGCCCGTCCCACGTCATGTCGCATTCCGGGCCGGCGACCCGAGGCCGGCCCTGGCCTTCCTGGCCGCGGCGGGCGGCCCATGCGTGGTCAAGCCGGCATGCGGGACCGGGGCCGGACGGGGCGTGACGGCCGGCATCCGTTCGACGGCCGACCTGGCCCGGGCCGCCGCCGCCGCGTCCGTTTACGGCGAGTCGTTGCTGATCGAGGAACTCGTCGCCGGCGACAACTACCGGTTGCTCTTCCTCGATGGCAGGCTGCTCGACGCGGTCCTCCGCCGGCCTCCGGCGGTCGTCGGCGACGGCCGCTCGACGGTGCGCCGGCTCGTCCGCAGGGCCAACGCCGAACGCCTGACCGGCGGACATCGGCTGGCTCAGGCGCTGCTGACGATCGACCTGGACATGCGGCTGGCGCTGGCGGCGCAGGGGCTGACCCTCGCGGCGGTTCCGGCCGCCGGGGAAGTCGTCCGCGTGAAAACCGCCGTCAATGAGAACGCCCGGCCGGACAACCTCGACGCGGCCGACCGGCTGGGCGCCGCGGTCATCGAGGCCGGGCGGCGGGCCGCGGACGCTGCCGGCGTCTGCCTGGCCGGCGTCGACGTCATCGCGGTCGACCCCGCAGTCCCGCTCGAACGCTCCGGCGGGGTGATCCTGGAGGTCAACACCACCCCCGGACTTTTTTACCACTATCGCGATCGCGGCCCCGCGACGCCGGTCGCCGTCCCGATCCTGGACCGGATCTTGGACGGCGCCCCGGAGCAGGCCGATCCCACATCTTCCCCGACGCCGGTCGCGTCGGCAGCGGATCACTCACGATGAGCCTTCAGACCGCCCCCACGATCGGCGTCTCTCCCTCCGCGAGGGGGCCGGGTTCAGGTCCTCTACCCCCCGTCGTGATCCTGGGGGGCGAGGCCAACGCCCTCTCGGTGGCCCGCTGCCTCGGCCGCCGTGGGATCGTCGTCCATGTCCTGAACCGCCCCGGGGCGGAGGTCCGGTTCTCGCGATACTGCCACACGGTGTACGCGCCCGACCCCGGCCGCGACCCGGAGGAGGCCTGGGCGGAATTCCTGCTCGGTCCTCGGGCCGAACCGCTGCATGGCGCGGTCCTGCTGGCCTGCAGCGACGCTGCATTGCGCCTGCTGGCCACCCACCGCGGCACGCTCGCCGAGCGGTTCCTACTCGACGCGATGGACCCCGTCGCCCAGATGGACATGCTCGACAAGCTGCGGACCTACGAGCATGCCCGCGCGGCCGGCGTGCCGACGCCCCGGTTCTGGCCGGTCGACTCGCGCGAGGAGCTACTTTCGCGGTGCCACGAGCTTGTCTTTCCCCTGCTGGTCAAGCCTCGCCTCTCGCATGTCTTCGAGGCGCGGACCGGCCTGAAATACCGCCGCGTCGAGGATTTCGATGGGCTGCTCGAGGCGTTCGACGCCGTGCGGGCTACCGGGTCCGATGCGGTGCTCGTCGAGTACATCCCGGGCCCGGACGACCGGCTCTGTAGCTATTACACCTACCTCGACGAGGCGGGCCGGCCGCTGCTGCACTTCACCAAGCGGGTCATTCGGCGCTACCCCGTCGGCATGGGGGGCGGCTGCTACCACGTGACCGATCGGAACCCCGAGGTGGCCGCCCTGGCCAACGCGTTGTTCCGCGGGGGGGGCCTGCGCGGCCTAGCCAACGCCGAGTTCAAGCGGGACGACCGCGATGGTGGGCTGAAGCTGATCGAGTGCAACGCGCGATTCACCGCGGCCAACAGCCTCGTCGCCGCCAGCGGCCTGGACCTGGCCGGGTTCGTCTACGACCGGATCCTCGGCCGGCTCCCGCAGCCGGTCGACTCCTACGCGTCGGAATTGCGGCTGTGGGACCCCGTCCGCGACCTGGCGGCCTTCCTGCAAATGCGAGCCTCGGGCCAGATCACCACCCGGCAGTGGCTCGCCAGCATCTGCCATAGCCACACTTTCCCCTATTTTTCATGGACCGACCCGATCCCCTCTCTCGCCCGAATCTGCAACATCGTCCGTAAGGCCGTGAGCCAGAGGGTGGCATGACGCGGATCCATAGTCGCCGGGAGACGGTCCTGATCATGCCGACGCCTCTGCGCTCCCGCTCCGCGCCGTATCGCGCGGCGCTGGAGGCCGCCGGGTTCGAGGTCAATGACCCGCCCGGCGGGCGCCGCCTGGGGTCCGACGAGCTGTTCGCGGCCCTGCCCGAGGCCGTGGCCCTGTTCGCCTGGGGCGATCCTGTCACGGCGGAGATGATCGATGCGGCGCCCCGACTGAGGGCGATCATCCGCATCGGTGCCGGCCACGAGGCCGTCGACCTCGCCGCGGCCACCGCCCGCCGGATCGCGGTGGCGACCACCCCGGGGGCCAACGGCGAGAGTGTGGCCGAGCACGCCTTCGCTCTGTTGCTGGCCCTGTGCCGGGAAGTCGTCGTCAACGATCTGGCGGTCCGCCTCGGGATATGGGAACGGTGTCCCGCCCGGCCGCTCCGGTCGCGCACGCTGGGGATCGTCGGGCTGGGTCACTCCGGCCGGGCGATGGCCACACGGGCCGTCGCCTTCGGCATGCGCGTCCTGGCCTGCACCCGCACCGGCGATCCCGCGTTCGAGTCGCGGTTCGGCATCGAGCGGCGCGACCTGGACGGCCTGCTCGCCGAGTCCGATGTTGTCAGCCTTCACCTGCCCCTGACGGCCACGACCCGGGGGCTGCTCGATCGGCGGGCCTTCGCCCGGTTTCGCCCCGGCGCCCTGCTGATCAACGTGGCCCGGGGGGGCCTGGTCGTCGAGCCCGACCTGTACGAGGCCCTGACCTCGGGGCATCTCGCCGGCGCCGGCCTCGACACCCTGGGCGCCGAGCCGCCCGACCCGAGAGACCCCCTCCTGTCACTGCCCAACGTGGTGTTCAGCCCTCACCTGGCCGGCATCGACGAGGCGGCCGTGGACGCCATGGGCGCGAAGGCGACGGAAATCCTGATCGACCTGCGTCGGGGCCGCTGGCCCGAGGGCTGCATCGTCAACGAGGTATTGCGGGAGGGATGGCAATGGGACGCGAGCTGAGCAGCCTGCAAGCCGGCGATCGCGCCGGAGCGGCGCCGTCGATCTCCCCGGACCGGCCGGGGCGCCGGCCCGAGGCCCCCGTCCCCCCGCCGGCGAGTCCGGCCCGGATCGTCCGCACGCCGGCCGAGCTGGCCGGGCTGGCCGATGCCTGGAATGCCCTGGCCGAGCAGTCCGGCAGCCCGATGCAGAGGGCCGAATGGGCGGTCGCCTGCTCCGAGAGCTTCTGCCGGCGCGGCGACCGCCTGGAGGTGGTCGTCATGGGGCCGGCGGGTCGCCCGACGGCCATCGCGCCGCTGGTCCGGCGCCGCGGCTCGGGCCGGCTCGAACTGCTCGGCGGCCGCGAGCTCTACGAGCCTGCCGACTTCCTCGCCGCCGACCGGCCCGCGCTGACGGCCCTGGCCGTGGCCCTGGCCCGCTCGAATCGCCCGCTCTGCCTGCATCGGATCCCCGCCGACTCGCCCACGGTCGCGGCCCTGGAGGAGGCGTATCAGGGCCGCGGCCTGCTCCTCCGCCGTCCCGTGGCCGGCTCGCCGTCGATCCCGCTCGACCCGTCCTGGGCAGATCCCCTGGCCAAATTGAAGGCCCACGCGGGCAACTACCGGCGCGGACGTCGGCGCGCCGAGACGATGGGCTCGGTGGGGTTCGAGATGCTCTCGCCCTCGCCGGAGGAACTACCCGCCCTGCTCGAGGAGATTTTCCGGGTCGAGGCGGCCGGCTGGAAGGGCCGGAGCGGGACCGCCCTGGCCGTCGACCCGATCCGCGGCCCGTTCTTCAGGCGCTACGCCAAGGAGGCCGCGCGGGCGGGCCTGCTCCGAGTCCACCGGATGCTCCTCGGCGATCGAACCATCGCCGTGCAGATGGGTGCCGAGTGGGGCGGCGCCTTCTGGATGTTCAAGTCGGGCTACGATGAGGAGTTCCAGAAGGTCTCCCCCGGCATCCTGCTGATGCTCCACTCGATCGCCGATCTCGCGGGCCGAGGCCTGCGGTCGTTCGAAGTGCTCGGTGTGATGGAGCCGGCCAAGCGGCTGTGGGACCCGGTCGAGCGGCCCTGCGTCACGGTCCGAACCTATCCGATCGGCCCCCGGGGCCTGGCCCTGCTCGGCGCGGATGGCGTCCGACTCGGCCTCTCGCGGATGCGGAAGAGGTGGGAACGCCGGGGGGTGGCATCGTGAATCAGCTCGTGGCAGGGGAGGCCGGCTTGCGGGTCGAGGTCATCCGAAACCCGGCGGCCTGGGACGACCTGGAGCCGGAGTATGACGAGCTCTTCGAGGCCAGCCCGACCGCCTCGCCCCCGCTGCACCGCGATTGGTTGCGGAGCTGGTGGCGAATCTACGCCGGGCGCGACGCAGGGCTGCGGGTGGTGACGGTGCGGCGGGGCGGCGGGCTCGTCGGCGCCCTGCCGCTCTACCTCCGGGGCGGCGGGGTCTCGACGCTGGGGGTGGGGGTACGTCGGCTGGGCTTCCTCTCGACGGGCGAGCCGAGGGCCGAGTCGACCTGGGCCGAGTACCTCGACCTGCTCCACGCCCCGGGCGAGGCCGACGCCTGCCTCGACCAGGCCCTGGCGGCGCTGCGGGGGTCCGAGGCGGGCCGGTGGGATGTGCTGGAGTTCCGAGACATCGCCGCTTCGTCGCCGCTGCTCCGCTGGCGGGGACTTCGGGAGGCGGGCTTGCGAGCTTCGGCCTCGTCGCGGGGAGAATCCCCCGTGGCCGACCTGTCGGGGGGGTTCGAGTCCTACCTCGGTCGGCTCTCGCCCGGCACCCGGCAGCAGGCGCGGCGGCTCCTCCGCGCCGTCGAGACCGAGGGCCTGAGCCTCGAACTGGCCGCGACGCCGGACGAGGCGGATCGCTACTTCAGCCAGCTCGTCGAGCTGCACCAGGCGCGGTGGGCCGAGGCCGGCCGGCCGGGTTGCTTCGCCTCGCGGCGGTTCTCCGAGTTCCACCGGTCGCTCTCCCGGCTCTGGGTCCCCGAGGGCCGGGCGGTGCTCGCCCGACTGGCCCGCGACGGCGTCCCGGTGGCGGTCCTCTACGGGTTTCCGAACCGCGCGAAGTTTGATTTCTATCAATCGGGCGTCGTCCTGGCCGGGACGGGGCGCCTCCGAAGTCCCGGGGTTGCCGTCCACCTGGCGCTGATGAAGCACCTGGTGTCTCGCGGGGTCGAGGTCTACGATTTCCTGCGCGGGGCGTCGGAATACAAGGCCCGCCTCGCGACGGACTCCATCCCCCTGGCCCGGCTCCGCGTGGCGCGGCCGGGGGTCCGGTCGGCGGCCGATGGGATGGGCGAGTGGGCGATCGGCCTGGCGCGATCGATGATCCGGGACCGGTCCGTGCCGGCGCACGGCTCC
>JAABUS010006962.1_pt1 | contig 13299 bp, 16 predicted proteins | sample 5560161 | NCBI WGS metagenome assembly JAABUS01 (sample SAMN10711885, study PRJNA513376) | rock metagenome | isolation source: Antarctica rocks | place: Antarctica: Victoria Land, Trio Nunatak nord | collected 2016-01-04 | reverse complement strand
GCGCACCAGAGCCTCCCGGCCCCGTTTCCCGATGCTGGCCTCACCACCCCGGAACCCAATAAGAGCCTCATGGGTTTATATGGACCATGGCGACGATCCGCGCCAAATCCTCACACAGCGCCGTTAATGGCGAGGCGCTGCTGAACTGGCTGGGGTGCCAGGAAAACGGCCGGTTTCCTTGTGGTCCTGCACCTTGCTGGATTGTAGCTCCAGGAGTGCCAGATAAGCCGTTGCGTTTATGAACGCCAGGTTCCACCCTGGGCATGTTCTTTTCTGATGGTCCCGCGCCCATGCTCATCGGCTACGCCCGGGTCTCGAAGAGCGATGGCAGCCAGACGCTCGCGCCGCAGCGCGACGCCCTGCTCGCCGCCGGCGTCGGGGCCGAGCGCATCTACCAGGACCTCGCCTCCGGCCGCCATGACGCCCGCCCCGGCCTCCTCGCCTGCCTCAAGGCGCTGCAGCCCGGCAATATCCTTGTGCTCTGGAAGCTGGACCGACTCGGGCGCGACCTGAAACACCTGGTCAACACGGCCGAGGATCTGTGCGTGCGCGGCGTCGGCCTCAAGGTGCTGACCGGCGCCGGCGCGCAGATCGATACCACGACGGCCAACGGCCGACTCGCCTTCGGCATCTTCGCGGCCTTTGCCGAGTTTGAGCGCGAGCTGATCGCCGAGCGCACCCAGGCGGGCCTGACCGCAGCGCGTGCCAGGGGCCGCATGGGCGGGCGCCCGCGCAAGATGGACCGGGACACGCTCACCATGGCCATGGCAGCGATGTCCGATCCCAAGTCCAAGGCAATGGAAGTGGCGAAGCGCCTTGGCCTGACCACCACGACGCTCTACGCCTACGTCAACGGCGACGGTACGCCCAAGGCGGCCGGCACCGCCGTCCTCGATGGTAACCTGGCGCGCGGCAGCCCCGCCGCGGCCCTTGGCTGACGGCCGCGGCAAGCACCACGAATAGGCGAAGTCGGCACATCCGCGTTCTTTGGCGAGGACTTCAGCGCCCTCTCTGTGAGGAACTGACATATAGCCTTGGTTGGGCTGCTCGACCGCAATCGGTTTGATCGGAACCATAAGTCAGAGACTCATGGACGAAGACTGGCATACGCTCACCAAAAAGCGTTGACAGTACCACTCCGTAGAAGGCGATGGTCTTGGTTGGGCCGATGCCGACACAGGTGGGGATCTTGGCAATGCGCCGGACGGCATCGCGCAACTCGCGGGCAAGGTCGGCGGCGTCCTTCGGGGTGTCCATGTCCATGAACATCTCATCGATGGAGTAGGGCTCCACCCGGGGCACCCGCGCGGCCAGCACCTGGTACATGCGCCGGCTCATGTCGCCGTTTATGTGGAATGGAGTGTCAAGCAGTCTGGCGAGTAGCGCTTCCTGACGTATGCGGATGTTCAGTCAGACATTCTGACCGTTCGTGATGGTTATGCGACAGTTGGCTTTTGGGCGCGCGAACAGCCTAACGGACATCCATTCTGACAGCTCCAGGGTCAGGCTCCGGAAGAGGGTGAACTGGGTACGTCGGGAAGGCGGATGCGTCGCCGCCTAGCGGTTGCGATCGAGGGAGCCAAAGCGACAGGTTCAGGCTTGATCGGTCAAATAGACCTCGCGTGACGACATCGCCGGGAAGGTGGCGGATCAGGGAAGCCCTCTGTTCGAGAGCAGCAAGAGACCGCGAAGCACGATCCGCTTCATCCTCTCCTGGAAGCTGAGCGGCTACGGTCAGGAGGCCGATTTGCTGTTCGTCAGGCTGGAGCAGCAGCCATATGGCTGCCAAGCCTTCCTCTTGCGCCGCATCACGGAGGGCCGGCCATGCTGCTTCCAGCTTCTGCGCCGGTGATTCCGCGCTATAGCTGTACCGCTCCAGCCGACTTGCATAGTGCATTGCCAAGGGCATGAACTCATGCGCGCCGATGACATGCCATGCACGTTTGTCGATATTACTGAAGAAGGGGCGCTCCCAGAACTTCACGCCCGGCTCGAACTCCAGTTCCTCCACCGTGAAGCGCATGTATTTGGCCACGTCTTCCCAGGTGTCGAAGAGATAGCGGCCACCGATCTGATGTGCGCCGGTTGCGGGATCAAAGCGCAGCGGCACGTACTTGCTCCGCATGCCTGGCCGAGCTGCCATCGTCCGGCGGTCGATATCGATCTTGGACACAAGCTGCGCCATGGGAATCTCCCTGCCGACGTCGAAGTCAGCGATGAAAGCCGCCTGGCACGTGATAGGCCCGGTCTCATAACCCAGTATGTTCATCACACTCTCCTGCGGCGTCTCCGGCAAGCCAGCGCATGTGCCCCTGCAGCTTCCTCATAGGGCTGCAAGCAGCGCTGTCTTTCCGGGAAGGGCGCTTCACCTTCCCAGACCGGTCGTATAGAGGATACATTGGGGAACTGGGTTCCCCACAGATGGGCCGTCGAGGGAGGGATGCATTCAGGAGAAGGTGGACCTGGCCGCAATCAGGGTTTTTGTAGCGGTCGCTCAATCAGGTGGTTTCTCTCCCGGCGCCAAGGCGGTCGGCCTGACGCGGTCGGCAGCAGGCAAGGCTCTGGCTCGCCTTGAGGACCGGCTGGGAACGCGGCTCCTGCATCGCACGACGCGCAGCATTGCGCTCACCGCCGAAGGGCAGACCTTCTATGAGCGCTGCCGCCAGATATTGGCCGACCTGGAGGAAGCCGAGGCGGAAGTTAGCGACGATCATCTCGAACCGAGAGGGTTGCTCCGGCTGACATTGCCGGACACCTTTGGTCGCCGGCATGTCCTTCCACTCCTGAACCGCTACTTGAAGGCCTGGCCTGCGCTGACAGCGGAGGTCAGCCTCACCGATCGCGTCATCGATGTGGTGGAGGAAGGCTATGACCTGGCGGTACGCTGCGGCGGGCAGTTGTCAGACACACGCTTGATCGCGCGCGTGATCGCCCGCTCCCACGCGATACTCTGCGCCGCCCCCGACTATCTGGCCGTGCATGGTGAGCCGTCCACGGCCGATGATCTCCTGCACCACAGCCGTCTCACCCTCGGCGAGCGAAGCGATGCACGGGCGTGGCGCCTGGCTCCCCCGAACGGAAAGCCGTTACGGATCACCGATCCGGGGCGATTGCACTTGAACAGCGGAGAGGCGCTGCGACAGGCCGCCTCGGAGGGTTTGGGTGTCGCCTACCTGCCATCCTTCCTGGTCGGCCCTGATATAGCAGCCGGTCGCCTGCGTGCCCTCCTTACAGATCACGGCACGGAGGAGATCGTCGTGCGTGCGATATACCCCAGCCGTCGCCACTTGGCCGGCAAGGTCAGGATGTTGGTTGATGACCTCGCCAAGGGGCTGACCGCTTTGTCATTCGATGCAACGGCAACCCCGATCATCGCAGCGTCCGGTCCGGCTGGCTCTGAATGAACGACCGGTTTCAGGCAGCAAGCCTTGAGGTCTGTGTGGCTGGGTCTGGTCGATTGCTGTCGTCAGGTGGGACGATCGTGTTCGGAGTCTATCTCGCGAGGTGTCTTGCCATCCAGCGCCGGCACCTCGCGCAGCTTGGCAAGCATACCGTCCAGCGCCGCCATGTCCCCTTCCGCCGCCGCCCGTTCGTCGGGGCTGAGCGGCACTTCTTCCAGCAGCCGCGTCACGGACGCCCGAGCCTCGATCGCCGCCGCCTTGGCCGAGTTCTTGGGCAGGTTGAATGAGCATCCCACGCAGGCCATGCGGTGCGGACAGGTGCTCCAGAAGGCGTTGGTGCAGTACGAGTGGCCAAGGTCGTAAAACTTCCAAGGTGCCCCGTCCCGGGCCGCGCCGCTGAGCACGACCTCCTGGTCGATCAGCACCCTGACCATGTGCGCCATCTGGTCGGCCTTGGCGAACGCACTGGCGAGCTGGGTCGGCCTGACCCGGATGTAGTGCATGGTCGACTTGGGATTGCGGTGCCCGCACCACGCCATCAACTCCGGCAGCGTCATGCCCTGCGGCACGCTGGCCAGGGCCGTCACGGCCGAGGCCCGCCCGCGGTGACTGGTGATCGCGCCCATGGTGTCCTGCAGGGGCAATCCAGCCTTGGCGCACAGCATGGGAATGATGGTTCGGTTGAGGATCGTCTTACCCGGGGGACGCCCCCGCACCTGGAACAGCATCTGCACGCGCTCGCCGGTCACTTCGTCCTCGATAGTTCCTTGGTCCGGGCGGACCCCGGCCCAGGCATCGATCCGCTCCTTGACCGCCAAGGCGACGGGCTTGGTGTGTGCCCTGAACGTCTTGCCCGCCGGCACGTCGAGGTAGCAGAGCGTGCCGGCGGGCGTGACGCCACCGGCCTCATCCACCACGGCGTCGTCCTGTGCCCGCGCGCAACCTTGGCGCAGCCGCAGGATTTCGTTACCGCGAAGCCCCGCATGGGTCCAGATAACCGCCACGGCCCTGAGCAGCTCGACGGGGTAGTGGATCTTGCTGAGGCGGTCTCCCTCCTCCAGGTTGAGGCTCGCCCAGACCAGCTTCAGCCAGACCGCGTCGTCAATCGTGCGCGGGTTTACCCCCGCCAGCCGCAACACGGAGGTTGGCGTCGCAAGGTGGTAGCGCGGGTTGCAGCGCAGCTTCGCCCAGCCCCAGAGCTGGACGTCGCCCAGGAAGCGGCGGACGGCGTGGTAGATGGTGCGCTTGGAATTGGCGTCCATCGGCTTGCCGGCATTGCGCTGGCGCACATGGCTGGACGAGGAAAGGACCCACTCGCCGACGGTCAGCCTATCGACCGCGGCCAGGAAATCGGCGCAGACCTCGACGGTCCACTGCGCCGGGCTGGTGACCTCGGGGTGCGTCCTGGCCAGCCAAAGCCCGGCGCGAAGCACGAAGCTGTAGTTCGTCTCCCGCGTCCTGGGGCGCAGGGTGGACGTCTCGCGCCAGCGCCGGCACCAGGCGGCCCACTCCTGGCCGATGCCCTCGACGCTCTTCTCCCGCCAGCCCACGTAGTTGCGCATACGGAGCGGCGTGGCCAGCACCCCAAGCGCGGCCAGGCCGTGCGACACCTTGCCGATGTTCCTTGTGATAGAATCGCCGTGGAGGGCGCGCGTGCGTTCGAGCAGGGCAGCATCAAACGACTCCAGCCGCGGATCACGCCGCTCAAGCATGAGCGTGGCAAGAACCACCGGAAGGTTCTGGCGTAGACTGATGCGTCCGTAGCCGAGGCGAACAAGCGCACTCTCCAGCCGGAGGTGTTCCGCCTCAAACCGATCGCAGCCAAAGATTACGCGGGCTGCGACGGCGAGATACGGATTGTGCTCGATGTCGTGGGCACGCGAGAAGCCGGTGAGAAGGTAGGCGGCCGCGAGGAGGTGTGGTCGCGACATCCTGCTGGCGTCCGGGCCGTTAAGCAAGCCGAGCCAGTGCCGGTCGGTCCAAGCCCAATAGGGCACGCCGGTTCGCCGCACCTCCTCCAGGACAAAGGCGAATGTGCGCTTGATCCCGTGGCGGTTGCGCTGCACCGGGCTGAAGACGTCCTCCAGGGGCTGGCAAAGGCGAGCAAGGCTGATCTTGAGGGGATGGTATCCGCGCCGGCTGTTCCAATCCGCAAGCACCTGCCGTTCGACAGGGGTGAGGTCCAGTGACCGGTCATACCGATCAAGATCGATCCATAGCTCGTAGGGCACGAGGCCGGGTGCCATGGTCATGCGTGTCTCACCGCGTCTCGAACAGGGCGGCGCCGAGCTTGGCGTCGAGGTGGCCGACGGAGGCCGCCATCTTGGCGAGCAGATCGCCGCCGGACAGGTGCAGGTAGGCCATGGTGGTCTGCGGGTTGCGGTGGCCGGCATAGGTGGCGAGCTCGTGCAGCCGCCAGCCGGCACGCGCGAGGTGGGTCAGCCGGAGGTGGCGCAGCGTGTGGGTGCTGAACCCCTCGACGCCGGCCTGGCGCGCCAGGCGCTCGACCACCTTGCTCCAGGTCCACTTGGTCAGCGGCTGCCGGGGATTGCGGTCGGACTCGGACAGGAACATCGGGCCGGCGCCCTGGTCCAGCGCCCGGCGGCGGACGAGAAAGCCGGCCAGCGCCGGCGAGGCTTCGGCAGCGTAGCACACCACGCGCGCCCGGCTCCCTTTGCTGGTCTCGGGGCGGACGGAGATGAGGCGATGAGCAACGTCGAGGTCGGACACGCGCAGGCCGATCAGTTCCTCCCGGCGCAGGGCGCCGTAGTAGGCGAGCGCAAACATCAGACGGTTGCGCAACCCCTCCCGGGCCACCTCGGCAAGCATGCGCCCCCACTCAGGTTCGGTGGGGATGCCGGGCAGCCGGACCAGCCGGCGGACGAGGCCTCGCTGCATGCCGGCGTGCTCGGGCTCACGGCCACCAGCAGCGGCATACTGCCCACGAGGCACAGGGTTCAGCTCCCGGATGCCCTGGTAGACCAAGTGGTCGTACCAGAGGCGCACAGCCGTCAGCCGCTGCTGCAGGGTTGCGTTGCTGACGCGGACCCTGGCCGGGGCACCATCCGCCCCGCCATCGAGATGGCGGACGAACAAGGAGACGTGCTCAAGCGTGGCGCTTGGGGCGTCCAGGCACTGGTCGCGGCAGAAGCGGAGATATTGATCGAGGCCGCGGCCGTAAGCATCGACCGTCGCCGGCGAGCGGCCCAGGTTGCCGAGGAGAGTGAGCCAGGACCGGCCATGCGGCTCGGCTGCGGCAAGTGGATAATGCGACCAGACGGGAATGGGCATCGTGGCGCTCCGTTGGACTGCGGGCGGAACCTATTCACCTCGCGGGCGGCTTACGCCCGGCCCGCACCTGCATTCCACGTAACTTATTAAAGGCTGTAATTTGATGACAGCCAAACGATCTGAGCGGCACGCACCTCCGGCCGGTGCCGGGCTAGGTGCCAGGGGTCGCCCATCTTGACCACGGCCTTCGCCTCGCTGGTGCGGGCCACGGCGCATCCGTCGTTGTTGGACAGCACGACCACGGCCCGGCCACGCAGGCGAGGGGAGAACGCCCGCTCACAGGAGCAGTAGAACGAGTTGCCGTCGATCAGCCCGAACGTGCGGGGCATGGCGGCGCGGCCCTGTCAGACCTTGGGGCGGACAAGGGCGGCAACCACGGCCCAAACTTCGGCGCCGTCGTCGTCCAGTGACACAAGGGGCTGATCGGCGCGTCCAGGCCGCATCCACCACTGGCCGTCACGCAGCGCGAGCTGGGCGATCCACACCTCGCCGTGCAGCATGACGATGGCGACGCGGCCATGGGTCGGGGCGGTGGCGGTGTCGGCAATCAGCACGTCGCCTGGGTAGATGCCGCGGTCAACCAGTGCCTCGCCCAGCACGCGAACGGGGTAACGGTGGGGGCGGCGCAGATCGAGCATCGCGGCAAGGTCAATCGGCCCTTCCAGGGCGTCGGCTGCTGGCGACACAAATCCTGTAGTGTTGGATCCGTCGTAGCCGGGGTCGCCTTCGTGCTCGCCTGCTGCCATGCCGCTCCACCGTGAACAGTGCTTGTTCGCAATGGAACATATAAGGAACACAAGAGCAAGCTGGCTGGCGTCCTGGGACAGCGTAGGCAGCAACCACCTGTTGACGTGATGGACATTTGTCCGCATAATGCGGACATGGCAAGGGGATTAGCCCCGGCGATATCGAGAGGAATACCCCGGTGAGCACATCAATGGCCGACTATCCCGACCGTCTGAACCTTGCGGAGCAGGTTGCCCGCATCGAGCGTTCGCAAGAGGAAACCCGCAAGTTCGTGGCCGAGCAGCACAAGCTGATGGCCGAGCAAGGCAAGCTGCTGGCTGAGACCATGAACCTCCGGGTCAGCCGTTTCGTCACCCCGACTGCCGCCGTGGTGGCAGCCCTTGGTGCCCTGACTGCCGCAGCTCCGGTGCTGGCCCGTTGGTTTGGGGGAGGCGGATGACCCCCGAACGCCTCCGCGAGTGCCTTGCCCTGTTGCGCTGGTCGCAACGGGGCCTTGCGGCTGCCCTGACGATGGACGAACGGCAGGTTCGTCGTTGGGCAACGGGCGAAGCATTCATCCCCGAACAGGTCGCCGCATGGCTGGAACGCCGTGCGGCGGCTATGGCAGCCGATCCGCCGCCAGTCCGAGAAGCGGCCTTGCAGGACGGTGCGTAAGTACTCTTTACAGAAGGCGCATCTTGACGAGAGTGATCGCGTTCCGGAATCGCTCGGTTAACTAGCGGGACCCCTCCCATCCAGCACATCGGCAGGCACTGCCGCGCTGGCAGCCTGCTGGTGCAAGCTGGCCCGGGTGGCCCGGCGGACAGCACGGCGTTCGACGGCTCGCCATCTTCTCCCCTCACGCGCCGCCGATCAGCGTCGCGCACCTTCGGCGGTGCCTGCACCGCTGACGAGCGCAGCCATCCATTCTGCGATGTCGCGGCCGACGTAGGGCTTCGCCACGACACGCACGATGGCCGGGTTGATCGCCGCTGTGTCGGGTTGGGTTGCGAAACCTGAGGTGATGATGATCGGGACCGTCGGCGCATGCTCGCGCATCCAGCGCGCCAGCCCAATCCCGTCCATTGATCCCGGCATCCGCACATCGGTGACGACGATGTCGATGTCGTTGCGGCCCGCGAAGGCCGCGACCGCGGCATCGGCGCCGTCCGCCTCGACCACAGCGAACCCGGCGTCCTCAAGCTCCTCGGCAAGGATGGCGCGGATGACCGCCTCGTCCTCCACCACGAGTACGACGGGGAAAGGAGCGCCCTCCTCCCGCACCGTGGCCGCGCCGCTCAAAGCAGCCTCAGCGTCACGGTCGTGCCTTCGCCCAGCCGCGACACCGTCTCGACCTTGGCGCGTGCCTCCCCCGACAGCAAGCGCACCAGCCGCGTGCCGAGGCCCCTCATGACCGTGTCCTCGACGAAGCCAACCCCGTCGTCTCGGACCCTCACCTCTGACTGCCCATCCCGCGTCCGCAACTCGACCGTGAGCTTGCCCCTCCCCGCCTGCGGCCAAGCGTGCTTGAAGGCGTTCAGGATCACCTCGTAGCACAGCAGGCTGAACGGCATCGCTCGGCCGATCTCAAGTTCAAGTTTCCCGTCGAAATTGCATTCGAGAACGGTTTGGCTGTCGCCATAGACCCTGGCCAGCCCCTCTGCGATGTCCGACAGCGCGAGGCGGAAGTACACGCGGTCGAGCGCTTCGGTCTCGTAGATGCGCGACTGCACCGCGCCGAGCGCTTGCATACGCCCGGCCATCTCCTCCAGGTGCCCGCGCGTTGCCGCGTCCACTTGCCGGGCACGGAGTTGGAGCAGGCTGGTGAGCGTCTGCAGGTTGTTCCGCACGCGATGGTGGAGTTCATGCACGATGGTGTCCTTGCGCGCCACCATGGCAGTCAACTGCGCCTCGCGCTGGGTCAAGGCGGTGCGCGAGGTGGCGATCTCGACCGCCATCTTGAGCGAGGCGCGCAGCCGCCGAAGCGTGCGCGGTGACTTCACCACGTAGTCGTCAAGTCCGGCCTTGATGAGTTCGACCGCAATGGTCTCGTCGCCCGTGCCGGTGAACATGACGACGGGGCAGGCCGGGTATCTGGCCTTGGTCGCCGCGAACACGTCGCGTCCACTCGACCAGCGCAGATCGAGGTCGGTGACGACCAAGTCCGGTGCGCCAGCCTCAAGCGCAGCCTCAAAGGCCGCAAGGTCGGCGAGTTCCACTGCGTTCATGGTGGGCCATATCGCGTTCAACTCGCGCAGCACGAGTTGCCGGTCGTCGGGGTTGTCGTCAATGACGAGGATGCGCATCGGTCCAGCCTTGCCGGTCAAGGCGCAACCCCGTGGTTGTGCTTGATCCAGTAGGCTTTGAGAGACCGCACCATCTCGATCAGCGCGTCTCGGCCGACCGGCTTGACGAGATAGGAGTTGGCGCCGGCCTCATAAGCGCGCTGGATGTCGCCGTGCTGGCTTGACGAGGTAAGCACCACGACCGGCGTGTGCCGGGTTGCCTCCTGGCCGCGGATGAAGCCCAGCACCTCGAACCCCGAGCGCCGCGGCAGCTTGAGGTCGAGCAGGATCAGCTCCGGCAGCGGGTGGCGCGTCCGGTCGGCATAGGCTCCCCTCCCGCCGACGTAGTCCACGGCGGCATCGCCGTCGGCCACTGCAAGGAGGGGGTTGGCGATGCCGGCCTTCCTGAACGCATACTCAAGCAGCTCGGCATCGTCAGGGTTGTCCTCGACGAGCAGGATGGTGGACAACTCGTTCAACCCTTCTTTCCTTCCCCACCGTGCGCGTAATCCGCTTCGTTCTCCCCGCCTGCAAGCTCGACCCAGAACCGGCTGCCGTGCCCGGGTTCGGACTCAACGCCGCAACTGCCGCCCATGAGTTCGGCGCCCTTCTTGACGATGGCGAGGCCAATGCCGGTGCCGGGGTAGGCCTCCTGGCCGTGCAGCCGCTCGAACACGTTGAAGATGCGCGCCTGGTGCTCGGGTGCGATGCCGATGCCATCGTCCTCCACCCATATCCGGACCCAGCCGGCGCGCTGCTCGGCCCGCACGGTGACATGCACGGGCACGCCCTCGCGCCGGAACTTCGCCGCGTTGCCGATGAGGTTCGTCAGAACCTGGCCAAGCACGACCGGCTCGGCCAGGACCGGGAGGAGTGGCGCGGCCACCTCGATCGTGATTGCCTCCTCATGCCCTGTCCGCGCCTCGTCGGCCGCCCGCAGCGCCATCGGGGTCGGATCGACCGCGCGCACCTTGGCCTCGTGGCGCTGCAGCCGGCTGTAGGCAAGCAGGGCGTCGATCAGCCCCTCCATCCGTTCAGCCGCCGCGACGATGCGCTCGGCGTAACGACCGCCCTTGTCCCCGAGCGGCCCGGCGTAGTCGTCGAGCAGGATGCGCGCGAACCCCTCCATCGCCCGCAGAGGCGCGCGCAGGTCGTGGCTGACGGTGTAGGCGAAGGCATCAAGCTGGGCGTTCGACCCGGCGAGCGCCGCAGTCCGCTCTGCGACCTGGGCCTCCAGGGCGGTCCGGCGGCCCGCCTCCTCGTCGCGCATCTCCCCGATGAGGCGCAGGCGGTCCACCGTCGCCGCAAGCAGGTTGGCGTAGCTGCTCAGGAACGCCGTGTCGGTCTCGGTGAACTCGCGGGGCGTGCGGCTGTCAATCTGCAAGATGCCGTACGGGGGCCTGCCCTTGCCGCCGATGATGATGACGTTGGCGACGGCCCTGACGCCGTTCTCGGTCAGGAAGGGCGGATACTTGAACCGCGTCTCCGTGGAGATGTCGGGGGAAGTCATCGGCTTCCCGGTCTTGAGGGCGTGGCCCTCCGAGGTGTCGTCCGCCGCCTTGATCGTCGCCGTCCCCACGACGCCGGGCTTCCAGCCCACGCCCGCGCGCACCAGCAGGGTCTGTCCGTCCTCCTGCAGCTCGACGACCTTGGCGAGGTCGGTGCCCAGGGCCTCGCCCACCAGGCGGCAGCTCTCGGTCAGGATCTCGTCAAGGTCGTCGGAACGCAGCGCAAGCTCGCCGAACCGCGCCAGGATGGTTTGCTGGCGCAGCAGTTCCGATTGGCCACCTTTGTCCGCGTCGCTCAAGGCACCCCTCCGCACAGTGCAGCCAGGCACGCCTCGCTCGCGTCCTTCCATCCTCCAGCAATTAAGGGAGGCGGACAAGACTAGTACCTCGTCACAGTGGTTATGACTTATTGGTGGTGTCGGGATAGGAGCGGGCGAGCTTTTGGCGCGCTGCCTTGGTGGTGAACCTCCAGTGGACCCACGCGCCGGAGGCGTTGCGCTGGTGCTGCCATGCTGCGACTTCCGTGACGAGGCGCTCGCGCTCGCCGATGCGGCAGTCCAGGCACTGGCCGCGCAGCACGCCGATCTCGATCTCGACCATGTTCAGCCAACTGGCGTGCTTGGGCGTGTGGTGGAACTCCAGGCGTTGCAGGATGCGGTGCGCCTCGGGTGCGGGGAATGTCTCATACAGCGCGCCTGCGGTGTGGGTGGACAGGTTGTCCAGCACGACGCGGATCAGCTCCGTCTGGGGATAGTGGGTGTCGGCCAGGTCGCGCATGCACAGGGCGAAGTCCTGCGCCGTGCGCCGGTCCGTGACCTTCACGTGACGCCACGGCCGGTGCGCGTCGAGGAACACGAACAGGTTGGCTGTTCCATTGCGACGGTATTCGCAGTCGTAGCGCTCCGGCTGGCCCGGCGCAGCCGGGACCGGCTGGCGCACCTCGCCGATCAACTGCGTCGGGCTCTCGTCAAAGCAGACCACCGGGCGCCTGGGGTCGGGCGCCTCGGCATAGAGGTCGAGCACGTCTTCCATCCGCGCGACATACTCGCCGTTGATGTGCGGGATGCACCACATGTCGCGCCGCCACGGCTTGAGGTCGTCCTCGGCCAGGCGCCGCCGCACCGTCTCGCGCGACAGCCCATCGTGGTCAGTGAGGCGGACCATCTCGCCCGCCAGCAGGTCCAGCGTCCAGCGCTTGCGCCCCGCAGGCGGGCTGGAGCAGGCGGTCGCGACCAGCAGAGCTGCTTCCTTGCCCGACAGCTTGCGCGCCGCACCCGGGCGCGCCGCCTCGCTGAGCGCCAAGTCCAGGTTGCCTCCCACGAAGCGCCGCTTGGTCCGATATACCGTCGAGCCGCCAACGCAGACACTAGCCGCGATCGCCTCGTCGCCGACGCCGGCGTCCGCCGCCAGCAGGATCTGCGCCCGCTTGAGCTTGCGCGCCGGGTGCGAGCCGCCGCCCAGCATCGCCGAAAGCTCCGTGCGCTCGGCCTCGCTCAGGTCCACCCTGTGCCGTATGTTCATCACCAGTTCCCCGCTGCCGAGGACGACGATGGGTCAGGTGGATGGCGTGGCGCGAGCGGAGTTCACGCCCAGGCAAGACCAGTATCTCGCCTTCATCCACGCCTATACGCTCGTCATCGGCCGCCCGCCGGCCCAGGCCGATATGCAGCGGTTCTTCCGCGTCACCCCGCCAGCCGTCCACCAGATGCTGCTCACCCTCGAAAAGGCCGAGCTGATCTCGCGAACCCCCGGCGCAGCACGCGCCATCGCCATCCAGGTAGACCGCAGCCAACTGCCCGCCCTACAGCCAGGATACGCGCAAACCGTCAAATCCACTGTGCAGAGGTACTAGTTGCATTTGGCTCCAGCCCAGCAAAGCCCGCGCTGCCCTTAACTGATCCGGCGTCATTGGCCTGGTTTCCGTATGCGCACCCCGGGCGCATCCCCGTTAGTAAACTCAATCGTAACCGGGGCAAAACCCCGGGTCGGCCTGTGTTTCAGGCGGGCTGACCGCGACAGCGGATGAGGTCGGCGAGCGGGGCGATGGTGGGAGCATCGGGGACGCCGATCCTGGCGCCGAGGTAGTCC
>JAABUS010006961.1_pt1 | contig 13299 bp, 16 predicted proteins | sample 5560161 | NCBI WGS metagenome assembly JAABUS01 (sample SAMN10711885, study PRJNA513376) | rock metagenome | isolation source: Antarctica rocks | place: Antarctica: Victoria Land, Trio Nunatak nord | collected 2016-01-04 | reverse complement strand
CCTCGCGCCGGGTGTTCGTGCTCGAGCGCGTGGACACGATGAACGACGAGGTGGCCAACCGGCTGCTGAAGACCCTGGAGGAGCCGCCTTCGTTCGTGCACCTGATCCTGCTGACCGACTCGCTCGGTCAGGTGATCGACACGGTCGTCTCGCGCTGCCAGCTCGTGCGCTTCGACCCCCTGCCGGCCGCGCGGCTGGCCGAGGCGCTTGAGGCCGAGGGCGTGTCGGTCGCGCGTGCGGCTGCGTGCGCGCGCCTGGCGCTGGGCAACGGGGAGCGCGCCCGCCTGCTCGCCTCCGAGGAGGGGCAGGAGCTGCTCGCCGACGTGGAGCGGATGGTGACGGCGGCGCTCGAGCCCGGGGAAGGCGAGGACGAGCCCTGGCGCGGCCTGCTCGATCGCGCCGAGGTCCGCCGCGTCGAGGCGGAGGAGGGAGTGGCCGCGGTGCGCGACGAGCGGCTGCGCACCGAGCCCAGGGGCCGCGAGCGCGGGGCGCTGGAGAAGGGGTTCGACGAAGCGGCCAAGCGCGACGGGCGCCGCGCCCGGACCGAGGTCCTGGACCTGGGGCTGACCCAGGCGGCCCTGGCCTTCCGGGACCTGATCTGCGTGGCCGAGGGGGCGCCGGAGGCCGCGCTCGATCTCGAGCGCGCGGAGCGGCTCGCGGCGGGGGGCCCGCCCCGCGAGACCCGCCGGCTGCGGATCGCCGCCGAGCGGTGCGAGGACGTGCGGATGGCGCTGGCGGTGAACGTCAGCGAAGACCTGGCGCTGGAGGCTCTGGGCTACCGGCTGGCGCATCTCCTCAGCTCGAGGTCCTAGCAGTATCGGTGTGTTACGATATATCGACAATGCATCGAGCTATACAGGAGAAGCAGATGCGACACCTACACCATTCACACCGATGCGGGCCCCGCCACGGAGCCGGGCCCGTCGATTTCGACCACCTGAGGGAGGCCTGGATGTCGGGACACCGCCGAGGGCCCCGGGGGCGGGCTGACTACCGTCAGGGCGGCTTCGCGCCGCGTGGCCGTCGCGCCCGCCGCGGCGCGGTCCGCGCCGCCATCCTGGTCCTGCTGGGCGAGGAGCCGCGCAACGGCTACGCGCTGATGCAGGAGATCGAGAAGCGCAGCGAGGGCACCTGGCGCCCGAGTCCCGGCTCGATGTACCCGGCGCTGGCGATGATGGAGGACGAGGGGCTGATCAGGTCTGTCGGCTCCGAGGACCAACGCGGCTACGAGCTGACCGACAGCGGCCGCCAGGCTCTGGAGGAGCGCGGCGACGCCGGCGACCCGTGGGAGCCGGCGACCGACGAGGTCGGCGACGAGGTGCTCGAGCTGGCGCACACCATGCGCCAGGTCGGCATGGCCGTTGGGCAGCTGGGCCAGGTGGGCACGCCCGAGCAGGTCAAGCAGGCGAAGGAGATCCTGACCGCCACCCGCCGCTCGCTGTACGGGATCCTCGCCGAGGATCCCCAGGAGGACTGAGACCGGCCGGGCTGCGAGGGCCTGCCGCCTACGAGATCGGCACGGACGCCGATCTCGTCATTGGCACCCGAGATCGGCACGGAGCCGATGGCGGGGTGCGCTCGCCCATCCGCGGCTAGGGCGACAAGCGAAAACCCAGCGCCGCGGCCTGACCTGCGCGGGTCTCGACCGCCGCCGCCGCCTGGCGGCACCACGCCAACCTCCAAGGCCGAAGGTCCTCGGCCACGCGCAGCACGCCCCCGCTCGCATCGAGGAACGCCACGTCGATCGGGAAGCGCATCCACGCGGTGTGCACCGAGTCGCAGCCCGTGATGAGCAGCGCGCAGTGGGGAGGCAGCTCCCGCAGCCCGGCCAGGCCGAGCAGCCGCTGGCGGAAGGTGCGCGCCACCAGCAGGGTCCCACCGCCGGCGAGGGGACGCTGCTCCAGGCGCGAAAGGCGGTCCATGGAAGGGCAAGCCGCGGCGGGGCGTGCTTTCGCCCCCCTGTGCGAGGCCTTCGGCCCTGCCGCTGACGCGCCCTCGGGCGTCCCGCCCCGGGCTAGACTCCGGTGCCGCCCACGCCGACGTAGCTCAGCTGGTAGAGCACTTCTCTCGTAAAGAAGGGGTCCCCGGTTCGAATCCGGGCGTCGGCTTAGAGGAAAGTCCTGCAAATCAGCAGTTTTTGATCGCTCCGCGTTCTCTCCGCTCACCGACCCGCCAACATTTTCGCCAACATCGTGGGCGGGCCTCGGAACTGGGCTTCATCGACGCGCTCGACGGCCGCGCCGTGCCGTCAGAGCGCTTGGTCCACTGCGCGGGCCGGTCGGGGATTCGGCGCAGTAGCGCGTCCGCGTCGTGGATTGGCTCTGTCACGCGTAGGCGGCGAGACGCTCAAGTGCAATTCGAAACAGTCCCTCGTCCCGCGGGAGCTCTCCGTCGATCTGGTGGCCGGCGTCGCGGTCATCGCAGACGAACACGCCAACGGCCGCTCCGGGCTCGATCTCGACCTCGAGCTCGACGGCGCCGGCGGCCCACTCGAGCTGGACCCCGCCGTCGGGCACAGGAAAGATCGATGGGATTGGGATCGGCCGCTGGAGGAGCCATTCCACGAACAGCTGGCCTTGACGCAGCGCGTCCGGATCCACTGACCTGGCCCCGTAGCTGTCCCAGTCGGGGTTGAGCGCCGCAAGCTCTTCGAACCGGGCCGCGAGCGCGTCACGCGATACGCCCGCCCATCCGGCCGCATCCGGCGCAGAGGTGTGGCCAGGAGCAAAGGAGGGGCCCTGTTCGGCGGTAGTCACTGGTAGCGCTCCCAGACCTTATGCATACGGGGCGTCGTCACGGCCGTGAAGCCCTCCACGATGTCGCGATGACAGTCGGCGAGAACGGTAGTGAACGCACGCTGCCGACTGTATCGGTGGCTTATCAGCTGAAGGTGAATCTGGGTCTCGCCGGTCTGCAGCTCGATCTCGGGTGCTGCCTGTACGTGCAGTCGCCCCGCGAACTCGCCTGACGCCTGGAGCAGGGAGGAGAAGGCAACCGAGATCTGCTCGATCGGGACCTCTGACTCGGTAGCCGGCGGAGCCACCACGCGTAAGACCTTGTGAAGGTCGGCAGCCTTGTCCCAGCCCTTCCCTGCGGTGATGCGGTTGTCGTAGATGAGCTCGACGAGCTCCGCACTATGCCTTTGCTTCCCGAGCAACTCTCGGCCCAGCGCCGCGGATGCCGATGTATTCCATGCACTGCCTTTGGCCGGCCTGTGCTTCGACATCGCGCACGCCAAGCAGGTCGACCCTTCACTTCAGGCTGGTCGTGCGATGCTCGATCGCTTCGCCGGTCGCCTTCGCCATGTGCACCTCAGCTCCCTCGACGGCAATGGTCACCACGTTCCACTGACGGCCGAGGATGAAGAGCTCTTCACGGGTCTGCTGGAGCGCTGTCGCGACGTGCCATGGATTCTCGAAGCCCCGCTGCGCTGAGCAACCAGGCAAGTGCGCTCTGAAAAGCAATGGGCCTCCGGGCCAGCATCTGCTTGCGCCACGAGGTAGCCGACTATGGAGTTATAGCAATTCCGCTGTCAGCGGAATTGCTATATTTACGTCACGGGGAAATAGTCAGCGATCAACCCCGGCTGCGAAATGGCCTGTTTCCGCTGCCAGCGAAATGCTCGACGCGACAAACACCCCCCTTGAGCGAGAGTCGGACATCCTCCGGCGGACTCTGGAGATCCTGCGTTCCCGACTGCCAGATCGCTGGGAAGCGGAGGTGGACGAGCAGGTGAGGATCGACACCGCTGCCAGAGCAGACGCTCTGGTGCGCCTCGAGGCTCCAGACGGTTCCCGCGCGATCCTCGTCCTGGAGGCGAAGCGCCTCGTAGAGGCCAGAGACCTTCCGCGCATCCTTAATCAGCTCGCCCGCACAGTCGAAGGTGTTCGATCCGAGCCAGGCCGAGCTGACCGAGCGGCGGTCGAGCCGATGGTCGTCGCGCGATACCTGTCGCCCAGGACGCGGCAACGGCTGGAGGATGCAGCCACCAGCTACGCAGATGCGACCGGCAACCTGTCGCTCTCGGTCGACCAGCCGGCGTTGTTCCTTCGCGACGTGGGCGCGCAGCGAGATCCGTGGCGACGCCCGGGGCGGCCACGAGAGAGCTATCGCGGAACGCCGGCGGCGCGCGTCGTGCGTGCGCTCGCCGACTTCGCGCCACCGATGACGGTGCCCGAGCTCGCAAAGCGAAGCGGGGCGTCGGCGGGAGCGACCTATCGCATGGTCGACCTGCTCGAAAGCGATGCCTACATCGAGCGAGAGGAGCGCAAGGCAATCACACGAGTCGACTGGAGGCAGATACTCGAGCGGTGGAGTCAGGACTACGAGTTTGCCGGCAGCAACCCGACCGCGGCCTTCCTTCAGCCGCGAGGTCTTAAGGCCCTGGAGGCGACGCTGCGGGAAGCATCGAGCCGCTATGCCATCAGCGGTTCGATAGCCGCAGAGTGCTATGCGCGCTATGCCCCGGCGCGGCTGGGGATGGTCTACGTCGACGACCTCGATCGGGCGGCCGAGGAACTCGGGCTGCGGACGGTCGAGGGCGGAGCCAACGTCCTTCTCGCCGCCCCGAAGGACGACTTCGTCTACGAGCGTTCGGAGGCGATTGAAGGCTTGACCTACGCCGCGCCAAGCCAAGTGGCCGTCGATCTCCTGACGAGCCCCGGCCGCGGCCCCTCAGAAGCAGTCGTCCTGCTCGACTGGATGGAGCAGAATGAGCCCGCCTGGCGTCGATGACGACATGGCGGCGGCGCGGACCGCCCTCCTCGACGCGCTCGACGCTCTCCGAGACCAGCTCGACGCCCTCGTCTGATCGGGGCGCAGGCGATCTATCTGTGGACCGGCGCCGCCGATCTGGCCGTGGCAGAGGCGACCGACGACAGCGACTTGGCAATCGACCACCGGCTGCTCGCCGACGATCCTCTGCTCGAGGTCGCAATGACCGCCGCAGGCTTTCACCGCGACTTGAAGACCCGACACCCCGGCTCCTGGCTGAGCCCTCAGAATGTCCCGGTCGACCTCATGCTTCCGGAGGCGCAGTCGCAGAAGGGAGGTCGCAGGGGCGCGCGTATCCCGCCTCACTCGAACGCTGCTGTACGCAGGGCGGTCGGACTGGAAGCCGCGGTGGTCGACAACGAGCCGAAGCTCATACAGGCGCTCGACCCTGACGACGGGCGCAGGTTCGAAATCAAGGTTGCGACTCCGGCTGCCCTGATGGTGGCCAAGCTCCACAAGTTGGGCGAACGTCACGACACCGAACCGTCGCGGTTGGACGACAAAGACGCTCACGACCTCTACCGGCTGCTGGTCGCAATCCCCACCGACGATCTGTTGAAGAGCCTCGAGAAGCTGCGCCGCGACGAGCTGTCAGCCGAAGTGACGGCCACGGCGCTGGAGTACCTGGAAGTTCTGTTCGCCGCTCCCGAGTCGCCCGGATCCCAGATGGCCGGTCGCGCCGAAGGCCTCGCCGGCAATCCCGTCGTCGCCGCGGCGTCGGCGGCGACACTCGCATCCGACCTCATTCAATGGCGGGGTGGCGATGGCTAGCCGCCCGATGATTCTGCCGGACGTGATGAAGCGGGACTTGAAGGTCGTCTTCTGCGGCACGGCCGCCGGCACGAAGTCCGCTCAGCTTGGCGCCTACTACGCAGGTCCAGGCAACGCGTTCTGGGCGAAGCTGCACGAGATCGGGCTGACTCCGTCCCAGCTTCGCCCCGATCAGTACGCGAGCATCTTGGACTAAGGGATAGGGCTGACCGACCTCTCCAAGCTCGGCTCCGGCTCTGACCGTGAGGTCGGGGCCGCCGACTTCGATGTGGATGGGCTGATCGCCAAACTTGAACGGTTCGCGCCAGGGTGGGTGGCGTTCAACGGCAAGAACGCCGCGAACGGAGCACTCAGGCGACCGGTCGACTACGGCGAGCAGCCGGAGCGCCTCGGACCAACTCGTGTTTTCGTTCTTCCCTCCACATCTGGGGCTGCGCGGAGGTCTTGGGGCGTGCGACACTGGCACGCCCTAGCGAAGCTCAGACCCGGTGCGACACCCGGAAACTCTCGTAAAGATGGGGTCCCCGGTTCGAGTCCGGGCGTCGGCTTGGATTCACCGGGGTCGCGGAGGGCCCGGCCGCTTCGCGAGCTTGATGAGGGTGTCGTCGGCGTCTTTACGCAACGTCACCTCGTCCATCAGGGAGTTCATGATCGCCATGCCACGCCCCCGATGATCGCCGCTGTCTGCGGGCTCCTCGGTAGTGCGCCCGCCGCCGGAGATCTTGAACTGCATCTCGCCGTTCTCCTGGGAGACACGCAGATGGATCAACCCGTCCTCGCCCATAGGTGCGTGCTCGATGGCGTTGGCCAGGGCTTCGGTGACCGCGACCTTCATGTCCCAGATCGCGGCTTCGTCGAAGCCGAGCTCGGCGGCCGTGTCGCTGACAAGCGTCCTGGCGTCCTCGAGGGCGCTGTAGTCAGGGGGCAGGTGGAGCTCGTGGCGGCGGGGGATCCAGTCCGGATCCGTCTCGTCCTCCAGCCAGGACTCCAGGGCCTGAGCCGGGGCCGGCTTGGCGAAGAGAAAACCCTGTGCGATGTCGCAGCCGAGCTCCTGGAGGGTCTTCAGCGTCGCGGTGTCCTCGACCCCCTCTGCCACCACGATCAGTCCCAGGTCGTGCGCCAGACGGATCACACCGGAGACGTAGGCGCGCCCGTCCGTGTCCATCTGAGCCACGAAAGTGCGGTCGATCTTCACCTCGTTCACCGGGAACAAGCGCAGCCAGAGCAGGGACGAATAGCCGGTGCCGAAGTCGTCCACCGAGAGGGAGACGCCCAGGTCCGAGATCGCGTCCAGCACGCCGCGGGCCTGCTCGGGGTCCTCCAGCACCGCGGTCTCGGTCACCTCGAGCGTGATCGTGCTCGGAGCGACCTCGTGCTCTTCGAGGACATCCTTGACCCTGGCCACCAGCGTGGGGTCACGGAGGTTGGCCGCCGAGAGGTTCACCGACATGCCGATCGATCGGCCGGCTCGGCGCCATCTGCCTGCCTGTGCCAGGGCCAGGTCGAGGACATGGTCGGTGAGCGGCCCGATGGCGGCGCTGGCCTCGGCGTCGGGCAGGAAGTCCGCGGGGAGCAGGAGCTCGCCGCGACGGCGCCAGCGAAGCAGAGCCTCGGCCGCGATGGGCTGACCGGTCTCGATCTCGAGCTGCGGCTGAAAGTGCAGCTCGAACTCGCCCCGTTCGATCGCGCCTTGGATCGCCCGGTCGGTTCGCCGCCGCCCGACCCAGCCGATCAGGTTCCGATTGCCGGCGGCGCGCCGGCGCGCCGGCGGCGATGCCGGGGGTGGCACGTCAGAGAGGCGCCGGGGCTTCTGCCTCCGCTCGACGGGCTTCCGGTTGGAGGTCATGCACAGCGTTTCGACCTGTGACAAGCGACTCTTTAGCCGCGGCGGCGATCAGTGGCCGCCGGCCTCTACATCTTCGCGGGTCGAGACGAGGGTGATGCTCCTATCGAGGCCAATCCGCGTGAACAGCCGCAGGATGTTGGGATTGGCGCAGACAACCTGCAAGCTGCCACCGGCAGCGCCGAGGCGTTTGCTCCATTCGACGAGCACCCCGATGGTTCGCGAATCGACCAGGGTGGCGTTCGAGAGGTCGATCGCGACCGACCTGTGCCCGGAGACCACGGCGGCGGTGACCGCCTCCTGCAAGTCACCCGCGGCGGTGACGTCGGCGTCGCCGGTGACGACGATGAAAAAGCCGGGAGGGCCCGGCTCCTGATGAATCGTGTAGGCCATGGCTGAGATTCCGGCCAGAGTCTACGCCGAGCCGAACCGCCGCGTGACTCAAGTCACGAAAGCCCTATGCCGATGCCGGAAGCATGCGTGGCCAAGCCCGGGTGGGTGTATTGGCGACCCTGGCGGGGGTGGCCTGTGCTGTCTCGCTCGGACTCGCAGCGACGCCGACCAGTGCTCAAGTCGTTGTACCGGAGGTCAAGGTCCCGGGGATCGACCTGCCACAGGTCAAGATCCCCCCGATCGAGACGCCGCGGGTCGAGGTGCCCCCGGTCGAGCGTCGCCCCTCTAGCCCGCCCGCCGCACCCAACCAACAGCAACAGCCCCGGGCCAAGGCGCCGCCCGCACCCAGTACCGGCGGTGGATCCGGCGGCCGTTCCTCGCCCGCAGCTTCCCCGAAGCGCGCCACAACGCCCCCCTCGAGCAGAGGCGTCTCCCCGACCAGACGGGGAGGCAGCCGGGGAGGCAGCCGGGGAGGCAGCCGGCGGGCCGCCAAGGCGCGCGCAGCGAGTCGAAAAGGTGATCGGAGTCGTGGAAGCGGGCGGGCTCGAGGCAAAGGCGATCGAGCCGGCAGGGGCGACACGCCCCGCGGGAGGAGCTCGGGGAGCTCCCTGCCCGACAGTATCGGTGAAGTCGTGGCCGGCGTGCCCTGGCAGCTGATGGCAGCCGTGGGCGCGCTTGCGCTGCTGGGATTGCTCATGGCGGGTCGCTCGGCTCTCTCGGCCGCCCGGGCTGGTCGCCTGACGCGTCAGCGCGCCGAACTGCGCTCCGACGTGGGGGCGCTTCAGTCCGCTCTGCTGCCGCCCGTGCCGGCGCAGATCGGGGACGTCCTGTTGTCAGTCGCCTACCGGCCCGCCGAGGGACCCGCTGCCGGGGGCGACTTCCACGACGTGGTGCCACTCGACGACGGGCGCCTCGGCCTGATCGTCGGCGATGTCTCGGGGCACGGCCGTGAAGCCCTGGCGGCCACGGCGCTCGTCCACTACACCGTGCGGGCCTACCTCGCGGCGGGACTCGAGCCACGCCTTGCCTTGCGCCTGACCGATCAGTCGCTGGAGGGGCGCCTCGGAGATGACTTCGCCACGGTCATCGTCGCGACCTACGACCCCGCCTCCAGCACCCTCGAGTACGCGACCGCCGGCCACCCGGTTCCGATCGTACTGGGCGATCTCCAGGACCACGCCGTAGAAGTCCTGACGCCGCCGCCGATCGGGATCGGCCCGTGCACCGGCCATCGCCAGACAAGCGTGTCCATCCCCTCGGGCAGCCGGATCTGCCTGTTCACCGACGGCGTGACCGAGGCCCGCGACGAGGACAGGGCTCTGCTCGAACGCGAGGGCCTGACCCGCATCCTCGACGAGCGCGGCGAAGGCCTCGACGCCGAGGCGTTGCTGGGCCGGGTGATAGACCAGACCACGGCGGGCGCCGACGACATGACGGCATTCCTGCTTCACCCCCAGGCCGCGTCAGGGACCGGAACGATCACCGAGGAGCTCGAGATCGGGCCCGCATCGGAACCTCCCGGCGATCTCGAGGCTTTCCTGGCCCGATGCGGTCTCGACGGTCAACAGGTCGAGGACGCGCTCGCCCAAGCCCATCTTCAGGCCCTCCTCGGCACGACGGTGGTGGTGCGGGTGACGATGCAGGCAAGCGGCGCCCGCTGGGAGATCGCCCCGATGCAAGCCGATCAAGACCCACCCCTGGTCGATGCTCTGGAGACCCTCCCCTTGCCGTCCTCGAGCTGAGCAGGGCCCAACCACCGCTAGAAGAAGACCGGGAACTTGCGCCGCCTGGCCAGCGTGTCCATGCCGCGCTGGATGCTGGCCTGGACCTCCTCGTACTTGCGGTCCACGTAGTCGTCGTCCTGTGCCCGCTTGGGGTCGTTGTCCACGGTCACCGGCTCCTGGAAGGCGGTGCGGATCTTGGTGGGCAGCGGGATCTCGGGCAGCATCGCCGGCGAGACCCCCCACGGCACGCTGAGCGCGATCGGGAACATCTTCAGCCGCGCTACCCGGTCGAGCTGCATGATGCTGGCCAGCTTGCGCCCGCGGGCCAGGACCGGCATGGAGTCGGGTCCCCCCACGGTGGCGATGGGCACGATCGGGACGCCGGTGGAGATGGCCATGCGCACGAAGCCCTTGCGCCCGCCCAGCACCGCCTTGTCGCGTTCGGTCCAGGGACGCAGTGAGTCGACTTCCCCTCCGGGCCACAGCGCCACGTCGCGACCCTTCGCCAGCGCGGCGGAGATCGAGTCCGGCGCGGCCGGGAGCACGCCCATCTTGCGGAAGTAGTCGCCCACGCCCGGGGCGGCCATCAGGATGTCGTGCGCGGTGCCGTGCAGGATGCGCTCCTCGCCGAAGTGACGCCACCACTGAAAGCCGACCGTCCACGCGTCCCACACGAACGGTGCGCCGGAGTGGATGCCGATCAGCAGTGCGGGCGGCGGGGGCAGGCGCTCCCAGCCCTCGATCTCCATGCGAAACCACAGATCCATCAACGGGTTGGCGATGTACTTGTGGCGATCCACCAGGCTCGGGCTGCGGTCCTCCAGCGACCAGGCACCGGCGCGGTCGGCGATCGCGCCCTCAAGGCCCTCGGCCTGCTCGCGGCGCACGTCGACCTTCTTGCGCGCCCGGGCGGCCGCCGCCTGGGCCTTCGGGCCACCGCCCTTCGAGCTTCGGCTTCCGGCCTTCCTCGTGGCGTTCATCTGCTCCCTCGACCCAAGTCGCTCAGCGTGAGAACACGCGCTTGGCCACCACGTCGATCAGCGCGGAGGGCCCGCGCGAGGCCAGCTTGGCCAGGCTCTCGGGGCCGCCGGGGCCGAGCTCGGTCTTGTCGTCCTCGATCGCGTCGGCCACCTTCTCGGCCCACTCCCCGGGATCGACGTGGCCCCATCCCTCGGCCTTGGCGTGGCCCTCGTAGTCGGCCTGGACCTTCTCCATCATGTCGGTGTCCACCCCGGGGGTGACCAGGTGCAGGACGTCCACGCCGGTGCCCTCCAGCTCCCGCCGCAGCGCGTCGCTGAAGCCGGCCAGCCCGGCCTTCGACGCCCCGTAGGTGGTGGAGCCGGGGAACAGCGCATAGCCGGCGATGCTCACGTTGTTGACCACCTTGCCGTGCCCCCGCCCGATCATCGAGGGCAGCACGGCGCGGGTCAGGTGCATCGGTGCGATCAGGTTCACCTGCACCAGCTCGTAGACGACATCCAGGTCCTGGCGCTCGAGCAGGCCGCCGGTGAACACGCCCGCGTTGTTGACCAGCAGGTCGAGGCCCTGGGCCCGCGCCCCCAGGTCGGCCAGGCCGGCCTCCATCGACTCGCGTGAGGCCAGGTCGAGCTCCACCGGCTCCACGCGGGGGTGGGAGGGCGCCCCGGCGGTGTGCTCGGCGTCGCCGGAGCGCACCGCGGCGAGCACGTTCGCTCCCCGGTCCGCGAGCGCAAGGGCGATGGCCCGGCCGATCCCCCGGTTGGCCCCGGTGACCAGGGCGTTGACGTCCTTCAAGTCCATGTGGGCTGGCTACCGCACCCGCCCGCGGCGAAACGGCGGAGCCTGTAAACGGGCGCGTCAGGAGCGACTGGAGCTGCGTGACCGCGAGGCGGACTTGCCCGATGAGGACCGCGACGCGGACTTGCCCGATGAGGACCGCGACGAGGAAGAGGCGCGCTGGCTTGCGGGAACCTCCGTGCGCACGACCTCCTTGGTCAGCTTCACGATCTGCTTCTCGAGGAAGCCGGCCATCTGCTCCTCCTCGCGACGGATCGAGCGCGCGAGCTTGACGGTCTCCTTGTCACCCAGCGCCTCGGCCAGTGTCTCGATCGCGTTGTAGTTGGCGATCTCCTCGTGCTCCTCGGAGTACTCGGTCTTGGCGTTCTTGAGCTGCTTCTCGGCGTCGCTCGTCCCGCGTACGGCGTGCAGCGGCCCCTGCGCCGCGGCGGCCGCCTTCCTGGCCCCGGCCTGCAGTGCGGCCGCGGCCTCCTGCAGGGCCTCGGGCACCGGACCGCTATCGGTCTTGCCGCCCAGCGCCTTGATTCGCTTCTGCACCTGCTTGGCGTGGTCCTTGGTCTCCTTGAGGTGGCTTCCCAGGCGCTTCTTGTAAGCGTCGCGGGTGGCCATCTGAATGTGGGCCTGGAGCGAGGTCTCGAGCTCCTTCTCCTTGCCGTAGGCCTCGTTGAGGTACTGGATCAGCTTCAGGTCGCGGGCTTGCAGCTCTGCCATGGGGCTTCCTTTCGTCTGGCCGGAAAGGATCGGGTTACCCGTGAGCCGGTTGCCGACACATCACGCGCGCCGGTGTCGGATGGCCTAGCGATCTGAAAGGCTGCGCCGGTGGCCGACCACCACGTGGACCATCTGCTGATCGGCGGCGGCGTGGCCTCCGCCGCCTGCGCCCGCTCGCTGCACGAGCGCGGGGCGGAGGGGTCGATAGCGATCGTCGGGCGCGAGGTCGATCCGCCCTATCACCGCCCGCCGATCACCAAGGGCTACCTGCGTGGGAGCGAGTCGAAGCAGGATGCCCGTGCGCTTGCGCCCTCGTGGTACGAGGACAGCGGCGTGGAGCTGCGCACGCGCGCCGGCGTGCGCTCACTGGACACCGAGGCCAAGACGGCCAAGCTGCAGGGCGGCGAGGAGCTGTCCTTTTCCTCCGCGCTGCTGGCCACCGGCTCGCTGGTCAACCGCCTGCGCATCGACGGCACCGATCTCGACGGGCTGCACTACGTGCGCGCCCTGGCCAACGCCGACGCGATCAGGGCCGACGCCGAGCGCGCCGAGCGCGTGGCGATCGTGGGCGGCTCCTACATCGGCTGTGAGGTGGCGGCTTCGCTCACCGACATGGGCAAGCGATGCACGGTGGTCATGCTCGAGGACGAGCCGATGGAGCGCGGCTTTGGCAGCGGCGTGGGCCGGTGGGTGCGCGACCGGCTGGAGAGTCGCGGGATCCAGCTCGCCGGCGGCGAGCAGGTCGAGCGCTTCGAGGGCTCCGACCGGGTGCAGCGCGTGGTCACGCGCAGCGGCAGGGCCTTCCACGCCGACATGGTGGTGCTGGGCACCGGCGTCATGCCCGACGTGATGCTTGCGCGAGCGGCCGGCCTGGCGCTGGGCGAGTCGGGCGGCGTGCTGTGCGACCGACGCCTGGAGACCTCGGCGCCCGACGTGTACGCGGCGGGCGACATCTGCGAGTACGACAGCACGGTGCACGGGCGCCGGCTGCGGGTCGAGCACGAGGACGTGGCCGAGCGCCAGGGCGAGTCGGTGGCCGCGGCGATGCTCGGGTCGACCGACGCGCACACCGCCGTTCCCTACTTCTGGACCGACCTGTCTGAGGGGGCCATGATCGAGTCGGTGGGCCCGGCGGAGTCGTGGGATGACGAGGTGGTGCGCGGTTCGATGCAGGCGGGCAGCTTCAGCGTGCTCTACCTCGACGGCGGGCGGCTGGTGGCCTGTGCGGCCGTCGACCGCGCGGACGATCTGGAGCGCGCCCGGCAGGTCATCGCCGACGGCGGTCAGCTGCCGGCCGACTGGGCCTGA